>OJQZ01000011.1_pt1 | contig 172090 bp, 123 predicted proteins | sample 1599071 | NCBI WGS metagenome assembly OJQZ01 (sample SAMN03922525, study PRJEB24848) | human gut metagenome | isolation source: stool sample | host: Homo sapiens | place: Germany | collected 2010-05
CATTGATCGTTTCATAACTACGTTTTTGATCGCAAAGTAATAGAAGAGTTTTTAGGTCTACAATGTGTACTTTAGCGGATGCTTACGCTATTGCAAACGAATGGATAACAAAAAATCCGTTTGCCGGAATCAAGTTTCACGAGGAGGAAGTAAACAAATAGTTCCTTAGCCAAACTGAAATTAATAAGATATGGCAGAAAGAATTTAAGATAGAACGGCTGGAACAGGTATCATTCAGACAAAACATGATCGCATAATTTGTGTATCAATCCAAATGTCAGTTCAGGATTTCCACGGCTGTCAAGGTGGATCTTGATTCCGGAAGGAAGATCTATCGTTACGTCGCCACTTGTGCCGGACGGGAGATTTCCCCTGCGATGCAGGCCCAATGGAATGAATGTATCATCGGGAACTCTATCCGGATGGCTGGTGTAAGAACGGCTCAGGTCGAATTTCTTCTTCCAATAATGGAAGCAGGATGATGAATAGGTCTCATTCTCACAGAAATCTTTTATGGTCAAACCACTGGCTTGTTGCCTTTCATAAACTGACAGGAACTCTTCTTTACTCATTATTCGTTTCATGGTCTTTTTGTTGGCAAAGTAACGGAAGAGTGGATGGCTTTACAATGTGTACTTTATAGAATGCGTGCTGTCACTTCTTGCCCGATTATCTTTAGCGACTTCGGTGCTACACCGAAAATTAACCAACTTCTTTCTGTATTAAGGAATGGACACTTCGAGTGATTTCCTCTTTTAACTCGCCGGTAGTTTTCTTCAGCTCCAAAGTCTGTGATTCGTCAGAGGCTATCAGTTTTTTTTATATCGTCAACTATCATTGATAAAATCTTTTTATTATAATAAGGATGATTATTAATGATTTATAAATCTAGGTTTATATGATTGCCAAAAGACATTAATGCCACCCCATTTTTTGAACACACTATAAATCTTAATTAGTCCACTTTCAAAATCCTCCTTTTTAGCAAAGGGTAAATTCCAGTTTTGTTTACCATTAAAATATGGTTCATAAGCAATTAGGATAAACTCAAGTAAAGACTTGAATATATCTTGTGGAATATATTCGGAATATGAATCAACTATCCAAGAGAAATGATTCATACAACTGTTGAGATTTCATTAAAACAAGTTTGTTTGCCAATAATATATATTCTCCCTGGTATTTAGGAAAACGAATTTCCGGTTTTATATCAACAAGCATTGATATAGCATCACTTGTCTCATCTCTTATAAGTAAATCATATATGCTGTGACATACATTTGATGCAACGGATACTCTTAATGAAATTATTTCGTTATAGATTTCATCATATTCTTTGGGAGAGATTGCTTTAAAAGTATTGCTTTCAATAAATGATTTCATTTCATCTAATAATGTAGCAAAATGATTTATGAAGAAGGTGGATTCCTCCTCTCTCTGATTATTACATACCTCTTTTATTTGATATAGTGATACTTTCATTTTTTCCCAAAGTATCTCCATTTCGGTTGCAGTAAAATCTATTTGGTTTGAAATACCTGTAATATCAATAAATGAATATCCTATAGTCATCCCCTTCTTCTCAATACCATTACGCCACAAAAATGGTGATTTCAAAACTATTCGTTTAATCACTGATACTAAATTCGAATCTTGTTTGATATAATGAGGGATAGCTTGTATTAAAGTACAGTCGGATTTTATCAAGGATTCTGGAAGCCTTTCCAAGCATTGTTGCACAGTCTGAGTATCAAGTAAAGTTATAAGGTTTAATATTACATAGATATGTGCAGGGATATTCCCGTTTTGACATAACCAAAGCAAATCCTGATAAATGTCTTGATAATATTTTGAAGTCACAAAGTCTTCGTTAGTAAGAGATTTTAAGGCTTTTGTTATTAGTAGATTTTTCCAATTATCAATACTTTCATGAGTATGAAGGATTTCGGAAATAACTCTAAGTTTAAAATCTTTGTCAGATGTCCAGGTCAATCCGAATGTCACTAATTCATAAAAATTCTCATGTGAATAATTTAAATCATCATACTTCCTTGTCCCATTTTCTGCATAAGGTTGTAGTTTATCAAAGAACTTCGTGAAATCACTATTCCAAAATTTGGCATCCAAACCGATTAATAGTATTGAAAGAGATTTCATTATAGGAGTCCGATAGAAATTAGGGCATTCAGATTGTCCTAACGATGCAAATAATGATTTTACAATATTAGGAAGATAGGGAGTCAAACAGTCACAATATAATATCTTTTGGCTAACAGACTTAGTGAGTTTCTCATCATTGTACTGAAGACTATAAAATAGACATGGATAGGGATAGTCCTGATAGAGATTATCACAAACAATGTTCCATTTTTCTATAGAGAATAATATTATATTACTGATATGCAAAGGTCGGCACAATTCAAAAAGAATACTTAATACTTTAAATGAATTGATAAACTTTGAATTGTCACTGTCAAAATCGAAAGACCGTGGTTTATTGCCAAATGGAATTGCTTTATTGTTTTCTTTAATGGATTCTATTAATCTATTTAAAATATAGTCTGCATTTTTTATATATGGGCAATCTGTTTGTATTTGACTAACCTCATCAGAGAAGTCTATTGCATTATTCATGCTGCCATCCTGTCCGAAGGTATAATTTCGGCTAATTAGAGGTAATAATTCTAGTGCATTGAGATAATCTTGAATAGAATAATATAAATCTTGATTAGTCAATGGACGAATATCCTCAAATACATCTTCAGAGAAAAGGGCTTTGAACATCTGTTTTCTCACTTCATCAATCGGATTATCCTTTAAGGGTTTCCATGAATCGACAAGATATTTTGCACTTTTGAAATCAAAATTATACAAGTATTTCCAAATCTGAATAAATGGACTTATATGGTCATTCGTATCTGAAAACTTTTGATTTGTTAGAGCTTGTTCCTTATGTAACAAACATTTTAAATCTGACTGTAGTGAATTTTTACAAGTCTCTATCAGCTGATTATATATCTCATCGTCAAAATAATGACAAGGTAATAAAAGTTCTTCTCTGAGGGCTGAGAAAGCTAACATTAATTCAAGTTCAGACGCTGCATTCCATTTCCTTCGGAATCGACTCTGCAACCTCTGCAAAATATGGTTCCTGTTGTGATAATCCGAATTGGATTGCAACGGAATTCTGTTTACATTTGCAGAACAATAAATGAATTTAATATCCTCACTTATTTTGGTGATATTCCAATCTTCTTTGGAGTATTGAATATCACTTATATATTTATTTATGCTATGCCATGTTTTCTTAATTTTAGGATAACATAAAGATGTCGGCAAAAGTTGTTTTAGAAACTGTATAATTCTTACTTTGTGACAATCACCTTCAAATAGATTGAATAGCTCGACACATTCAATATAATGATTTTTTAATAATAATCTCTTTTCTTCAGATAGAGGTTTATCAGCGGAATGTATGTAGAAAAATCTTGCTGAGTTCTTTTGAGATAACTCTTTCCTGATTTCTATATTCTTATCTACAACTTCTTTTACCCAAGACATCCATGATAGGAAATTTGGGTCATCACATGAAAAACCAATAATACAAAAAGCTCCTTTTAATAGTGATATTTTCATGTAATTAACAAACGGTTCATGTTTTATGGGATACTCTTTATAATCCTCTGATGTAATAATGTAATTACAATGGCGGTCTCCATCAAAACCATATGGGGCACTTTTATCTAATCTAATAGAACCATGCAGTTTAAATATGCTTCTTTTCCCATCCGTAAGAGATAACATCTCAGATGATGAGATAAGTTGATAAACAGATTCACGATGTTTCTGTAGCAATAATATCTGTGCTTTAATGCGAGCTATTTCATTTTGAACAATGTGGCAGTTATCCTTTATGTGTGAGATATTATCTGTAAACAAGTTGAGTTCGGGATAATTACAATTAAGCGTCTTAATAAAATGATTGTAATCCCCGTTGTCGTTCTGAATTGCAGTTGGTAAATTTACCTTTACTGCCTTCATATTGTCTTCTATTGAAATATATAAATATCCACTTAATTTTTCTTCATTGAGTTCAAGAAACTCTAATTTGTTTTGGAGGTTTCTTATTTCAGATAAGAGCTTTTGAGCTTTTCCGGTATTGCCAATAATATCAAGACAGTTATCATAATTAAATGTATAAATATGCTTTACATCAAGATTGAACAATAGCCTATGGCAAGTGACATCCGCACTTTCTATAAATTCATTATTAAGAGTTACGATATACTCTGGTTCATCCGAATTTTCTTTAATTGAAATGGTAGGGGTATGTTGCTCTATATAGACATCAATAGCCTCATGAAATCCCTTCCTTCGTACATATTCTTGAGCTATTCCAAGATACCCGATTTCTTCAATTTTATGCTCAATTTCTTTTTCATCGTCTATATGATACATTTCTGTGATGATCGGCTTAAGAAGATCACCCCAATCGACAAATTTATTAGACATGTTTTTACTGAATCCTGCCCCAATAATAAAAGACAGGCTCTTGTTGTTTAGTAAATGTTTAATACGAATTATCTGTTGTTCTGTTTGCATACTTTTTCATTTCTCTTTTTAGCGGTGTGCCATAAATAGACTGCACTCTTATCACATAACCTATTTCAAATATTTATTAAGAATAGCTTGCTTGCGTTTGGTTGGGGTGTGTCAAAACGTGGATAATGCTGTCGTTTAGTTCGTAGGGGCGAGGTTCGTTCGCCCGAAAACAGCTTGCTTTGTGTCTTCGGGCAGGTAAATCCTGCCCTACAGCTGACAATTAGATAGGTCATTTTAGTTTTGACACATTCTGTAACTCTCTTAATCGGAGAACCTAGCCTGTTAGAACTGTAGGCTCACGATCTAATAAATGTATTAGTTGTTTCTCTTTCATGTTTAATACTGTAAATGCAAAGTTATGAATTATTCTCATTTTGTTAGTCTTGATGTATGGAAAAAAACTTTCGATGCATCATTAATGTCTGCGGACGAAAAAGACTTGTGAAACAAGTCTTTTGATAACACTCCGGGAGGAATTCAATCCTTGTTAGCTTGGATAGCAGATTATCAGCTCTCTTTATCCGAAGTCTTGTTCTGTGCCGAAAATTAGAACTATACAAATTGCCGGACAAAGACTTGGTGAGATTGAGAAGATGGATTATTATGCGTGAGAATTTGGTCAAGCAAAAGTATCAAGCATAAAGTTATTGGAAACATTCTCCCAGATGGCAAAGTTAGCTGATGTGACAGAATCTATTTCTTTTTTGGAAGAGTAGCTCAATTCAATCAAAGAAAAGGTTCTGGAGGTGGAAGAGGCTATGGAGTAATTGATAGCCGCCAGTAGTTCTCTTTACACAAACTACTTGCTATTGAGAAATATAAAAGGGATAGGAATAATCAATGCCATTGTATTACTGTGTACTACTGACAATTTTCAAAGATTTGACAACCCGAGGAAATTTGCTTGCTATTGTGGGGGTGCTCCATTTGAACATACTTCAGGTATTTCCATATGGGGAAAAACGCAGACTTCTTCATTGGCACTGTATGAAGGACAAAAAAAACGGAATAATCCGGGTATTCTGCTGTCTGTTCTTACTATAAATAAAAGATCAGCAATAGCATATTACCATTTGTTTTCCAGATTGGATATGCTTGATCTGAACGGTGTACATTAATGTCAGATGGATGCTTCATTTAATTTGTTGGCTATATCCGGTTCTTATTATTTACGTAAATGGTGAAGTCTTTTATAAAAAGTTTATCAAACATATCTGCTTTATGATAATAATTGTATATTTGCACCGAAAACTTAAAATTATCTTTAATAAGATACGGAAGCTAAGTTCTTTTACCTGACTTCTTAAAGAAAAGAGAAATTAGAACTTATCTTTACACTAATCTTCTTTATGGGGAAATCTCCGGTAATGATTTTCCTATAAGGATATATATTTTTTGGTAAATTGGATAATTATTGATCATATGAAAAGCATTTCTGTTTTACGCTTGGCTGCAATTCTCTTGTGCTGTATGTACTTATTGGGATTTGCTTCACTTCAAGCCCAAGTAAACAAATGGGTAAATTATACCCCGAATTTGACCACTGTACTAAAAAATCCTGCCATGGGATGGATGATGTACGAAGAAGGTTGGTCTTTTCAGGGAACACGCCATAATAAAAGCAACATCTATACCCCCGAAGTTTTTTGGGAACAGATGGAAGAATGCAAGGCTGCTGATTGTGCCAATATATTATATATCAGAATGCTATGGAAAGATCTGGAACCTGAAGAAGGTAAATATGCATGGATTTATAATGAACAGTATAAATGGTATATACAAAAAGCTAAAGACAAAGGACTTAAACTGGCATTTAGGGTGTTTTTTCATGGCGTAGATGGGGTACCATCCTATGTATACGAAGCCGGAGCTACAGAAAGTCCAATAGATGATGAAGGCAAAACTCAGCCTTATTATGACAATCCGGTATTTCTTGAAAAGCTGGATAAGTTTGTAGAAGCTTTCGCAAAAGAATATGACAATCCGGATGAGGTGGATTATATTGATGCGTATGGATTGGGAAGATGGGGAGAAGGACATGGTTTAGCACTCGAAAAGAAGGAGAATTTGGAAACTGTCATCCGACAGGTAACCGGATCGTATGCAAGGCATTTTAAAAAAGTGCTTACAGTGATGAATCTTTCGCAGAGTGACTATAGATTCTCCAAGCCGCTTGTATATGATAAGTTAGGGTTTCTTCCCCGTAGGGATGGTATAGGCAGTTTTTGGTTTTCTAATGAAGAACGTGCGATGGTGCATGACGAGCTTTTCCCGAAAAGAGCTCTTATTGGTGAGGGATGCTGGTGGTTTAACGCACAAAATGGTGACAATTCAAAGTACAAGCATTTCCAAGGAGACAAACGTTTTGCCATGAACGATTTCAAAGAGGCTTTTATTGTTTCTGTGACTGATGCTTTAGACAATCATTGCAACACGTTGGATTTGCGTGTGCCTTTACAGTGTAAGTTTTGGATAGAAGAATTACCGGATCAAGTTCAGCGTTTTATAACTTTGGGTGGTTATCGTCTCTATCCGGATTATATCAAAGTAGAACAGAATAACAGAACATTGACTTTGTTTCATTCATGGAAAAACTATGGTGTGGGTGTATTGCCTAATAATCATCCTAATTGGAATTATAAGTATCAGGTTAGCTTTGTTTTGATGAATGAAAGACAGGAGATTGTATTCTTGCATACAGAACCGGAAGCAGAACCTTCCGAATGGCTGAAGGGGATGTCATACAATTATCTGAGTCAGTTTGATATTCCGGCAAAATTACGAGGAAAGTATACTTTATGTGTTGGTTTGACTGACAAGACGAAAAATAATGAGGCGGCTATTGATTTGGCTGTGTCTGAGAAATTAAAAATAGGAAAATGGATATTTGTTGTTGGGCTGGAGTTGTGATGTGTGTACTTGATGTTTTTGTATCAGTTAACGAAAACAGTTGGAGAGGAATTATGATTTTCTTCATTTTTATAACTTAAATCCATTAGGTAAGATTAGATTAAATTTCTTCCATACTCCGTTACCATAACGATATTCTTCCAATTGTTTCTAGCATAGGAAAGGACTTATAAAATCTGATTGAATGATTAGAAGTTTCTTTCCTTGAAGTTCCTAGTTCATAATTCAGGGTAATTTTGTGGAAATAATTCTTTTGGTCAGTTTCGGGTCCACTTCGGACTTTGGAATCTGGACTTTGAAGGGAATAATAAAAAAATTCTGATATGTTTGTTCAATGTGTCATTGGTTTTTGGAAGCTCGTTCAAACAAAAAAGTATTTTTAGATAATCAGTCTCGCTACAGCCTTATATAATTGTCATAGGTTCTCCATTGGCGATACGCTTTAAAATATCCCTAGCGAAAGTATTCTGAGTGACATCAGAGTAGATATTCAATACTTTCCCAGATAAGTTAGCTTTGCGTTTATCCTGTATTCTCACCATATATTCGATAGAGATTTATGGAAAATGTTTTCCTTACCCAAAAGGGCATCTACAATATCAACGAACACTATGGGAACAGGCACTTCTCCAGTTTCAATGAGATAAAGCTCCTATATAATCAGCCTGAACTTTCTGAATGTCCTTGTCCGATAATACTCTATTTAGGTATTTCACGAACATAGGACCGTTGCGTTTGAATCATAGAGATAAAGGAGGATATACATAAAATAATTTTGATAGAAATGTTGTTTTATACTTCTGTTTTTAAATTCAAGCGTACTGTTCAGAAGATTAATTTTCTTCTTATTTTGCTTTACCGTTAATTCCCTTATTGTATGTGGGAACCGTTTGAATATCCCTTCTGCCACTTCTCTTTGTAATACTTCTATCATATAATTGGTCATTCTTCTCAGAGCTTTCCGGAAAAATATTTTTTTTGTTAAAATAATTAATACATATCCAAAGTTTTCTGATGTACAATAAATAAACAGATCTCTAAATGTTTGAAAAGGAGGTGTGTTTTTCTAAGCAATTGAAAACCAATTTCAGCATTTGTTCCCTTCTTGGTATTTGAAGTAGTTGGTTGGGGATGGCACTGATTATACCTAGTAATAAATTTATGTAATCCATAATTTTAAAGTTCTCTATATTTACGTTCTGTTTTTTGTGATAGGTTGACCGCACTATACCCCTGATCTCCGAAGTTGGAAATCCGTTTGAGGAATCATTGTAACGGATTATCAGATAGCCTTTAACAAAATCTTAAGGAACGGGCACTATAAAAGAAGTTGGTTTATATAAGCAGATTATTGTTTTTTTAATTGGGGTATATGCTATAGTATCTCTCAAATAAAGTATGTAATTCCTACAGGAATATAGAGAAAACTCGTGAAACCGAGATGATGGTTGTATGTTAGTGGAAGTACGGGTACAAGGATTTGATAGATAGCTGGATTTCGAATAAGGAGAAACCTAGCCAATCGACATCACGCTGAAAAGGATGATTCTCAAGTTCCTTTCTTCGCAATGCGGAATGACAACTTCCTTTCGAATTGATGATAATATTAAACAAGAATATCTACCTGACTATCTTGTATAAATAAAAAGACTGTTTTACGTAATTCTATGTCCAGTGCATGTAATAAAAATGCAATTGTATGTTTCTAACTTTGCACTATCAAAATAAATATCATAAAACAAGTATTTTTACTTAATAAAACAATCGGTGACAATATGAAAAAAACATGCTTTTTTTTCTTTCTGCTGTTCAGCCTGCAGGCTTTCTCACAGAAGGTTGTGCTAAAAAATAACCTTGTCTATGACGCCTTGTTGACACCCAATCTTTCTGTGGAGCTCTCCTTGGGGAAGAAATGGACTTTGGATACCCAAGTGGGTATGAATTTCTTCTTTTATGAAAGTGATCCTACCGTAGACGGTTACAAAACAAGGAAGTGGAGCCATTGGCTTGTACAGCCGGAGATAAAATATTGGACCTGTGAAACATTCAACGGCTGGTTTCTTGGTCTTCATGCCCACGGAGGACAGATGAATGTAGGAGGCATAAATATTCCTTTTATCATTCAAAACCACTCCAAAGAAATGAAAAATTATCGTTATGAAGGGTATTTTTACGGTGGGGGTATCAGTACGGGCTACCATTGGATACTGTCCAGCAGATTCAGTGTAGAGGCATCCTTAGGACTGGGCTATGCGCGTGTTAAATATGACAGGTTCAGATGTACTTCTTGTGGGAAGAAAGATAGTAAGGGGAAAGCTGATTATCTGGGACCTACAAAGCTTGCCGTTTCGATTATCTATATAATTAAATAAATGATGCTTTGCATATATAAACATTAAAAACAGAATCAATGAAACCAATACAATATTATATAGGAATACTCTCTGTGCTGGGGTATGTATACTGTTTGCCGGTGGTAGGACAGGTGGAGGATAAGGTTGTCAGAAAGGGGAATCCCCGTTTGGAATATACAGATGTGAAAACCGGACGTAGCCCGGAAGGGAAAATGTTTACCGTTTCTTTCAATATAGTAGAATCCATCAATCGGTTGAGGACACAGGAAATTGTTTATATCTATCCTTCTCTGGTATCTTCTGACGGCAATATCAGGACTGCTTTCTCGCCTTTGTGTATTTCCGGAAAGAAAAGATACAAGGTTGTTGCCCGTAAGGAAAGACTGGGTGGTAACCCGGGTACATTACTTCCTGTGAAGGATATTCGCAGTTCCAGAGATTTGAGGGAGTCTGGAATCTCCGTCAGGGAAACATTGCCTTTTGAACGTTGGATGGCTTCCGGCCATCTTTTTCTTCGTGAAGAGGTGTATGGATGTTCCGAGTGCGGTAAAGGTGTGAGCCAGTTGAATATACCGGTAACCGGGATAGACCTTTTTGGCCCGGAAGACTATAAATACATTTTTTATACTCCGGAAAAGGTGGAGATAAAATGTTATGAAGAAGAATTTGACTGTAAGGTCACTTTCAAATCCGCACAGTATGAACTTTTTCTTGGATTTGGTAAAAATCAGGAAGAATTAGCCCGTCTGGATGATTTTGTATCCAAAGGGCTTCGGATCAAAGGGGCTAGGCTTCGTGAGGTACATATCATGGGATACGCTTCTCCGGAAGGTGAGTTTAGTTATAATAAACATTTGGCGGAACGTCGTACTCATACGCTTTCTTATTATGTACTGAGTAAGTACCCGCAGCTCGAGAAAGCCTCCATATACGAAATAGAAGGGGTGGGTGAAGACTGGAAAGGCTTGGAAAATATTATAAATGTATCTTCTTTGGCATATAAGGATGAAATTTTATCCGCTATTAATAGGCATCATACGGATGTGGCCCGTGAAGCGGCTATACGCTCTTTAGATGGGGGAAAGGTTTATGCGGAGTTGCTTTCCACAGTTTATCCCACTTTGCGCCGTACCGTTTTTCGCATGGGATTTGATGTTCGTCCCTATACGGATGACGAATTGGAGGAAATGTTTATTACCGTTCCCGGATGCCTGAGCCAGTATGAGATGTACAGGCTGGCGCAACAGTATGCCGAACAGGGAAAAAATCCGGTAAACATATACAAGAAGGCTTATGAACAGTTTGCACTTGATCCGCTGGCGGCACTCAACTATGCCAATGCGCTTTTAAAGTATGAAAAGGATGCGGATAAGGCTCTGATGATATTGGACACAGTAAAGAGTGACAGCCGTTCTGTTTATCCTATGGCAATTGCCCATAGTATGAAAGGAGACTGGCGGAAGGCGGAGGAATTACTGAAAAAAGACATGGATCCCCGGGAATGAAAACTCCTGGACTTTCCATGACAGGATTAACGGATAAATAGCAAGCATTTAATGTATTAATAATTAAATTATTTATTTACTAAACAGTTTAAGTTATGAAAGTAAACAATTTATTTTTAGTGGGAGTTGCAGCCTTAAGTCTGGGCATGACAGCTTGTAATAATGAGGATGTCCCTCAGGTAAACAATCCGGGCGAGGGAACAACATTTGCAGGAATGTATATTTCCGCTATGAAAGATGTTTCAACCAGAGCGGTGAATGACAATCAGGAAGATTATGGAGGAAGAACGGAAGAGAGTACACTTGAATCTCTACGGCTTATTTCTCCCGGTACGCCTCAGGACTGGATGCTAGGAAGCGCTGACGAGGAGAATAAATTCTGGGCGACGACACCGGCCGGCACTTACAAAGTCGCTCCATGGAAAGCCACTTCGGGTTCCCAAGCAATGGCGTTGTTGTTTAACAGGGGCACTCTTGATCCCAGTATTGCAACGGCCATGAACTGTGTATATGGAAGTACGGCTACTGCGGTGGCCGACATCGCGGCTCTCGCCATGGAAAATCAGTTCGTGATGACCTCGAAGGCCGAGCAGAAAACCATCAAGGACAATATCTCCGAAGAAACAGTCAAGACAGGTACGGGAGAGGCTCAAAATGTATTCTCCTTTGATGTGGAGCGTGTCGTGGCACAAGGATTGGTCGCGAAGGATGCCGCTTTGACAGAAAAAACCGCTGATGGAAGAGGATTTGTTGATCTTGATAACCTCACGTATACGGCTATCAACGGCGCCGCAAAGACATATCTTTTCCGCAACCATGCAGGAGATCGTACAATCACAGTGGGAGACGGGCTTTACAAAGATTTCACGTCCGCTATTGATGACTATGTTGATTTTCAAAATGCCCAAGATCCGAACGGTACTGCCAAGGAGCATTTGATCCGTCTGGGAAACCTCTTGCCGGAAGAGACTCCAACAGCGGATAAGCTTGGCATGTACGCGGCCAAGGCGGTTGCGGCAGATGCTACCGAGGCTAAAAAGGTGGCAGGTATTTATTTCTTGGAGAATTCCGTAAAAAAGGAGGAACTCACAACTGACAATAAGAATTTCGGTTACTATCGCCTACCGTATGCCAAGGTCTATACGACTTATACTCCAAAAGATGTATTGCATTGGGATCAAGATCAAAAGAAGTTAATCAGTAAACCTGGGGTAAAGGGCGAGACGTTCTATCGAGGAGAAGGTGATGGGCTGATCTATGCCAGCAAGGATGCCGCAAAGAAAAGCCAGTTGAGCCCGGATCAAAAAGCTTACACTTACGCAAAAGGGAGATGCGCATATCGTGCGTTATGGAACCGTCAAACAAACGCTGATGGAAAAACGATTGTGAACGCTAATACTCGTCGTAACAACACCTATCTGTTGACAATTAAGGCTTTCCAGGGCCTAGGTATGCCGTGGGATCCTTCCGATCCTAAAGATCCGTATCTGCCGAAGCCTGATGATAAGGAAGAACCGACGAATCCTGAAAATCCGGATATCGAGAAAGAAGAAACCTATATGCGTGTCGAGGCTAAAGTGCTCCAATGGAACCTCGTTTCACGTGATGTCGTTCTAGAGTAATTTTAGTATTAGATTGCTGATAAATTCAGCCTATAATTTCTTACATAGCTGTAGAGAGGGAAGAGGAATTTTTTCCTCTTCTTTCTCCAATCAACAAACAGTTTGGTTTCAAACTGTTAAATAACCCCAACATAAACTATATCAAATGAGAATCAGAAGTGTACATTACATCGCATTTATCATGTTGCTGGTTTACTGTCTTATAGGATGTAATTCTGCGGTATTTGATGACTTGGGTGGTTGTCCGCAAGGTGTTTATTTCCAGTTCTATAGACAGACCCCTTGCGAACAATTTCCTGGCTATCCGTCAGATATCAGAGAAGTCCGGGTATTTGTCTTTGATGATGAAGGTCTGCTGGTGGGCGAATTTTCTGACAAGAAGGCAGTCCTTTCGGCAGATTATTCTTTGTCCGCCACATTGCGGTATACGGGGAAACTCACGTTTGTTGCATGGGGTGGCAGTGACCTGGAGGCCTATGATTTTTTAGATTTTCGGGAAGGCGTTACTACCAGACAGGAAATGCAAGTGTCACTGCGGTTGAAAAACGGACGGATTTCCTCAGCCCCCGGGCCTTTGTATGTCGGTCTCGCCTCCATATCATTGGAGAACCGGAAGAATATGGGAAGCGTGTATGAACGGGTGGCTTTCAATATGCAGGAATTGACATACCGGGTACACTTCACAATCAGCTCCATAGGTTCCCCTTTCCCCATAGACGAGGAATTCGTCATCAGGATAGAAGATGACAACGGTGTGTATGATTTCAATGGCCGGATCGCCCTTTGCGAACGTTTTGAATACGCGACCGAAGCCGTACGTGACGCTGAAGGGGCATTGAAAGCGGATTTCACGCTGATGAAACTGGAAGAGGGAAGAAATGCATTCGTATCTCTGATTGACAAGACAACCGGGGAGATTCTTTATACCGCTAATCTGGTTGATGACATCCTCATGTTCCGGGGAGATGCGGGCGAACCGCCGTATAGTCTGGAATGTGACCATGATTTTCCCATAACCTTGAAACTCAAGTACGAAAAGGAAACATGGATGCTGATACAAGCGACTGTTCTGGATTGGAATGTCGTTTCCCGCCCCATAGAATTGGAAAACTGATATCATGTCAGACTAGTTTAAAATAAATGATTCGTGTAATATTAGAAAGGAATTGAGATTATTAACAAAAAACGATAGACAATGAAATACGGAACTGTGATAAGGTTGTTGACGGTGGCTTGCTTGGCGATTGTACAGTTGACCGGATGCTCGTCTGATGTGGAAGAGATGGAAGAGGCCGCTCCGGGTATTCCTATCCGGATCGTGGCGGAAATGAATAGAGGGGGAGGTACTTCCCGGACGGTAGGAGTTCCTGCACGTTTATCCGGAGAATGGAAAGAGAACTATATCGGTGCAGAGGAATATGAGAAAACTGTCAAACATGTTCTCCTCTTCGCTTACAGGAATACCGGGAACTCTCCGGAAAAAGTCCTTTTCTATTATCCCCAGGGAACGGTCAATCCGCTGGCAGGTATAACCGGCATTGACCATTTCGAGATGAAAGAGATAAGTGGAATAAATGTGGGGGACTCCAATATAGCCTTGGATCTGGAACTGATGGGTGGCAATTATAATTTTGTCTTACTGGTCAATTGTGAATCCGGACTGAAAAAGATCCGGGAGGAACATATGATTCCTGATCCGAAACAGCTGATGGAGAAAACCGAAATTTTCACATCTGACGATCTGAAAGGAGAAAACCGAAAGTATCTTCCCATGGTGGGCCAATGCAACTTCCGCGTTCCGGACAACATGGACGGCGGTAATAGGATAACTCTTTCTCCCAACATACTTTTGGAACGTACGCATGCCCGTGTTGAGTTTATCTTTACAACGGTTGATGACGGGGGAAACTATCTGTCTCCTTTGTTACCGCTTTCCAAAGTGACGAAACTCTCTCTGAATAATGAGGTCAGCGGTTATTCTGTCCTGCCTTCCGCCGGGGAATATACGGCAACTGGTGGGGGTAATCCGGATATCAGGGGAGTAGACTACGTGGGAGATCCCCTGTTATTGCCGGAAAGAGCCAGTTTCCATGAAGGTGCCAACGAGGGGGCCGGAGAATCCGCTTTTGTGACCAAATGCAAAGAAAGACTGCTTCCATATATAGGTAAGACACCTAACTACATCTATGTGGCTCCGGGAGTCTACGGGAAAGGGAAAGAGGGGGCGCTGACCTTGGTCTTATCCGTCGATTATCGGATGGGAACCCCCGATAAGCCGTATAGGATCGAACTCTATAATCCGGATCTTTCCGAGAATGATAAGGGTTATTACAACATCCGGCGTAATACGGTTTATCGTGTCTTTGCCACACTGAAAGGACCCGGAAATATGGAATATGACATAGTAGTGGACGAATGGGAGGATACGGAGGTGGCTATCCCTTGGTAACTAAGGTATGGTCAGTCATGCCATCACGAAGAAAAACAGTTTAAAGAATAGATACATATGAGAATCAAACATTACACTTTGATAATCGCTTTTCTGGCGATATCTATGGGAATCCCTCTTGTGCAAGGGTGCAGTGATCCCTTTGATGAGTATGGAAACGGTGGGACAGAAATGCCTGTCAGGGACGGCTGGACGTCTGTCAGCATGTCTGTCGAAGGACTTGGTCTTCGAAATCCCCTGACACGCTCCCTTACACCGGAGGGAGAGAATTCCACGGCAGCGGAGAGGATTAGGGTACTTGTGTTTGACAAAGACAACAAGTTTTCATATGAGGCCAAAGTGATCTCCTATATTCCTTCCGGTGATCCGGCTGACAAGAAAGGTAAGGGTACCATGACCTTGTTGGCGAAAAATACTCCTTCAGGCGATACCGGTACATTCGTAATGCTGGCCAATGTCACCCGGTCTGCTAATACAGACGCAGACGGACTGGCTGGAAAGACACGGGAGGAAGTCATGCAACTTTTCACTTTCTCCATGCCGGACAAGGGGGTATGGAAAGACGGGGAGTTGCCGATGTGGGGTGTTTCGGACCCGGTCAGGGTGGAACACAGTGCCGGTGCCGTTCCCAAACTTGGAACTGTCTATCTGGTCCGTGCCGTAGCACGTGTGGACGTGGGGCTTAACTTGAGCAACACGTCGGAAGGGGCTTCTACATTCGACGAGAAAGCCGGGGGGATTGAAGGAATAACGCTGACTAAAGTATTTTTTTATAATACCAATACGACGGGACGGGTCTCTCCGTTCGAGAACGGGATTTACTGGGATGAGGCCAATAGAAAGGCGAAACAGCCTTCTATTCCTGATCCGGCTCCGGCTGTGACAGGAAAGATTGATAGAACATCTTCCATAGTGGATGAGAAAATCTTGTTACGTGAGGTATATGTTCCGGAGGCGGTCAATGTGCCGACGGCTGCCACGCAAGGAGGCAACGGAGAGACTCTTCCGGAGAATAATACGGAAAATTACTTGAAACGTCCTTATATCGTTGTCGGACTGACCGGTGCAGATAAAAGCCGTCCTGACAAGGAAACTTTCTTCCGGATAGACTACCTGAAACGTACTGGAGCCGAGGCTGATGCGACATACGAGTACCTTCCCTTGCTGCGTAACCACCGTTATCTGGTGAATATCAAGGCTGTAGGTGGTCCGGGATTCGATACGGAAGAGGATGCTAGGAAAGGACCGGCCGCCAACATCATGTACAATGTTGTAGTATGGAACGAGTCCACTATGTCTGATGTATTGTATGACGGGCAATATATGCTGGGGGTCAGTGCCGATCATTTCACTTTTTATAGGGAGGGAGGTAGCCTGACGGCAAAAGTGCAGACTTCCTGGCCGGAAGGATTTACGGTAGAGGGACTGCCTGCATGGATCAGTTATTCTATAATACCTTCGGATCCGGATAAGACCGCACCGACGGATGAGAAAACCGTGACCTTTACGGTCACAGAGCATGTGGATGCATCCCGAATGTGGCCGGAAAAGCCGGAAGATGCTCAGAATGCGTTGAAAGCCGCTTATGTGAAGGCGGGGCGTATGAAATGGTTCCTTGGTTTTGAGCAGTCTAAGGATATTAATGTCACTTTACAGATTTTTGCGGACGAGGCCTGCAGTCGGCCGCTGGAGTTTATTGAGGTCAATCAGTATGGCGAGAGCTATGGGCAGGCGGGCAAAGTGGTAACGAAAGACGGGCGGACGCTTACGGCGGAAGAGGTAGGTGCCAGGGTTACTTTCTATGTAAAGACAGAACCGCATGATTTGGAACCCGTATTCCATGCTGAAGCCGCCAATCCGTTTAAGATAGAGAAAGCGGGTCAACTTGCCGGGGGAATATGGAAGTATACGGTGACAGCTCCCGACATTACAGGAAATACGGAGTATTTCGATAATTTCAATACCACTTATACTTTCACCGTCACACATGTGGAAACCGGTAGAAGTGCGTCGGGGAAACTCAGCCTCTTGCAGAAAGAATATAATGCTATCCCCTTTTTTGACAAATTCCTGCATCAGTCATTGCTGGTATCCAATAACAGTATTTATCTGATGGATGGCAAACAGAAGCAATATTATGTCAAAGCCAACAGCGAATACAAAATTGAGTTGGTTTCGGCTTTGTCTGACAACAATGCTGGTAATGTGATAGAGGACTTTACGCTTTTCTATGAGAAGGATCCTTCCCTTTCGGGAAAACCTGTGCCTTTCATAGCTGTTGACGATATGGCGTCTCCCCATCTTTACTCCGGTAAGGCGAAATTCAAGATTTATTCCCCTGATGGTCTTTTTCCGGAAAGAGAATTTGAGTTGGAGCTGGTTTCCGGAATTGTGCAGCCTGAAGCGAATACATATATGCTTAAAGCGGGAGCAAAGCAAGGGATCTTTATTCCTGTTTCCCGGGTAAATACTGCCTATGAGTATTATAATATGCTTTTGGAACATGACGCTGTTTTGAGTGGCAAACAGGGGCTTCCTGGAAGTAAATCGGACTTTATGCTGAACAAGCTGGATGAAGATGATGACTGGAAAGTCAATATTGTGTGGACGGACATTCAAAAGTCTGACGAGCAGAATGACATAGAGAGAGCAGGACTCAGCGAGTTGTCCGAACAGGGAGGTGCTGGTCCGGGATCATATATTTATGTCAAGCCAGGGCAGACTCCGGGAAATGTGTTGATAGAAATTAAATCTGGAAAGATCAAGGGGAATCCGACACTCTGGTCCTGGCATATCTGGATTGTTGACAACTATCCGACAGTCTTGGATGTTGCGAGTCAGGGAGGTGAGGGTCCGAAAATGGTTCATTTGATGTCGCATCTGTTGGGAGCTTACGAAAGGGTCCAATCACAGTATAGTGCAGATGCGTATAGGGAGTTTGGTATGCAATATCAATGGGGCAGAAAAGATCCGTTCCCAGCACATGATGTTCGTGTCAATACAAACTTTTATGACGGCAGCGGCAAGCTATTTGATTTCCTTTGGGAACAGAGAGGAAATGATGTGGATTATGGAAGAACAGATGCTCAGCAAGCGAGAGGGGCTGCTCTTACGATGAAACAGAGTATCGAACATCCAAATGCCATCGTCTCTCATCAAAGTTTCTGGCTGTATGAATGTTTCCCACATGGGCTAGTTAATTATTTCAATGATCGCTGGGTGTTCCTATATCCATGGAACCAGCCTTCCCTGACAGGGAATCCGGAGGAGGTAGGCGGGAAAACTGTATTTGACCCTTCTCCTTACGGATTCCGGATTATGTCACAAAAAGAGGCTGTAACTTTGAGATTCGCATATTTTCATGCAAACCGCTCCGGTCTTAGCACACCGTTGCCTGGAAGTATTTATGACGGTACTTTTACAGATGGCAAGTCGGGGGGAAATGAGGTCATTTTTGCGGTGGCACAAGCCAGAAGTGATACGCATGCGGGGCATTACTTGCTTAATTCCATTGGAGGTTCTGCTGGTTGGACATCTGCTTCCAATACAAACGCTACTTATAGGCGTTGCATGACCTATTCCGTACGTCCGGTCATTGATCCGGATGTGCAAGATGATTACAAAAAGTATTTGCCGGAGTAAGTCATACTCCGTGTGAGCTTTTACTCGCACGGAGTAAAAAATATTGTTTGATTTTTCTGTAGCGTATCATATTTTGGTGTCTTTTTATAATCATATATTCACGAAATAAATATTGTGAGAACTTTGTTTCATATCACTTTTATACGAGCATTTGGTAACTCAAAGACATATCTTATGAATGCTGTTTTAGAAACTGGTATACAATCAGGTGGTAATCAGTCATAAAAATACATGGTCTTATTATCTCTAAAACTTTTTATGTCTAAGTGACCTGTCACAGGTCAATCGATTATCCAATATACATTTTATATATTAAAAATTGTCCGTTTTAGTTAAGAAGTTGTCTGTTCTTACAAAAACAGACCTGCCTTGATTTTTGTTGTAATAAAAAATAAGAAATATGAAATTACTATATCTGAATGAACATTTATCCTGTCTAAATTACCAGATGAACTCGGATGTAGGATTTACTTGCCAACAGTTGGAGAAGGAAGAGGTATACCGGATTGATAACAGCAAGTCGTCATGCACTCTTTTTATGATTGAAGGTGATGTGATTTTTGATTTGGGTAAATACAAAGGTTTACGAATTTTACAAAAAGAGATGGTGTTCATTCCACAAAGCATAGAAACCCGGATAAAGTCTATGACCGGTTCGAAATGTATACTCTTATTTTGGGACAGGAATGTGAGTGTATGTGACAAATTGTTTTTGGGATCGTTACCTGTCAGGGATGAGGAGCGAACAGCAGATAATTTTATTCTTCCTATCAGAAAGCCTCTTGTGAAAGTACTGGATTCTGTCGGAGCATATTTGGAGGCAAAGTTGCTCTGCAAACATATGCATTTACTAAAGCAGCAGGAACTGCTTTTGGTTCTGAAGGGTTTTTATACAAAGAAAGAATTGGCAGCGTTCTTTTCTACATCGACCGGTATTAGGCGGCATTTTGAAAAATTTGTCATCGAGAACTATAAGAAGGTAAGCTCTGTTAAGGAATTTGCTGATTTATATTATGTTTCCGAACGATCTTTTAGTCGGAAATTCCATTCTTGTTTTGGAGAGAGTCCTTATAAATGGATGCAGAAGAAAAAGGCGGAACAAATGTTGGAAATGGTTTGTGATCTGGAACTTTCCTTTCAGGAAATATCTAGTAAGTTAGGTTTCAGCTCACCTTCCCATTTTACGGCATATTGCCGTAGAATGTACGGGATGTCACCTACCCAATTGAGAGAAAAAAATAAAAAATAAACGGATTTTTATAATTGTAATTTAACGAAGAAACTATGGAGTATTCAAATGCCAATCTGTCCAATGAGCAGACCTGTTTATCCTGCGTGGAATTACCGAAGATCTGTATACCAATCTACAGGGAGGTTATTAAGGAAATGGCAGAAGTGATAAAGGTCCCCCAAATGCGGGAGGTTTTTTACTCTCTTTCTATCGGGATAGATGTACTGACAGTTTCCAAGAAAACAGGTGTTGCTCCAAGGAATCTGGCATATATGTATAAAAAAGCGAGCAGACAGGTTTGTTTGAAATGGAAACCTTATTCTGCATGGAAACAGGAATTGGACCGTATATATATCAGATGTCGAAATTATGCAGCATTCCTGACACATTATCAAGAGTGTACCGGTCAAAATCTCAAGAATGTAGTGATATTTGTAAAGGAACAAGACATACCATTGGAATATGTAAACCTGTTGACTACACCTTTAGGAAGTTTGGATATAAATTTTAGGGTGTTACGTGCGCTTAGAAAATACAACATCTATCAGCTTGAGGATCTTTTACGGTTTATAAAATATAATGGGTTTGATGCGCTGTGTCGAATACCTGGTGTGGGAACGAAGTCTGTTGAACAGTTGTATCATACTTTAAAAGAGAGGAATATTTTGGAAAATAAGGAAACTTGTATCCTGTTCCGTTACCTTTTTGTGTAGAAAATATAAGGAAGTATATTGGGATGTTTACAATTACTGATATCTTGTTTTTATTTTTGAAGCGAATAGATATACTAATAAAACACGATAATTTCTCTGTGTTTAATTAAAAACTGGAATTGATGCAAAAAGATTATGTATGTTTGGAGTATCTGCTTTGACTACAAACGAACGGATGTTATTGAAAGGAATAAAGTTTGTGGATAACTAGTCTGTTGGAATTTATGGTGGGTGATTACTCTGATAACTAACAGCTTTTTCTGTAAGAAGTTTCGTCTTGCAGTGGGTGTTGAACTATAAAAACGAATAACACTAGTTTTGAATTTAGGAACTTCAGGGATATATCAATATAAGTTGTAGTAAAACAGCCTTTGATGCATCGAATATTGAGTTTTTAAGCAAGTTCTACATGATTTTTTTGGGGGGGAGACTTGTTCCGGAATACTCCGAATATTTGAAATGGAAGTCGTAGTTGGGGTGGGCGGGCTTTATGGCTATGTTAATGGTATAAGGGATGATAACTTATGAGGTACACGGTTGGGTATGGATTTCAACTTTGGTATAGGGAAGGGGAAATGTGGGTAATCAGCTTGATATTATTATTGGTCTATGATATGGAAGATAAACTCAACCAGTACAAGAGACATTTTCTATGCCACTCTCGTAAAAGAATATGCCTAAACAGAGGTGGACAATCTGAATGTAAGTGGCAATAGTTTGCATGACTAACTTTTGGATAAGTGGAAACAGATAAAGAAAGTAGTTGATCGTGTGGAAATGCTCTAGAAACAGCGAACTGAATGTCAGCACAAGAAATCAGTCATTGAAAAAGATATTATTTACAACAACAAAATAGTGAAACTGAAATTTTAGTTTGCTGAGCGGTATAGATGGAATTGGAGGAAAGAAGTCTGTAGACAGCGGAATATCTCAGTTTTTTTATATCATATTCCATTATCGAGAAATTAATTGTTATTTTTGTGCTGAATCTTAGATAAGTCTATAAATATATAATATCCTGGAAGGCATCAATCTATGAGATTTGAAAAAGGAATCGATAAAAAAGAATAACGCTATTAGTGAGAGTTTGGGTCTGATGGGGAAATGTGAATACTATGAAAAGAAAAATACTGTTATACGTCCTTTTGTTTGTCTCTATCACGCTTCGAGGCAATGTGTATTTTAAACATTTGGGTAAAACAGACGGATTGTCCCAAATATCAGTTATTTCCATTTGTCAGGATGAATTGGGAAGAATGTGGTTTGGCACATTGGAAGGGTTGAGTTGTTATGACGGAAACTCTATGACTGTTTATAAGCCGTCGCAAGATTCTGTCAGGAGTTTTTTGGGGAACAACGTAGATAATCTTGTCAGTGATAAGCAGGGAAATCTTTTTTTTATTTCGGATTACGCACTTGTTCGATATGATCTTCGTAAGGAGCAGTTCTCTCTTCTAAAGCAAAGGGCGAACTGTCTGCATGTGCATAACCAAGAGGTGTGGGCGGCAACACGTGATTCTGTTTTCAAATGGGATCGGCAGAAAGAGGAATTTGCTTTTATCTATCAATTGTCAGTCAAGAAATATATCACCTATCTTTATGTGGACGATAATGAATGTGTGTGGTTGGGGACTACCGACGGACTTTATCGGGTGGATAACTTGGATAATCCGGCTCCGGTTTGTGTTATTCCCAAAGTCAATGTCCTTTCACTTTATAGAGATACGAAGGGGAAAATGTGGGTGGCTGCGTTCAGGCAAGGAATGTATACCATAGAAAATGGTATAAGCCAACAGTTTGTTGATGAGCAAAACTTTCTATTATCTAACAATGACATCAGATGTTTTGTAGAAGACGATGAAGGTTCTATTTGGATAGGGACTTTCAATGGACTGAATAAAATAGATACGCTGGGTAATGTATCCTGTTACAAAAAAGATACGCAACCGGGAAGTTTGAAGCATTCATCCATTTTCTCGCTTTGCAAAGATTCTCAAGGAACAATTTGGGTCGGTACCTATTATGGAGGAGTACAATACTTTAATCCTCAGGTGGATATTTTTACACATTATTCGGAAGGGGTAGGTCGAAAGGATTGCTTGAGTTTCTTCTTTGTAGGAAATATGGTGGAAGATAAACGAGGGGATGTCTGGATCTGTACGGAAGGGGGAGGATTGAATTATTTACATAGAGATTCCAGACAATTTACGCATTATTTGACTGATGAAAAGAGTGTGTCTCCGTTATTCTCTAATTTGAAATGCATAGAATATGATGAAGGACGGGATTGCCTGTATATAGGTACTCACAAACAAGGTTTCTTCTGTTTTGATATAACTGCAAGAAAAGTGGTATATCATACGGAAAAGATGGGAAAATCTCTTTCCAAAATAATTTTGCGTGGAGACAGCCTTTATATTCTTTCCGGTGACGGTCTGTATGTCAAGGATTTGAAGCAGGAGACGATGGGGTATTTATATCCGTCTATTCGGGAAACTCATCGGGCAGGTTCCTCTTTTTTGATAGATTCCAAAGATTATATTTGGATTGCCCAGCATGATCAGCTTGTGCGGATTAATATGAAGATGCCGGAAGAGAAATATATTTATAAGTATAATGAGAGGGGATTAGGTAAGTTTCAAGTGTTGAACATAGTGGAGTATACCGATGGTACTTTGTACTTTGGAACTTATGGGGCTGGTTTATATGTATTCAATCCTGCGGAAAACAGCTTTAAGCAATGTTCTATTTTCGATATTCGTTATTGTTATAATTTGTCTGTTATTCAAGGTGATTATTTGGCTGTTTCCTGTGAAAAAGGATTGTTGGTTTATCATCCGAAAACTCAGGAGATGAAGATGATTGATGCTGAAAATCAGTTACACCTTTCTGCCATAAATGATGGATGCGGTTTATTGAGTTGTAGTGACGGTGAAGTGTTTGTTGGCGGAACCTCGGGCATGGCTTCTTTCATGAGTCACTCTTTGTTCAATCCGTCTCCCCGGTATAACCTTTATTTTTCATCGTTGTTTGTGAACGATAAACTTGTTTCGTGCGAAACATCCGACCGTATTTTGGAGACAGCATTACCTTTTGCCGATCAAATAAATTTGGAGTACAATGAGAATAATATTTCAATATCTGTAGCTTCGAATAGTTATATTGATAATGCTAACAGAAAGATTTATGAATATTGGCTTGAAGGCTTTAGTAATGAGTGGAATACGATTTATAATAATACAATAGTATATACAAACTTGAATCCCGGCAAATATAAGCTGATTGTACGTGAAAAGCAGCAGAGTTCACTTGATGAGGTGCATTCCATTGCGTTGGCTATTGTTGTACATTCTCCTTGGTGGTCTACATGGGTGGCTTATTTGGTTTACCTTTGTATGGTTGTTGCAATTGCTTATTTATTGTTGCGGAACTGGCGTGCCCGAATGCAGTTACGTGCTTCGTTGGCGCAAGAGAAGCTTGAGAAAGAAAAGAACGAAGAACTTATACAGGCAAAACTTCAGTTTTTTGCCAATATATCTCACGAATTTCGCACTCCTTTAACGTTGATTATCTCGCAGCTTGAGGCTTTGTTGCAATCCGGCAACTATTCTCCGTATCTGCGGACACGTTTGCAGAAAATATATAAGAATACTTTTCATTTTAGGGAACTGATATCCGAACTTTTGGATTTCCGGAAGATGGAACGGGGAAAATTACAGCTTCATGTATGCCAATTGGATATCATTCTTTATCTGAAACAGATTCAGCAGGATTTTATGGATCAGGCACAGTTGAAAAATATACAATTTGAGTTTCATACGGAGGTGGAGAATATACAGTGCTGGTTTGACGGCCGGCAGTTGCGGAAAGTATTTTCCAATCTGTTGTCGAATGCATTTAAGCATACTCCGGAGAAGGGAAGGGTAGAGTTACAGATAGAGGTGAAGGAAACGGTTATTGAGATAAAAGTTATCGATACGGGTGAAGGTATACCGGAAGAAGCATTGCCTTATATTTTTGACCGTTTCTATCAAGTGGATTCTGCCATTTCTTCACCCGGAAGCGGTATCGGCTTGGCTTTGTCAAAAGGAATCGTAGAATTGCATCATGGTGACATTACAGTACAAAGTGCGATGCATTACGGTACTATTTTTACGGTTACATTACCTAAAGAAAACCTTTTCCGTGACGATGATTATGTGACTTTTGTTGAGCCGGAAGAGATGCTTGACAATCATTTTGTGATGCCTCTTGAAGAAGGTGGCGAACAAGAGGCTGATCGGATAGGGGAGGAAACCCTCGAAACACAGGGAGATATGACAGCAAAGGATTGCCTGTTGATAGTAGAAGATAATGAAGACTTGTTACAGATATTGACTTCATTGCTTTCACCTTTATATCGGATTACTATTGCCATGAACGGTAAGGAAGGATTGCAGAAGGCAATGGAAGAACATCCTGTTCTTATTCTGAGTGACATTATGATGCCCGAAATGTCCGGGTTAGAGATGTGTGCCAAAATAAAGAGTAATTTTGATTTATGCCACATTCCGGTTGTGTTGCTGACTGCTTTGACTTCGGACAATAAAAAAATGGAGGGGTTACAGTGTGGGGCTGATGATTATATAGAGAAACCTTTTAATAATAAGATGTTGTTGGGACGTATTGCCAATATTATACGCAACCGCAAGATGTTGAAACAAAAGTTTGGAATGGAGATGACAGCTGGTAATTCTGTGGAAGCTGAGATGCAAACGTTAGTATTGAATCCGATTGATGCCAAATTCTTATCAAAACTGGAGGAAGTTATAAAAGAGCATTTATCGGACTCGGATTTTGATGTGAATATGTTAGCTAAAGAATTATTGATAAGCCGTAGCTCGCTATATAACAAACTGAAGGCGCTGAGCTGCATGACTCCGAATGAATTTATATTGAATACCCGCTTGAAATACGCTGCCGATTTGTTGAAGCACCATACTGAGTTACAGATAAATGAGATAGCCTATCAGGTTGGATTTAATTCTCCGCGTTATTTCAGGCATTGTTTTAAGGCTTGCTTTAATCAGACACCGCAGGAGTACAGGGGGAGTTGACTGGATGATATAATTTAGGCACGGTTGTGTTTCCGTGCCTAAAAAGAGAGTTCCGACAGGCATTAAAGCCGGTATTTGTAGAATCAGTGATTTATTCGGCTGACCATTCTTTAGCACCTTGTTCTTTTAACTTGGCTGTGAACGCTTTTGCTTTTTTCATGCTTGAGGCTTCTTCTTCAGGTGTAGCATAAGCATGTTTAAAACCTTTTATGGTATTCCATTCTCCACGTGTAAAGTCAGGAACTGACACGGCTGCACAGTTATTGTCCATAGAAAGTTCTCCTAATTCTGCCAGACAGCACCATTCAGCCAAATCGTAAACATCCATATCCAAGGGAAGACCGTTCTGCAGGCAATATATCAATCGGCTGTCCATGATAAAGTCCATACCTCCATGACCGCCTACTTCTTTTGCCATTTCTCCGTATTTCTTCAATATTGGGTGGCGATACTTTTCAACTAATGCGTCTTGTTCTGCCTTCGGCATGAATCCGTGCGCACTTAGATTGTCTACCTGAGGCTGTATGCCCGAAGCTGTCAGCTGGTCGGCACTCAATGCATATCCTTGTGTGGGATACTTATTGGCAAATCCTTTTGTTCCTGTTAGTTGGTATAAACGATTATAGGGCTGCGGTGTCATTACATTGTGTTGAATTTCAATTACTTTTCCGCTTTCTGTGCGGATTAGGGTAGTGGTATGGTCGCCGTTGCGGAAATTATTGCAAACGGAATCGGTTCGTTGTTCTACCAATGATTTGCCGACAATAGATTTAGTATCCATGGCTACCAACGTTTTCATGCGGTCCCCTCGGTGAATATTCAATGCTTGTGCAACAGGGCCCAGTCCATGAGTGGCATATACATCACCGCGATGGCGCATATTATAATCCAATCGCCAACCCAGTTTGTCGTTTTTTCCATCCTTCCAATAATAATCCCAGAATTGGTCTAGATTGTGAATGTATGCTCCTTGTGCGCGGATTACTTCGCCCAATACTCCCTGTTGTGCCATATTCAGCGTGTTCATTTCAAACCAGTCGTAGCAGCAGTTTTCTAATAACATGCAGTGTTTGCGGGTCTTTTCGCTCATGTTCACCAAATCCCAGCATTCCTTCAGATTCATGGCTGACGGAACTTCGATTGCCACATTCTTTCCGTTTTCCAAAGCACACATGGCTACAGGAAAATGGTGTAACCAATCGGTGGCTACATAAACAAGATCGATGTCGTCGCGTTTGCAAAGTTGTTCATATCCTTTTTCTCCCGAGTAAACGGCGGCTTTGGGCATTGAAGCCTTTTGTAGGAACTTTTGGCATTTTTCTGCGCGTTCTTGTTCGTAGTCACAAAGTGCCACTATCTGTACACCGGGAATATAAGTGAAACGTTCCACTGCTCCGGGACCACGCATGCCCAGTCCCACAAATCCCACACGGACTACTTCCATTTTGGGAACAGTCAGTCCGATGGCGCTTGTCTGGCCTGCCGGACGTTCAGGAGTCTTCACTACAATGGTTCCTTTATCCCAGCTCCATTGTGTACCGTGTTCGTTGGTTTGCACGATAGAGGTGGATTGATTGGAACATGCTCCTAATACGAAACATATTCCCAGTGCGAATAACTTTAATACTTTCATGTCTTTGTCTTTACTTTTATATTTTTGTTTTTATTTATGGTTAGAATTTTTTGCTACTCATCCGTATCGTCACCTTACCATCTGTTTCTTTGAATGAACATTCTGCTTCAAGCATTGTGATACCCTCGATAGGTTTTTCTCCCTTATAAGTATTCTTGGCCGGATAAGTCTTGAACACTGCACCGGCAGGAGCAGTTATCTGCATATAAAAATGCTTGCCATTACGCATAAAGTGAGCTTTGTTTCCGTTCACTTCTACATTGGCTTTGGTGCCGGCTACCCATGACACCTTTGAACCGGCATCAAGCAACTTCACTTCATCTTCTATTTCCATAGTATGACTGTTGAGCATTGTGAACTTGCGATAAACACTTTTTGCTTTTTCCTTGTACACTTCACATAAGTTCAGCTTGACGGAAGGCTGCTTGGCTTCGGGATGCTCCTCGCAGACAAAAGCATGGCCATTGGCATATTGCAGGCTATGGTCTATGTTGATGACATTGTGAGAGAAATTGTTGTTGCGGAAGTATTTCCAACGCTGACCACCGGGTTTCCCATCCCAAAAACCGGGCAAGTCGTAGTCATCGGCACCGAGATCTTCTGTCCAAAGCACACCGTCACTTTCTACAATGAATGTGCCGCAATCCATTTGCTGATGTGCCTGATTGGGTAGACCGCCTTTGGCTACTAAATAGATAGACCCCTTTTTGTTGCGGTCACCGTTGAACACTACAATGTCATTAATCTTGTTGTGATACACTTCCATGGCAGGCACAGTGCTTGTTTTACCGGTAGGAGTGTTGTCAAACCAAGGTAAGGAGAGAAAGAAGAGTTGGTCGAACATTCTGGCACCATGCAGTGCTTTAGCCACTTCGTTTCTATTCCAGGCGGATACTTCGGGCTGATGGAACATTTTACCATACAGAAAATAGGCGGGACCGCCAAAAGACTCATGTCCGATACCTGCATTGCCGAAATAGAACGGATGTCCTGATGGGGTGAGTGTGCGTATCTGGTAAAGTGCTGTACGGTTGATACCCGGCAATTGGGCAATGCCTCCCTTATCTCCGCCATTGTCTGTTACCGCTTTCAAATACATGGAAAGGTAGCGGTTGGTGTATCCCCAATAGGCGGGGCCTTCGTAACATACACCGTCGGGAGCAAAAAGTTTCAGGCAGTTGGGCATGTATCTGGCGGCATTTTCTAAGATGATACCGGTTTCTTGGGGATAGTCTTCGGCTACAGCCAATGCGCCCAATACCATACCGGTGTTACATACCACGTTCCAGTTGGTTTCGCGCTTTGCCCAACTGCCCGGTCCTCCTTTTTCGTATTCGCGCAGCACCCGGTGAATCGCATTTTTGTAGATACTCGCTTTGACCAGCTGTTTTGTAGCCTGTGGAAGTTCGGCAAAAAGCCAGTCGTAGGCAATGGCTACGGCTGTGGTCATTTCGGCTGTATCAAGGTAGTGTTTCGGGTCCCAGTCAGGGAAGTTACACACCCATAAGATAGCATCATTGGCCGCCTTTAAATATTTATCTTCACCATAGATGCGGTAGGCTAATGATAAAGTACCCAACCGATAGACATAAGCACGTGAGGTCCACAACATATTACCATATTTATCCATTTCGTATGGCAATTGTGGTGCTTCTGCTATGGAATCTGCTTCTGCTTTCAGATATAATGCCAATTCACCGGCTAATGGCTCGTTCTTTATCAATTCTTTCACTTCGGAGGTCTCGGCTCCGGTAAATAATAGACGGGGATGGTTCGGCAGCCAATTTTGTTGTCCCCATGCACTGTAAGTTAAAAGTAGCATGGCCAGAAGCATAATGCTTTTAACCATGCGGCTCGTTGAAATGATAACGTTCTTCATAATAAATGATTGGTTAGAGTATTGCTTATTTAATTTGTTCTATTCTTGTTTATTGCACAAAAATAGGAATATAAAATATAATGTAGGGGGAAATATCATCTATTTGACGGGTGCTTTCTGTTCAATGAATAAAAAATTAAATTATATTGGAGATAGCCATAAAAATGGCTGAAATTTTTTGGTTATAAAGTCTCCATATCAGCCGATTCGTTTCTTCCTTCCTCCTTTCATTAGCCGTTGAAACACCCTGTTGATAGGGAATCCGGTGGTGAGTGGGCATCTTGTTGTCGTCCTTTCAGCCTCCCTTCATTCGTTAAAAAGGAAATTGCTGAAGGCAGATTGTGAAGGGACGTGGAAAGCACGGATGAAGGGAGGAATAGGGGAGGCGCTGTCATGTTTAACCGGTTGTTTGTCAGTATGTTAAATTTAAAATGTAAGGGTGAAGGGACAAGGAGGAATGAGCGGCTTTGTGAGGGGGCAATCCGCCCTTACATTAAAAACATGCCGAGCTTTTTTAAAAAGGTGATGAAGTTTTTTGAAAACATAACGAGCTTTTTGGAAAACACAAAGGCCTTTTTGCAACATTCACACACATACGGTGGCATCGGGCTACACGTATATACGCGTAAGCTCACACGTATATACGCATCGGACTACACGGACGTACGTATAAGCCTGCGCGTATATATGTCTGAAGTGTCAGGTTCCGCCATTTTAACTTTTATTCTTTGTACGGAAATGTATCTTGTTGTACAAATATGTACCCTGTGCCACAAACGTTAAAACTATAAGGGTACAGATATACTCCTCTCAAAAACACAAATGTGTCCCTATTCCAATGGGGGATTCATATAATTTTGCAGCAAAACCTTAAAATTATATAGGACTATGTATCAACAGAAAAAACAGTGGTGTGTTTTACATGCCAAACTATTCAAACTTTTTGTGGGAGGAGCTTTATTGTTGGCAGTAAGTCCGGCGTATGCAGCCGGAGATAATTATTCTGGCACCGGTTCCACACATTCTTCTCTTATCGTACACCAGAATGGCCGTACTATTACAGGTACAGTTATCGATGAAACCGGTGAAACTGTTATTGGTGCCAATGTGGTAGTGAAAGGAACGACTAACGGTTCTATTACAGATGTTGATGGTCGATTTTCATTGAACAATGTGCCTGATGGAGCGATTTTGATTGTCAGTTATGTAGGCTATGAGGACTTGAGCGTAAAAGTCGGTGTTCAAAGTCAGTTAACTATTAAGTTAAAGGAAAGTAGTGAACTTATCGATGAAGTAGTGGTAGTTGGTTATGCTTCACAAAAGAAAGTGAACTTATCCGGTTCTGTTGCTTCCGTCAATATGGATGACATCGCAGAGAAACGTCCTATAACCAATCTTTCTTCCGGTTTGGCGGGTATGGCAGCAGGCGTTTCGGTAACATCGTCCAGCAATAAGCCGGGTGATGATAACGCTTCTATTTTAGTGCGTGGTCAAGGTACTTTGAATAATTCTTCTCCGTTGGTTATTATTGATGGTGTAGAAAGTAATATTAATACGGTTGCTCCTCAAGATGTAGAAAGCATGACTGTATTGAAAGATGCCGCATCTGCATCCATTTATGGTTCGCGCGCTGCCAATGGTGTTATTTTAATTACTACCAAAAAAGGTAAGAGTGGAAAGGTCAATATAGATTATACTGGCTATGCTTCATTGGAATCAATTGGTAGAACATTAGAACCGGTGTCAAATTATGCCGATTATATGGAACTGATGAATGAGGCTTATAATAACTCTGGTCAACCGGGACGTTTTTCGGAAGCTACTATTAAAGAATGGCGTGATGATAATGGCAGGAATCCATTGATATATCCTAATACCAATTGGATTGATGAAGTTTTTGGAACAGCTGTTGCTACCAATCATAATCTTTCGGTAAACGGTGGTAGTGAGAAGATAAATTTCTATACCTCTTTTGGCTATAACAATAATCCGGGAGTTATGGAAAATTCCGGTTATGAACGTTATAATTTCCGTTCTAACGTAGAGGCTAAAGTCACCAAGTGGTTGACATTAGGTGCTAAAGTGAGTGGATATTTGGCCAATATAGATTTAGGTCAGGACCGGGTGGACGATATGTTTACTTATGGAGTAGCAAGTACTCCGGGCTTGGTACTTCGTCATGATGGACGTTACGGGGCTATGCAGAATCCTGAAGATGATGCACAAGCCAACAATCCATTGTGGTGGTTGAATCGTGAAGTTGGCGAGAAGAAAGAGCGTAATGTACGTGCACAGTTCAATGGCACCATTACTCCTCTGAAAGGATTAAGCATTTCGGGTTCTTATTCTTATGAACTTACCGATAAAGATAATTGGGAAAAGCCTAATTTTAATGACCGTTGGAATTTTGCTACGGAAACAATGACTCAAAAAGATAGTGGCCAGAGTTATATTTACAATTACAATCGTAAGATTGAACGCATATTTATGGACGGTGTAATACGTTATGAAAACAAGTTCTTTAATAATCGTTTTGATTTGAATGCGATGGTAGGCGCCAGTCAGGAAATGCGTCGTGACCGTAGTTTCAGCGCAAAAAAATATGATTGGCTTGACTCTTCTGTTGATGTAATTAACGGTGCAACCGGTGAGTCAACAACAACTGGTTCACATTCTGAATGGGCTATGCGCTCTTTTTTTGGACGTATTAACTTAGGTTGGGATAACAAATACTTGTTGGAAGTAAACCTTCGTGCTGATGCATCTTCACGTTTCTCTAAGGACAATCGTTGGGGATACTTTCCCTCTATGTCTGCTGCTTGGCGCATGGAGCAGGAATCATTTATGGCAGGTACTCGTAATTGGTTGGATGCTTTGAAATTACGTGTGTCTTATGGTCAACTTGGTAATAATGATTTGAAAGGCAATGATTATGCAGCTGTTCCGGTTTATGCTCAAAGTAATTATGTATTGAATGGTAATAAAGCGGTAGGATTGGGTATGACTTCTATTTCGAATACGGGGTTGACTTGGGAAAGTACAGCCATTACTAATATTGGTGTGGATTTTGGAGTATTGAATAACCGTTTGAACGGTTCTTTGGAATATTTCTATAAAAAGACTTCGGATATTTTGATTGACCTTCCTGCTCCGTTGGTTCACGGTACAGCTGGAATCCCTATCCAAAATAGTGCGGAAGTAGTGAATAAAGGTTTTGAACTGACTTTGAATTGGGCGGATAAAATCAATGATTTTCACTATAATATCGGTGCCAACCTTACTTTTGTGGATAATGAAGTAACCAAGTTCAAAGGTGATGAGGCTAGTTATAGTGGTACTACCATGATTAAAGAAGGTTATGGCATTAATACCCAGTATATTTATATTGCAGATCGTATTGTTCAGACGCAGGCGGATTTAGACTATGTACAGTCACTTGTGGATAATCCTAAATTGGATGAAGAAGGTAAACCAATTAACTATTTCAAGAACTTTAAGCGTCCGGAACTCGGTGACGTACTCTATAAAGATATGAACAATAACGGTTATTTGGATGATGATGACAGAGTGGCACGAGGTCATGGAGATACTCCGCGCTTCTTGTTCAACTTCAACTTGGGATTTGAATACAAAGGTTTCGATTTCTCAACGGTATTGTCCGGTACAGGCAGTTATAAAGTGCAATATACGCACATGCGTTCCTCTTATTTGACTTTCGGTAACCAAATCAGTAAAGAAGTAGCAGACAATTGTTGGCATGAAGGTATGACAAATGCTAAGTATCCACGTTTGATGTCTAATGGTGACAGTCGCAATACTCGCCAAAGCACCATTTGGGAAACGGATAAGTCTTACTTTAAAATCCGCAATATTCAATTAGGATATACTCTTCCTCAAAAATGGCTTCAGACACTCTCTTTAAATCGGGTACGTTTATTTTGCAGCTTAGAGAACTTTTTTACATTTACTGACTATGCCGGTATGGACCCGGAAACTAATAAGTTGACTTATCCTACTATGCGTCAGGCATCTTTTGGACTGAATGTTTCATTCTAATTTAATGATAATATCAATATGAAAAAATATTTATTACTTTTAGCGGTAATGGGATTGATGAGTAGTTGCTATGACTTAGATCAATACCCACACGACAAATTGAGTTCTGGTACATTTTGGAAAACAGAGGAACATGCTCATCAAGCTATGATGAACATTTATGCCCAAATGAAACATGAACAAACATACGGTACTTATTTTGGTGTAGATGCTTTGGGAGAAATATCATTTGGACGCTATGAATCTGTTATTTATGGGACTTATACTAATGGAACCGGTGATATAAGTAGCAAATGGTCTGCGCTTTATGAAGGTATAGCTCGTGCTAATCTTTTGTTACAGAATATTGATAAGGTAGATATGGCTGATGGCTTAAAAGCTCAATATAAAGGAGAAGCCAAATTCATGCGTGCTCTTTACTACTTCCAATTGTTGGATTTTTGGGGTGGTGTGCCTTTATATGATGAAACGACTATTATTAGTGATGATTTCATGAATATGAAAAAGCCTCGTAGCAGTGCGGAAGAGGTTAGACAATTCATTTTGGACGATTTGGAGGAAGCGATTAATGTATTACCTGTAAAATGGGAACAGAGTGAATATGGTCGTGCTACACGTGGTGCTGCTGTTGCATTAAGAGGCAAAGTAAAACTTTTTAACCAAGATTATAGCGGTGCTGCAACAGATTTTGAAGAAGTAGTGAATGACCCTAGTGGGAGAGGTTACGGTTATAAACTTTATGACAGCTATCCTGATTTGTTTAAACCCGAAGGTGACTGTAGTGATGAAATGATTTTTGCTGTTCAGAATTCCGGTGGAGTCGGTAATGACAGTGGCTTGCCCTCTGGACTTTATATGGGTAGCCGTTCTTCTTTTGGAGGTGGCTGGAACAATAGCATACCTACAGATATTTTAGTAGATATGTATGAAATGAAGGATGGAAAAACATTTGATTGGGAAGACTATATTCCGGGGTTCACCGCGAGCCAGGAGATTCAAAAAGAAACTTTTTTAGCAGAACTAACAAATAATGTAGTTTCTAAGTATCCTGAAAAGAAAGAGTTACTACGCCAAATTTATGAAAATCGTGATCCGCGTTTGGAACAAACAATTCTTACTCCGTATGCACATATTCTAGGTGCAGTAGGCCGTATTCCTAAGGATATGGAGTTGGTGTTGGCAAAAGGAACAAATGAAAATTATGGCTATATCCGTAATAATCGTGGTTGGTATGACTATTTATGGCGCAAGTTTGTGCCGGAGGGTGATATGAATGGAGAAATTAATGACCGTTATCATGTGCCTATTAACTTCCCGATTATTCGTTATGCGGATGTATTGCTAATGTTGGCTGAATGTTATAATGAGATAGGCAGGCAAGATGATGCAGTGGCTCTAATCAATCAGGTTCGTCAGCGCCCGTCTACTAATATGCCGGCTTTGAACAGCGGTCCGTCTTGGCTTGAAGCTCGTACTCATGATGAAGTATTCCAGCGTATTGTTCACGAACGTGCGGTTGAGTTGGCAGCCGAAGGACATCGTTTTGGTGACTTAAAACGTTGGAAACTTTGCGAAGAAAAACTAAACTTTAAATATGATGATATCTTAGGTAATGACCGTTATACTCGTAAGTTTGTTGAACGTGATTATTTATGGCCTATTCCTCTAACAGAACTTGAGCGTAATCCTGATTTGAAATCTCAACAAAATCCGGGTTGGTAATCGACAGTGTAAAGTTTATCCGATAAACGGACAGAGATGCATGTAGGGTCAGCAGGTATATGGTTACACGTTAGTATGTATGGTCGGGGTGTGTCAAAACGTGGATAATGCTGTCGTTTAGTTCGTAGGGGCGAGGTTCGCTCGCCTGAAAACAGTTTGCTTTGTATCTTCGGGCAGGCAACCCCTGCCCCTACAGCTGACAATTGGATAGGCCATTTTAGTTTTGACACACTCCCCTCTTGCTTACTAATATGTTTCCTTCTATATTTCATGTCCGTGCCTTTGCCATAAACCTATTTGAAATTAACACTATTAAAAATATGAATATGATAAAAAAAACGTTCGGCTTGTTCACTGCTATTTTGTTTTCGTGTGTGACAAGCAATGTACAAGCACAGAATTCCGAAAAGGAATTTATTAAGGAAAATATGGAATTTGCAGCTAAACAGTATAATCTGATGCTGAAGACTCCGAGTCAGGGCAAAAATGGTAGTGGCGTGATGCCCCACAGTATGCGTAAAGACGGAACGGTGTCCAAAGGAAGCATTTACTTATGGACAGCCGGTTTCTTTCCTGGCAGTTTATGGTATATCTCTGATTTCTTAGGTGATAAGTCATTACAAGATTCTGCCTTGGTTTACACTCGGAAAATGGAACCTTGCAAGACTTTTACTGACAATCATGATATCGGTTTCATGATGTATTGCAGTTATGGCAATGCGAACCGTTTCGCGCCGAAGACCGAATACGAGGACATTTTGACAGAATCAGCTAAATCACTCTGCACGCGTTTTCGTCCCAAAGCCGGTGTGATTCAGTCGTGGAATGGTTTCCGGTCTTGGCACGGTGATAAAGTTTATGACTTTCCTGTTATTATTGACAATATGATGAATTTGGAATTGTTGTTCCACGCCAGTAAGGTGACAGGAGATGACACTTATAAGAAAGTAGCTGTTTCGCATGCCGAAAAGGTGATGAAGAATCAAATCCGTAAGGACTACAGTCACTATCATATTATTTATTATGATAAAGAGACCGGGGCTCCTATTAAGGGAGAAACCTCTCAGGGGTATTCCGATAACTCTTGTTGGTCGAGAGGACAGTCTTGGGGTATTTACGGGTTTACTTTGTGCTATCGCGAAACCGGTGATAAACGTTTTCTGAAAACAGCCCAAGGCATGGCTGATTATTATTTGGATCATCCTAATCTGCCTAGCGATAAGGTGGCGTGGTGGGACTTCAATGCTTGGGAAGAAGGTTATGTTCCCGGTGTACGTTCTAAAGCCAGCATTACACCTGTTCTTTATCGCGATGCTTCTGCAGCAGCTTGCACAGCTTCGGCTTTGATGGAGTTGAGCACTTATGTGAAAGGTGCTAAGAGCAAAAAATATCTGGAAGGAGCCAAGCAGATTCTTCATTCGTTGGGCAGTCCCGCTTACCGTGCTAAATTGGGTGAGAATGCAAACTTTATCCTGATGCATAGTACCGGTGCTATTCCGCATGGTGGTGAAATCGATGTGCCTTTGACGTATGCGGATTATTATTTTGTGGAAGCTCTTCATCGCTATAATAAATTATTGAACAACGAACCTCTTTTCTAATAAATAATGCTCATGAAACAATTAAATTATTTTGCATTGTTGTTGGTTGTTCTAATGGCAATGCCTGTATCTTCTTTGCAAGCCAAAAATGAAAAAGATAAAACAGCCAAAGAACAACAAATGACTACCGGTGCGCAAGATCGCGCTGTTTGGGTGGAGCTTATGTGGAAAATTGCCTATCCTGTTATTCATAATTTGGCAGAAAACACGTTGCGTCAAAATATGCCAATAGAATCTCCAAGTGGGAATCCGAAAGGTTATGATGAAGTCACTCATTTAGAAGCTGTAGGTCGTACATTGGCTGGTGTAGCTCCTTGGTTGTCGCTTCCTGATGATGATACTGAAGAGGGGAAACTTCGTAAACAGATGCGTGAGGAAGTGTTGAAAGGACTGAAAAATGCTGTTGACCCGAATTCACCGGATAAATTGAACTTTACAAAACAACCGCAACCTATTGTGGATGCAGCTTATTTGGTACATGCTTTTTTACGTGCTCCCAAAGCTCTTTGGGAGCCGTTGGACGATGTGACAAAACAGCGTTATATTGAGTCGTTGAAAGCTTTACGTAATCGTACCGGTGCTTACAATAATTGGTTGGTTTTTACCGGACTGAACGAATCTTTTATTAACTGGGCAGGCGGTGAATGTGATCCTTTCCGTTTAAAGATAGCCAAGAATAAAGTGAGAGAATGGTATGCGGGCGATGGTTGGTATTGTGATGGTCCTAAATTTAGTATGGATTATTATAATTCTTATGTATTGAATCCGATGTATGTGGCCATGCTTGAAACATTAGCATCCAAAAAAAGAGCTGGTCAGAAAGAAGTGGATGAAGCTATGGCACGTATGGTACGTCATGCTGAATTTTGTGAACGTATTATCGGACCGGATGGAACTTATCCGGCTTTGGGCCGTTCTGTGACTTATCGTTCGGCTGCTTTCCAGTCATTGGCAGATGTGGCTTTGCGCGAGAAATTACCCGTCCATCTGAAACCGGCTCAGGTGCGTTGTGCTTTGACTGCCGTACATCGTAATTTATATGAAGGCAATCAGAACTTTGATGAGAACGGTTGGTTGGTTTTGGGATTCAATGGTCACCAACCCGAGGCTGCTGATGGTTATACTTCTACTGGCAGTCTTTATATGGCAACTTTGAGCTTCTTGCCTTTAGGACTTCCTGCTGATAATGCTTTTTGGACAGCCCCTTATGAAGATTGGACGACTAAGAAGGCATGGAAAGGAGAACACTTGCACAGGGATTATAAGGTGGAATATTAATGTGATACACAAGGAAGAGATATAGTTTTAACATAGTAAGTGACTTGTTTGAAAATAGATGAGGGTCTCGGTTTGCGACAAATCGAAGCCTTCATCTCTTTTTTGTGTGGAATAGGGTTAATTATGAATATTTATTTGGTAAATATGCGAATAACGGTTACCTTTGCACCAAAATTTATAGATAATATGAACCAATTATGCTCTACATATAGCACATATAGCGTTAGATGGGAACGAGAAAGCCTGTGTAACAGCTTCATTGTACACGTGCATTGGTTCAGCGGGTTTATTTGAGTTTTATCCATTCTATTTTTTCTTCATTCCAACAGGCTGTGGAAATGAAAAGTATATTAGTGGTGACTTTGTTTTTAGTCATCAGAATCTATGTTTCATTCTAAAAGTAGCTATTTTATGTTTACTATTATATCTATAATGTTTATGGGTATCGGCATTGGATATCTGTTGCGTGATTTGCGATTTTTGCAAAAAGTAGAGAAAAGTATTTCTCTTACCATATTCCTGTTGCTTTTTGTTCTGGGACTTTCAATAGGTTCCAATAGCTTAATTATTAATAATATAGGGAAATTCGGATGGCAGGCCATTGTACTTGCAACTTTAAGTATTTTAGGTAGTTTACTGGCATCTTTCCTGGTGTTTCATTTATTTTTTAAGAAAGGAGGTAACGAATGAAAGGTAGTTTGATTGTTGTGGCGTTTTTCTGTGTCGGTTGTTTGATAGGAGCAGCCAATGAGTTCCGGTTTTCTACACACAATGTTTCCATGTATGTGTTGTATGCATTGATGTTGCAAGTTGGAATTGGGATTGGATGTAACAGACAATTAAAAGAGTTGATTAAAAGTTTGCGATTCAAAATGCTGCTGGTGCCTGTTGCTACTATTACAGGAACGTTGCTTTTTTCGGCATTTGCTAGTTTGTTATTAACCCAGTGGAGTGTTTTTGACTGCATGGCGGTGGGAAGTGGCTTTGCCTATTATTCACTTTCTTCTATTTTGATTACACAGTTCAAAGAACCTTCTATGGGATTACAGTTAGCCACAGAGTTAGGAACAATTGCTCTTTTGGCAAATATTTTTCGTGAAATGATGGCACTTCTCGGTGCTCCTCTTATTCGGAAATACTTTGGGAGGCTGGCACCTATTTCTGCTGCCGGAGTTAATTCAATGGATGTATTATTACCTTCTATTACCCGGTATTCGGGAAAAGACATGATTCCGATTGCTATTTTTCATGGAATCTTGATTGACATGAGTGTTCCTGTGTTTGTTTCATTCTTTTGTAATTTATAAATCTTTGCTTTTGTTTATTCGAAGGAAAATAAGGCGGGAGATAAGGATAATATGAAAAGTAAGCGAAAGTCCGGCTTGAAAGACATCGGGATTTTCGCTTACTTTTTTATTTCTTTTTGGCTGCAACGGCCAACAACACTCCCAGTACGATGCCCAATATGGCGGCAAACAGTACTCTCATATTCGGAGGGAGCAGGAAAGTGATGGTATGTGCCGGATACCAGAACAAAGGAATGGTTTTCTTGAATACGAATCCCCACAACACTGCCCAGTTCAGTTCCGTCATAATCCGTTTCATGGGGATGGGAGTGAGCAGTGCCTTTACCGAACCGCCGCAGTGACCTATGTGGGTGTCGGTTATCTTATGAAGAGTCATAAAGACGGGGGCAAAAATGCTGTTCATGGCTACCGATATGGCTAATGCTATCATTATTTTCTCAAAACACATCTCTCCGTTGATGGTGGAGGAAGCATTTGCCATACCCATATATTCCATAAACATCGGCACTCCTTTTGAGAAGATAATCATTGCCATATTGATGCCCATGCCAAGCAGTCCCCATACCACCATCCGGGGAATGATTCCGAAAGTCCGGTTGATATAGACACCGGTACTGATGCGCAGTCCGATCATTTCGCCCATGGTAGAAAGGATGGCAAACTTCAGGAAACTCATGACCATGCCATGGGTGGCGTTAAAGGTTTTGTACCATTCATAAGCATCATCGCTTATAAAGAAGGGGAGAAAAATGGCTGTAACCACCAAAAGAAAGATAAAATCGCTCTTTTTCATTGTTTAAGTTGTGTTTTTCAATAATATAATGGACAAACATACAAAAAAACTTCTAGGTTCCTATCAAAAGACTTTCTTTATTTTATTGTTTCTTATACCTGGAATGAGAAAAATAATCGGAAAAAAATGAAGTGTTTGATAGGAAAGGTTGCTGTTGTGATTATAATATGTATTTTTGTAATAGAGTAATAATGAAATTCTTTGTATAGTATGAAGACACCTCTTCTCTCGTTTTTGTTTTTTCTGGTGATATTTGGAGCATGTATATCCGATAGGAAACCGGCGTCGGCTGTTGATTATAGTTTATTGGTAAACCCGTTTATCGGAACAGATTTTACCGGGAATACCTATCCCGGTGCTCAGGCACCGTTTGGCATGGTTCAGTTGAGTCCGGATAACGGCTTGCCCGGTTGGGACCGTATTTCGGGTTATTATTATCCCGACAGTACCATTGCTGGTTTCAGTCACACGCATTTGTCGGGAACAGGGGCCGGTGATTTGTACGACATTTCCTACATGCCTGTCACCCTTCCTTATCGTGAAGCTGAAGCGCCTTTGGGCATTCATTCCAAGTTCCGGCATTCGGATGAAGAGGCTTCTGCAGGATATTACCGTGTATTGCTGAAAGATTATAATATAAATGTGGAGTTGACTGCCACGGAGCGTTGTGGCATTCAGCGTTACACTTTCCCAAAAGCGCAGTCTGCCGTATTCCTGAATTTGAAGAAGGCGATGAACTGGGATTTCACACAAGACTCCCATATCGAGGTGGTGGACTCATGCACCATACAGGGATATCGGTTCTCTGACGGTTGGGCACGTGGACAGCGTGTTTTCTTCCGTACCCGTTTTTCCAAACCGTTCCGGTCTTCCGAAATAGATACTACCGCCATCATACAGGATGGCAAGACCATAGGTACTGCATACGTGGCACGTTTCAACTTTGATACGACCGATGGGGAAGAGATAGTGTTGTGTACGGCTCTTTCGGGAGTAAGCATGGAAGGGGCAGCTGGAAACCTGGCGGCTGAGGCTCCTCATAATGACTTTGATAAGTATGTGGCGGAGACCAAAGAGAATTGGAACCGTCAGCTTGGGAAGATAGAGGTCAGGGGCATCTGTGACTTGGATGACAAGGTGAATTTCTATACGGCTTTGTATCGCACCATGATAGCGCCCACTGTCTTTAGTGATGTGGACGGTTCGTATTATGGACCTGATAAGAAAATACATAAAGCCGATGGCTGGGTGAACTATGGTACTTTTTCTTTATGGGATACTTATCGTGCCGCCCATCCGCTTCTTACTTATACCGAGCCTGTCCGCACCAATGACATGATAAAGTCTTTTCTTGCTTTTTATGACCAAAACGGCCGGCTTCCGGTTTGGAACTTTTGGGGTAGTGAGACTGATATGATGATTGGCTATCATGCTGTTCCCGTCATTGTGGATGCTTATTTGAAAGGAATAGGTGACTTTGATGCAGAGAAAGCATTGAAGGCCTGTGTCGCCACTGCCAACTTGGACAATTATCGGGGAATCGGGCTTTATAAGAAGCTCGGTTATATTCCTTATAATATAAAAGATGAGTATAATGCCGACAATTGGTCGCTTTCCAAAACACTGGAGTATGCTTTTGATGATTATTGCATTGCAGAGATGGCGCGCAAGATGGGAAAGACGGAACTGGCGGAAGAGTTTTACAAGCGTTCTCAAAACTACAAGAATGTATTCAATCCCGCTACAGGATTTATGCAGCCCGTTGATGACAAGGGTGTTTTTATCCGGCCTTTCTGTCCCGATGACTATACAGCCCATATTTGCGAGAGTAACGGATGGCAGTATTTATGGTCTGTGCCTCAGGATATTCGCGGACTGATAACTTTGGTCGGAGGAAAAGACCGCTTTGCAGAGAAGCTCGATAGTATGTTTACGTATATCCCTGCCGGGAAGGAGGATTTGCCTATTTTCAGCACCGGTATGATTGGGCAGTATGCTCATGGCAATGAGCCGAGCCATCATGTCATTTATTTGTATAATAAAGTACGTCAGCCGTGGAAGACTCAGAAGTATGTGGCACAGGTGATGCATCATCTTTATTTCAATGCACCTGCCGGACTGTGCGGCAATGAAGATTGCGGTCAGATGTCTGCCTGGTATGTATTCAGTGCCATGGGCTTTTATCCGGTCAATCCCGTAAGTGGTGAGTATGAAATAGGAACTCCGTTATTTCCCGAAATGCGTATGCATCTTGACAACGGGAAGACTTTTACAGTGCTGGCACCGGCTGTCAACCGTGAGAATATCTATATTCGGTCGGTCAAGTTGAACGGAAAGCCATACGATAAGAGTTATATCACCCATCAACAGATAATGGACGGGGCTACTGTGGAATTCGAGATGAGTTCCGAACCGGGAGAGATTTGGTATCGATAATCCGTTTCATCGGAAATAAAATAACATCAAATAGAAAACAATGAAATTCAATAGACTCGTAAGCGGTTGTTTGGTAGGGTTATTATGTTTGAGTGCATGTTCTACCCAAACAACGGAAATGAAAGAATACACCGGTTATGTCAATCCTTTCATCGGAACGGGAGGACACGGACATACGCATCCGGGTGCCATGTTGCCTCACGGAATGATTCAACCGGGTCCTGATACGCGTATCGATGGCTGGGACTCCTGTTCGGGCTACTATTACGAAGATTCCACCATCAATGGTTTTGCCCACACACGCCTTAGCGGTACGGGCTGTGCCGATTTCGGTGATTTTCTTTTGATGCCTACCGTAGGTGAGCAGAAGGTGGAATATCTTGGGAAAGAGAGTCAGCAGCGTCCTTTCGCTTCTGCTTTTTCGCACAGGAACGAGTATGCCGAACCGGGATATTATTCGGTTTTCTTGGATACTTACGGTGTGAAAGCCGAGCTGACGGCCACTGAGCGTGCCGCCATGCACCGTTATACGTTTCCTGAAAGCAAGGAATCGGGTTTCATTCTGGATATGGACTATAATATTCAGCAGCAAACCAATCAGGTCATGGAGGTGGAGGCTGTTAATGATACCGTGCTTTGCGGATACAAGCGCAGTGCTTATTGGGCTTGGCAACAAGATCTTTATTTTTATGCTGTTTTCTCAAAGCCTTTTACCCATACTCTTTATACCGATACCATCGAGGAAGGCGGACAGCAGATTCCCGTCTGCAAAATGTTGCTCCGTTTTGATACGGCTGAAGATGAACAGGTAATGGTTCGTTTCTCCATCTCGTCTGTCGATGGTGAAGGAGCCAGGCAGAATCTGTTGGCTGAGTTGCCCGACTGGGATTTCGACAAGGTGCGTGCCGATGCCCGAAAGACTTGGAATGATTGTCTTTCAAAGATAGAGGTGAAAACGGAAGACCCCGACCAACTTGCTATTTTCTATACTGCCATGTATCATGCATTCTTGAGTCCGAACTTGTTTACCGATGTAGACGGGCGTTATTTGGGGATGGATTTAAAAGTGCACACCACCGATAAGGAAGATCCTGTTTACACCACTTTTTCTATTTGGGATACATTTCGTGCGTTGCATCCTTTGCTCACCATCATAGACCCTCATACCAACGAAAGCTATATCCGTTCATTGTTGAAGAAACAGCGTGAGGGAGGTGTTTTCCCGAAATGGGATTGTGCTGCCAACTACACGGGAACGATGATTGGCTATCATGCTGCCTCTATCATCACCGATGCATACGTGAAGGGTTATCGCGATTTCGATGTTCGCGAAGCCTACCAAGCCTGTCTCCGTACTGCCGAATACGACACGACCGGCATTGTCGGTCCGAAGTGGCTGGTTCCTTTTGTGATGCCCCGTGCCCGTTATTACAAGGATGCGCTGGGTTATATTCCTTGCGACCTCGAAAACGAATCGGTGGCAAAGGCATTGGAATATGCATACGATGATTGGTGTATATCCGTATTGGCAGATAGTTTGGGAGATGTGGAAACAAGAGATAAATATGCTCGTTTTGCCGGGGCATATAAGTCTTACTTCGACCCCGAAACCCGTTTTATGCGCGGGCGGGACAGTAAGGGGAAATGGCGTACTCCGTTCAATCCTCGTTCGTCTACCCATCGCAGTGACGATTATTGCGAAGGTACGGCTTGGCAGTGGACTTGGTTTGTGCCTCACGATGTGCCCGGTCTGGTTGGCTTGATGGGAGGAGAGGAGGCTTTTGCCGGTAAGCTGGATTCCCTGTTTACTGTTTCTTCCGAGCTTGAAGGGGAGACGGTTTCGGCAGATATTTCCGGTCTTATCGGGCAATATGCTCACGGCAACGAGCCGAGCCATCACATCATCCATCTGTATAACTATGTCAATCGTCCGTGGCGGACACAGGAATTGGTAGACAGCGTGCTGCATAGCCAGTACCGCAATGCCCCCGACGGTCTTTCGGGCAATGAGGATTGTGGCCAGATGTCAGCCTGGTATATTCTGAATGCGATGGGCTTCTATCAGGTGTGTCCCGGTGAGCCGGTTTACTCCATTGGCCGTCCTTTGTTCAGGGAAGTGACCATTCACCAGCCCGGTCAGAGGGAGTTTGTGATTCGCACGAAGAACAACTCAAAAGAAAACAAATATGTTCAGTCCATTCTGTTGAACGGGAAACCGCTTGAACGGCCTTTCTTTACGCACAGCGACCTGACGGCGGGGGGAGTGATGGAAATCACTATGGGAGCTGAACCATTTAAACCGTAAACGAATCAGGCGATATGATGATAAAGAAACTTTTCCTGTCAGTTGTACTCCTTTGCCTCACTCTATGGGTGCAGGCAAAGGACTATGCCGATTATGTGAGCCCGTTGGTGGGAACTCAGTCCTCCTTCGAACTTTCCACCGGCAACACTTATCCTGCGACTGCCCGCCCGTGGGGAATGAATTTTTGGACACCACAAACCGGAAAGATGGGTGACGGATGGCAATATGTTTATACAGCCAATAAGATTCGTGGCTTTAAGCAGACTCACCAACCCAGTCCGTGGATTAACGATTACGGTCAGTTTTCTCTGATGCCCGTTACCGGGAAGCCGGAGTTTGATGAAGACAAGCGTGCCAGTTGGTTTTCCCATAAGGCCGAACTGTCGCGTCCTTATTATTATAAGGTGTATCTGGCGGAACATGATGTAGTGACCGAGCTTACACCGACCGAACGTGCGGTGATGTTTCGCTTCACTTTTCCTGAAAATGATTCATATATTGTGGTCGATGCTTTCGACTGTGGGTCGTCTATCAGGATTATTCCCGAAGAGAATAAGATTATAGGCTATACCACACGCAACAGTGGCGGCGTGCCCGATAACTTCAAGAACTATTTTGTCGTTGAGTTCGACAAGCCGTTTACTTATCGGGCCACCTTCTCCAATGATGAGAAGCCTAAAAGGAAAAAGGATGAGGTTTCCCTTTCTTTAAAGAGAGACGTCATGGAGCAGAATGCTTTTCACACAGGAGCCGTTATCGGCTTCAAGACCCGTAAAGGGGAAGTGGTGCATGCACGGGTCGCCTCTTCGTTTATCAGTCCCGAACAGGCGGAAGCGAATCTGTGTGAACTGGGTGCCGATGATTTCGATACGCTGGTGCGAAAAGGCAAGGATGCCTGGAACCGGGTGTTGGGCAAGATAGAGGTGGAAGGCGGAACAGACGAACAATATCGCACCTTCTATTCCTGTCTCTACCGTTCGTTGCTTTTTCCGCGTAAGTTTTATGAAATGGATGCGAAAGGACAGCCGATACATTACAGTCCTTATAATGGCAAGGTGCTGTCCGGTTATCTATATACCGATACCGGCTTTTGGGATACATTCCGCTGCCTGTTTCCATTGCTCAACCTGATGTATCCGTCCATCAACAAGGAAATTCAGGAAGGTCTGATAAATACTTATAAAGAAAGCGGTTTCTTTCCCGAATGGGCGAGTCCGGGGCATCGCGGTTGTATGGTGGGTAATAACTCGGCCTCCGTTTTAGTGGATGCTTATATGAAAGGTGTGCGTGTGGAAGAGGTGGAAAGCTTGTATAAAGGGTTGCTGCACGGAACCGAAAATGTGCATCCCGAAGTATCCTCCACCGGGCGACTGGGCTATAAGTACTATAACCGTTTGGGTTATATCCCATACGATGTGAACATCAACGAGAATGCTGCCCGCACACTGGAGTATGCATACGATGACTGGTGCATTTACCGTCTGGCAAAGGAATTGAAACGGCCGCAGGAAGAAATTACTCTCTTTGCCAAACGTGCCTTGAACTATAAGAATCTTTTCGACACCGAAAGTAAGCTGATGCGTGGCAAGAACCGGAACGGAGAATTCCAAAAACCGTTCTCTCCGTTGAAGTGGGGAGATGCATTTACCGAGGGAAACAGTTGGCATTATTCCTGGTCGGTTTTTCATGACCCGCAGGGGCTGATAAACCTGATGGGAGGTAAAGAAATGTTTGTCACGATGCTTGACTCGGTGTTTGCCGTTCCTCCTGTTTTCGATGACAGCTATTACGGGCAGGTGATTCACGAAATACGTGAGATGACGGTAATGAACATGGGGAACTATGCACATGGCAACCAACCCATTCAACACATGATTTACCTTTACGACTATGCCGGACAACCCTGGAAAGCGCAATATTGGTTGCGTGAAGTGATGAATCGTATGTATACTTCGGCTCCCGACGGATATTGCGGAGACGAGGACAATGGCCAGACTTCGGCTTGGTATGTGTTCTCGGCATTGGGCTTTTATCCGGTATGTCCCGGAACGGATGAATATGTTCTCGGTGCACCGCTTTTCCGCAAGGCAACCCTTCACTTTGAAAACGGCAACGACTGGGTACTCTCTGCTCCCGAAAATAGTGAAGTAAACCGTTATATCGACCAAATGCTGGTCAACGGCCGGGTCTATACGGCAAACTTTCTCAAGCATGGTGAGATGTTGAAGGGCGGTAAGGCAGAGTTTCGTATGTCTGCCCACCCCAACTTACAGCGCGGAATACAGGAGGTGGATTTGCCTTATTCTTTTTCAATAGATGGAGTGTGACAGATATATGATGGAAAGTGTTAGTCATCATCATCGTCATCATCCCAATCGTCATCGTCACGATCATGCCATTTGGGGTGTTTATGGCGTTTATGCTTTTTATAGTGTTTGTGATGATGTTTATTGTGATGATCGCAATAGGAACAATAATGTTCATGCCAACAGTTGCTATGATAATGAATCCTGTCATAGAACGGGTTATAATATGTTGAACCGGGTTTGATACCTATTTCTACCAGAATACGATTCCAGCCATATCGGTGATAACGTTTATAGTAATCACATACATCCCGCATGTGCTTGCCGGAAGTTCTGGCTATTTCAAGAGCCAAGCCAACATTTCCCCAATCGCTTCCACATCGCCTATAATAGTCATCCAATGAACGGTTGGACACATTATATTCTACACATAAACGCTTCCGGTAATCAGATAACTCTACAGAAGCGTATTTATTTGCTCTGCCTATAAACAGCGACAACCTATCTTGTGCGAACATGGAACAAGATATGGCAATGAATAATAACAGAATTTGAAATCGTCTCATAATGTTATAAAATTATTCGTTGAGTAAAATCATTAGAGCCACAAATATAGATATTAAATATACAACAAGCAATCTTTTCTTGGAACTTCAGCGTAAGATTTAATTATTGCTTGATAGAAGCTTTTAATTATCAGTAGGATACGAAATATTTTGTGTCTTGAGGTATGGCGTTTTGAATAATGGGTATGGTTTTTATTGATTATATATGGTATCTTTGCAATTTCAAAATGTTCGGTTATTTAAGGATATAAAAGAATATATCAGACAAATTATTGAGACAAGACAATATGCGCAGTTGGAATGTGTTTACACATTTATAATTCGACAGAGATAAGTTGATTGATTTTTATTTGTAAAACGAAGAAAAATATGAATTGGTTGTTATTGAATGCAGCTCCAGGCAGTAAGCTTGAGCAAGCGTTGGAAAAGTTGGTAGATTTTGGAATGGATGCAGGTAAGGATATATTTGTTGCCATTCTGATATATTCCATTGGTCGTTTTATCATCAGGCAGATAAGTATATTAATTGCCAAAGTTCTTGAAAAAAGGAAGATAGAGGTTAGTGTGCAGACTTTTTTGAAGAGTCTGGTGAAAATTTTACTGAATATGGTACTTGCTTTTGCCATAATTAGCAAGTTGGGAGTTGAAACTACCAGTTTTGCTGCACTTTTGGCATCAGCCGGTGTAGCTGTAGGTATGGCGCTTTCCGGCAATCTTTCTAATTTTGCAGGTGGTTTGATTATACTTGTTTTTAAACCGTTCAAAGTGGGCGATTATATAGATGGTCCCGGGGTGAGCGGTACCATAAAGGAAATACAGATTTTTCACACCATACTTTCTACTCTTGACAATCGAATGATCTATGTTCCCAATGGAATGCTTAGCGGAAACGCTGTGACTAATTATAGTAAACAGGAAATGCGTCGTGTTGAATGGGTATTTGGGGTAGAATATGGAGAAGATGTGAAAAGGGTCAGAGCTGTATTGCAACGTATTATCAATGCGGATAGCCGTATTTTGGATACTCCCGCTCCCATAATCGTTTTGGGGTCGTTAAGTGCAAGCAGTGTGGATATTACCGTTCGTGTCTGGGTAAAAAGTGCTGATTATTGGAGTGTTTTGTATGATATCAATGAAATTGTTTATACGACATTTAATGAAGAAGGCATCGGGTTCCCTTTCCCACAACTCACTGTACATCAGGCAAAAGATTAATAAGGTATAAATTTAACTTCTTAAATAAGTGATAATGAAAAAACTAATTTGTTTATTTACTATTTTGGCATTTCTTGGAGTAGCCAACAGTATGGCTCAAGGATTGCATTTTGGTTTAAAAGCCGGTGTGCTTGGTAATAAAGCAAATGTCAGCGGTATGCGTAATCAGTTTAAGGAAGAGAGTTTGACCGGATTCCAAGTAGGACCTATGTTGCAATATCAAACAGGGTTTCATGGCATTGCTTTGGATTTTTCTTTGTTGTATGTACAACGCGGAGTGAAGCTTACCAATACTTCTAATGGGCGTAGCACTGATATCAGAACACAAAGTATTGATATTCCTATAGAGCTGAAATGGGAAATGGGGATATCAGATGATTTTGATTTATTTTTGGGAGCAGGTCCTTCTTTCTCTTTTTTGGTGGATGAGGATAATTGGGGACGTAAACTTGCTCATATTGCTGTAGATGCGATAGATAAGGATCTTTCATCTATGGGGTGGCGCTCTACTGAAGTTGGATTGAACTTGGGAGGCGGTGTGAAGATTGTGAAGCATCTGATGGTAAGCTGTTACTATAATATAGGATTGACTCAGTCTGCCAAACATAATATAGGAGGTAATAAGCATGACGTCATAGACCAGATATTTGATGGTGATGTATTTGAAAGTAAAAATAGGTACTGGCAGTTATCACTTGCTTATGTATTTTAATTTAGGCAGGTATAAACGATAGCGGTTTGGTATGTTTCTTATGGGAGTGTATCAAAAACTCAACCGGTCTATCCCATCGTCGGCTGTAGGGGTAGGGCTTGCCTGCCCGAATACACGAAGCAAACTGTTTTCGGGCGAGCGAACCTCGCCCCTACGAACTAAACGACAGTATTATCCACGTTTTGACAACCCCAATTTTGTTTATGGAAAGATATTTAATAAACAAGTATGATAAAAAATGAAACTATATATTCTGATACAACGTTTGTTGAAAAGGCAATGGGTTCGATGTTTTGTTCTTTTCTTTATTTTGATTTCAATTATAGCAGTTATTGCAAGTTCATTTGAGGAAATGTCTGAATACAAAGTACCATTATTCGGAATAACCTATATATCTTCTTTTGTTTTCCTAGTTGAATATACAGCCCGCATTTTATCTGCTCCCGCGCTCTATCCTGATATGAAAGCAGCAAAAGCACGTCTGAAATATACATTTTCCTTCTATGGTTTTGTTGATTTTGTAGCAGTGATTCCTTGTATTCTTACTTATGTATATTGGAATACAGAAGTGGTGCATATTATTATTTTGCCCTATATTTTTATTATTTTTAAATTGATACGGCATTCGCGTTCTTTCTGGGTTATCGGCAAAGCTCTTGCTTCCGTTAAGGAGGAGCTTGAGACAGCCTACACTGCCAGCTTTATTACGATTTGTTTTTCTGCCATTCTTATGTATTATATTGAAAGGAGTGCTCAACCCGAGGTTTTTGAAAACATTGGCGACGGGATTTGGTGGGCTATCATTACATTTGCAACGGTAGGGTATGGCGATATTTATCCAATTACACCTTTGGGAAAATTATTGGGGTGCATCATTTGTTTGGTGGGAGTAGCAATGGTGGCTATTCCGACCGGTATCATCAGTTCTTCTTTTATCAATATCGTACAAAAAAAAGAGAAGAAACAAGGAGAAGACTGCAATAACGAAAGTGATAAGCAGTAAATTGCTGTGATACAGTGGTGTGCGTGGTTAAAGTTTGTTTGTGGCGACAACGAACTTGTTTCTTGTTTTTGGCAGAATAGAAGAAGGCAGTACACTTCGAGAAAAGGTCATGGCTTTTTTGAGAAAATTTTAAGTTCATCGTTGAACTAATTGGAACTTTCCGGCAAGCATTGGGTATTTCGCATTAAGACTATTTTATGTTTGTTAGTAATTGACAGTCAGAATAAAAAGAAATCCCATTTAATGCTTAATTGCTTCATAATGTGGAAAGTATATTTGGAAGAATAAGAAGAAAAAAAGTGTATCTCTTAGTAAGAGATACACTTTTCGCTGCAAATTTACACAAAGTTTTGATAATTAAAACTTTTTGAGAAGAAAAATCACAAGGCAAGTGCAAAAATATCTTTAGTCTTAAGTTTCAGGACGCTTTTTTATGGGCTTAAACAACTAATAATAAAGTGCTTATGTGCGTTCGGTGTATCTCTTACTAAGAGATGCACCGAACGCAACTCTTTTTTAAGGGTTTGAAAGATGTGTATTTATTTGAAATAGAGACGATAAAAAGAGAGTACAATGGACTACCTGTTTCTACACCGCGACAAGCGCACTTTTACTTCCGAAAGGCAGAAGAATCTGCTTTTCCGGGCTGCCCGGCTTTATTGGGAGCAGAAGTATGAAGGACGCGAACCGGAAAAAGCAAGAAAAGTCGATTGTGAGCTATATAAATATGTATTGTATTATTTGGAAGTGCGCCAAGTGTTTCTTGACCCGAAGCTCTCACTGAAAAAGCTGAGCGATATGATTGAAACGAACCAGACTTATCTGTCGAACGTGGTCAACCGCTACTTCGGTTGCCATCTGAAAGAGTTGGTGAACACGTATCGGGTGGAATATGCCAAGGAACTGCTCCGTTCGGGCAAGTGTCTGCCGGAGGAGCTGCCTCAACGCTGCGGGTTTCTGTCGCGAAGTGCGTTTTATGCTGCTTTTAAAAAGGTGACGGGTGTTTCTCCCAAACGTTATATGAAATATGGACAGAGAGAAAAGCTCTCGGAACCAACAGAATATGTATAACCAATTTTAGTTTTTTAAATTTATAAATTTAAAGTTTTTCTATTATGAACAAAAAGTTTTTAAGTGCAATCCTGTTCGGAGCCTTAATGGTTTCGTCGACAGGAACATTTGTGTCTTGTAAGGATTACGACGATGATATCGACGAAATCAACAAGGAATTGACTGACCTGAAATCAAAACTTTCAGATCTTGAAAGTAAAGTAAATGCCGGTGGCGCTTACGTTACCAAGATTGAATCGGTAGACGGTGGTTTCAAAGTATCGGTAAGCGACGGTACTTCTTACAACCTGACTGTTGCCAGCGCTGCTGCCGGTAGCAAGGTTGTGATTGACGACAAGACCGGTGAAATCAGCATTGATGACAAGGCTACAGGCTGGTTTGCCACTACCGGTGAAGGTGAAGAAGCAGTGGATATGACTCCGTATGTAAAAGACGGATACTGGTATCTCTATGACAAAACAGCAAAAGAGTTTGTGAAGTCTGAATACAAAGCTGCCGGTAACGCTTATGCTGTAGTAGCTAACGGTATCTGTACATTGAACATTCCTGATGCTGATGGTAAGATGCAGACTATCCAGTTGCCTACCACTTCGGCTGCTATCACTGGTGTGCAATTTATTGATGTGACTAGCGGAGCTGTTGAAACTGATCCTGAATACGCTTTGAACTATGGTGTGGCAACAAAGGACAATGCTGAATGGGATGGTCCTAAGGGTGCGATTACTAAAGACCAATTGTTGGTAGGTACTATCGAACCTCTTACTTTGCAGGTATATCCTTCTTCTGCAGACTTGTCTAACGCAGATATTAAGTTGGTGGGTAGTGATGGCACAGTTGCTCCGGTTAAGGTAACAGCTACTCCGTTTGAAGGTGTTATCACCAAGGCTGCTTCTGCCAATGGTCTGTGGAATCTGAATATCCGGCCGGATGAAACGGTAACAGACAAGACTATTGCAGATGCATTTAAGGCTGAAACTGACAACTATGCTTATGCATTGCAAATCAATGGCAATATTCTGACCGGATATGCTTCTGAAGTTACTCCTGCAGATAAAGCATCTTCTGCTGCTGCTAACTCTTTGGTAGCTACTGATGTTAAATACAATACTGACGAACTTAGCTCAGCTAAAGTACCTTTCGGTGAAACAGTTACTCTTGAATTTGATGGAACTAAAGCATACGATGCTTATTTGACTCCGAAATCGGCCAGTGAATTAGAATTGGCAGGTGTTACTATCGATGGTAAGACGATGTCATTCACTTCTACTGAAAAGGCTGCCGGTAAGACGGTTCAGTTTACTGTGAATTTCGTAAACTTTAAGGGAGAAACCGGTACTACTTTTGATATAACAGTTAACTTCGAAGGTGCAACTGTTGATCCTGAAGCTCCTGTAGCAGCAGTGAAATATACAGCAACTGATGGTGTTAAACCTATCATTATTGATTTAGGTACTACATTTACAAGCTTGAGTGCTCAGACTGCTACAGCGTTGGCTGCTGTTACTCCGACTTGGAATGTGATTTCTATTGACGGTAAAGCGGTAGCTACAACAGACCAATCTACTGCTAACGGTAAGTTTGCATTTGCAATGACTCAGGTAAGATACTACTCAGACTTGAAAGCTGATGGTACACCGAAAACAGAAGTTACTTCTATCAATACTGCTGATAATCTTAAGAAGGTTAAGTATGCTGTATTTACCTCTTCTGATTATCAAACAAATGTAGCTCCGGGTGCTTATGTGTTGAACATGAAATTTGCTGATGCTAGTGGTAATGAATTGAAGAAAGTGGTTGCTCCTGTAACAATCTCTGTTCCTACATTCACTGACTTGTTTACTAAGGTTACTTCTGTATGGAATGCAGATAAGACTGTCTTGAATGCTTTGTTGGTTGGCTCTACTAGTGCAGATGTTGCTAAACAATATGTAATGACTAACGCATTCAAGAGTGTAGAAAACTCAGGTGCGGACTGGGATAACTTGACTCTTACTCCGAAACAAATGAGTATTAGCGGAACTCCGACTAATGTTGCTACATATACTAAAGTCGGCTCAATCTTGGCAATGGCTGATGCTTTGCTTGATGCCAATGGTGCAGTAAGAGGCAATGTAACAGTTGATGGTACATATCTGGTTAAAGGTAAAACAGACTTGAAAGTTGAAGTTCCTGCATTTGCAGTAAACTTTATGTCTCCGTTCAATGATGCTGTGCTTAACTTCTACAAAGGCGGTAAAGTGGCAGATTTGAATGTTGCAATTGCATCAGATGGTAAAGGTACTATCGCTAAAGTTGAAGGTGCTGCCGGAAAAGAAGCAGGTTTGCAATTAGTTGCCAGCAGTGAAAAGGTGGCAGTTAGCGATGCAATGACATTGTTTGGTGCAACAAATGATAAGTTCACATTCGTAGTTAAGGGTGAAGGTGTTCCTGCCGGTGCAACAGCTAAATTGTCTACTGACGGTATCGCTTTGGAAGGTATGACTTATGCTCCTAACTATTCAGCAACTCTTGAAATGACAGTTACAGCATTGAATGGTATCAAGACTACCATTACATTGCCTATGACTATCAATAAGCCCTAATCATTATCCTAAGTATACTGTTTACTTAAGATAGATGAATCATTGAAGAGTGTGTCTGCACGAGGCGGACACACTCTTTTGCTATAAAACAGGCAGGTATTTAAATAACCTTTTTCAAAAACAAACATATTATCAAAACTATTACTACTTTTGCAAACCCTTTAAGTGAAACTTTAGATAGAAGCAGTATGAAACACATTTTATTCCTCGCAATAGCCCTTTTGTCGTTGACAGGCTGTATGAAAGAAAAACCGACAGCCCTTCGTTGGGCTACATTCAACATTCGCTATGATAACCCACAAGATAGTTTGAACAACTGGCAGTATCGTAAAGCACGCGTATGCAAGTTTATTCAAGAACAGAAAATAGATATCCTCGGAATGCAGGAAGTGTTGCACAATCAGTTTCTCGATTTGCGTTCCGGTCTGCCGGAGTATGACGGTATCGGTGTCGGTCGTGACGATGGCAAGACAGCAGGAGAGTATGCTCCTTTATTCTACCGGAAAGATAAATATGAAGTATTGGACTCAAACACTTTCTGGTTGGCAGAGAATCCCGACAGTGTGGGCATGATGGGCTGGGATGCTGTTTGTGTGCGCATTGCTACATGGGCCAAGTTCAGAGAAAAGTCTACCGGAAAGATATTTATGGCAGTAAATACGCATTTTGACCACATCGGTGAAGAGGCGCGCCGCCAAAGTGCGTTACTTATTATCAAAAAGATAAAGGAAATAGTGGGTGAGCGCCCTGCCATTGTGACGGGCGATTTCAATGTGACGGATGCAAGCAGTGCTTATGAAACCATTACCACGAATGAATTTGTCATGAAGGATGCTTATAAGATAGCCGGTCATGTGACCGGTGTGGATTATACTTTCCATGACTTTGCCCGCATCCCGCCACAGAACTGCGAGAAGATTGATTTCATCTTTGTCACTCCACAGATAAAGGTAACAGGATGCGATATTCCGGCAGAAATACCGGGCGCTCTGTTGTCCGACCATAATCCCCAGTTGGCTGATTTGGAATTCTAGCCGGATTCCCCGGAGACTCCATGACTCATGTCACTCCCGAAGAACACAGTCTGTTCAGCCCCCTGCTGATATTGTTCCTGTGCCTTTTCTATATATTGATTATGCTTCCCATACGGTTGAACAAGATTTACAGGAAATCCGTCGCCGGGCATACTTGGGTTGAAATGACTCCTGAAGGACTGGTATACGACAGGGCGGAGCAGAAGAAAGAGATTGCCTGAGAGGAGGTGGCAGGCGTAGCCTTTTATAAGGATTATTGTTTTTTATACGACAAAGGCGGTAGTGAGTTCTTGCTTGTGACTTCGGACGAGAGAGTGAAAGAATCCCTCCTTTATTATCTGAATGCGAGAAAAGTAAAGTAGGAGGGTGAAGTGTTTTCCCTCAAAACGTTGTTCCTGTTGTTATAATGTGTATTTTTGTACTCATTAAAACCAAATCAAAAAAATACGTTTATGAGCAACTTATCTAACATGCCTTGGGAAGACCGTCCGGTCGGTTCTAAGGAAGTGGTGTGGCGCTACTCTGCCAATCCCATCATTCCGCGCGATTTGCTTCCTACTTCCAATAGTATTTTCAACAGTGCTGTGGTGCCTTTCGGTGACAGTTATACCGGAGTGTTCCGTTGCGACGACACGAATCGCCGTATGCGCCTGCACGTGGGCTTCAGTAAAGATGCCGTTCATTGGGATATCCATCCCGAACCTTTGACGTTTGAGTGTGACAATGCCGAAGTGGGCGAATGGGTGTATGGCTACGACCCGCGTGTTTGCTTCATAGAAGACCGTTATTATGTTACCTGGTGTAATGGTTATAAAGGCCAGCCTACCATCGGTGTGGCATGGACCAAGGACTTCAAGACTTTCCATCAGCTGGAGAATGCTTTCCTTCCGTTCAATCGCAACGGAGTAATGTTTCCGCGCAAGATAAACGGACGTTATGCCATGCTGAGCCGTCCGAGCGACAACGGGCATACTCCGTTTGGAGATATCTATTACAGCGAATCACCCGACATGGAGTTCTGGGGACGGCATCGGCTGGTGATGAGTCCGGCACCCTTTGAAGTGAGTGCATGGCAGTGCCTGAAAATCGGTGCAGGGCCTATCCCTATCGAAACACCGGAAGGCTGGCTGCTCATCTATCACGGCGTGCTCCGCTCGTGCAACGGTTATGTATATGCTTTCGGTTCGGCATTGCTCGATTTGGATGAACCGTGGAAAGTGAAATACCGTTCGGGAGCCTACCTGCTTTCGCCGCGCACTCCTTACGAATGCATGGGCGACGTGCCCAATGTGTGCTTCCCCTGCGCCGCGCTGCATGATGAAGAGACAGGACGCATCGCCATTTATTATGGCTGTGCCGATACCGTGACGGGGCTTGCCTTCGGTTATGTGCCTGAAATCATAGAATTTACTAAACGTACTTCCATCATTTAACTCAAATGATTATCTTTGCGGCATAAAGAAACAAGCAAAGATTTCATCATGATGAACCGGAACGTACTTCATTTGACATGTCCTCCTATACCTGTCCTCCGCATTGGCTTTGTGGGGCTGGGTAATAGGGGGATTTTGGCTCTTGAACGATATATGCATCTGGAGGGTGTGGAGGTAAAAGCCCTATGTGATTTGCGCCCCCGGAATATAGAGCGTGCCGCTGCATTGCTCCACCGTTTCAACCGCCCTGCGGCTGTTGCCTATGGCGAAGAAGGCGGATGGAGGCAATTGTGCGGACGTGCGGATATTGACTTGGTTTATATTTGTACCGATTGGCTGACACATACCGATATTGCGGTATATGCCATGCAGCAGGGACGCCATGCCGCCCTTGAGGTGCCTGCCGCCATGAGCGTGGCGGACTGCTGGCGTTTGGTGGATACCGCCGAGCAGACACGCCGGCACTGCATGATGTTGGAGAACTGTTGTTATGATGCTTTTGCCTTGACGACCCTGAACATGGTGCGGCAAGGGGTATTGGGAGAGATAACCCATGCCGAAGGAGCATATATCCATGACCTCCGCCGTCATTACTTTGCCGACGAAACGGAAGGCGGCTACCATAATAACTGGATAAAGCTGTATAGCCAGCAGCATACCGGAAATCCGTATCCCACTCACGGGCTGGGCCCTATCTGCCAATGGATGGACATTCATCGTGGAGACCGCATGGAGTATCTTGTATCCATGTCGTCGCGTGAAGCGGGGCTGTCGGCTTACGCCCGCGGGCAGTTTGGCAAGCATTCCGCCGAGGCTGCACAACCTTATCTGATGGGAGATGTGAATACGACATTGATTCGGACGGTCAAAGGGCGTACTATCGTATTGCAATATGATGTGACGACTCCGCGCCCATACAGCCGCCATCAGACTGTGTGCGGCACAAAAGGCTTCATGCAGAAATATCCCGTGCCTTGCATCCTGCTGGACGAGTATGGTAAAGAACCCTTGGCAGGAGAGGATTTTGAGAAAGTAATGGAACGTTATAAGCATCCGTTCACTGCTACCATCGGTGAGGAGGCAAAGCGGAAAGAGATGCCGAACGAGATGAATTATATCATGGATTATCGTCTGGTGCATTGCTTGCGCAATGGTCTGCCTTTAGATCAGGATGTGTATGATGCAGCCGAATGGTCGTGCATCACGGAACTGAGCGAACTTTCGGTGCGGCAAGGAAGCATTCCGGTGGAGATACCGGATTTTACACGGGGAAATTGGGAAGGAGACAAGTGATGTTCTTGACAGAGGGAGCGTTCTCCTTTCTCCTTACCTTTCGCCTTTTATGGTAAAAGAGTCAAGAATCCGTTTTATCTCTTCGATTTTCCCCGGATTCTTTTTGGCATAATTTTCTCTCATCCTTATGGTTACACAATGTACCATGTCATCATCTTGCTGTAATAAATAGTAAACGCGATATATATTCCATGTCTTATCATATTCTTGACTCTTTTGCACAATGACAAACCTTTCTTGATTCTTATTGGATTTGATTCTCGTTTTGCTGCAGAGCCGGATAGGACCGGAAATCTTTTTCATTCTTTGTGCTCCAATGGCAAGGCAAGGTGATGGAGTAGAACTTATTGCTAATCTCTTTCCATTCCTCATCGTGTTGCTTGGTGAAGGAGCAACATAACAGGAACAGTAAGGAGTAGAAGATAGCGGATTGCTTGTTCATGATATGATAATTATGGTTAGTTATATGCTTTAATGCCAATAACGTCCCGGTGAATGAAAGTTATATTTCTATTAACCACGGCTGTGGTTAACTCTAACCACCTACGTGACTAACTCTAACCACCCGGGTGATTAGGCTTAACCACGGTCGTGGTTAAGCAATCACGATATGCTTTACACCAAGATATGTATTTACTTTATAAGTATGTATTCAGTCAGCACTTCCTTATAAAATAAATAAGAACAGCCGAAAGGTAAATCCGGCTGTCCTTATTCAATGCTTTGAGTTCTCTTTTTATTCCATATCTACACTATGCTTTACGGGAGAGAGGATGAATGTAAATTCATAGTCACCGTAAGGCAATTGATATTTAGGCAACGCTATGGTTCCCCAACTGTTGACGCAACCCAATCCCATTTGTGCCTTGTCGATGCACAAGTTGGTGAGGTTGGCCTTCTTCACTTCGGGTGAGTGACGCTGGTCTTTCTGTGCGCCGTCATCCAGTGATTCGATGGTGTAATGCAATGCAGAGGCAGAGAAAGGAGCTTCGGCTACAATCTTCACGCCATTGCCGCCGGCATTCAACTGTTTCCACCAACGGATGTCGGTCTTGTTTCCGGTTTCCTGCGGACGGATGTAGGAGTAGAATTGTTCGTCTACACTCTGGCGATAGATACCCAAATCGGTGCTATGGTTACGGTCACTGTAGTTTTCAACCGGGCCGCGTCCGTAGAACTCAATGGTATTGAAGTTCTTCGGCATTTGCATTTGCATACCGAAACGGAACATCGGAGATACCTTGGCATTCTTATCGGCTGTCATCTTTTGGGTGATTTTAACGGCACCTTGGTTGTTGATGACATACTCCAGATAAAGTTTGGCAGAAACGGCTTTCATGTCGTATTCGGCTGTCACCTGTACTTGATTGTCTACGGTAGTGGAAGCCAGGCGGACAAGTTTCAATCCCGGGTTTTTCCATACTGCAAAGCGGTGTTGCAGGCCGGCACCCATATCATTATCGGTCGGAGCACGCCAGAAGTTGGGGGTCAGTGCAGCGCCTTCTTTAATCATTTCCAGCCCATTGACATCGTATTTGCTCAGGTAACCGTTGGCTTTGTTGAACTCAACAGTGAAGTTCTCACCTTTCACAATCAGGTAGTTTCGCTGGTTGTCGATGATTTGGGGAGTAACGATAGCCACATTGGTGGTCTCTACATTCTTCAACTCCATGGCCGGAGCCTTGTAGGGATTCAGAGTGAGCTGGTCTTTGGCAACTGTATGACCGGCAGCCAATAAACCTTCGCGGTTCTTCAGTTTGTAGGATACGTTCAACAGCCATTCTGTGCACTGACAAGTCTTGCCTAAGTCAAGTTTAATCTTGGCGGTCTGCTGCGGAGCGACATTGAGATTATCCACACGTCCCGAACGGATTGCTTTTCCGCCTTTCAGCACTTCCCATTCCATATAGTAGGCAGAAAGGTCGCGGAAGAAGTTCTCATTGTAAACGTTTACTTCTCCCTTGCTCAGGTCGGCAGGAGTAGTCCAGATGTTCTGATAGAAATAGCCTACTTCGTGCATGTGGGGATTGGGGTTACGGTCGGGGCTGATCAGACCGTTGTCGCAGAAGTTGTTGTCGGATGCATCGAAGCGGTTGAAGTCGCCGCCGTAAGCATAGATTTCAACTCCGTTCTTGCCTTTCCAGCGAACGGATTGGTCGACGAAGTCCCAAATGAAACCGCCTTGAAGGTTCGGATATTTGCGGATGATGTCCCAGTATTCTTTGAATCCGCCTTGAGAGTTGCCCATGGCGTGAGCATATTCACATTGGATGAGCGGTTTGGTGGCATCGGTACGCTGACCGTATTTTTCCATGCCTTCATAGTCGTAATACATCGGACAGAAGATGTCGGTGTGCTCTTTCAAGCCGGCTTGTTCGTATTGGCAGGCACGGCTGGGGTCTTCTGCCTTTATCCATTTGTAACATGCTTCGAAGTTGGGGCCGTCTCCGGCTTCATTACCCAATGACCAGAAGATGATGCTGGGGTGATTGAAACCACGTTGAACATTACGCTGGTTGCGTTCCAGATGTGCTTGTTTGAATGACGGATTCTTTGCCAGAGTAGCTTCACCGTAGCCCATTCCGTGAGATTCCACATTTGCTTCGGCTACTACATAAATACCGTATTTGTCACAAAGGTCGTACCACAGGTTGTTGTCCGGGTAGTGGCAGGTACGCACAGCGTTCAGATTGTATTGTTTCATGATTTGAATGTCCTGAAGCATACGTTCGGGAGATACTACATATCCTCCGTCCGGGTCGAGCTCATGGCGGTCGGCTCCCTTGAAAAGAACAGCTTTTCCGTTGACCAGGATTTGACCTCCTTTCAGTTCAATTTTGCGGAAACCGACATTAACGGGGATAACTTCATTGCTTCCCTGCATGCTGGCACGCAAAGTATATAAATAAGGAGTCTCGGCACTCCATTTATTCGGATTTTCTACGTTCATGGTCACAGTGCCGCTTCCTTTGGCGGTAGCCGTGGCTACTTGCTTGCCGGTGGCATCGACCAGTTCCAAATCGACGGTTCCGCTTCCCTTCAGGTCGAGCTTCACAGCCAATGAGCCGTTTTTATATTCTGTATCCAAGTCGGGAGTGACGCGGATATCCTGAATGCGCTTCTTGTTGCGTGCATACAGATAGCAGTCACGTCCTACACCGCTGAAACGGAAGAAGTCCTGGTCTTCCAGATAGGTACCGTCGCACCAGCGGAATACCTGAAAGGCGATTAAGTTCTTTTGTCCCGGTTTCAGGTAAGGAGTCAGGTCGAATTCGGCTTCCAGCTTGCTGTCTTCGCTATACCCCACATAACGTCCGTTTACCCATATATACATATTGGAAGTGACGGAGCCGAAATGAGCGATGATATCTTTCCCTTTCCACGAAGCGGGAACAATGATTTCGCGGCGATAAGAACCGACGTGGTTGTTTTCGGTCGGAACTTCGGGAGGATTGTTCTTAAACTGGTTGCGCCATGCATAGCCTACATTGACATAAATAGGGTCGCCGTAGCCATTTAATTCCCAAACACCGGGAACCTGCATATCGTTCCAACCTTTGTCATTGAATGTTGTTTTCCAAAAGTCCATGGGGCGTGCGTCTGCATCTTTCACCCAATTGAACTTCCAGGTGCCGTTTAGCGTCATATAGTTGGCTGATGATTCTTTCAGTCCTTTTTTAGCTGCATCGGCATTTTCGTAAGCAAAGTAGTTGGTGTGCATCGGGGCGCGGTTTACCGCATTTACCTGCGGGTTGCGCCACTCATTGGACTGTGCGCTTGCTGCGAGTGCAAATACGGTGAACAGTCCGGTAAGAAGTTGTTTTTTCATGCTATAATAATTATAAAGGTTTTGTGCAAATATAGTGAAAAACTATAGTTCTTATGGGGATAGACCGGGCAATATTTGTTATAATTGTACTTATTTTATAACTTATTCTTAAATATAATGGCATTTTTGAAAGGTATATGGGGAAAATGGCAACATTTGCTGCACAATGACAAATGGAAGCATAAAATTTATGTGGTCATCTTTGAGAGCGATACTCCGGCAGGGAAATGGTTTGATGTGGCGCTTATCGGATTTATCGTGCTTAGTATTCTGGTAGTGATTGCCGAAAGTATTCAAGGTTGGTCAGCAGTGATCGGGCCTTATTTGCGGTTTTCGGAATATGTCTTTACTTTCTTCTTTACCGTGGAATATCTGTTAAGGCTTTATTGTTCTCCCCGGCCGCGCAAGTATGCTTTAAGTTTTTTCGGTATTATTGACTTGCTGGCGACTTTGCCTCTTTATATAGGCTGGTTCTTCGGCACGGCGCGGTATTTGCTGGTAATCCGTACTTTCCGGCTGATTCGGGTGTTTCGTATCTTTAAACTGTTTAATTTTCTGGACGAAGGAAACTTGTTGTTGCATTCACTGACCTATAGCAGCCGCAAGATTATTGTTTTTTTCCTCTTTGTGCTGATATTGGTCATCTCTATCGGAACATTGATGTACATGATTGAAGGACAGCGTCCCGGCACGGCTTTCGACAATATTCCCAATAGCATTTATTGGGCGATAGTTACCATGACCACTGTCGGTTATGGCGATATCACTCCCGAAACCCCTTTAGGGCGTTTCCTTTCGGCAGTGGTGATGCTGATAGGCTATACCATCATTGCTGTTCCCACAGGAATTGTATCTGCATCAATGATGAAAGAACACAGACGCAGGCAAGTCCTGAAATGTCCGCACTGTGGAAGAGGCGGACACGAAGAGGGAGCAGCCTATTGCAAATATTGCGGAGGGAAGTTGGAATAAAAGAAACTGTCATTCCACTACCCATCTTTTATCATGCGGGACAACCATTTGGGGGTTGTAATACATGCCCTCTTTGGTGGGTATTTTTAACTTATAAGTCCTTTTGCTATGATTGGCTAAGCTGGTTTCCCGTAACCATGGGTTCATATTCTTCAGGATGGCCAATGTGATTCCTTTGCTGCGGGCAAAGCGGGCAAGGTTTGCTATTCCTTCTGTTACGGTTATTTCGGTATAAGGGATGGCAGGGTATAAATCAGATGCTCTCAGCCGGAAACCGAAAGCAGTCGGGTCGGAGAACATAATCTTGGCAGCGAGGATACGATATACATAGCGTGCGGTTTCTTCCACCAATTGCAAGTCCAGTGAATCATCTACATCTTGTTTTGCCAGTTGGCTGGCAATTCTTGCTTGTCCGGCATTATAAGAGGCGGCCACTGCCACCCAGTCTTTGTATTTGGCATAAGCATCTTTCAGATAGCGGCAGGCAGCACGGGTTGCTTTTTCCACATGATAGCGTTCATCTATGTTGGAATTGACTTCCAGTCCGTAGTCTCGTCCGGTCCCTGGCATGAACTGCCACAGTCCGGCGGCTCCGGCAGAGGAGCGTGCGATGGGGTTGAGGTTGCTTTCTATTACCATCAGATATTTAAAGTCATCCGGGATTCCGTTTTCCTTCAGTATGGGTTCTACGATAGGGAAATAGCGGTTGGCTTTCTTTATCATTTGCAGGGAGGTGCTGTGCATATAGGTAAATGCCAGCAGTTCGCGATCCATACGCTCATGGCGGTCGTATCGGCTGAGGTCTATCGTTTTTCCACAGAAAATGACACTGGCCGGCACTTCGGGACTGCTGTATTTCAGTGCGGTGATACCTAAATCTTTTTTTATGGCTGTACTTGCTGTGTCTTCCTGTTCTCCTTTCGGAGCAACGCAACTGCTGCCCACAAGGGCAGGTGAGATTGTGACCAAAGCAAAAAGCATGGCTGCGGTTATGTTCAGTGTATATTTCTTCATCTTTTTTCTACTTTCTTCCGGCGGTGGTACCATCAGGTTATTTTTATATCATGGCAAAGATAGCTTTTTTGCCTTATAATACCTATATTTATTTTTGCAAAGGTGTAATTTATCGTTTGGTGTTGTGCTTGTTGATAATTTACGATTTGTAGTGATGAAGCGGATTAAACGGGAAAAGAGGTAGCGGAAGAAAGGATACTGACTATGCTTTTATTTGGTCCGACTTATTTTTATTGTAGTAAATATTCTTCGGATATGTCTTATTTATGGAATATATTTTTCTATCTTTACAGCCATTAAAGGACTGGAGTCTCTAAAAAGTCTAATACATGTGAAGGTAGGGTAGCAGGTTTTGACTTTTCAGAAATGGATACTCAGCCATAGTACGAAATCAATATCGAAAATTATGATAAAGAATAAAGCTCAAAAACAAAAGCTGCTATCCCCGGAAGCATATATTAAGGAGAAAGCAAGACAGTTGCCGATAGTAGAGTGCTATATAGGAACGAAATGGGATTATATGGGGGAAAAGACAGTTATTGTCACTCGTCAACATCCGCAAGGACACTTTACGATGGGAGTTTATTTGGTGGATATTTATTGTAAAGGTTTGCTTCATTCCGAATATTTCTTCAATATGAATCATGACGATTATGAAATGATGGTGAAACGTATCGATATGGATGAAGACTTGAAAAAAGCAGCGTATGCCGATGCCCATAAGTTGGTGTATGGTGCTATCGATTTTGCCGAAGCTGTAGGAATAGATTCTGAGGATTCTTTCGATATCACGAAATATATTCTGGATGAAAAGAAGGAGGAGATACCGTTTGCTGAATTTGGCAGAAACGGTAAACATTACCTGCGTGCCGATACAGATGAGGAAGCAGAACTTTATATACCTATTATAATGGAGGCAATCGGCACTGATTTTACTTACAGTATAGAAGGAGTGACTGATGGAGAAGTGGATGCAGCAGAGGTACCTTTTGGTGATTTTGATTTCAGTGAATTGAATTATGATGAAGAAGAATTCGACAAAATGTTTGAGAAACTGAATAGGGAATCTCAGGATTGATGTTGTATAGTCTGTTAGATTATCACCTGTAGGGGACAAGCATATCTCGTCCCTACAGGTGACAATAGCAGCGTTATCAACGTTTTGATACCCTTTCTTCTTATTCTTATTTAGGTAAATTGAAAGCGACAGACATTTCTTTCATTTGTTCCTGGCTCATGCCGTCGGGTTCAAAGCCCATGTTCTTTGCCGCGATATAAATCAATGCTGATTTATTCAATACATCAATTTGGTCGAAGGCTGCCATTACATCGCGGTCCACAGCAAAGATGCCATGCTTTTCCCACATGACGACATCATAGTCTGCCAGTTCCTTGATAGTGGCTTCTGCCAGTTCTACTGAGCTGGGAAGCGCATAAGGAATCATGCCTAGGCCGCGCGGACAGAATGCTTTTGTTTCGGGAATCATACTCCACAGCAGGTTAGTGGCTACATCTTTTTCCATGAATTTCTTGTTGTGCGACAAGGCAATCAGTTCGATGGGATGCGTATGTACGGATGCTTTATAAGGAGAACCTTTACTGATGAGGTAATTATGCACGCTCAGATGAGAAGGAACTTCAGAGGTGGGCTGAACCGGTTTGTCGGCTATAATAACGTAGCTTGCGCAGTCATCCAGAATGCGGATAACAGAACCGTTGTCCATGGGGCGGCGAGCTAAATCACGCATACGCATGTTGGTTCCTTTGCAATAGAAATAGCATCCTTTCAGATGAGGCAGTGTAACGCCGATTTGTTTTACTTCACTGATGGCAGGCATATTGCGGATTTCGTCATCTGCGTATTCTGTGATGTTAACGGTGATATTTCCTCCGTTGCGTTCTGCCCATCCTTTTTGCCATAAATAACCGGCAACTTCTGCTACTTTATTTACTTCATGTGCCAGCTCGGGGCGATTGTCTAAAATTGATTTCATATTTCTTTTTGATTTGATTGTTCTGTAATTTACAAATATAGCAAATATTAAATATCCTCTCTGTAACAGGCAAGATATTTATGATAAGCTTCTTCCCATTGGGTTGTATTCTGCGGCTCGAAGGAGACGGTCTCTACAGAGGTACTGATGAGACGGCGCATGGCGGCAATGTCGTTTACCAGTCCGTTTGCTTTTGCCTGCAGCATGATATTGCCGATTGCTGTTCCCTCACTCGGTCCTGCCATGACAGGAACACCCACTGCATTGCAGGTGAATTGGCTGAGTAGGTTATTGCGTGAGCCTCCGCCGATTATGTGTAATTTTTCGATAGGGAATGGCGCAATCTTTTGCAGCACACTGAATATCTGTTTGTAGCGCATGGATAAACTATCAAAGATGCAACGGGTTATTTCTCCGTATGTTTCGGGGACAGGTTGACCGGTCTGTTTGCAATATCCGGCAATAGCCTTGATCATGGATGCCGGATTTTGGAAACATGGGGCATCGGGATTGATAAGACTGCGGAAAGCGGGTGCTGCCAAAGCAGCGTCAATCAATTCGGTATAAGAATAACTGTTGTTGGTTGTTTCCCATTCCTTGCGGCATCGTTCGAGCAACCACATACCGCAGATGTTTTTCAGGAACCGGGTAGTACCTTCCACTCCTCCTTCATTGGTGAAGTTCTGTTCGTAGCTTTCTTTGTTGATAATGGCATCTTTTACTTCGATACCCATCAGGCTCCATGTGCCTGAGCTTAGATAGGCGAAATTCTCGTTCTGAGCCGGTACTGCTGCCACAGCCGAGGCGGTGTCGTGTCCAGCTACCGAGATGACGGGAACAGCTCCCAGACCGGTCAGTTTCTGTACCTCTTCTGTCAGTACTCCGATTTGCTCTCCGGGGAAGACAAACCGGCCGAATTGTTCTTCTCTGACTCCCACTACGTCCAGCAGTTCTTTTTCAAAACGTTTGGTGCGCGGGTTCAGTATTTGTGAAGTAGAGGCAATTGTATATTCGGTGACCATTTTTCCGGTGAGCATATAGCCCAATGCATCGGGCATAAAGAGAATTTTGTCTGCTGCTTCCAATGCGGTGCAATGATTGCGGTGTAGTGTCGATAACTGGAATAATGAATTGAAATTCATTATCTGAATGCCGGTAATATCATATACTCTTTCGCGAGGAATGTGCGTGAAGTATTCTTCGGGTGCTCCTACTGTATGTGGGTCACGATAGCAATAGGGATTGCGGAGCAGTTCGCCATCCTTACCGATAAGTGCGAAATCCACTCCCCATGTGTCGATACCGATGGAACGGATGGGAATGTTGTCTTTGGCTATTGTTTTGAGCCCGTTGATGATTTCGCGATAAAGGGCATAAATGTCCCAGTAACAATGACCGCAGGTCTCTATTATATGATTGGGAAAGCGGGTAACCTCTTTCAACTCTAATTTGCCGTCTCCCAGGCAACCTAAAATGGTTCGTCCGCTGGTGGCTCCCAGGTCTACTGCAAAGAAATAAGTGTGTTCCATGTTTCTGCAATTGATAATTTAAGGAATTAATGATACTGCAAAAATAACTCATTCTTTTAAACTGTTCCTCTTTTTTTGATATAATAACTGTTCGATTGCGTGGTAAATGCCCTAAAACATATTATTCTTACTTTTCTGGTAACTTCTTTGGTGAAATGACAGAATATCAATACCTTCGCTAAATGAAAAATGTATGAAGGTTTAATTAAGAATGAAAAAAATAGTCGGACATCTTATTGTTCTCTCTTTATTATGCTTGATAAATGTTAATCCGGCAAGAGCGTGGGATGCTGAACGACGGCAGCCCCAATCTTATGAATTGCAACAAAAATATATCCATTCATTCAGGCAAAATGCCGGCTTTATTCATACAGAGAGGAATGATAGTATTGCTCTTTTGGGGGACAGTCTGACTACTGTATTGGATTCTATAGGCAAATATGATGAATATTTTGAATTGAAGAGGGTCGTAATCCGTTCGCATATTCTTAGGGGAGAGACTCGCATTGCCGTTGCTCAAAGTGATATGATGTACTCCAAAGCTCAGGCAATGAACCACAAATTCGGAATGGCAATGTCGCTCAGTGCAATTGGTGAAGTGTATAGTCACATGAACCGGTTGGAGGAAGCGGGAACATCACTTGAAGAGGCTTTAAAGCAGTTAAAAGATCCTTCGGATAATCAGATTCTTACAAAAATACTGCTGATGCAATTGGTGGATAATCTTCTGCATTTGAAGAATATTGGGAAGGCTAAATTGTACATAGAGCGCATAAATGAGTATTTGTCGGAAGATTTATCTCCGGTGGAACAGGCATTGTTTTATAATTATAATGCTTACTATTGTATTCAGGCGGGGGTGCCGGATGAAGCCGACAGCTACTTAAAGGAGGCTTGGAAGTTAGAACCGATGCTGCCGGTGGGGATTATCCGGCATCTGTTGATAACCGAGGCGGCTTATTATGAGAGTAAGGAAGAATATGAAAAGGCGTTGGATGTTTACGACCGTTTCTTTAAAGGAAAGGGACCGCAGAGCAATCGCGGATTGTATATTGATGCAATGCGTAATAAGGCAGAATTGTATGTTATGATGGGGAAAGAGCAGGAGGCTTTTAAACAGTTTGCTAATGTATATGCTTATGTAAAGTCTGTATTTAATAAGAATTATCCTAAGGAGATTGACCGGCTTTGCACTCGTTTTCAGGCAGATCGGCTGAAGTTTATGAATGAACATCGGCGTACTCTGTCCAACCGCTATTATGTGACCGGAATTGCTGTTTGTGTCTTGGTGCTGTTTTATCTTATTTTTCTGAGTTGGAAGAAAATATTCAAATTGAAGGAATCAAAAAGAAAGCAGGAGGAGATGAGGCGGAAGGCAGAGAATGCCATTCGCAAAAAGAATATGTTCCTTTCTAATATGAGCCATGAAGTGCGTACGCCGTTAAATGCTATTGTGGGTTTCTCCACTTTGTTGGCGTCGGAAGAGGATATGGGCATGGATGATGACTCCCGTAAGCAAGCTTGTGAGATTATTCGTGTCAATTCGCATCAACTGCTGAAACTGATAAATGATATACTTGATTTGTCGGATTTTGAAGAAGACAATATTCACTTCAATATGAAGGAGTATGATGCGGTAAAGATATGCAATGAAGTAATAGAAACCATACGCGCCTCTTATAAACTGAATGTAAGGTTGGAATTTGAGACAGCTCTTGCTTCGTTGAAGCTCGAAACGGATGATTCGCGACTGAGGCAGGTGTTGATAAATTTGTTGGTGAATGCTGTTAAGTTTACTAAAGAAGGTTCTGTTGTGCTTAAACTCGAAAAAGCAAATGACGGGACAGCTCTCTTTTCGGTGGCGGATACAGGTTGCGGCATTCCAAAGGAAAAGCAGAAACTTATTTTCGAACGTTTTGAAAAATTGAATGAGTTTGTACAGGGGACCGGTTTGGGACTTTCTATCTGCCGGCTGATAGTGACGTTCGTAGGTGGTAAGATATGGATTGACGGAGATTATACCCGAGGGGCACGTTTTTGTTTCACTCATCCGTTAAAGTATAAATCGACACTATTATAAGCAGAGTATCATAATATGAAGAAAATTATAACACTGGTATCTTGTCTGATTTCGTTTTCATGTCTCTTTTCCCGGGGATGGAAAGGGGATGATACGATTGCTTTTCGTGACAGTTTGATGAGGAAGGTGGAACATTTACCAGCAGATACTTCTCGTTTGTCTGTGTTGCTGGACGCGGCATATTTGCATCAGAATCCTCCTTATAATGTGTTTTTTGCCAAGTGCCTTTATGAAGAAGCACGTAAGCAGCAGAATATCTATTATGAGAATTTGGGTGCCTATTATCTGGCTGTCTGTTATGATAAAAAACATGATTTGGACAGTATCACCCTTTGGGTGGATGAGTTGCAGGAACTTGCTTCCAAGATAGGCAAGTATGATTATTATCTGGAACAAAAGGCTGCTATCAGTCGCGTGCTGGCTTCTAAAAAAATGAATGAAAAGGCGGCTTTTGTGGCAAAAGAAGTTTTGAAAGAGGCACAAGAGAGAAAAAGTAATAATGGCATAGTGGCTGCTTATAATAGTTTGGGATGTACGTATGCTGCTTTTAATCGTTCGGATGAAGCACTTGCAGCTCTTCTAAAAGGGTATCGGGCTTGCAAGAAAACGACTAAATTGAGTTTGCGCATTGATATTCTTTCTCGTTTATCAAGTAGATATGCTGATATTGTTTCCGGTTTGCCTTCTAAGGACCCCGATAGAGTGAAGAGAGATTCTGTTTTGTTTTATTTAGAGAAAATGGAGGGCTTGTTGAAAGAAGTGTTGTCTAAAGAGCCCAAGACTGTGAATAATTGGAGAGACGTAATGGTGGATTGCCAAACCAGGTATGTTCGTTATTATATGCATCATAAGGATTATTCTAAAACGGCTGAATTCCTTGAAAAAGCCAAAAACTTGCTTACTCCGGAAGTGGATTCGGTGTATTGGCTGAATATACAATTGATGGAATTACAGTATTATGCCCGGATACAGGAATATGATAAAGGAATCGCATTGATAGACCAGGTCGCTCCGTTTGTCGAAAGGGGACATATAGATGTATTCGAAACTCTTATTTTTTATAAGTCTTTGATATTGCGTGATAAGGGTGACTGGAACGAAGGCATCCATACATTGAAGTTTTTGCTGCATAAACAGGATTCTTTGAGTATAGCTACAACCACCAGCCAGTTGGAACAAGTAAAAGAGAATTATCAAATCAATGAATTGCTGATGGAAAAGCAAAAGATTACTAACCTGAACTATCTTCGGGCTATTATGATTTTGGGTGTACTATTGGTTTTGATGCTGTTGTTTTATCTTTATACCGGTTACCTATCAAAGAGAATTGCTTTGGCAGAAAAGGAGGCGATAAAGGCTGCCGAGCTTTCGCATACTGATAATTTGGCTAAAGAACGGTTGAAACTTGAAATCAGTCATGATATACGTACTCCTTTGAATGCTGTGGTGGGTTTTGCCGAAATTTTGGCTGATGCGGATAATTTGGATGAAGAAAGTAAATCTGCTTATAATAAGATTGTTCAGGAGAATGCTACACAGTTATTGGACTATGTGAATAATATCCTTGAGCTTTCTCGCCTTGAATCGGGGAAAATAAAATATGTGGAAGGCAGTTGTGACTTTATCGGTCTGTTTCGCGCTGTGATAGAGGAGGCTGATAAAAACGGGCAGAACTGTGTGCATGCAGAGTTGCATACCGATTTGGAGAAACAGATGGTCAGAACAGATCAGGCACGTTTACTTTCTTTGTTTGAAAGTTTAGCCGTCTCTACCGTGGACACGGAATTTTATCATTCGGATATAACAGTAAAACGTGTGGAAGAAAAATCGCTTTTACTGGTGACGGTTGTTAATACACCATTGGCAAAGGAGCGTTTTGAGAATAAAACGGCTATGATTCGTAATGAGATAAATGCTCACTTTATTCATTATTTCGGAGGATATTATAAAGTAGACGAACAGGCAAAACAAGGACCTTCTGTGACTTTTACATATCCGTATGATGTTGCCGGTCTGCATATTCATTGAAAAGTTTCACGAAAGGATTGAGTTACGTCGAGAGTAGACAAAGGCAGTTGTTTTTCTGTCTTACTTCCTTATTGGGTATGGCTCTTTTCGGTTAAAATATAACTTTAACACTGCTTTTTTGCATATTTGCGCAAAAATATTCTGCTTTTTGTATCTATATTCCCAAACAATGCGTAATTTTGCAATCGAATCAGAATAATTATGCAGTATGAAGAGCAAGAATAGCAGACTGGATGCCATCAAAATTATAATTTCCTGCAAGGAAATAGGAAGTCAGGAAGAACTGTTACAGGAATTGGCTAAAGAAGGATTCCGCCTGACACAGGCTACACTGTCACGTGATTTGAAGCAATTGAAAGTTGCAAAGGCTGCCAGCATGAATGGGAACTATGTATACGTATTACCTAATAATACAATGTATAAGCGTATGACCGAACAGCATTCGGCCGGCGAATTATTAATGCATAATGGCTTTATTTCCATTGAGTTCTCGGCAAATCTGGCTGTGATAAAAACTCGTCCCGGTTATGCCAGCAGTTTGGCTTATGATATTGATAGTAAAGATTTTGATGAAATTCTGGGAACTATTGCCGGAGATGATACCATTATGCTTGTGGTGCGCGAAGGTTGCACAGAGACCGGGGTGAAGAACGCACTTTCACTCATTATACCGAATATACAATAAAAATAATATAGAATAAGAAATGGATGCTAAACAAGTTGATGTGATGGTGGCTGATGCCTCACATGAAGTTTACGTTGATAAAATTTTAGATACCATCAGGGAAGCAGCTAAGGTACGCGGAACGGGCATCGCAGAACGCACACATGAATACGTGGCGACTAAAATGAGAGAAGGAAAAGCGATTATCGCTTTATGTGGCGAAGAGTTTGCAGGCTTTACTTATATTGAGTCGTGGGGAAACAAGCAATATGTGGCCACTTCAGGGTTGATTGTTCATCCCGATTATCGTGGCTTGGGATTGGCAAAACGCATTAAGGCGGCGTCTTTCCGATTGGCGCGTTTACGATGGCCGAAAGCTAAGATTTTCAGTCTGACAAGTGGTGCAGCTGTAATGAAAATGAATACGGAATTGGGCTACGTTCCTGTCACATTCAATGAGTTGACGGACGATGAAGCTTTTTGGAAAGGTTGTGAAGGATGTGTCAATCATGATATATTGATGGCAAAAAACCGTAAGTTCTGTATTTGTACTGCGATGCTTTACGATCCGTCTTTACACGAGGAAGACACGATTTAAAGAAGAAATAATAGAAAAAACACATATTATTATGGAAGAAAAAAAGAAAAAAGTAGTAGTTGCGTTCAGCGGCGGTCTTGATACTTCGTTCACTGTAATGTATCTGGCTAAGGAAAAAGGATATGAAGTGTATGCAGCTTGTGCAAACACCGGTGGTTTCAGTGAAGAACAGCTGAAGCAGAACGAAGAAAATGCTTATAAGCTGGGAGCAGTGAAATATGTAACTTTGGACGTTACTCGGGAGTATTATGAAAAGAGCTTGAAATACATGGTATTCGGTAATGTTCTTCGCAACGGAACTTATCCTATTTCTGTAAGTTCGGAACGTATCTTCCAAGGATTGGCTATTGCCCGTTATGCCAATGAAATAGGTGCTGATGCTATCGCCCACGGCTCAACCGGTGCGGGTAACGACCAAATCCGTTTTGATATGACTTTCCTGGTATTGGCTCCGGGGGTAGAAATTATTACCCTTACCCGCGATATGGCGTTGAGCCGTCAGCAGGAAATCGATTACTTGAACGAACATGGTTTTGCTGCTGATTTTACAAAGTTGAAATATTCATATAATGTAGGTCTTTGGGGAACTTCTATCTGTGGCGGTGAGATTTTGGACTCTGCACAGGGATTGCCCGAAAGTGCATACTTAAAACAAGTGACTAAACAAGGCAGCGAACAACTTCGTCTTACTTTTGAAAAAGGTGAGTTGAAAGCTGTGAATGATGAAAAATTCGACGATCCGATTAAGGCTATCCAAAAAGTGGAAGAAATCGGTGCTGCATACGGTATCGGTCGCGATATGCACGTGGGAGATACCATTATCGGTATCAAAGGGCGTGTAGGTTTCGAAGCTGCTGCCCCGATGCTGATTATCGGTGCACACCGTTTCCTTGAAAAATATACTTTGAGTAAATGGCAGCAATACTGGAAAGACCAGGTTGCCAACTGGTATGGCATGTTCTTGCATGAAAGCCAGTATCTGGAACCGGTGATGCGCGATATCGAAGCTATGCTTCAGGAATCGCAGCGCAATGTCAACGGTACGGCTATCCTTGAGCTCCGTCCGCTTTCGTTCTCTACGGTAGGCGTTGAATCTAAAGACGATTTGGTGAAGACTAAGTTTGGTGAATATGGTGAAATGCAGAAAGGCTGGACGGCAGAAGATGCGAAAGGCTTTATCAAAGTAACTTCAACACCATTGCGTGTTTATTATAATAACCACAAGGACGAAGAAATCTGATTATGATTAAAGTAGGAATTATCGGTGGGGCAGGTTATACGGCAGGCGAATTGATTCGTCTGCTGATTAATCATCCCGAAGTAGAGATAAAGTTTATAAACAGTAGCAGCAACGCCGGCAATAAGATTACCGACGTACATGAAGGGCTTTACGGTGAAACCGATTTGGTATTTACCGACCGGCTTCCTTTGGACGAGATAGATGTATTGTTCTTCTGTACCGCCCATGGTGACACGAAGAAGTTTATGGATAGTCATAATGTGCCCGAGGATTTGAAAATCATCGACCTCAGTATGGACTATCGTATCAAGAGTGATGACCACGACTTTATTTATGGCTTGCCCGAGCTGAATCGTCGTGCCATCTGTCATAGCAAGCATGTGGCAAACCCGGGGTGTTTTGCTACTTGTATCCAGTTGGGGTTATTACCTCTGGCAAAACACTTGTTGCTGAACGAAGATGTGATGGTGAATGCTATTACGGGAAGCACCGGTGCCGGTGTCAAACCGGGTGCGACAAGCCACTTCAGCTGGCGCAACAATAACATGAGCATCTATAAACCGTTTTCTCACCAGCATGTGCCCGAAATCAAACAGTCATTGAAGCAGTTGCAGAACAGTTTTGATTCTGAAATAGATTTTATTCCTTACCGTGGAGACTTTCCGCGTGGTATCTTTGCCACATTGGTTGTGAAATGCAAAGTAGAACTGGAAGAGCTGGTGAAGATGTATACGGACTACTATGCCGAGGATTCCTTTGTTCATATCATAGATAAAAACATAGACTTAAAGCAGGTGGTGAACACCAACAAGTGTTTGATTCATTTGGAGAAACATGGCGATAAACTGTTGATAATCTCTTGTATCGATAACTTGTTGAAAGGCGCCAGCGGTCAGGCTGTCCATAACATGAACCTGATGTTCAATCTGGAAGAAACCGTAGGCTTGAAACTGAAGCCGGCTGCTTTCTAAAAAAGAAGAGTTATGAAATTATTCGATGTATATCCTCTTTTCGATATTAATATCGTAAAAGGAAAAGGTTGCCATGTATGGGATGATAAAGGTACAGAATACCTCGACCTGTATGGCGGTCATGCTGTCATTTCTATCGGTCATGCACATCCGCATTATGTAGAGATGATAAGCAATCAGGTGGCACGGTTGGGCTTCTATTCCAATTCGGTGATTAACAAGTTACAGCAGGAAGTGGCAGACCGATTAGGCGAGATTTCGGGATACGATGACTATCAGCTGTTTCTCATCAACAGTGGGGCCGAAGCAAACGAAAACGCCTTGAAGCTCGCCTCTTTCTATAACGGACGGAAACGGGTGCTTTCTTTCAGCAAAGCATTTCACGGACGTACTTCATTGGCAGTAGAAGCAACTCATAATCCGAAGATTATTGCTCCGATTAATGCGAACGGTCATGTGACGTATCTGCCTTTGAATGATATAGAAGCTGTTAAAGCAGAGCTGGCAAAAGGTGATGTGTGTGCTGTGATTATTGAAGGAATTCAGGGGGTTGGAGGTATTCAGATACCCGATGCTGAATTTTTGCAAAACCTGAGCAAGGCATGTGAAGCGGCAGACGCGGTGCTTGTGCTGGATGAAATCCAGTCGGGTTACGGACGAAGCGGTAAATTCTTTGCCCATCAGCATGCGGGTATCCGTCCCGATATGATAACCGTGGCAAAGGGAATCGGTAACGGTTTCCCCATGGCAGGTGTCTTGATTAGTCCGAAGTTCAAGCCGGTATACGGACAGCTCGGTACTACTTTCGGGGGAAATCATTTGGCTTGTTCCGCTGCCATTGCCGTGCTGGATGTGATGAAGCAGGAAAATCTGGTGGAGAATGCCGCTAAGGTCGGTGCCCACTTATTGGCCGAATTGAAGAAACTTCCACAAATAAAAGAAGTCCGCGGTGAAGGGCTGATGATTGGTATGGAATTTGATGAACCTATTAAGGAATTGCGTCAGCGTTTGTTGTTTGAACAAAAAGTATTCACCGGTGTCAGTGGCACAAATGTTATCCGCTTGTTGCCTCCTCTTTGTTTGAGCATGGCTGAGGCTGATGAATTTTTAGCTCGCTTTAAAAAACTCTTTTGATTGAAAGAAGTTTGCAATAATATAAGAAAGTGAAAATACATGTCCTGTGGATGAGTATTTTCACTTTTTCCTTTTATCTTTGACCCAATTGATTTTAAAAGAATAAGGTATGAAAATAGCAATTATCGGTGCAGGAAATATGGGGGGCGCTATTGCACGCGGCCTGGCCCGGGGAACCATAGTGAAAGCAAATGAAATCTTTGTTGCCAATCCCAGTAATGGAAAACTGGACGCGCTGAAGGCGGAGTTTCCTGAAATCAATGTGACAAACGATAATGATGAAGTGGTGAAAGAAGCCGATATCATCATTCTGGCAGTGAAACCGTGGATGGTGGAACAAGTGCTGAGTTTTACTAAATTGGATATTGAGCGCCAGGTGCTTGTCTCTGTTGCGGGTGGTCTGTCGTTCGACCGTTTTTCCGAATGGGTAAGCCCGCAGATGACTATTTTCCGTGTTATTCCCAATACAGCTATTTCCGAACGCCAAAGCATGACTTTGATAGCCAGTCGCAATGCCAGCAAGGAGCAGGAGCAATTAATGCTGGATATTTTCAATGAGCTTGGAATGGCTATGTTGATACCCGAGAGTCAGATGAGAGCTACCACTGCATTGACTTCTTGCGGCATAGCATACGTGTTGAAATATATACAGGCAGCTATGCAGGCAGGCATTGAGATGGGGGTTTGCCCGAAAGATGCTCAGAAGATGGTGGCGCAGTCGGTAAAAGGTGCTGCCGAACTGATATTGAATAATGATACCCATCCTTCGGTGGAGATTGATAAGGTAACGACTCCCGGAGGAATAACTATCAAGGGCATCAATGAATTAGACCATGCCGGATTTACTTCAGCCGTTATCAAGGCGATAAAGGCCGGTAACGTAGAATGACATAGCCTTTCTCTAAGTATTGAATTTCAGTATGTAAAGACAATCGGCTCTTGCTGTATTCATAAATCTCTGCCACTGATTTATAAACCGGAAGCGGTAATTTATAAATCAGTGGCAGTGACTTATAAATCGGTGGTGCTGATTAATGAATATATAGGGAGGTTACGAAGAATATCTCTCTTTCCATTTGTTTTTTGTGTTGTAAATAAACAGTAATTCCAATGTGGCTTTTCCATTTCATGAAACACTGCACCGGGGGGCATTTGGTCAGAGCCGGAGCTTATGGAAAAGAATAGAAAGCGGTTATACAGGGGGATGTAAAGGGAGTTCCACAACAAATCTTGCACCTCCGGTGTATTGTGTGTCCAGATAGATTTTACCTCCCAACAGGGTAGTGAGGCTCCGGCAAATACTCAGACCGAGTCCGAAACCGGGATTCATGTTGTCCAGCTTCTCAAAACGTTGGAAAATCAATTCGCCTTTTTCCTTGTCAATGCCGCAGCCGGTATCGGTGACAGAGAAAATGATAGAGGTGCCTGCTATCTCATAAGCCAAGACGATACTGCCTTGAGAAGTGTATTTGCAGGCATTGACCAGCAGGTTGGTCAATATCTGTTGCAGGCGTTGCGCGTCTGTGTTCAGGATGATTTCCGTATCGGGTTGTTTCAGCTCCAGTCTGACGCCTTCGGCCACTCTGTGTGCCACACCTGCTAAAGTGGATTGGCATAGTTCGGGCAGAACGACATTGGACAGCGAGATGCTATAGTTGCCGCTTTCCAGTTTGCTGAGGTCGAGTACATCGTTTACCAATGTGAGCAATAAATTGGTATTGGTATGCAGATGACCGAGTAATTCGCTCCGCTCTTCTTTGCTGAATTCTGCACCGGCATCGTTCAGCAAATCATTAAAACCGATAATGGCATTGAGTGGCGTACGGATTTCATGACTGAGGTTCTGTAGGAAAGCCGATTTCAGCTTGTCCGCTTTTTCAGCTTGCTGCCGTGCTTTTTCGGCAGCTTCTTTTTCTATCTTTAAATGCCTGGCATGTTGCCGGCGTGTAAAAGCATATATGCTGGAGAAGCCGGAAATAAGTATCAGGATGGAGAACACCACCCAAATCTTGCGCTGATTGGTTTTTTTCTCCATCTCAATACGTTGTAACTGTTCTTGCTGGTGTATGACTTCCAAGCGTTGTTTTTGTGTTTCGGCTTTTTCCAGTTCGATGGCTGTTTGTTGTTGCTTCAGTTGCAAGTCCTGGTTTTCCAGCTTCATGCGCGTCTGTTCTTTTTCCATCAGTATCATTTGTTCCCGATTTTGCATTTGTGCCAGTTTCATTTCTGTGTTTTGGAGAGACAGGCGGTTCTTTTCCAATTCCAGCCTTTGGTTATTGAAACGGGCGTTGTATGCCGCCATTACTTCCGCATTGTTTGCTTGGTTGATAGAGTCTTGCAGGCGGTATTTTTTGTATAGTTCGGCAAAGGCGGAATAGAAATCCCCTGCCATTTCAAATGCTTTGTATCTGACCGCAAGACTCAATCCTTTGTCACTGATGGAATCACTGTATGCAAGGGCTTTGTCAAGGTTTCCCAATGCTGCATAATAATAACCGTTCAGAGTGAAATAGTTTTCAAGGATGGCCCCTTTCATCACTCCCTGAGCTCTGTACTGCGCTAATTCTTTTTGAAGTTCGTCGGCTTTTTTTAAATCCATTTTGCTGCATGTCACTTGAAACAAGAGTAGTTTGGATTGTATCAATGCAGATTGGGTGACGGAAGCATCTAAACATCTTAGGGCATATTCTTCGGCTTCTTCGTATCGCTGCAGATTTATATAGCATGAGCTTATGGAGCGATACGAATAAAAGTTCTCTTTTTCATTGCCGGTCTGTATGTAGTAATCCACAGCCTGTTTGTATTGTTGGAGGGCAAGCCGGAACATGCGCTGCTGGTAATACACATCTCCCATGCGCACGTAGCTTTTCCCTATGCCGTAAGGATTGTCCAAACGAATGGCTTCTTCCTGATATTTTTTCAGTTCTTGGATGGCGGAATCATATTCCCTGTTTCTCAAATAGTAAGTGATAATGCGGTTCCATGCTCCGAATATGTATTGCTTATAAGGAGTATTGCGTGCAAAGTCGGCTACCTTTTCTTTCTCGATGAGCAATGTATTGATATCGTTGATAAAGTAATAATGGTCGGATTTCAGGTTCAGGGCAAGGCATTGCGCTTTTACGTCTCCTTTTTTCTCTGCCATGTGGAAGAGTGTATCCGCCATGAGCAATACTTCGGGCTTCCTGATGGCGTTGCTGCACTTTTGGTAATAGGAATAGAGTTGGTCGTTTATTTTATAAGGATTGTTTTGACTCATCGTTGTCGGGCAGAAAAGAAATATTTTCGCCAATAGTATTAGGATAGTATGCCCGATGAACCTCTTCATATCATTCTGTGTGTCTTTGGCAAAAATAGTGATTCTTTTATAATTCATGCTATCATTTATCATAAGTTTTATGGAGCATGGATTTTTTCTATGTTTCTTCATGGATATAGGGAGGTATCTGCTCCGGGCTTGTGGGTTAATCCAAACTGTTACCATTCTTACGGTGCAGAAGAAAACGTGGTTGCAACGCTCTATGGTAGTGCAGCTTCCGTTCCTTGTGGCGCATGATGGTTGGACTACATTATCCGGCTTTTTTCACACGTTGGGAATGTTTTTGCAATCCTATTGCCCGAATACTTTCATTTGAAACTATCCGAAAGGCAACCACTTCCTTAAACCCGTGTCCTTGCTCATATAGAATGATATTGTGCAGTTTCGTTGTCTGTCAGATAGTTTTCATAGAAACTTCTTGAAACTTTGCTAGGATTAATTAAATCTTCATTATCTTTGAACCCTAAATCTAAAGATTATGAGTGACCAGATAAAGCAAATAGCCGAACGTCTCCGGGGATTGAGAGACGTTTTGGAACTGACTTCACAAGAAGTGGCCGAAAGTTGTCAACTTACAGTGGAAGAGTATTTGGGTATGGAAAGCGGTGAGAAAGATATATCGGTCAGCGCTTTGCAGAAGATTGCCCGCAAATATGGTATCGCACTGGATGTGCTGATGTTTGGCGAAGAGCCTAAAATGAGTGCTTACTTCCTGACTCGTTGTGGCACAGGGGTATCGGTGGAACGTACCAAAGCATACAAATATGAATCATTGGCATCGGGATTCCGCGGACGTAAGGTAGATCCGTTCATCGTTACCGTGGAGCCGAAGCCCGAAGATACGCCTATTTATTTCAATTCACACGAAGGACAAGAGTTCAACCTGGTGATAGAAGGACGTATGTTGCTTAATATTAACGGAAAAGAACTTATTTTGAATCCGGGTGACAGCCTTTACTTTGATTCTGCCCAGCCTCACGGCATGATGGCACTGGACGGCAAGACTGTGAAGTTCCTGGCAGTAATTATGTAAATTGTAAGAGTATGGTAGAAAGATTCTTAGAACAAACCACTTTTGCCTCACAAGAGGATTTTATAAAGAACCTGAAGATTAAGGTACCCGAAAATTTTAATTTCGGCTATGATGTAGTAGATGCCTGGGCTGCCGAGGAACCCGACAAGAAAGCGCTGTTGTGGACTAACGATAAAGGGGAATCCAGACAGTATACTTATGCCGACCTGAAGAAATATACCGATATGACGGCGTCTTATTTCCAAAGTCTGGGTATCGGTCGCGGTGATATGGTGATGTTGATATTGAAACGTCGTTATGAGTTCTGGTATTCCATTATCGCTCTGCACAAGTTGGGTGCGGTGGTGATTCCCGCCACTCATTTACTGACCAAGAAAGATATTGTGTACCGTTGTAATGCTGCCGATATTAAGATGATTGTTGCAGCAGGCGAAGATGTGATTACCAAGCATATCATAGAAGCGATGCCCGATTCGCCTTCTGTAAAGAAGCTGGTCAGTGTCGGTCCCGAAGTTCCCGAAGGTTTCGAAGACTTTCATCAGGGAATGGAAAATGCGGCTCCGTTTGTAAAGCCTGAGCATCCGAATACCAATGAGGATACCTCGCTGATGTATTTTACATCGGGAACTACCGGTGAGCCGAAGATGGTGGCGCATGACTTTACTTATCCGCTGGGGCATATCGTAACTGCCTGTTTCTGGCATAATCTGCATCGCGACAGTTTGCATCTGACGATTGCCGATACCGGTTGGGGAAAAGCGGTGTGGGGAAAACTTTACGGACAGATGATTGCGGGGGCGAATATCTTTGTGTATGACCATGAGAAGTTTACTCCTGCCGACATTCTCGGAAAGATTCAGGACTATCATATCACTTCACTGTGTGCTCCTCCTACCATTTATCGTTTCTTGATAAAGGAAGATATCAGTAAGTATGACTTGTCGTCTTTGGAATATTGTACCACTGCCGGAGAAGCATTGAACTATTCTGTATATGAGACGTTTAAAAAAATAACCGGTATTCGTTTGATGGAAGGTTTCGGACAGACGGAAACCACTTTGACGTTGGGTACTTTTCCCTGGATGGAGCCGAAACCGGGCAGCATGGGTGTCCCCAATCCGCAATATGATATCGACTTGCTGACTCCCGATGGGCGTTCGGCAGAAGACGGTGAACAGGGACAGATTGTCATCCGTACGTCTGAAGGCAAGCCGCTGGGTTTGTTCAAAGAGTATTATCGGGCGGCCGAACTGACCGAAGATGCTTGGCACGATGGTATTTATTATACCGGTGATGTGGCTTGGCGTGATGAAGACGGATACTTTTGGTTTGTGGGACGTGCGGATGATGTTATCAAGAGCTCCGGCTACCGTATCGGCCCGTTTGAAGTGGAAAGTGCATTGATGACTCATCCTGCCGTGGTGGAATGTGCCATTACGGGTGTTCCCGATGAAGTGCGCGGACAAGTGGTAAAGGCGACCATCGTTCTTTCCAGGAACTACAAAGGACAGGAAAGCCCGGAACTGATTAAAGAATTGCAAGACCATGTGAAGCGTGTGACTGCCCCTTATAAGTATCCGCGTGTGATAGAGTTTGTAGAAGAGCTTCCGAAGACTATCAGCGGTAAGATTCGTCGCGTGGAGATACGTGATAAAGATAAATGACCGGGGGAGTGCGTTGAGCGAAGTCTTTATTCGTAAATAAAGTAAAAGATGAAAAGAATTTTGTTTTTTGCCTTTTTATGCCTGTGTGTCTGCTTGTCGGCAGGTGCACAGGCATTGTCTCCTGTTACATGGACTGCCTACGGATTGACTTTTAAGGTTCCGAAGGGTATTGTTGTGGAAGAGGATACAGAAGAAACGTTCCTGTTGAACGATAGTAAGTTTTATATCACTGTTCAGGCGTTGGACTCTGACGGCATCACGAAGGGTGACCTGGAAGGTATGTTGAAAGACTATGCCGACGATGATGGTGTGGAGAAGCAGACTGCTGTCAAAGCCTTTGACTTGGAGCAATTTTATGGTGTTTCGATGGATGGGCAATGTGAGGGTGAACCTTGTTGCTATGCCTGTCTGATGACCAAGGCGGCCGGGAGTGCATTTCATGTTTCCATCATTTATTCGGCGGGGAAAAAAGCTGAGGCGGAAGCTATTCTGAAAAGTTTTGTGATGGAAGAGTAAGCGAATGCAGTCAGTTCTGTGCATTCGGGGAGTCAAAGCATTACTAAAGTTAACTGTAGGGGCGGGGATTGCCCGCCCGAATGCATCAAGTAAAGTGTATTCGGGCGAGTGTCCCCGCCCCTACAGGCAAAGTGATAGGTTGATTGGGTCTTGATAAGACCTCCTATTTTGCTCTTACCTTGAATTGCAAAGCAATAGGTTCATTCTTTATTCCTTTGGGAAGAAATACTTTTACTTTATCACCATCACAAGTATATTTCACACTCTTGTTTCCTTTCAGCATTTTCATTTTGCCTTTCGGAAGATTTCCTGTCCATTCTATGACTTCCGGCAGTGTTTCTCCTTCGGGCAATGCATAGATGGCATAGAGTGTCTGTCCGTCCTTGTCGGCAGTGAACCATGTGTGTCCGTCCTGATAAACAGGAGTGATTCGGGTATTGTAGATGGCTTTGCCGTTTGCCCGCAACCATTCTCCCACTTCGTGCAGACGCTTGGCCACTTCTTCTTCGATGACACCGTCCGGGGTCGGTCCTACGCCCAGCAGCAGGCAACCACCTTTGGCAGTGATTTCACTCAGTATGTTGATAACCTTTTGAGACGATTTGAATGGAGCATTCGGCACCCATCCCCAGTCATTGCTCAGCGTGATGCAACTTTCCCACGGATAGCTGAGCTGTGTTTCGGGGATGCCGCGTTCGGGAGTCTGGTAGTTTTCGTTTTTGCCCCTGATGCTGCGGTCTACCGAAATCAATCCCGGATGCTTCCGGCGTGCTTGTGCCAGAATATCGTCCAGACCAATGTCATCGCCTTTCACCCAGCCGCCGTCCAGCCAAAGGATATCAAAACTTCCGTAGTCGGACATCAGCTCATTCAGCTGGTTACGGGTAAAGGTCTGATAGTTTTTCCACCAGTCGGGATGGCGGTCTTTCTTGTAATTGATGTTACGGTCGGGGGTAGCGAAATAAGGATTCCAAAACCATTCGCAATGCCAGTCGGGTTTGGAGAAATAGCATCCCGTCATGAAACCTCTTTTGCGGAAAGCATCGAATACATGGTAGGCTACGTTTTTGCGCGGATTGTCCTTGAAGGCTCCATGGGCAATGGAGAAGTCCGTGTACTTGGAATCGTAAGTACAAAATCCGTCGTGATGTTTGGTGGTGAATATCATGTATTTGATACCTGCATCCTGCATTACATCTGCCCATTGTTCGGGATTGAAGTTGACCGGATTGAGCGAGTCTTTCAAGCCCCAGTACCACTCTTTGTATTCATCGTATGGCAAAGGTTTTTTGCGTGAAATCCAATCGACATCTTCCGAGCAGATGGACCATGACTCTACAATGCCGGGAACGGAGTAAAGCCCCCAATGGAACAAGACTCCGAACTTCTGGTCTTGCCATTTATCCAGTTTATCCAATACTTGTTGGTCGGTAGGCCATACATAATCCGTTGCTTCTGATTGCTTGTGGACAAAGCCTTGTACTTGCTGGGCGTGAAGGTTCAAAGCGAACGCTGCACCGGCCATGCATACGATTAGTTTTTTAAGGTTATACATAACTGTTATGAGTTAGTGTTTATTGTTTTGTTTGCGTTTAATTTTCCTTTAAGAGATGATAAAGGTAAGGTTTTCCTATTTGGCGAGCAAAAAAAGAGGATAGAAATTTAATAACTGGGCAGAAAACAAAAAAAGAATGTCCGGAAAGCTTCATTCGCTTCCCGGACACATTCTCTAATAGATTATAATGTATCAATTACCATCCCGTGTTCTGTGTCAGATTCGGGTTGATAGAGATTTCATTGGTTGGAATAGCAAACAGGTAGTTCTTCGGATCTTCAAATCTGGCTTGTGTATCTACACGCTTGCTGTAAATGTCGAGTTCACCTTTGCTGTTTGTGCCTAATACGTTCTGCATAGCAGTGATGTTTTCGGCAGAATAAAGCTTTGCATCAGGAATCATACCCATGCGGGGTGCAACAGAAGCATCCAGACGTTTGCCACATGCCCAACGGCGCAAGTCATCAAAGCGGTAACCTTCTCCGAATAATTCTACGCGGCGTTCGCGGCGGATTTCACGAATCAGCGTTGCGTTGTTGGCGCTTACGTTTGGATATTCGGCTTCCAGTTTGGGGTCAACGGCCGGGCTCATTGTCAACTTGTGGTTGAATCCTACACGTTCACGCAACTTATTAACTGTAGCATCCAAATCTGTTTGAGAAATGGTTCCCAGTTCTGCTGCTGCTTCTGCACGGATTAACAGGATTTCACCGAAACGGAATACCGGAGCATCTAATGTTCCCTGATGGTGAGCTGCCAGATGTTCGGCTGCATTATAGAATTTGGCAATGCTATAACCGGTAGAAGAAGAACCGCCTGCACCGGTATTGACAATGTTAGCAATATTTGCCGGATGTCCTTTTAAATAATAGGTGTGTTCACCTGCTTCGGGAGAACATACAGTCTGTAACAAACGCGGGTCGCGGTTGTTCAATTCTGCCAATAATCCGGTGTGTGTGGTATGTCCGGGGCAATTGCAGAGAGTGACAGGCAATCCTGTTTCGGCACACAGATAGTCGTCGATACAGTCTTTGCTGACGCCCAAGGGAGTTTCGCCGACACCGATTTGACGGCTCAGGTTGTTACCTTTGCCTAAGCTGGGATCATAAGCTTTGGACAAGATGATTTCAGGGTTGTTGGCATAATCGGACTGAATGAATAATTCATGATAAGCCTGTGAAGGAGTACTACCCTGGAATAATGAGTAACCATATTCCGATTTCATCAATTCTCCGGCTGCATTGTATGCTTCCTGCAAGAATTTTGTATCTCCTTCAATCTTGTGGTAGCGACGCCATGTACCTTCAAACAAGCAGAAGCGTGCTTTCAACGCCAATGCAGCATCTTTGGAGATACGGGTAACATCCACTTTCGATTTCATGGGCAGCCATTCAATAGCCTGGTCAATATCTCTCAGCATATTGTCTGCTACCAAAGTGCGGGGATCACGTGCTTTGTATAAGTCTTCGTCTCCCGGGTTTACAACTTTGTCATACCAAGGTACATCGCCGTAAGTTTTCACTTTGTTGAAGTAGTCAAGAGTTTTGAGGAATAAGATTTCTCCTGCAAAACGATGCTTTTCTGCTTCGGAAGCCTGTGACTGTTCATAATTAGCCAAGAAGTCATTACAAGCACGGATGTTTTCCCAGTTCCATTCTGTATCTTTTGCACCGGTAGGAGCTACGTGTAAACCAAAGCTGATAGAATTGTATTCCCATGTATAGATGTTGTCCGATTTGAAATCTTCTTCCATCATACCGAAATTGTAAGATTGAGGGTCTCCATGTCCTTTAATCAATTTAGGATAGAGATTGTTACAATATTGCTGTAATCCATCAGCGCCGGCTGTTGAAAAGAATTTGTCTTTAGAGATGGAGTCCAGCGGTTCGCGATCCAAATAATCGCAGCTTTGCAATGCTAAAGCTACTAAACCTATATATAATATATTTTTTTTCATAATCGTTCCTGAATTTAGAATGTTACGTTGATACCAAATGAATAAGTACGGCAGAATGGGTATTTGGTCATACGATCTTCCATTTCACCATCTTTCTTTCTGTTACCTGTTGCATCCGGGTCTAGGTATTTGTACAAACCTGTAGCTTCCCATAAGTTTTGTCCGCTTGCAAAGATTCTCAATTGAGCGATACCGAATTTAGAGATCCAGGCTTGTGGCAGGTTGTAGCCGATAGTTACATCTTTCAGACGGATGTAAGAGGCATCCTGCAAATATTTAGTCTGAGTCTGACGGCTGCGAGTTGTGTTGGTCGGAGTTGGATAGTAAGCATTCGGATTTTCGGGTGTCCAATAGTCCAGATGAGTATCGTTCAATGTACTCCACCATTGTCCGTAGTATCCCCAGAAAATACCTGTGCTACCTGTGCCGAGCCATAAGTCGCGTTTCATTGTACCTTCGAATAAAGCGCGGATATCAAAGCCTTTCCATGATGCACCCAAGTTGATATTGAAACGATAACGCGGAGTATTGTTACCGATGATCTTCTTGTCACCGTGGTCACTTAATGTGTTCTTTCCGTAGTCAACAACCCCGTTTCCATCCAAGTCTGCGTAACGGATATCACCCGGTAACCAAGTAGTTGCAATTACTTTCTGACGAACTGCTTGTTGTTCTGCTTCTGCTTTATCCTGAATGAATCCGTCGGTTACGTAACCCCAGATTTCACCTAATTCCATACCTTCGTAGTAATCACCCAGATAACCGGTTGGGTTATCATATTTAGTAATCTTTGAGTAGCTGTCTGAAATACCGATACCAACATTATAATCCAATGGGCTGCCTCCTACGTTAGCGATTTGGTCTTTCCAACTCAAAGAAAGTTCCCAACCGTTTGTTCTCATGTTGGCAAGATTTTCCTTACCACCGGTAGACCCCATTGTTGCAGGATAGGTCTTTGATACGACCATATCATTGGTATAACGGATAAAGTAGTCGAATGAAGCAGTCAAGCGGTTATTCAACAGACCTAGGTCAAGACCGAAGTTGGCGGTAGTTACTTTTTCCCAACTTACATTGTTATAAGCCAATGAAGCAGGAGTAATACCTGTTGCCAATTTACCGTTCAATAAATAGTTGAGCTGAGCAAAGCCCATAGAGCTTAAATAATCGAAGTTGCCTGTAGTAACCTGGTTGCCTAATGAACCGACAGATGCACGAAGTTTGACGTTTTCGAATATATTACGTGCAGAATCAAAGAATTTTTCTTCAGATAATCTCCAGCCAATAGAAGCTGACGGGAAGAATCCCCAGCGGTCGTCTTCGCCATATTTTGAAGAACCGTCATAACGACCGTTTACTTCCAATAAGTATTTGCCTTTATAGTCATAGTTCAAGCGGAAGAAAGCACCCTGTACTGCCCAGATTGTTGCTTCTTCTTCCAGGTTTTGCTTGGTTCCGGCTAAGTCGATAACAGGGATGTCATTTACAAACAAGCCGGTTGTCTTACCATACATATTGCTGGTTTCTTTGGATTCTTGGTTATAACCAACCATTGCAGTGAGAGAGTGGTCACCGAAAGATTTTTTATATTCAGCCCATAAGTTCAATGCTTCATAAGTATCGTCATACTTCTTCAGTGAAACACCGTTCGGGTCTCCTTTTGACATTGAAGTGCCATCGGGCTGCTTCTGGTAAATAGTCTTTTCGTGTGCACGAGTCGTTCTGAAGTAACGGTTACCGGTATAGTCACCTCTTACGGTAAGTCCTTTGAACGGAGTTAATTTGAAAGAACCTGTATACCAAATATCATCATAAACATTCTTTGTACGTCCGGCTTGTGCCAACATACCTGCAATGTTGAAGTTGAAGTTAGAACCTGCTACACCTGCAAAGTCTCCATCCGGCAAGTAAACAGGAATAAACGGCATGGAGCGATATACTTCATAATAGGGGTCTTCCGAAGTATAGAAGTTAGAGTTAGGTTCGTTAGCTTCGCTACGATTGTATTTTACGTTCAATCCGATTTCCAACCAATTAGTTAATTGAGTGTTGAAATTGAATGACATATTAATACGTTTGAAATGGTCTGTTCCATAAGCCAGCAAACCGTCTTGTCCTTTATAACCTACTGAACCATAGTAAGAGGTCTTTTCAGAACCGCCACGAACACTGGCGTTGTGCTGTTGCATGAAGGCTGCATCATTAAACAATACATCCAGCCAGTCTGTGTTACCGGCATAAGCCCATTCTCCATTAGCGGTGAATTTATTTCCCTGCGTGTTTTCCCAAGCAGTAGGAAGGCTGGGATCTTTCATGCGTTCTTCTACGGCAGCAATAAGTTCGTCACTCCAATATTGAGTACCGCTGGTATTGTTGGACTCTACATTCATGGCGCGCAACCATTGGTCTGCCGGTAATCCCTTGGCCATGCGTGAAGGTGCCGACCATGAGAAGTTATTGTTATAGTTGAAAGTAACTTTCTCTCCCTTTTTACCTTTTTTAGTTGTAATCAATACAACGCCGAATGCTGCACGTGCACCATATACGGCTGCAGAAGAAGCATCTTTCAACACTGAGATACTTTCAATATCCTGCGGGTTAAGCAGAGAAATATCATTGGTTTCTACACCATCTACTAAGATTAATGCAGAACCACCGTTCAATGATGTAAGACCGCGGACGTTGATACTTGTGCTTGAGTTAGGGTTACCATTGGCAAACGAAATGTTCAAGTTGGGAATTGCACCTTGCAAACCTTGAGCCAAGTTAGCGATAGGGCGGTCCTCCAAAACATCGCTTTCTGCCATTGCTACTGCACCGGTCAGATTTACTTTCTTCTGTGTACCGTAACCTACTACCACTACTTCTTCCAAAGTCTGAGTATCATCTTTTAAGATGATGTTCAGAGGAGTACCGTTCCATTTCACTTCCTGAGTAATATAACCCACGAAAGAGATTTGCAGAATATCTCCCTTCTTCACATTAGACAAAGAGAAGTCACCATCAATTCCGGTGATTGTTCCGTTAGTAGTACCTTTTACTACTACTGAAGCTCCAATGACGGTCTCACCGGTTGCATCCTTTACGATACCGGTACAAGCTCCGTCTTGCTGTGCAATTTTCACATCGGTTATGCCGGGATTGCTAACCGCATACGCTGCTCCGGTAGAGGCTCCCATTAGGAACAGCATCATACTGACTGATTTTAGTCGTTTTAACATAGCTGTGATTTTTAAGTGTTTATTGAAAATCAATTAAATGCTTTTACCATAAAGTTCTTTCAGAACTATGCTTCATCATAAATATTTGTATATAAGCAAGATAAGAAATCATGTAAAAAGCCGTAAGTAGGCGTTCAAGGAGAGTAAACAATGAATTTATATATATAATTCTACTTCTTTTCTACCTACTTTATTAACTTGCCCCCATTGTGAAATAGATAAATAAAATTTGGCAATTATATTTTGTATCCGAAAATCATTGTTGATATCAAAAATGTTCTACTGCGTTTCTACTTATGAGTCTATAAGTTTTCCTCATAGAACCATATTTTTAAGATTTAGAGAGGTTTTAATTCAGAAATAAACATTAATTTAACTTCTGTAGCATAAGACTTTGGAATGCACCTTTGTTAAAAAACGGTCTGTTGAGCAAAATATTTTTTATTCGAAACCCACATTCTTTAAAATTATTATATATTTGCATCGTTAATCTAAATTATATTGAAAAGCATAGTTCTGAAAGAACTTGATAATGTTGGTTATTAATAAGTTTCAATAAACACTTAAAAATCACAGCTATGTTAAAACGACTAAAATCAGTCAGTATGATGCTGTTCCTAATGGGAGCCTCTACCGGAGCAGCGTATGCGGTTAGCAATCCCGGCATAACCGATGTGAAAATTGCACAGCAAGACGGAGCTTGTACCGGTATCGTAAAGGATGCAACCGGTGAGACCGTCATTGGAGCTTCAGTAGTAGTAAAAGGTACTACTAACGGAACAATCACCGGAATTGATGGTGACTTCTCTTTATCTAATGTGAAGAAGGGTGACGTTATTGTTATTTCATTTGTAGGTTATATCAGTCAAGAAATCGTTTGGGATGGAAAACCTGTCAATGTCACTTTGAAAGATGATACTCAAACACTGGATGAAGTAGTGGTTGTGGGTTATGGTACACAGAAGAAAGTGAATGTAACCGGTGCCGTGGGAATGGTGGATTCCAAGGTTATTGCTGCCCGTCCGGTGCAAAACGTGTCGCAAGCATTGCAGGGTGTTATTCCTGGTTTGAACTTGACAGTAGGTAACTCGGGTGGTTCGCTGGACGGCGAAATGAACATCAATATCCGTGGTACAGGTACTATCGGTGATGGTTCCGGATCTTCTCCGCTGGTGTTGATTGATGGTATTGAGGGAAATTTGAATACTGTAAACCCTAATGACATTGAATCTGTATCAGTATTGAAAGATGCTGCATCGGCTTCTATTTATGGTGCCAGAGCTTCGTTCGGTGTTATCTTGGTAACAACGAAAAGCGGTAAAAGTGGTAAAACCAATGTCAATTACTCTGGAAACGTGCGTTTCAATGATGCTATTGGAATCCCTGAACTGATGGATTCTTATACTTTTGCACAATATTTCAACCGTGCTTCATCCAACCGTGGTGGTGGAGATATTTTCAGTCCGGCAGTGATGGAACGTATCAAAGCTTATCAAGAAGGTACATTGACAGCTACTACCGTAGACAATGGTTCAGGTATTTGGCAGAAATGGGCCAACGCCAACGGTAATACCGACTGGTTCGGTGAGTTTTATGACAATTGGGTTCCTTCGCAGGAGCATAACTTGAGCATTAGCGGGGGTACGGAAAAACTTCAGTATGTATTGAGCGGCAGCTTCTTGGACCAGAAAGGTTTATTGCGCCACGGTACTGATAAATTTCAACGCTATACGCTGAACAGCAAAATCACAGCAAATATCACTGATTGGTTGAAAGTGACCTTAAACAGCAAATGGACTCGTGAAGATTTTCAACGACCGACTTACTTGACTAGCAGCTTCTTCCATAACTTGGCACGTAAATGGCCGGTACATCCCGCTTATGACCCCAATGGATTCCCTATGGACGAAGGTGAAATAGAACAAATGGAAAACGGTGGTGAGCAGAATAGTCAGAAAGACTATTATACCAACCAGTTGCATGTAGTTATCGAGCCTATTAAGAATTGGCGCATCAACTTGGAAGGAAGTGTGCGTACCACTACTCAGTATCAGCATTGGGAAGTATTGCCTGTACATGCTTATGATGTTAATGGAGACCCGTATTACACAGTATGGGATATGGGATACGGTTCTTATTCAGCCGGTTCTTCACGTGTAGATGAGTATTCGTGGAAAGAAAATTATTATACCACTAATATTTATTCTGACTACTTTAAGCAATTTGACAATGGACATTACTTTAAGGTAATGGCAGGTTTCAATGCCGAGCTTTACAAGAACCGCAGTATTGAAGCTATAAAGAATAATTTGATTAGTCCCGATGTACCTACCATTGATACGGCAACGGATGATCCGCAAGCTTACGGTGGTTATAATCATACTTCTGTAGCCGGTTTCTTTGCTCGTATCAACTGGAGTTACAAAGACCGTTATATGTTTGAAGCCAACGGACGCTATGATGGTTCATCACGTTTTGTAGGTGACGAACGCTGGGGATTCTTCCCATCATTCTCAGCTGGTTGGAACATTGCCAATGAAGAGTTCTTCCAAAAGTTTGGAGAAAAGACAAAGATCAACACATTGAAGTTGAGAGCATCATGGGGACAGTTGGGAAATACGAATACTAATGATGCTTGGTATCCTTTCTATCAGACTATGCCTACGGGTAGCAACTACGGATGGTTGGTTAACGGAGTACGCCCTAATTACTCTTACAATCCGGGTATGGTCAGCCTGTTGAAAACTTGGGAAACTATTGAAACATGGGATATTGGTTTGGATTGGGGAGCATTCAATAACCGCTTGACAGGTTCGTTTGATTATTTCGTTCGTCATACAAAAGACATGATTGGCCCGGCCCCGGAATTATCATCTGCACTAGGTACTACCGTTCCTAAAATCAACAACTGTGATATGAAATCCTACGGTTTTGAACTTGAAATCGGATGGAGAGATCAAATAGGTGGTGTGAAATACGGTATCAAAGCTCTTTTGTCAGATGACCAGCAGAAGATTACCCGTTACCCTAATGAAAGTATGAATGTCAGCCAATACTACAAAGGCAGAATGTTGGGAGATATTTGGGGATTGACCACTATTGGCATTGCTCAAAGTCAGGAAGAAATGGATGCACATTTGGCAAAGGTAGACCAATCTACACTGGGAAGTAACTGGGGTGCAGGTGATATTATGTATGCTGACCTTGATGGAAACGGAAAAATAGATAACGGAAGCAATAAACTGGGAGATACAGGTGACTATCGCATTATCGGTAATAATACTCCGCGCTATAAATTCGGTTTGACACTGGATGCGGCATGGAAAGGTTGGGATTTCCGCGTGTTCTTCCAAGGTGTAGCCAAACGCGATTTGTGGTTGGACGGATGTTATTTCTGGGGAGCCAATGCACAAGGAAACGAATGGCAGTCTACCGGTTTTGTTGAACACTGGGACTTCTGGCGTCCTGAAGGAGACCCCTTGGGAGCTAATTTGGATGCTTACTATCCGAAAGTAAATTTTGATGGTGGACGTAACGCACAAGTGCAGACCCGTTATATACAAAATGGTGCTTATATACGTATGAAAAACATCCAGTTGGGATATTCTCTGCCGGAAGCATGGATTAAGAATGCCGGTATGTCATCGGTACGTTTTTATGTATCAGCCGACAATTTGCTGACCTTTACCAGTCTGTCGGATATCTTCGATCCTGAAGCTACAGGAAGTTTGGCCGGAACAGGTCCCGGAAAACTCTATCCGTTGCAAAAAGTTATTTCATTGGGTGTAAATGTCAACTTCTAAAAAAGATTAAGAACTATGAAACTTAAAAATATATTATTTCAGGCTTGTGCCTTGGCAGGAGGAACAATAATTCTTTCTTCTTGCAATGATTTCTTGGACAGGGAGCCTCTGTCATCGGTAACACCGGAAGTTTATTTTAGTACAACTGACCATTTTGAAGCTTATTCTATTGCCAAATATAACAATTGGTTTTCAAGCCATGCCGGATATGGTATGGGAATAGGTAATGGTGACGGAGGAACGGATAATGCTGTATCCGGGGGCTATAATTCAACACTGTATGAAAAAGGAGCATGGAAAGTTCCTCAATCAGGTGGGGGATGGTCTTTCGATGATATCCGTTATTGTAATTATTTCTTTGAAAACGCAGTTCCTAAATACGAAGCCGGCCAGGTTTCGGGTAGTGCTGCCGACATAGAACATTACATTGGCGAAATGCATTTCATGCGTGCATGGATATACTTTAGTTATTTGCGTAAGTTCGGTGATTATCCTATCATTACCGAGGTACTTCCTGATGATAAGGCAGTGCTGATGGAAAAATCTGTACGTCAACCCCGTAACTTGGTAGCCCGCTTTATTTTGGAAGACTTGGATAAAGCTATCAGTATGTTGAAAGGTTGGGGATTTGCTTCCAACAACCGTATTAATAAGGAGACTGCTTTGCTGGTAAAGTCACGTGTCGCTCTTTACGAAGCAACGTTTGAAAAATACCATAAAGGTACAGGCCGTGTACCGGGTGATGCAAATTGGCCGGGAAAGAGAGTGCATCCTAATTTCACTTTGGATGTAGACAAAGAAGTAGATTTCTTCCTGACTCAGGCTTTGGAAGCAGCCGAACAAGTTGCCGACAAAGTCACCTTGACTCAAAACACAGGAGTAGCTGATCCGGAAACTATCAGCACTACTTCAGGATGGAATCCTTATTTTGAGATGTTCGCTTCACTTGACCTGAGCAAAAACTCGGAAGTATTGCTTTGGAGATCGTATGCTAAAACCGGAAGTTACTCCATTACTCACGGAGCACCTGCATGGGTGCAGTCAGGAAGCAACAACGGTTTGCTGAAAACTTATGTGGAAAGCTTCCTTATGAAAGATGGTATGCCTTGGTATGCAGCTACAACTTCAGCTCCATACATGGGTGATAAGACATTGGATGATGTAAAAACCAACCGTGACGACCGCTTGCAATTGTTTGTGTTCAGTGAAAGCAATTTCTTGCCTGTTCATTCACAGCAAACAGCAGGTACAGTTCAATATTTCATGCCGCACCCAGTATCAAACCGTCAGGAAATGCAAGACCGCACCGGCTATCGTCTTCGTAAATATGCCAGCTTCGACCTTACACAGAATGTATGGGGTAAAGCTGAATCAACTACAGGTTGTATCATCTTCCGTGGTGTAGAGGCTTATCTGAACTATATGGAAGCTTATTATTTGAAAAACGGAAGAATAGATGGTAAAGCTGCCAACTATTGGAGAGCTGTCCGTGAACGTGCAGGTGTGGATCCTGATTTCAACAAGACCATTGCTGCAACAGATATGAACAAGGAAACAGACTGGGCTAAAAAATCGGGTGATGAAACAGTAGATGCTACTCTGTTGAACATCCGACGTGAACGTCGTTGTGAATTTATCGGTGAAGATATGCGTTATAATGACCTGATACGTTGGCGTGCTATGGATGACATGTTGTCGAAGAAGTTCATTCCGGAAGGATGTAATTTCTGGGACGAGCTCTATAAAGTAGCTAACAAAGACGAAAACGGTGCTGAAATAGAATACAGATATACCGGTTCTGAAGGTTCTAATATTTCTGATCCTTCTTTCAAATACTTGCGTCCTTACTCTGTCATGAAAGACAACAACCCTGTATATGACGGATATACTTGGGCCAAGGCAAACTATTTATCACCGTTGCCTATCCGTGAAATAGAACTGTTGTCGCCGGATGAAAATGTAGAAACTTCTGTTCTCTATCAAAATCCGTATTGGCCGACAACGATCAACGGTACTGCTATAGAATAAACGAAAGATAGTAATATGACCGATTAGGTGGAGTAATTCCACTGTTGATTCTTAAAGAAAAGAGAGTAATCCGTGATGGACTACTCTCTTTTTTTGTCTTCTTGGAGAGGTTTGTAATACCATTATTTCATCTTATACACCAATGTTCCTCCCTTCAATATATCTTCGTGTGAGATATAGTTCTTGGTATAAGGCTCACCGTTCAGCGTAATGCTGTCAATGTATTTATGTTCTTTGGAGATGCCGTCTGCAATGACGGTGAATGTCTTTCCGTCTGCCAGGTGAAGCACAATCTTCGGCATTTGCGGAGCGCCGAACACATAGTTTCCGCTTACCGGGTCCACCGGATAGAATCCCATGGCAGAGAACATATACCACGCAGACATTTGTCCGCAATCGTCATTACCGCAAAGGCCGTCGGGCTCGGGGCGATACTGGGTATCAAATATTTCACGAACCAACTCCTGCGTACGTTCGGGACGTCCTGCCAACGCATACAGATAAGTAATGTGGTGGCTTGGCTCGTTGCCATGGGCATATTGTCCGATGAGGCCGGTGACATCTGCCTGAGTCGTTTCCAGTTTGAGTGTGAACAGCGAATCAAGCTTGTTCAAGAAAGGTTCCTCGCCGCCAAAGAGACTGATGAGTCCCGGAACATCATGCTGCACATGCCAAGTATATTGCCAGGCATTTCCTTCGGTATAGTCACCACCGGTACTTTCGGCGTGTGCCACCTGACTGGGGTTGAACGGAGTCTTCCAAGTTCCGTCCGAATTACGCGGACGCATAAACTGGGTTTCCGTATCAAACAGATTCTTGTAGAAATCCGCACGTTTGGAGAAGTAAGCCGCATCTTCTGTCTTGCCCATACGTTTAGCCATGTCTGCGGCTGCATAATCGTCGTATACCGATTCGAGGGAAGAAGAAACAGATTCGGTCTTAATCAAATCAGTGGGGAAGTAACCGTATTTCATGTACGTTTCCCAATCGGATTTCTGTTTGTGCGATACGGTCTGGGTTTGCTTGATGGCGTTGAAAGCGCGTTCGGCATCAAATCCGCGGAACCCTTTGCGGTAGGCTTCGGCTATGACGGATACACCGTGGTTGCCTACCATGGTATAGGTTTCCTTGCCCCACAATCCCCAGATGGGCAGGAAGCCTTGCACTTCGCTCTGCTCTACCAGTGAGTTGACAAAGCCGTCTACCTTTTCGGGAACCATCAGCGTGTAGAACGGATGTGCGGCACGGTAGGTGTCCCACAAGGAGAAAGTGGAATAGAATGTTCCCGTTCCTGCCTTAACCACAGAGTCGGCGGCGTTGCGATACAGGCCGTCTACGTCCGAAATCTGATTGGGCTGAATCAATGCATGATAGAAACAGGTGTAGAAGTTGGTTTTCTCGTCTTCTGTTCCGGTCACGTCGATGCGGCTCAGGTAGCTGTTCCAATCGTCATGTGCCGTTTTTTTCACTCCTTCAAAGTCCCATGCGGGCACTTCGGCTTCCATATTCTTCCTGGCGCCTTCTATGCCGGTAGTGGAGAGAGCGACTTTCATCAGCAGTTCTTCGCCGGGCTGCATGTCAAAAGAGGCAATGATGCGTTTGCCTTTTTCGGTCTCACCCATAGGCAGGTAGAGGGAGTCGGTGACGGGGCGGTTGAACTTCATCACGAAGAAATAATCCTGATTGACCCAAACACTGTTGCGCACATGCCCGGTCAGGGTTTGAGCGTCTTCCCAGTTCACCTCGCATTCCTTCACCTGAGAGTGATATTGGTTTTCGTTCCATGTCGGTCCGTGTTGCAAGTCGATGAGGACGGAAGCAGAGTCGGCATTGTGATAGGTGTAGCGATGCAAGGCTGCGTGAGGAGTGGCGGTGAGTTCCGCTTTCACGTTCGGCTCGGTCAGCTCTACCGTGTAATATCCCGGTGTGGCGGCTTCCTGCTTCTTGGAGAAACGGCTGCGGTAGGCATCCCAGGCACGGGTGCGTGTTCCGGTGACAGGCATGACGAGCACGTCGCCCAAGTCCATACATCCGGTTCCGTTGAGATGTGTCTGAGTGAATCCCCAGATGATGGAGTCACTGTTGACATACTCGGAGCAATATCTCCAGCCCACCGCGCCGGTGACAGGGCTGGTTTGAATCATGCCGAAAGGTCGGCAGGCACCGGGGAAGGTATGCCCGTTGTCGGCAGCTCCGATAAAGGTGTTCACGTACTTTGTGTAGTCTGTTTCCGCCGGTTCGTTTTCAGTGGGATTGCAACTGAACAATGTCCCGGTCAGGGCTAATGTACATAGAAAATAGAAACTTTTCTTCATTGGTATTTTAATTTAATAATGAACGGATTAATAAAGCAGTGTGCCCGATATGCACCAGTAACTGTTGCTTCCTCCTTCGGGAGCTCCTTGCGGTATCCGGACGGAGAGGGTGTGTTCTCCTGCTTCCAAATCGCCCAGATAGATATATTCGGGCGTAGTCACTGTGCCGGGACACCAATTGGAACGGCTCAAGTCCGAAGAGCTCAGGCCGTTTGAGAAGTTGCCCGAGCAGGGATTGGAGTTACGGTACGTTCCGCAGTCATCGCGCCAGGGGATGAACGAGATTACTTTCTTGCCATCCAGATAAACGGTGTTGGGCTTTTGATTGAATTCATCTCCGTTCCCCCAACCGCCGTGTCCGGTGGTGAGATAGAACAGGCGTGCGTTTTTTGCCGGTTCTTTCAGGGTGAATCTCACGCGCAGGGAGTCATTCAGGAAGAAGACGGGGTAGGCTTGTCCGGCCTGTTCCAGATAATTCACGGTGTTGAACAAGGGCATGGCTTTGTTTACGCGGCGTTCGTCGTCGGGGTAATACTTCAGTTTCAGGGAGAGGCGATGCCCTTTGGCATCCCAGTTGCCTATGTAGGCTCCTATCCAGACTTCGCCTTGCAGTTGCGAGGCGAGGGGAGTGACCTCCGATTTGTAAATGACCGAGTCTACCCAGTGTTGTCCTTTCACTTTGTTGTGGTTGAACTTACGTACGCCGAATCCGGTAAAGAAACGCATCAGTTCCACGGGAGCCTCATAGTCATCTGTGGAGATGAGTGCCGGATAGTTGCCGTCTTTGGCCTGGAAGGACGGTACGCTTTTCAGGTTCCGTATGGCATCCAGGAAAGACTGTTTCTTGCCGGTCGGGATAACGAAGACGGAACCGGTGCGGTCGTATGCGTCGCCGTCCGAGTATTGGGCAACTTCCACAAAGATGCTGCGGTTCTTTGCTGATTCCGGCAGTTTCACTTTTTTCAGGATAAGGGTTCCGCCTCCTGCGCTGTAAGTTATTCCGTCTTCCAGTGTATCGGGCAGCTTGGCGTTGTTGAAACAAATGGTCTGTTGGTCGAATACAGGAATGGTGATGACACCGCTTTGGTTGATGGTATACTGGTAATCGGCGGCATCCATCTTTTCGCCCCATGAGTCCGGCAACAGTGCCTGCGCTTTCTTGAGAGGGGTAATGGCGGAGGCTTCCTGTATCATATCTCCGTTGCGCACCACCTTCAGCACCAGTCCGTCGGGCACGCCGACATTGGCTTGCGGTGTTCCTCTGAAAGGAATGTCATGGGTGTACCACACTTCGATGGTGTTCGAGTTGATGGAAGTGCGTGCTATCTTGCAGTTCAGTCCCAGATGCTTGCCTTCGCCGGCAGGAGTGAACCCTTTACCGAATTCGAAAGGGGTTGCGGCGGAAATAATCTTTCCGTCAGGCAGCTCCGCCCATTTATAAGCTTCGCGACCGGCATAGTCGATATAATTCTTGATGACGGGCTGTTTGTCTTCGCGAATGCCCTCGGTCGCAGTCTCTTTCTCCCCTTTGGGAGAGACGCTTTCCAGTGCCACTTGGTCGCCCGATACGGTCATCTTTATCTGTCCGGGGCGGATTTTACCTTTATAGCTGGATTGATAAATGACTTCAATTCCTTTGGCATTCTTTACTTTCTTTTGAAGGTTCTGTGCGGCGGCTGCCGAAACGGTCAGCAGACAGAGCATCAGTAACCATGCGTTTCTTATTCCGGTTCTTCTCATGTTTAATGCTAATAGTTAGTAATTAGAATGATTGTACGATAGGCAAAGTTAATCATAAATCCGTAAAAGATTGCATCTTAGCCTCTGTCTTGAGCAATAATTTATAGATTTGACCATTTATTAGTATCCTTAAGCCGTTTCCTGCGTATGGCTAAGGTTTTCTGGGCGGCAGATTATTACGTCCTATTGCAATGGAACGTACGTCCTGCCGTAATGGAACGTACGTCCTGCTGCTGTGGGACGTATGTCCTGCTGCCGTGGGACGTAATAATCCACCGTATAAAAAGTCTTAGCCTAAGGAAAGAAAATGCTTAGTCCGACCGGTGGAGTGACTTCCTGTCAAAGGAAACAGCTTTAGTCATAAGTTATATCTGTTGGTTGGATATTATCATTATATATTTTCATTTTGCAAATGATGAGAGTAAAAATAAAGGCATACAAATGCCTTACCGGTTAATTTTTAGCTTATTTCACCTTACAGATTGATTTAAATACCTATATTTGTGTTTCTAAACTAACAAGAGAAATGGCATATCAGTTTACAAGAATAGCGGTAAAGATTGGAAGTAATGTACTGGCGCGCAAGGACGGCACGCCGGACGTGACACGGATGTCGGCGCTCGTAGACCAGATAGCGGAACTGCATAAGGCAGGAGTGGAGGTTATTTTAATCTCGTCGGGGGCAGTCGCTTCGGGACGGAGTGAAATCAAACCGTCCAAGAAGTTGGACAGTGTTGACCAGCGGCAGCTTTTTTCTGCTGTGGGACAGGCGAAACTGATAAACCGTTATTATGAACTCTTTCGTGAGTATGACATTACCGTGGGGCAGGTGCTCACCACAAAGGAGAGTTTTGCCACGCGTCGTCATTATCTCAACCAGCGCAACTGCATGATGGTGATGCTGGAAAACGGAGTCATTCCGATTGTAAACGAAAATGATACCATTTCGGTGACGGAACTGATGTTTACCGACAATGATGAGCTTTCGGGCATGATTGCTTCCATGATGGACATGCAGGCGTTGATTATCCTGAGCAATATCGACGGTGTTTATGACGGCTCGCCTTCTGCTCCCGGTGCCCGGGTCATCAGAGAGGTGGAGCAGGGGAAAGACCTGTCCGACTATATCCGGGTGGAGAAATCGGGTTTCGGCAGGGGAGGCATGTTGACCAAGACGACCATTGCCCGCAAAGTGGCGGATGAGGGTATTACCGTCATCATAGCCAACGGGAAGAAGGACAATATATTGGTGGATTTGCTGCAGCACCCCGAAGAAACGGTGTGTACGCGTTTTGTTCCGGCAACGGATGGCGTGTCGAGTGTAAAGAAATGGATAGCCCACAGTGAAGGTTTTGCAAAAGGCGAATTGCATTTGAACGAACCGGCGGTGAAAGTGTTGAAAGGAAACAAGGCAGTGAGCTTGCTGCCGGTAGGCATCGTTGCTATAGAAGGTGAATTTGAGAAAGATGATATCGTGAAAATCATAGACCATCGGGGAAAGCAAATAGGAGTGGGACGTGTGGGCTTCGACTCGGAGGAGGCGCGCCTGCTGATGGGTCAACACGGTCAAAAGCCGGTGGTGCATTATGATTATCTGTATTTGGACTAATCAATTTGACTGCAATGGGAAAACTGACAGATACTTTTCAGCAGGTGCGGGAAGCCGGCAAGAGTCTGGCTTTTTGTGGGGAGGAAAAGATAAATGAAGTATTGCGTGCCGTGGCGGATGCCACGGAATTGCAAGCCGGACAGATATTGTCGGAGAATGCCAAGGACTTGGCAAGGATGGATGAGTCTGACCCGAAGTATGACAGGCTGAAGCTGACGACGGAACGTATCCACGGCATTGCTGAAGGCATTCGCAGTGTGACGCGGCTTCCGTCTCCTGTAGGAAGGATATTGAGCGAAACGCTCCGTCCCAACGGCATGAAGTTGACGAAGGTCAGTGTGCCTTTCGGCGTTATCGGTATTGTATACGAAGCACGACCCAACGTCACGTTGGATGTCTTCTCGCTCTGTTTCAAGTCGGGAAATGCTTGCCTACTGAAAGGGGGGAGTGATGCCGACTGTTCCAACCGGGCTATCGTGTCGGTCATTCATTCGGTATTGATACAGCAGGGGCTGAATCCCAATCTGGTTGTCCTGCTTCCGCCCGACCGTGAGTCTGCTGCCAAGTTGCTGAATGCAAGGGGGTATGTGGACTTGCTGATTCCCCGCGGGGGAAAAGGACTGATTGATTTTGTCCGTCGGAATGCCACTGTCCCGGTGATAGAAACGGGAGCCGGTGTGTGTCATGCTTACTTTGACAGAAGCGGTGATGTGACAAAGGGGGCTGCTATTATCAGGAATGCGAAAACCCGTCGTGTCAGTGTGTGCAATGCGTTGGACTGTGTGCTTGTGCACAGGGAGCGAGTGGCCGATCTTCCGGTGTTGTGCGGCGGCTTGTCATGCTCTCATGTGACTATATATGCCGACCCCGAAGCTTTCTCGGCTTTGCAGGAAAGTTATCCGGCGGAGCTTCTCCGGCATTCCACCGACGAGAGCTACGGTACCGAATTCCTGGGCTATAAAATGGCAGTCAAGGTGCTTTCCGGTCCTGAAGAAGCGGTGGCTCATATTGCCCGGTACGGTTCCGGTCATAGTGAATGCATCGTGACCGAGGACAGCCGCTCTGCCGACTATTTCATGAAAGCAGTGGATGCGGCGTGTGTTTATGTCAATGTCCCTACTTCCTTTACAGACGGCGGTGAGTTCGGACTGGGTGCGGAGATAGGCATCAGTACCCAGAAACTTCATGCTCGCGGACCGATGGGGCTGGAGGAACTGAATACTTATAAATGGATAGTCCGTGGAGAAGGACAGACAAGAGATTAACCGGTGAGATAGAATTTATACATATTATATATAAAACGAATTATGAGATACTTTACAAATGTACACGATTTGGGTGATTTGAAAACAGCTTTGGCTGAGGCGTTTGAAATCAAGAAAGACCGCTATAAGTATGAGAATCTGGGAAAGCATAAGACTTGCTTGTTGATTTTCTTTAACAACAGCCTGCGTACCCGCCTGAGCACTCAGAAGGCAGCGCGCAATCTGGGTATGGACGTGATTGTGCTCGATGTGAACCAAGGCGCATGGAAGTTGGAAACAGAGCGCGGTGTCATTATGGATGGCGACAAGAGCGAACACTTGCTGGAAGCCATTCCGGTGATGGCCTCTTATTGCGATATCATCGGTGTGCGCTCTTTTGCTCATTTTGAAAGCCGTGAAGATGATTATACAGAAAAGATTCTGAATCAGTTCATCAAGTATTCGGGTAAGCCGGTATTCTCTATGGAAGCGGCTACGGGCCATCCGTTGCAGGCTTTTGCCGACTTGATTACTATTGAGGAATATAAGAAGAAAGAACGCCCCAAAGTGGTGTTGACCTGGGCGCCGCATCCGCGTGCACTTCCACAGGCTGTTCCCAATTCGTTTGCCGACTGGATGAATGAGGCAGATGTGGATTTTGTCATTACCCATCCCGAAGGTTATGAACTCGACCCGAAGTTTGTCCGTGGTGCGAAGGTGGAATATAACCAGATGAAGGCTTTTGAAGGAGCGGATTTCATTTATGCCAAGAACTGGGCTTGTCCGGGTGTGACCCGGCCGGAGGACTATGGCAAGGTGTTGAGCAAGGATATGAGTTGGACGGTAGATGCGGCTCACATGGCAGTGACCGACAATGCTTTCTTCATGCACTGTCTGCCTGTCCGTAGAAATATGATTGTGACGGATGATGTGATTGAGGCGCCTACTTCCTTGGTGATTCCCGAAGCTGCCAATCGTGAGATTTCTGCAACTGTGGTGCTGAAACGCTTGTTGCAAGGTTTGGAGGCATAACTGTCGAGCTAAGTGAAACAGTCGGGGGTATGTCAAAACTAAAGTGACCTGTCACTTTGTCAACTGTAGGGGCAGGGTTTACCTGCCCAAATACACAAAGCGAATTGTCTTCGGGCGAGCAGATCTCACCCTATGAGCAAAAGCACAGCATTGTCCGGGTTTTGACACAACCCCATGCTTCCCTCATTATTGAAGTCGGTTATCACTTCTCAATCTCCATGCCTTCGTCTATCCAGTTCAGGATACCTTTATCCAAGTTGTAGACTTTGAATCCCTTCTTAACCAAGAGCTTTGCTGCATTGCGGCTTCTTCTTCCGCTTTTGCAATATACGGCTACCGGTTGGTCTTTCTGCAACAGTTCATCAACGGCTGCGGCAAAGTTCTCGTCCATAACATTGATGTTCAGGCTGCCCGGAATATGTCCTTCCGAATATTCGGCAACAGTGCGTACATCTACCAATTGGATTTTATTGTCTTTTATCAATTGTTCGAAATGGGCTGTTGATAAGCTTTTGAACTTCTCTTGTTCTTTTCCTGTGCAGGCCCATAATCCGAGCGCAAAGGCACAGATAAAGAAAACAAAATAAATAGTTTTAATCATATTGCTTTTTGTTGTTAATAAGTAAATGAACGGCTGGTCATACCTTCTTTGTATGTATTCAGCGTGAAGATAATTTTGTCTCCCTTTTGCAACACATCGGCATAGGTCCGGAGGGGAACTGAAAGGTAAACTTTACGGTTAAAACCTTCCACATCGTCATGGCGGTCGTGGTAGAGAGTAAGGTTCAGTGTCTTTGTGCCATCTTCATTATGGGTAATTCCGTTGTCGATGAAATGAAATTCGTGTGTCCGGTCTTTTACCATTGCCAGTGCTATCAGGTTCAGATAGTCACCACTTCGCCAGATGCTTTGTATGGCAACCGGGTCTGTATGTATTTCCTTGAATGTATCTTTCGCTTTTGGAATAGGAGAGATGGCTATCTGTGTGTTATACAGGATGGCTTCCAATGATGACGGCTGGGAAGTATTGACAGGGGCATACATGGTAACAGTACGGTAAACGCTGTCGGGGGTCAAACCGTCCAGGCCGGCGCGGGGCTGTATGCTCCATATCACCCCCTCGTCGCTTTTCAGATAAGTTGCCGTCCCTGTGTTGTCCGTTACCAGGTCTATCATTTCTGTCAAGACATTGGGATAGACATAATCGTCATCACTGCAAGCGATGAATAGTAAAGGAGCAAAAAGACATAAAAGAATACATTTCTTCATGGTAAATTATCTGTTTATCGTTAACTGTACTGTTACCTTTGTTTGATTATCGTTCGGATTTCAGCCTTTTGCCGCTTCCAGATAGTTGATTAACGGATTGGCATACATCGTCAATATTTTGTTTCGCAGGAAAGGAATATCCTTGTTGGGCAAATCAATCTTGGCAATCTGTCCTTCCAGATACTTTTCAAACTTAACTTTTTCTTCTTCGGTATATTCTTCGGCAAAACGGGTATCTCCCATTAAGAGGTCGCACGCCACATAATTACCGGCATACAGATGATAGTTTTGATGAATATGCTTGTCTATCAGTTCAGAGATGGCGGTGAATACTTCTGTTTTGGATAAGTTGCGCTCTTTTATCTCATCCAGCTCTTTGTTCAGGCAGGCTGAAGTTTGGAAATGGATGCGGCCCTTATAACCGTAAAGTCCGGTCTGCATATTGATAAGGTCGTCTTCGGGAGATTTCCGGAAGTTGGCGTCGTCCCGTTTCTGTTGCAGCTCTTTTGCCTTCAGAAAGTCACAGGGGTCGTATTCGTAAGAGATGGAAAGCGGAACGAGATTGAGTTCTTTCAGTCGTGCGATGGCGTCTCCTTCTCCTGCCATTGCCATCATTTTAAGCACGCTGTCCTGGGTGCGGTCGTTAGAGTCTTTTGCGCGTCCCTGGCGTTGGGCAATCCACAGGTTTTCATGCTTATGGGTGATGGCAAAGTGCATATAGCGCGACATCAGCGCAGATGCTTCCAGTTTTTGACGCATGCTGAGACCGCGTTGCACGATGAATGATTTATTGATACGTACCAGTTTTTTTATCCAGGGATAAATCAGCAGATTGTCACCGATGGCAATTTCTACGGTATTCATCTTTTGGTCTATCAAGAGAATGCACAGAAAAGCGGAGTCGAGGATAATATCACGGTGATTGGAAATGAAGGTATAATTCATTGTTTTATCCGTCAGGGCAGAACAGTCGAATGTAAGCCCATTGGCGCATTTCTTTACCAAATCCCATAATAGTCCGTAGAAAAATGCTTTTTGGAACTCCAGGTTTGTCCGGCATAGACGCATCTTCTCGGCAAGGGCCTCAAAGGGGATGCCCGGCATAACAGACTCTACCACTGCCCGGAAACTCGGGTCGGCGATTAACTCTTCATAGATTTTCGGCAACTCCTCGGGAGTGTAAGGACGAATCTTGTCAAATTCAGCTGGTATGTTCATGGCTCTTTTTATTTAAGTTAAAACTTATTTTCAATAATATCGGTCATTACATCTTTGATGTCCAGTCCGGCAGCACGCACTTGCTGCGGGATAAAGCTGGTAGCTGTCATGCCCGGAGTAGTGTTGATTTCCAATAGGTTGACTTTATCTCCTTCGGTAATGATATAATCGATGCGGATAATGCCCGAACATCCTAGTATATCATAGATGGCGGAAGTGAGCAGACGCACACGCTCTGCCGTATCTTCGGGAAGGCGGGCAGGGGTGATTTCCTGTACCTGTCCGTTGTATTTGGCATCGTAGTCAAAGAATTCATTGTCGGTTACTACTTCGGTAATGGGGAATACCACTTCTTTATCTTTTGTTTTATAGCATCCGCAAGTTACTTCCGTACCTTTCATATAGGCTTCGATCATCACTTCATCGCTTTCATGGAAGGCTTTTTCGATGGCAGGCTGAATTTCTTCTTCTGTTTTGACTTTTGTTACGCCAAAGCTGGAACCGCCGGCATTCGGTTTGATAAAACAAGGCAGACCGATTTTGCTGATTACTTCTTGGTCGGTGATTTCAAACCCTTTGCGGAGAATCAGAGATTCGGATACTCGGATTCCGAAACCTTTCAAATATTGGTTGCAAGTGAACTTATTGAATGTTATGGCCGAAACCAGCACATTACAACTGGAGTAAGGAATCCCCAGCAAGTCAAAGTAACCTTGCAGGATACCGTTCTCACCCGGAGTGCCGTGAATGGTGATATAAGCGAAATCGAAAAGCTTCTTTTCGCCATTCTCCATGAATCCGAAGTCGTTACGGTCAATGGGAGTTTTAGTGCCGTCGGGCAATATGACTTCCCAACGGTGGCCTTCCATCTCTACTATATATAGGTTATAACGCTCTTTGTCAATGAAAGAGTAAAGTCCCTGTGCACTGCGCAAGGAAACGACAAGTTCGCTGGAATCTCCTCCGGCTACTATGGCAATAGTACGTTTCATAGTTCTTCTCTGTTACTGATATAGTTTCTCCACTTGTCTATCAGGTTTGTCATATCCTCGGGCAACGGAGAGGTGAAAAACATCTCTTCGCCTGTGCGGGGATGGACAAAGCCCAGCGTCATGGCGTGAAGTGCCTGACGGGGGCAGGTCTCGAAACAGTTGTTTACGAATTGTTTGTATTTACTGAAATGTGTTCCTTTTAGAATTTCGTTTCCACCGTAGCGTTCATCATTGAACAAGGTGTGTCCGATGTGTTTCATGTGCACGCGTATCTGGTGGGTGCGTCCGGTTTCGAGCACGCATTCCACCAAAGTGACATATCCCAACCGTTCCAGAACCCGGTAATGGGTGACGGCGTGCTTTCCTTGTGTGGGGTCGCTTAACACTGCCATCTGCATGCGGTCTTTCGGATTCCGACCGATATTCCCTTCAACAGTGCCTTCGTCATTTTCCACAATTCCCCACACCAGCGCATTATATTTACGTTTGGTGGTCTTGTTATAGAATTGAAGTCCTAAGTGTGTTTTGGCATCGGGGGTCTTGGCCACTACAAGTAAGCCTGAAGTGTCTTTGTCTATGCGATGGACGAGTCCCACCTGCGGGTCGTTCGGGTCGTATTTGGGATTGTCTTTCAAATGCCAGGCAATGGCATTGACCAGTGTCCCGTGATAATTGCCGCAACCCGGATGTACGACCAGTCCGGCAGGTTTATTAATCACCATCAGGTCTTCGTCTTCATAAACAATGTCCAATGGAATGTCTTCGGGGATAATATCATTGTCGTAACGCGGACGGTCCATCATGACAGTCAGCACATCACATGGCTTTACCTTATAACTGCTTTTTACCGGCTTGCCGTTTGCCATGACGAAACCGGCATCGGCTGCTTTCTGGATTCGGTTGCGCGAAGAGTTGACCAGTCGTTCAAACAAGTATTTATCTATTCGTACTTGCGACTGACCTTTATCCACTACCACCCGGAAATGTTCATATAGCTCCGAAGGGTCTTCCACCACTCGCTCTATATCATCCAGTGTATCATCTATTTCATCCGCATATTCTTCTGTCATCATCACTTTTTGGGAAAATAGTTAGAACCAAGATTTGTCTACTACGGGAGTGTCATCGTCACCGATAGCTGTAGAGTCTGTCAAAGTCGAGTCATTGGTTAACTCATCATTGCCATTGCCCACATGTAGGGTCAATAAAGCTTCGTGTGGAACTTTATCGCCGGCATTCAGGGTACGGCCTTTATAAGTGACACTGTATACCCAGTCTTTTTCACCGCTGATGTATTCCGGTTCGGTGACTCTGAAGCCTAATGCACGCAGTTTGGCTTCGGCTTGGCGCAGTGAACTGTTGTCCATGATATCGGGAACACTCACTTTGGGTGCACTGTCCATATTGATGGTGAGATAGACCGTTCTTCCTTTTTTTACTTTTGAACCTCCGGCGGGATTCTGTTCCAATATGGCACCGGGCGGCATCCCCTTGACATAACTGGAGTCGATGGCGACCGCTTTGAGACTTTGTTTATAGATTTCATTCTCGGCCTGACGCATAGGCAATCCTTTTACATTGGGAACGACCACTGCTTCACCATGACGGGTGTAGTTGTCAAGCCATTGCAGTGTTCCTAAAGCTATTGCTATCACAACAATAATCATGGCTACCAGGTTGAGCCAAAAGAAGCGGTTGCTCTTGAACGAAAAGAATTCTTTAAATGTTACCATAACTAGTTAGATTATTCCGCGTCAAAGATACGACAAATTCAGAATTGTTCCTATATTTACAGTCGAATATCATCTGTTAACAGCCGAATATCTTTTCTTCTTTCTTTGAAGGCTGTATTTACATTGAAGCGTTTTTTGCGTTTTGCATAATTATAACGGATATTTTTGTACCTTTGCGCCCCGAAAAATAACCTATTCCAAATTCAGGATTAACATTTTAAGCAAAAAAGATGACAAACGAAACAACAAATGAACAGGAGGTCTTATTATTACGTCGCAAATTGGACCTTTTGTTGCGTACAGGAAAAATGCTCATGGAGAGCGCTGCGGATACTAACCGCATTGAACGGAACATGAAGCGTGTTGCTGCCTATCTCGGCATTCCCGAGGAGAAGCTACACATTGATATCCGGTGGACTATGTTGATGGTCAATGTGAGTGATGAGAAGCATTCTTTTTCCAAGTTTCAAAAATGTGAAAAGCATGGCATTAACATGGAGGCTATTTCCAAAATCAGTAAATTGTCATGGCGAGCCATCGAACAGGATTATTCGTTGGATAAGTATGAAGAAGAACTGGAAAAGATTGCTCATCAGAAACGTAATTATACTCCTTACGTTGTTGCCATCTGTACCGGGTTTGCCTGTGGCGGATTCTGTAAATTGTTTGGCGGGGACTGGATTGCTTTCTTGATAACTGCGTTATGTACTTTTGTCGGTTTCCGTACCCGTGCCCGTTGTATAGAGTTCGGTATAAATGTGTATATGAGTATTGCTATTTCGGCATTTGTCTGCACGTGTCTGGCGTATGCCTTTTCGTTTACAGGATGGTCTGTAACGCCTTATCATCCTTTGTTGGCATGTACGCTGTATATTGTTCCGGGAGTTCCGCTAATCAACTTTGTGGATGACATGATTGACAATCATTTGCTGGTAGGTATCACCCGTGCCGCCAATACGGTCATGATGGTTGGTGGAATGGCATTCGGTATTGCTTTTGCGATGAGGCTTTTGGTGATGAGTGATGTAACGATTGACCAGAAATTCAGTGAATTGAGCATGGTACCGCATGACGGATATTGGGTGTATGCTATTGCTGCGGCTATTGCTGCGATGGGTTTTGCCACTATCTTTAATATTCAGCGCCGCCTTTTGTGGGTGGTGGCTATAGGCGGAATAATTGCCGTGTGTACCCGTAATTTTGTTAACTTTGAATTGGGATACGGTCCGGTTATCGGTTCGTTTATGGGAAGCTTTGTGGTCAGTTTGTTGGCTGTGAAGGCAGTACACTGGTTTCATGTGCCGAATCATGTGTTGACAATTCCTTCGGTCATTCCGATGGTTCCGGGAGTGTTGATGTATCGTTCCCTGCTGGCATTTATTAATATGCACGGTGTGATAGGCGAGGTGACAAATGCTTTTTCAAATGGTATTAATTCCGCACTTATTATTTTGTGTATATCATTGGGCGTTGCTGTACCTAATATTTTTGCACGCCGTTATATTGCCAAGGACCGTCAGAAATTTCTTCAAAAAGAACTGGAAGAGCGTAAAGCGCGAGGCAAATTTATTGAGTGGTAGTCTGTTAATGGATTTATAAGGCACTCCGCATGGTAGTTAAGTTTGGGAAACTTGCTTTGTGCGGAGTTCTTTTTGATACTAAAAAAACAATTATTATTCCCGATAGTGATTGATAATCTATATATTTGCATTAAATCTATGCATTATTAAAATATTATATCATGAATAACCTACATTCCGGCTTACTTTATTCGTTGACGGGTGTCACGGCTTTGGCATCTATGTCTTCATGTGCTTCTCAGAAAAAAACAGAGGAGCAGAAACCTTTTAATATTGTCTATATCATGACAGACGATCATACAGCCCAGATGATGAGCTGTTATGATAAACGTTATATGGAAACACCTAACCTTGACAGAATTGCTAATGACGGGGTGCGTTTTACCAACAGTTTTGTGGCAAATTCTTTGAGTGGTCCCAGCCGTGCCTGTATGATAACCGGCAAGCACAGTTGTGCCAATAAATTTTATGATAACACGACTTGTGTGTTTGACTCTTCACAACAGACTTTCCCAAAACTGTTGCAAAAAGCAGGTTACCAGACTGCTTTGGTGGGTAAATGGCATTTGGAGAGTTTGCCGACAGGATTTAATTATTGGGAGATCGTACCCGGTCAGGGAGATTACTATAATCCCCGTTTCATTACCATGCAAAACGATACGATAGAGAAACAAGGTTATCTGACAAATCTCATTACTGATATGAGTATAGACTGGATGGAGAACCAACGCGATAAGGATAAGCCGTTTTGTATTTTGATTCATCACAAGGCGATTCACCGCAACTGGTTGCCCGAGTTGAAGTATCTGAATGAATACGAAGACAAAACCTTCACTATGCCTGATAATTTTTATGATGATTATGAAGGACGTCCGGCGGCAGCTGCGCAGGAAATGAGTATCTTTAAGGATATGGATATCATGTATGATACCAAGATGCTGGATATGAATAAGGATTCACGCCTGAAATCGGCTTATTTGAACTTTATCGGACGTCTGACACCGGAAGAGCGCAAACAGTATGATGATTTTTATGCTCCTATTATTAAGGAGTTCTATCAGAAGAATCCGCAAGGAAAAGAACTTGCTGATTGGAAATTCCAACGTTATATGCGTGATTATGCCAAGGTGGTGAAGACATTGGATGATAATGTGGGCCGCGTGCTTGATTATCTGAAAGAAAAGAATTTGTTGGATAATACACTGGTGGTCTATACTTCCGACCAAGGGTTCTACATGGGTGAGCACGGTTGGTTTGACAAACGCTTTATGTATGAAGAGTCCATGCGTACTCCATTGATTATGCGTCTGCCGAAAGGATTCGACAGAAAAGGAGATATTACCGAAATGGTTCAGAACATAGATTATGCGCCTACGTTCCTTGAATTGGCCGGTGTCCCTGTTCCCGAAGACATACATGGCGTATCATTACTTCCATTGCTGAAAGGTGAGCATCCGCAGAACTGGCGCAATGCATTGTATTATCATTTTTATGAGTATCCTGCAGAACATATGGTGAAACGTCATTATGGTGTGCGTACCGACCGTTATAAATTGATTCATTTCTACAATGACATTGATGTGTGGGAACTGTATGATTTACAGTCAGATCCGATGGAAATGCATAATCTTTACGGACAGGTTGAATATGAGCCCGTGGTAAAGGAATTGAAAGAAGAACTGCTGAAATTGCAGGAACAGTATAATGACCCTGTCCGTTTCTCTCCAGACAGGGATAAAGAGTAAAATACGATGATGAGATATATTTATCTGATTATTTTAGGCTTGTTTTTTTCCGTTATTAATATGGAAGCGAATAACTCCGCTTCCATATCTTTAGTACCTTGTCCGACCAATGTGGTGCCGGGCACCGGGAGTTTTCAATTTACTCCTAAAACAGTTTTTGCTGTAGAAACGGAAGAACAGGCTGCCATTGTCCGTTTGCTGTCCGACCAGTTTACTTGTGCGGCCGGTTTTACCCCGAAACTGAAAGTGGACAGTAAAAAGGGAAATTTAGTGCTTCAGACAGATAAGACTATTAAAAGTGAAGCTTATTGTCTGGAGATTACTCCCAAGAAAATAACCGTCAAGGCAGCAGATGCCAAAGGTTTCTTTTATGCTCTGCAGAGTATCCGCCAGCTATTGCCGCCGGCAATAGAAAGTGCGGTCAAAGTGGATGGTACGGAATGGATAGTGCCGGCAATGACCATTACCGATGAGCCGCGGTTCGGCTATCGCGGACTGATGGTGGATGTTGCCCGCTTTTTCGTCCCCAAGGAGAATTTGCTTCGTATCATTGACTGCATGGGAATGTTGAAACTGAATACGTTGCATTTGCATTTGGTGGATGATAATGGCTGGCGTATCGAGATAAAAAAATATCCGTTGCTGACAGAAATAGGAGCAAGCCGGGTGGAGCGTCCGGGTAAACTTTTCCCCGAACGCCGTAACCAGCGTCAGGGTGAACCGACAGTGGAAAAGGGCTTCTATACTCAGGATGATATTCGTGAGATTGTTGCTTATGCGGCTGCACGCCGGATAGAGGTGATTCCCGAAATAGAGATGCCGGCACACAGCAATGCAGCGTTGGCTGCTTATCCTTTGTTGGCTTGTCCGGTAGTGGATAAATTCATCGGTGTGCTTCCCGGACTGGGAGGAAATCATGCGGATATCATTTACTGTGCCGGCAATGACAGTGTCTTTACTTTTCTGCAAAATATAATTGATGAGGTAGTTGCGCTGTTTCCTTCCAAATACATTCATTTGGGTGGTGACGAAGCCCGTAAAACCCATTGGAAAGTGTGCCCGTTGTGTCAGGCGCGTATGAAGAAAGAAGGACTGAAGAATGAAGAGGACTTGCAGGGCTACTTCATGGCGCGTATGAGCAATTATGTGAAGAGCAAAGGGCGTGAAGTTATGGGCTGGGATGAACTGACAAATACCAAGATTCCCGATGGTGCCGTTATCTTTGGCTGGCAGGGATACGGGCAGGCTGCATTGAAGGCAGCCAGACAGGGACATCGTTTTGTGATGACTCCGGCACGTGTGTTGTACCTCATTCGTTATCAAGGTCCGCAATGGTTTGAACCGGTCACTTATTTCGGCAATAATACATTGAAAGATATATATGACTACGAACCGGTGGAACGAAGCTGGACGACGAAAATGCGTTCATTGCTGATGGGTATACAGGGATCTATGTGGACTGAGTTCTGCAACAAGCCCGAAGAGGTGGAATATCTTATCTTCCCCCGTCTGGCAGCAGTGGCCGAAGGAGCATGGACTTTTCCGGTGTACAAGGACTGGGACAGATTCTTGGCGGCTTTGGATAATTTTACCGGGCATCTTGATGTAAAAGGAATTACTTATGCCCGTTCCATGTATAATATCCAGCACAAAGTGACTCCGATGGACGGCAGTCTGCAAGTAGAGTTGGAATGTATCCGCCCCGATGTGGAGATACGTTACACCACAAACGGAAGTCAGCCCACTGCCAAGTCTTCTCTTTATGAACGCAAATGGCAAGTTACCACTCCTCAAATCATCAAAAGCGCTACTTTTAAAAACGGTAAACAGATGGGGCAGACTTTGACTTTACCCATTCAATGGAACAAGGCAACGGCTAAACGGATGCTACGCAGCAATCCGGTGGAGCGTGTGATGGTGAATGGTGTTCGCGGCAGTCTGAAATATACCGATTCGGAGTGGGCTTCGTGGACCCGGAATGATTCCATTGCCTTTACGCTGGATTTGAGAAAGAGAGAGCATTTGAATAAGTTGGTATTGGGCTGTATCAATAATTATGGTATGGGAGTACATAAACCCAAACGGGTTGAAGTATGGCTTTCCAATGAAGATATTGAATATTGGAAAGTAGCTTCCAAAGAGCTTGATCCGGAGGAAATATTCCGCGAAGGTACATTTATAGAAGAGTTGCCGTTCAACTTGGATGATACCGGTCGTTATGTGCGTGTCATCCTCTTTGGGGCAGGTGAATGTCCGCTTACCCACGTGCGTCCGGGACAGGAAGCGCGTGTATGTGTGGACGAATTAATAATAGAATAAGCAAAAAAAACTTTAGAACGATGAAGAAGCGAATAACAGAAACCTTGCTGGGACTTTTGGCTTTTGTATGCTGTCTTCCCATGATGGCACAGCAACACCCCGAATGGCAGAGCCAGTATGCTATCGGATTGAACAAACTGGCTCCGCATTCGTATGTATGGCCTTATAAGAACGCAGGCGATGTGCGGAATGGAAATTATGAGGATTCTCCTTACTATATGAGTCTGAACGGAAAATGGAAATTTCATTGGGTGAAGAATCCCGATAACCGTCCGAAGGATTTTTATAAGCCTTCATTCTATGACGGAAGCTGGGCGGAGATCAATGTACCGGGTAACTGGGAACGACAAGGCTATGGAACGGCCATTTACGTCAACGAAACTTATGAGTTTGATGACAAAATGTTCCATTTTAAGAAGAATCCTCCACTGGTGCCTTATGAAGAAAATGAAGTCGGCTCTTACCGTCGTACATTCAGCATTCCGGCAAGCTGGAAAGACCGCCGTGTGGTAATTTGCTGTGAAGGGGTAATCTCCTTTTATTATATTTGGGTGAACGGCCATTTACTTGGCTATAACCAAGGTTCGAAGACTCCTGCAGAATGGGATATCACGGATAAGTTGCAGGAAGGTGAGAATACGGTTGCCTTGGAAGTATACCGTTGGAGTGCCGGTTCCTATCTGGAGTGTCAGGATATGTGGCGGCTTAGCGGCATTGAGCGTGATGTATATCTTTACAGCACTCCCAAGCAATATATTTCAGATTATAAAGTAATTTCGTCTTTGGATAAGAAAGAGTATAAAGAAGGTATATTCGGACTGGAGGCAACTGTTGAGGGACCCTCTGCTTCAGCTTCTTCTTTGTCTTATCGCCTGGAGGATGCTGCAGGAAGAACCGTACTGAGGGGAGAGCAGCCGATTAAGTCGAGAGGCCTCAGTAACTTCATTGCTTTTGAAGAACAACGGATACCGGAGGTAAAGCCTTGGAGTGCAGAGCATCCCAATCTTTATACATTGGTTTTGGAACTAAAGAACCCCGATGGAGAAGTTTCCGAACTGACCGGTTGTATGGTTGGTTTCCGTACTTCGGAAATAAAAGATGGACGGTTCTGCATCAATGGGGTGCCTGTGCTGGTGAAAGGCACCAATCGACATGAACACTCCCAATTGGGACGTACCGTGAGCAAAGAGTTGATGGAAGAAGATATTAAACTGATGAAACAGCATAATATAAATACTGTCCGTAACTCTCATTATCCCACTCATCCCTATTGGTATCAGTTGTGCGACCGCTACGGACTGTATATGATTGATGAGGCGAATGTCGAGTCTCACGGTATGGGATATGGTGCGGCATCTTTGGCGAAAGACTCTACTTGGCTGCCTGCTCACATGGACCGTATACAGCGTATGTATGAGCGCTCAAAGAATCATCCTGCCATCGTTATCTGGTCATTGGGCAATGAAGCCGGCAATGGTATCAATTTTGAACGTACTTATGATTGGATGAAATCTATAGAACAGTCTCGGCCGGTGCAGTATGAACGTGCGGAGCAGAATTACAATACGGATATCTATTGTCGTATGTATCGTGGCGTAGATGTACTCAGGGCGTATGCACGCCAGACCGAACCGAAAGTTTACCGTCCCTTTATAATGACTGAATATCTGCATACAATGGGTAACAGTGGTGGCGGACTGAAAGAATACATGGATGTTTTTGAGTCCGAACCTATTGTGCAAGGTGGCTGTATTTGGGATTGGGTGGACCAGTCTTTCCGCGAGATAGATGAAAACGGTAAATGGTATTGGAGCTATGGAGGCGATTATGGTCCCGAAGGAGTGCCCAGTTTCGGCAATTTCTGTTGTAACGGACTGGTGAATGCCGCTCGTGAACCACATCCTCACCTTATCGAGGTAAAGAAAAACTATCAGTATATTAAGTCGGCACTGACAGACCGACGCAATCTTTCGTTAAAGGTGAAAAACTGGTACGATTTTACTAATCTGAATGCCTATACGCTGCATTGGCAGGTGGTAGGTGATAATGGAACCGTCATCAAGGAAGGTACTCACAAAATAGATTGTGCTCCCCATGCAACTGCTGATTTTGCTTTGGGACGTATAAAGTTGCCATCGAATATCCGTGAAGCATATCTCAATCTGAGCTGGACGCCTGATACGCCTCAACCTTTTATCGGAACTGATTTTGAGGTGGCTTATGATCAGTTTGTCTTGCCTGCCGGCAAGAATTTCCATGCGCAGGTTTCCAAACCGGAAGGAGAAGTGAAATGGGATATTGACCGGCAAACAGGAGCCTTGCGTTCTTATATGTATAATGGTAAGGAAATGCTGGCATCTCCCGTTGTGCTGAGTCTTTATCGTCCTGTCACAGATAATGATAACCGTGAAAGAACAGGTGGTGCACGAGCTTGGAAAAAGGCAGGCTTGGACAATTTGGTTCAAAGAGCGACTTTTGTCGAATCGTCTGCAAAAGGCGGCAAAGCCAAAGTGGAATTGCTGAATGCCGAAGGTCGTAAAGTGGGTACTGCCGACTTCCTGTATACGTTGAGAAAGAATGGTACACTGGAAGTGAAAACAACGTTTGTTCCTGATACGGCCGTTATTACTTCGTTGGCGAGAGTCGGCCTGGCTTTCGAAATGCCGGATACTTATAATCAAGTTTCGTATTTGGGACGCGGTGAGCATGAAACTTATGCAGACCGTAACCGGTCGGGACGTATCGGCATTTACCACACAGATGCAGAGCGTATGTTCCATTATTATGTGAGACCGCAGGCAACAGGAAATCGCACGGATGTACGTTGGGTGAACCTGACGGATGAGGCGGGTAACGGATTGACTTTCCGTTCGGACAAGCACTTTCAGTTCAGTGTTATTCCTTTTACGGATATGAATGTGGACAAGGCAACTCATATCAATGAGTTGAAACGGACAGGTGTTGTAACCGTTCATCTCGATGCAGAACAGTCGGGAGTGGGCACCGCTACTTGCGGACCGGGTGTGTTGCCCCAATACCTTGTCCCCGTACAAAAGCATACTTTTGAATTTATGATTCGCCCTTTGGCAAAATAAAAATAAGACACATGAGAAAAACAATTCTGACCGCAGCCTTGGTTTGTGCCTTTTTAGGTGCACAAGCTCAAGAGTACTATGAGAAACAAGTGACCTTCCCCGTCGGGGCGACTTTGGAACAGAAAGTGGATATGGCTTCCCGCCTGGTGCCCACTCCGCAACAGTTGGCATGGCAGCAAATGGAGTTTACCGCTTTCCTGCATTTTGGCATCAATACGTTTACCGGCAATGAATGGGGAAGCGGAAAAGAAGACCCTGCTGTCTTCAATCCCACCGAGCTGGATTGCGAACAATGGGTGCGCTCACTGAAAGAAGGCGGTTTCAAAATGGCGATTATTACGGCCAAGCACCATGATGGTTTCTGCCTTTGGCCTACTAAGACAACCAAACATTCTGTGGCCAATTCTCCGTGGAAGAATGGCAAAGGAGACGTTGTCCGTGAGCTGCGCGACGCCTGCGACAAGTACGGCATCAAGTTTGGTGTTTACCTGTCCCCATGGGATCGTAATGCCGAATGTTATGGCGATTCTCCCGCATACAATAAATTCTTTATCGAACAACTCACCGAGCTTCTGAGCAATTACGGTGAAGTGCACGAAGTTTGGTTTGACGGTGCGAATGGAGAAGGTCCCAACGGCAAGAAGCAGATTTATGATTGGGATGCCATCTTGAAAACCATCCGCCGACTGCAACCGAAAGCCGTGACAGCCATTATGGGTGATGATGTACGCTGGGTGGGCAACGAACGTGGTATCGGGCGTGAAACCGAATGGAGCGCTACGGCTCTTATGCCCCATTCTTATGCGGGTGCCGACGAAAGTTATGCAAAGTTGGGTATTAAAGGAACCGGTAAGGATTTGGGAAGCCGTGCTTTATTAGAGAAGGCTCCGGCACTCTATTGGTATCCGTCGGAAGTGGATGTGTCTATCCGTCCGGGATGGTTCTATCATGCCGAACAGGACAACCAGGTAAAATCATTGGCACATCTGACTGATATTTATTTCAAGTCGGTGGGGTATAACTCTGTGCTGTTGCTGAATATCCCTCCCGACAGACGCGGATTGATTCACGAGAATGATGCCAACCGCATCAAGGAATTGGCTTCCTATGTCAAAAAAACATTTGCCGACAATCAGGTGGAAAAGGGGAATGCTGCATGGACAGCCAAAGCCGGTGAGTCGAAAGTGTATAAATTGAAAAAAGATGCTTTGGTCAATACATTCCTTATTCAGGAAGATATCTCTAAGGGACAACGCATAGAAGATTTTACGATTGAGGTGTTTACCAATGGGGCGTGGCGTCATGTGGCTGAAGGAACGACGGTGGGCTATAAACGTCTTGTCCGTTTCTCCGACAGTAAAGCGGAAAAGTTGAGGGTGACCGTAAATGCCGCTCGCGGAACAGCCAATATTTCCAATATCGGTCTTTATTATGCACAGCCTTTGACAGAAAAGAATGTGAAAGTGAAGTTAAGTGATGTCTCGGTGAAAGACTGGAAAACGGTGGGTATGCCGGCGGAAGCGGCTAATGCCATTGACGGAGATCCTCAGACTGTATGGACTGCCAAGGCTCTGACTCCTTTGGTGGTGGATATGGGTAAAGCATCGGAAGTTATCGGTTTCAGTTATGCACCTGCGCAAAAAGAAGACCTTACGGGAACGATTTATAAGTATAATTTCTATGTTAGTATCGATGGCAAGAATTGGACTAAGTGCGATGCCGGTGGAGAATTCAGCAACATCATGCACAATCCTGTTCCTTATTTTGTTCGTTTCGGTAAGAAATATCCGGCGCGTTACTTTAAACTGGAGCCTGTTGCCGAAATAAACAACAAGCCGGCAACCACCGTTGGTGAGGTTGGAATCTTGTTGAAATAAACGGAAACATAACTTCTTTATATCCTTTGGGCAGTGCTCGAAGGTAATTCTCATTATCGCTTTGCTGTGAAGGCAGACAAATGTGTCAGCCTCCATAGCAAAGCGATTTGATAAATATATTTATTGTATATTATAACACGTGCAGGCTCATGCGTACGTACGTGTAGCTCGATACGTATATACGTGTGACCTGATGCGTATATACGTGTAGACTTATGCTACCGTATGTGTATTCCGATGCGTACGTACATTAAAAAATATGCAGCTCGCACTGAATGTTGCAAAAAGACCTTGATGTTTTCCAAAAAGACCTTGATGTTTTTTTAAAACCTCAAAGTCTTTTATTGAAACACTACCATCTTTTTTAAAAACCTCAAAGTCTTTTTTTAAGCCCGGTATGTTTTTCATGTAAGGGCAGGTTGCATCACCCCTTATTAAGTCGGTTATTCCCTTTTTCCGTTTATCCTTACATTTTAATTATAACATGCAGGTAATCAATTTGTTAATTCTGAAAGTGTTCCCATCATCCTCCCTTCATCTGTGCTTTCCAAGTCCCTTCACAATCTGCCTTCAGTATTTGTCTTGCCAGAAGATGTTTTACAGATGAAAGGAGGCTGAAAGGGCGATTACGGGATGTCCATTCACTATCGGAATCCCTATCAACAGGACGTTTCAACAGTTAATGAAAGGAGAAAAGAAGAAACAGATTTCTATCTCAAAGGCCGGCTCACGTAATATGAGCAGATCTACGGCGGTTATGAATTTCATGCCGAAAATTGCATTTTCTCCTCTGTGGATAGAAAAATAGATTTATCTTTGTAATATAAACGCTAAGATATAAATGAAAAACCGATGAAAGAAGCAACCATAACCCCCTTTGCGAAGCCGCTTTATGTAATGACCAAGCCCGTGGGCGCAGTATGCAATCTGGCTTGCGACTATTGTTATTACCTGGAAAAAGCAAAGTTATATGAAGAACAGCCTCGCCATGTGATGAGTGACGAACTGTTGGAGAAATTCATAAAAGAATATATTGAATCGCAAACCATGCCTCAAGTGTTGTTCACTTGGCATGGAGGTGAAACCCTGATGCGCCCCTTGTCTTTTTATAAAAAGGCGATGGAACTTCAAAAGAAATATGCCGGAGGTCGTACGATTGATAATTGCATTCAGACCAACGGTACACTGCTGACAGATGAATGGTGTGAGTTCTTTCGCGAGAACAATTTTCTGGTAGGCATCTCTATTGATGGTCCGCAAGAATTTCATGACGAGTATCGGAAGAATAAGATGGGACAGCCATCGTTTGTGAAGGTGATGCGTGGTATCAACTTGTTGAAAAAGCATGGGGTGGAATGGAATGCCATGGCAGTGGTGAACGACTATAATGCTGATTATCCTTTGGATTTTTACCGCTTCTTCCGCGATGAGTTGGACTGCCACTATATTCAGTTTACCCCGATTGTAGAACGTCTATCTAAACGGGCCGATGGGCTTAAGCTTTCTTCTTTAAAGCAGAAGGATGGGGAAGTAGCGCCTTTTACTGTTTCGCCCGAACAATGGGGAAACTTTCTTTGTACCATCTTTGATGAATGGGTGAAGAAAGATGTAGGCAATTACTTTATTCAGATATTCGATTCTACGTTGGCGAATTGGGTGGGACAACAGCCGGGTGTTTGTTCGATGGCAAAATATTGTGGCCATGCCGCCGTGATGGAGTTTAATGGGGATGTGTATTCATGCGATCACTTTGTCTTTCCTGAATATAAATTGGGAAATATCTATCAGAAGACATTGGTGGAGATGATGTATAGCAAAGAACAGGAAGCATTTGGGGCTATGAAGCACAACAGCTTGCCACGGCAATGCCTGGATTGCCAATATGAATTTGCCTGTCACGGTGAATGTCCCAAGAATCGATTTGTTGTGACGGAGGACGGAGAACCGGGACTGAACTATCTGTGCAAAGGATATTATAAGTTTTTTGATCATGTAGCCCCCTATATGGATTTTATGAAAAAAGAACTGCTGGCAGAACGCGCCCCGGCAAATGTGATGGACTGGATACGGGAGAATGAATAAAAATAAAAGGAGTAAAGTGATTCACTTTACTCCTTTTATTTGTTCTGGTCAGATGAATTATTTTCCGTTGTATTCATCAGATACAGTTAATTTCTTACGACCTTTTGCACGACGGCTGGCTAATACGCGACGACCGTTAGCAGTTGCCATTCTTTCACGGAATCCATGTTTGTTTTTTCTCTTTCTGTTAGAGGGTTGGAACGTTCTTTTCATTGTATATACTTATTTTATGTTATTATTCACCATGAGTAACGGGCTGCAAAATTAGTGACTTTTTTGAAATAAACAAAGAGATAACTCATTTTTAGTGATTTCTTTTTGCGTTTTTTCTTGATTTACATTACTTTTGCACTCGAAATCACAGCTATAAGTGAATATAATCTGAAATAATAATCAAATATAAGCGAAGAAAAGTATGATTAATGCTCAAGACATTAAAATCGGAACAGCTATCCGTATGGACGGCAAATTGTATTTCTGTATTGACTTCCTGCATGTAAAACCTGGAAAGGGTAACACCTTTATGCGTACAAAATTGAAAGATGTAGTTAATGGTTACGTTCTGGAACGTCGTTTCAATATCGGTGAAAAACTGGAAGATGTGCGTGTGGAACGTCGTCCGCATCAATATTTGTATATGGAAGGTGCAGACTATATTTTCATGAATCAGGAAACTTTTGACCAAATTCCTATCGCTCACGACCTGATTAACGGTGTAGACTTCCTGTTGGAAGGAATGGTGGTAGACGTAGTTTCTGATGCTTCTACTGAAACAGTTCTTTTTGCTGATGTTCCTGTGAAGGTTCAGATGAAGGTTACTTATACAGAACCGGGATTGAAAGGGGATACAGCTACCAATACTTTAAAACCTGCGACTGTGGAATCGGGTGCAACGGTTCGCGTTCCTTTGTTTATCAATGAAGGTGAAACAATCGAAATCGATACTCGTGACGGTTCATACGTGGGTCGTGTGAAAGCATAATCTTTTTAAGCCATTATATAAAAAGGCGGAACTTGTTGCAAGCTCCGCCTTTTTTGTGTTCCTTTGTGCGACAAAATGATAGCAGTTTATGAGATATTCTTTTATTATACCGGTTTATAATCGCCCCGATGAAGTGGATGAGTTGCTGGAAAGCCTCACACGGCAGACGGATAAAGACTTTGAAGTGATAGTGGTGGAGGACGGTTCGTCTGTTCCTTGCAAGGAGGTGGTGAAGCATTATGCCGATTGTTTGGATATACATTATTATAATAAGCCCAATTCAGGACCGGGGCAAACCCGTAATTATGGTGCCGAACGCAGTAATGGGGAATATCTTATTATTCTGGATTCCGATTGTATTTTGCCCGAAGGTTATCTGGCGGCGGTCGGAGCAGAACTGCAAAGGGAGAGGGCGGATGCTTTCGGGGGCCCCGACCGTGCGCATGAGTCGTTTTCCGATGTGCAAAAAGCCATCAACTATGCCATGACTTCATTTTTTACGACCGGGGGTATTCGCGGTGGTAAAAAGAAGATGGACAAGTTCTATCCGCGCAGTTTCAATATGGGAGTGCGCGCGGAAGTATATAAAACTTTGGGTGGTTTCTCTAAAATGCGTTTTGGAGAGGATATTGATTTCAGTATCCGAATATTCAAGGGAGGCTATGTCTGTCGGTTGTTTCCCGAGGCGTGGGTATGGCACAAACGCCGTACGGACTTAAAGAAATTCTTCAAACAGGTGCATAATTCGGGTATTGCGCGTATCAATCTGTATAAAAAATATCCGGAATCATTGAAAATAGTGCATTTGTTGCCGGCAGTTTTTACGTTGGGAGTACTGTTCTTGTTGTTGGGGGCACCGGTTTGTGTATGGAGCTTGTCGCTGCTTTTGCTTTTTGCTTTGATTATATGTATCGATTCGACATTGCAAAACAACAGCTTGAAAATAGGGATGCTCTCTATTGTGGCCTCTTTTATTCAGTTGACAGGATACGGAACGGGCTTTTTGCGCGCATGGTGGAAGCGTTGTGTGCTGAAGAAAGACGAGTTTGCGGCGTTTGAAAAGAACTTTTATAAATAATGGGAGAGAAACTGGCTATAAATCGTTGGGCTGAGGAAGACCGGCCGCGTGAAAAAATGGCTCATCATGGAGTGGCTGCACTTTCTAATGCCGAATTATTAGCGATTCTGATAGGTTCGGGAAACACGGAAGACTCGGCTGTGGAACTGATGCGGAAGATATTGAGTGACTATCACAATAATTTGAATGAGTTGGGTAAATGCAGCATTGATGATTTGTGCCATTATAAAGGAATAGGTCCCGCCAAAGCCATCAGTATTCTTGCTGCTTCCGAACTGGGAAAGCGGCGTAAGGAAGAGGAGGTGAAAGAGCGGAAAAAAATACTCAGTTCTTGTGATGTTTATCAATATTTTTATCCTTTGATGTGCGATTTGCCTACGGAAGAGTGTTGGGTGCTGTTGCTCAACCAGGCTTCAAAAGTGATAGACAGGGTAAAAATAAGTGCAGGTGGATTGGCTGCTACTGCTGTGGATATTCGTTGTATCTTGAGAGAGGCATTGATGAAGCGGGCTGTTTCGATGGCACTTTGTCATAACCATCCTTCGGGAAGTCTGCGTCCCAGCAGAGAAGATGATTGTCTGACAGAACATTTGGACAAAGCAGCCAAAATAATGAATATAAGGTTGATTGACCATGTAATTTTAACAGATGGCAAATATTATAGTTATGCCGATGAGGGAAGAATATAGAACCGCCTCGGCCTACGTCTTGTGAATTGTGTTGTATGGAGATTCAGCAAGCGCATAGGCCGGATGGAGGCAGGTGGTTATAAGGATTTATTTTTCAGTTGGTTTCTTAAACGCATCAGAGCTTCTACATAATAATAATCGGCATAGCTCAAGGGTACATCAACTTCACTTTTTCCGGGAAAATGTCCGGTGGAATGCATCAGAGCGAAATTGCAGTTCGTACCTTTTGCAGCCAGATAGTCGGGACTTGTTAATGAACGGATTTGTTGTTCTGCAAAGTCCAGATAACTCTTTGCCTCAGTACTTTTATCCAGTTGACTTAGTTCTATCAGAGCAGAAGCCATGATAGCCGCGGCAGAAGCATCACGAGGCACATTGGGAATGCCCGGGGCGTCAAAGTCCCAATAAGGAATTTTATCGACCGGCATATTCGGATGATTCATAATGAATGAGGCAATATGTTTGGCATGATTCAGATAGTCCGGTTTACCTGTTTCGCGATACATCATCGTGAAGCCATACAAAGCCCAAGCCTGTCCGCGAGCCCATGCCGATTCGTCAGCTGCTCCCTGATGAGTCTGTTTTTTATGCGGCATGCCTGTTATCGTATCATAAGAAACTACATGATAACAGCTGTAGTCATCACGAAAATGGTGAAGCATGGTCTTATCTGCGTGAGAAATGGCCATTTTTCGGAAACGGTCATCACCTGATGCTTTCGAAGCCCAACTGAAGAATTCCAGATTCATCATATTGTCAATAATGACCGGGAACTGCCAAATCTTTTTGTTGAAGTCCCAGGAACGGATGGCTCCCACCCGTTCGTCATAACGGGTAGCCAGCGAATTGGCTCCGGTTAGCATCACGTCCTTATATTCCGGTTTTCCGGTCAGACGATAGCCGTTGCCGTAGCTGCAATATAGCATGAAACCTACATCATGGCTGTAAGTGATGTGTTTTACCTCTTCTACACGGTCGGTGTACATTTCTGCATATTTTTTCATTTCCGGGGTCGGATTGTATTCGTACAAATACCACAATTCACCCGGAAAGAAACCACTGCACCACCAACTGTAATCGCTGGTTTCCAACTTTCCTTCTTTATTGATTGTTTTCGGCAGACGACCATTCTGTGTTTCAAGCTCTTTTGCCATTAATAGAGCCTGTTCGGTCGAAGCTTTCAAACCACGGTCGATGACTTCTTCGATAGGTTCCTGTTTGGGCTGTATGTTACAAGCGGTTACTAAGACTGTAACAATCCATAATACACTATGCGATAGTTTATTCATAATAGAGATAGATTATTAGGTTTTTGTGACAAATATACCGGTTTTAATTGAAAAAGCAAAAAGTATTTTTAATTCCGTCCTTTAAAGGGGGATTAGGAGTAAAACATTGTCTATACGCCTTTTGGAAAGCTTTCTATAGATATCTCTAGAAACGTTTGGTATACTGTTGCAAAATCATCAACTTCTGTATTCCCATTATCACCCATACTGATATGACAAAAGGTGCGGTTAGAGTAGTAATCTCCAAGTTCATTCCTATAATCTGCAATACGACGGACAGTAAGACTGAACATGAGGTCCATACAAGACTTTTCAGGTTTTTATTTCCTAAAGCTATGGAACACAATACACCGTTATAGCCCATCAATCCCATATTTAATGTTCCGGCATCTATCCCTGGTAAGAAGGCTGGTGGGATAGGAAGAAGTGCTCCAAATACAGTATAAAAAGCAGCAGTCCGCGAATTGATAAGAATGCCGGTCAAAAAGAACAGTTCGGTCCATATATTCCCTTGAAACATTACCTGTCCTATTCCACAACCTAAGACCGGTAATGAATTGTATAATGAAACTGCTTACATAAATCAAAAAACAGCCGTAATCTAAAAAAAGTCCGGGAACAACAATTGCCTTTCACAGTTATTTATAAAACTAACAAAAATATTTAAAAAGGTTCTCGTGCATTGAAACTATGGAATTTATTAATAACTTGCCTTCAATTACTGAAAAACCTCAATCACATGTGGAAATTCATAATTATATTCATCATATCGTTGTCTGCCTTTGACAATGCTTTTGCCGGACAACCGGACGGGATAGGAAAATTCATAGTTACAGATATCAATGACAAGGACAGTACCCTGAATAAAGTAAGAATGTTCCCTCCTAAATTTTACCGAATCGGAAACGGAAGACGTATAGAAATAAAGGTATGTAATGAGGACAGTATGCAGATAAGAAGAGTACGCTGCCTTCTATATTATTCAGGCTCCGGTAAAAGAAAGTGTATAAATAAAATTTGGATTTCACCTTTGGAGGGAAATGAGACCTATTATTTCTGTATGAATATTAAAATGAAACTGACGAAAGAGGAATGGAGTAGGTTGACATTCAGGATTAAAAGAGGAAAAAGTTACAAGGACTACAGATTCTCGGATACGGATTGAAGCATGTACATCCGCCCCAATCAAGCATATCAAATCCGGGAAACAAATGGTGATATGACAAAAGAGCTTGTTCATCATTCTGGTTATCATTACAAACTGGTTTGGGCTGGTCCTCTATTATTTCTACGCCAAAGACAAGATAGTAGAATGGATGAATAAGCCATGAAGGAGATGTTTTTATCCCTCCTTCTTTCATTGTCTATCAGAAATTCTGGGACGAGATAAAATTGAGTGCTGAATTTAAAATAAAATAAATATGAAGACAATATTTATAACCATAATACTATTTTGTTCTTGCCATTCCTATTCTTTCAGGAAAGGAGAGAAGGACGAAACAGACAGCATTCGTTTGCAAAAGGAACTAGGTGCTTTACATCGGTATGTGGATAGCATTAATTCTGATTATCCAGTTCTGTCAGACGACAACTTATATATGCTTTTTGTTTTCTGATGTTCCATTGGTCGGTCGGGATCTACTTTTACTCCGGTAGCCGGTTGTACCTGTTTCTTGTTCATGCGTACCACCATATAAATGTTAGTTGATTTTTCACTTTGGGGTTGACGAAGGTTAAAACAGGCTTTCATCAATTCATGAATAAACACTTGTTCTTTGGGAGTAAAACATTGTCTATACGCCTTTTGGAAAGCTTTCTATAGATATCTCTAGAAACGTTTGGTATACTGTTGCAAAATCATTAAATTTGCAATTAAAATGACGAGAATTATGGATGCAGAGACCCGTTTGAAAATAGAAGAAAGAATAATAGCGATGTTGAAGACCGTATACGACCCCGAAATTCCGGTGAATATATACGATTTAGGATTAATTTATAAGATTGACCTGCAAGACGATGGAGATGTAAGTATTGATATGACGCTTACCGCTCCCAACTGTCCCGCTGCCGATTTTATTATGGAAGATGTGCGTCAAAAGGTGGATTCGGTAGAAGGGGTAAATTCTTCTGTTATTAATTTGGTATTCGAACCCGAATGGGATAAAGACATGATGAGTGAAGAAGCAAAACTTGAATTAGGATTCCTTTAAGATTATGAAGAATATATATTTCCTTTCAGATGCACATTTGGGATCGCGTGCAATAGCGCATGGACGGACACAGGAACGTCGATTGGTGAATTTTTTGGATAGTATCAAGCATAATGCCGCAGCAGTGTATCTATTGGGAGATATGTTCGATTTTTGGTATGAATTTAAGTTAGTAGTACCGAAAGGTTATACTCGCTTCTTGGGAAAAATTTCCGAACTGACTGATATGGGGGTGGAAGTTCACTTTTTTATTGGAAATCATGATATCTGGTGTGGCGATTATCTGGAAAAAGAATGTGGTGTGACCATTCATCGTCAGCCGCTTACTTGCGAAATTTATGGTAAAGAGTTCTTTCTTGCCCATGGTGATGGGTTGGGGGATGGTGACCGTAAGTTTAAGTTGTTACGCTCTATGTTCCATAGCACCACTTTACAACGTTTGTTTTCTACTTTACATCCTCGTTGGAGTGTGGAACTGGGACTGGAGTGGGCGAAACATAGCCGTATGAAACGTGAAGGAGGTAAGGAACCTGAATATATGGGAGAGAACAAAGAGCCTTTAGTGCTTTTTACCAAAGAATATCTTAGGAGCCATCCTGATATTAATTATTTTATTTATGGTCATCGCCATATCATGTTTGATTTGATGTTGAGTCGCACTTCGCGTATGCTTATCTTAGGAGACTGGATACAGGATTTCTCTTATGCCGTTTTTGACGGTGAAAACATGTTCCTTGAACAGTTTATAGAAGGAGAAAGTCAGTATTCTTGATTTCTGTGGAATATTCTACACAATTATGAATCAAATGTATGAGGAATTTGGGTAGCTTATACTTATCTTTGTACTATCACCATTGAATGGTGACCTTGATTGAATATTATAAAACCTTTTTAATTTATACCATGAAGAAAATCTTTCTATTACTAATTGCATTCTTTACTTGTTTTCAAGTGAGTGCAGAAGACCGGAAAACAATTCGTGTGTCGACCGATAATACGGATTTAATCTTGAAAGTAGCTCCCAACGGACGTTTGTATCAGTCTTATTTAGGCAGTAAACTGCTGAATGAACAAGATATTGTCAGTCTTCCGTCTGCTTCTGGCAGGGATGCTTCGGCCAATGGCTGGGAAGTGTATGCCGGTTCGGGAGCTGAAGATTATTTTGAACCTGCCGTTGCCATTACTCACAATGACGGAAATCCATGTACTATATTGCGTTATGTTTCTTCTGAAAGTAAGGCAGTAGATGGAGGCACAGAGACAATAATTCGCTTGCGTGATGACCAGTATCCTGTAGATGTAACCTTATATTATATAGCTTACCCCAAGGAAGATGTCATAAAGACTTGGAGTGAGATCAGTCATCAGGAAAAAAAGCCGGTGATGCTTTCACGTTATTCGTCTACTATGTTATATTTCTCGGCGGAAAAGTATTTCTTGACAGAGTTCAGTAGTGATTGGGCCAAAGAGGTACAGATGAGTACACAAGAGTTGCAATTCGGGAAAAAGATTCTGGATACTAAGTTGGGTAGCCGCGCTGCTATGTTTGTTCAGCCTTTCTTTGAGTTGGGCTTTGACCGACCTGCTAATGAGCATCAGGGAGATGTGCTGTTGGGAACTATCGGTTGGACCGGAAATTTCCGCTTTACGTTTGAAGTCGATAACGAAGGTAATTTGAGGGTGATTCCTGCCATCAATCCTTATGCTTCTTATTATGAATTGGCTCCGAAGGATGTTTTCAAAACTCCGGAATTCATCTTCACACTGAGCAAGGAAGGAACAGGAAAGGCGAGCCGGAACATTCATGCATGGGCGCGTAATTATCAGTTGAAAGATGGTAAGGGCGATCGTATGACACTGCTCAATAACTGGGAAAATACCGGTTTCAAGTTTGATGAGAAAGTATTGGTGGAACTGATGAAGGAAGCCAAACATTTGGGTGTGGATATGTTCTTGTTGGATGACGGTTGGTTTGCCAATAAGTATCCTCGTAACAATGACCACACCGGTTTGGGAGATTGGGAGGCTACAAAAAGCAAGTTGCCTAATGGAGTGCCTGCATTGGTGGCTGCCGCTAAAGAAGCCGGTGTGAAGTTTGGAATTTGGATTGAGCCGGAAATGATAAGTCCGAAGAGTGAGCTCTTTGAGAAGCATCCCGAATGGGCTATCCATCTGCCTAATCGTGAAACGTACTATTACCGTAATCAACTGGTGCTTGATTTAAGCAATCCGAAAGTGCAGGATTTTGTATTTGGTGTAGTGGATAATATCATGACAGAGAATCCGGATGTGGCTTTCTTTAAGTGGGATTGCAACAGCCCTATTACAAATGTTTATTCTCCTTATTTGAAAGAGAAACAAAGTCAGCTTTATATCAACCATGTGCGTGGCGTTTATAATGTCTTGGAAAGAGTGAAGGCCAAGTATCCTAATGTGCCGATGATGTTGTGCTCGGGTGGTGGTGCACGCTGCGACTATGAGGCACTAAAATATTTCACTGAATTTTGGTGTAGTGATAATACCGACCCTATCGAACGTTTGTATATCCAATGGGGATTCTCACAATTCTTCCCGGCTAAGGCAATGTGTGCTCATGTCACTAGCTGGAATAGTAAAACCAGTGTGAAGTTCCGTACTGATGTGGCTTCTATGTGTAAACTCGGTTTCGATATGGGCTTGAAAGAATTGAGTGAAGATGAACTGGCCTACTGCCAGAATGCAGTTGCCAATTTTAACCGTTTGAAGCCTGTTATTCTGGATGGAGAGCTTTATCGCTTGGTTTCTCCATACGAAGGCAATCACATGTCTGTGATGTATGTGGGTGAAGGGCAGAAAAAGGCAGTGCTTTATGCTTATGATATTCATCCTCGTTTTGGCGAGAAACTGTTGCCTGTAAAATTGCAGGGATTGGATCCGATGAAGATGTATAAGGTGGAAGAGATTAATTTGATGCCCGGAAAGAAATCAAGATTGGAGGCAAATGGTAAGACTTTCTCAGGAGATTATCTGATGAAGGTCGGACTGAATGTATTCACCGGCGGACAGGCACAAAGTCGTGTAGTTGAGCTTGTTGCTCAATAAAGAATATTGGGAAAAAAGGAAGGCCGTTACGCATCTCGCGCAGCGGCCTTCGATATTTATTTAACCAAACAATAAAATTACTTATTCAAAATAGCTTGTGTATCGCTGGCAATCATCAATTCCTCATCCGTCGGGATAATTACTACCTTGACTTTTGATTCGGGGGTAGAGATGATAGCTTCGTCACCATGAATCTTGTTGTTCATTTCTTTATCCAATTCTACACCGATGAATTGTAAACCGTCACATACGGCTTCACGGCATTGTGATTGGTTCTCACCTACACCGCCGGTAAATAAGATAACATCTACACCACCCATGGCAGCAGCATAAGCTCCGATATACTTCTTGATGCGATAATAATACATCTTTTCTGCCAGCAGAGCACGCGGATTTCCTTCTTTGCAAGCTGCATCCAATTCACGCATATCGCTGGATACGCCTGATATGCCAAGTACTCCACTCTTCTTGTTCAGTAAATTAGAAACACCTGTCGGAGTCAAACCTTCTTTTTCCATAATGAAAGTAACGGCGCCTGCATCAATGTCACCGCTGCGGGTTCCCATTACAAGACCTTCAAGCGGAGTAAGTCCCATGCTGGTATCTACACATTTACCATCCTTGACAGCTGAGATAGAGCCACCGTTACCAATGTGGCAAGTGATGATTTTAGAACCTTCGGGATTGATTCCCAAGAAATCGCATACGCGCTTTGAAACATAGCGATGAGAGGTTCCGTGGAAGCCGTAACGACGTACACCGTATTTTTCATACAGTTCGTATGGGATGGCATACATATATGCATAGTCAGGCATTGTTTGATGGAATGCTGTATCGAATACACCTACCTGAGGTACATTGGGCAAAATAGCAGAAACAGCATTGACACCTTTCAAGTTAGCCGGGTTATGGAGTGGAGCAAGGTCGTTGCAAGCGGCAAATGCATCCAATACTTCTTTATCCAGTTTCACTGATTCGCTGAAACGTTCCCCACCGTGTACCATGCGGTGACCTACTGCATTGATTTCTTCCAGAGACTTGATTGCGCCATATTCAGGGCTAACCAATGTGTTTAGGATAAATTCGATACCTGCAGTATGTTCAGGGATATCTTTTTCCAGAATCTTCTTTTCGCCATTAGGCAAAGTCAGCTTCAGGAAAGAACCTACTAATCCGATTTTTTCAATACCACCCTGTGCCAGGATTTCTTTGGTAGTCATATCAAATAACTTGTATTTGATGGAAGAACTACCGCAATTAAGCACTAATATTTTCATAATGTTGTTTCTTTATTATATTAATTGTTTGCTTTGGCAGCAATAGCCTGATTAGCAGTAATTGCAATCATTTTATAAACATCATCGATAGAGCATCCGCGAGACAAGTCGTTCACCGGACGGGCGATACCTTGCAGAATCGGACCGATAGCTGTAGCGTGTCCCAGGCGTTCTACCAGTTTATAAGAAATGTTACCTACTTCCAAACAAGGAACTACCAGAACATTGGCTTTTCCCGCAATTTCCGAACCCGGAGCTTTGCTTGCGCCAATATGTGGAACCAGGGCTGCATCAGCTTGCAGTTCACCGTCGATTTTCAAATCGGGGGCCATTTCTTTGGCAATACTCAAGGCTTCAACTACTTTGTCTACTACTTCATGTTTGGCAGAACCTTTGGTTGAGAAACTCAGCAGGGCAACACGCGGATCAATACCTGCAACTGCTTTGGCGGTTTGGGCGGTACAAACAGCAATCTGTGCTAATTGGTTGGCATCCGGCATCGGGGTTACTGCAACGTCACCCATCACCAAAACGCCATTATTTCCGTATTCGGGAGCGTGAGTCAACAGCAGCATGGCACCTGATACACAGGTAATGCCCGGTACAGTCTTGATAATCTGTAATGCAGGGCGAAGTACGTTACCGGTGGTGTTGCGGGCACCTGCCAATTGTCCATCGGCATCTCCGGCTTTAATTATCAAACATCCCAAATACAATGGGTCGACTACCAGTTTACGGGCTTCTTCGATAGTCATACCTTTTTTCTTACGAAGTTCGCACAGCAGTTGTGCGTATTCTTCTTTCTTAGGGTGATTTTCGGGGTCGATGATAGTGGCTTTACCGATGTTTCCCAAACCCCATTCTTTAGCCAGGCTCATGATTTCATCGGGATTACCCAATAAAATAAGGTCGGCAACACCGTCTGTCAATATTTGGTTGGCAGCTTTTAATGTACGTTCTTCTGTTCCTTCAGGGAGAACAATGCGCTGTTTGTTTGCTTTCGCGCGCTCTACGATTTCAGATATTAAATCCATGATATATATTAATTATGTACGTTCTAAAGACGAGTGTTGTTTTTCACGGTGCAAAATTAGGTAATTTTGCAATATCTACATTGCAAAATCTATATTATTTTTGGTTTAAAGTATGCAAAAAACGTATGTTATTGAACACCAAACAGGATGTTTCCTTAACTTTGCGCAGTTTTCAATAAGTTTTCATTAAATTCATAAGGTATGATACGTCAATGCGCCATCCTTTTCGGATGTTTGGCTTTGGGTGAACTGATTGTTTTTCTGACAGGCATTAAGTTGCCTTCCAGTATCATAGGGATGCTGCTTCTCACCCTTTTTTTGAAGTTGGGTTGGATAAAGCTGCAATGGGTGCAGGGATTGTCCGACTTTTTAGTTGCTAATCTTGGCTTCTTTTTTGTGCCACCCGGTGTGGCGCTGATGCTTTATTTTGATGTGATTGCGGCACAGTTTTGGCCGATTGTGATTGCTACCTTAGTCAGTACAGTTCTGGTGCTTGTAGTCACCGGATGGGTTCATCAATTAGTTCGTAAATCAAATGGAATATTTAGAAAATAAGTTCTTCTTGTTGGCGGTTACTTTCGGAGTATTCTTTCTGTCACGTATCGTTCAGAAGAAGACAGGCTGGGTTATTTTGAACCCTATATTGCTTACCATTGCCGTGCTTATTCTGTTTTTGAAATTTGCAGGCATCAGTTATGAAACTTATAATGAAGGCGGACAGCTTATCGAATTTTGGCTGAAGCCGGCGGTAGTGGCATTGGGCGTTCCTTTATATTTGCAGTTGGAGATGATAAAGAAGCAGTTGTTGCCAATTATCATTTCGCAGTTGGCAGGATGTTTGGTAGGATTGGTGACTGTGGTCGTCATTGCCAAGCTGTTGGGAGCTACACCCGATATCATCTGTTCGTTGGCTCCGAAGTCGGTTACTACTCCTATTGCAATGGAGGTGTCGAAAGCTACCGGAGGAATTCCTTCATTGACGGCGGCTGTCGTTGTGGTTGTGGGATTGTTTGGAGCGGTGTTCGGCTTTAAGGTGTTGCGTGTGGGACATGTAGGAAGTCCCATTGCCCAAGGTTTGTCCATGGGAACGGCTACTCATGCAGTGGGAACATCTACGGCAATGGAAATCAGTGGAAAATATGGAGCTTATGCCAGTCTGGGATTGACATTGAACGGGATAATGACAGCCGTTTTCACTCCAACAATCCTTAAATTATTGGGTGTAATTTAACAAAAATGCCTCTATCTTTGTTATTAAAGAAACAAACATTTTATGATAGAATTCAAAGACATTACTTTAGCGGATAAAGAGCTGATACAGTCGTTTACACTTAACAGCCAACGTCGCAATTGCGACTTGTCGTTTGCCAACCTTTGTAGTTGGACATTCTTATACCAGACCAAGTATGCCGTTTTGGACGGTTATCTGTTGCTTCGCTTTTATGCCGGTGAAGAGCTGGCCTACATGATGCCGGTAGGAACAGGAGACGTAAAACCGGTGCTGGAGGCACTGATTGAGGATGCAGAAGCGTTGGGGGCAAAGTTCCGTATGCTGGGGGTATGTGTAGGGATGAAAGCAGACCTTGAAGCAGTGATGCCGGGGCGTTTCACCTTTACCGAAGATCGTGACTATTTCGACTATCTTTATCTGCGCACTGACCTGGCTGCCTTGAAAGGTAAAAAGTATCAGTCTAAACGTAATCATATTAACAAGTTCAAGAAGCAGTATCCCGATTATGAGTACAGGCTTCTGACTCCCGAGCTTGTTCCCGAATGCCTGAAAATGGAAGAAGAATGGTGTCGTGCCAATAATTGCGATGAACAAATGGCTTTGGGGGCCGAACGGCGGTCCATGACCTTTGCCCTTCATCACATGGAAGAGTTGGGGTTGACCGGAGGAGTGTTACATGTGAATGGAAAGATAGCCGCATTTACATATGGGGCCCCCATCAACTATCAGACATGGGACACTTGTGTGGAGAAAGCGAATACCGATATCGAAGGTTCTTATGCCATGATAAACTATGAGTATGCGAATCATATCGGTGAACAGTATATGTATATCAATCGCGAGGAGGATCTTGGACTGGAGGGGCTGCGTAAGGCGAAGCTTTCTTATCAGCCGGCTATCTTGCTCGAAAAATGTATAGCCGAACTCAATGACCACAAAGGATGAAGTAAAAGCATTGTGGAAACTCTGTTTCACGGATAGTGATGAGTTTACCGACTTGTATTTCGACCTGAGATATAAGGATGATATCAATATGGCTGTGCGTGAAGAAGGAAAAATTATTTCTGCTTTACAAATGATTTCCTACCCGATGACTTTTTGCGGGGAGACGATTGCTACTTCTTACGTTTCCGGTGCGTGCACCCATCCCGATTACAGGTCGCATGGAGCCATGCGGCGATTGTTGAGGCTGACGCATCGTCGCATGTATGATGACGGCATTCTGCTCAGCACTCTTATACCGGCAGAGAAATGGTTGTTTGGCTATTATGCAAAGTCGGGATATACTCCGCGATTCGGTTATGTGATGGAAAGGGTAAACGTAGAAAAACTTATCCCTTCCGGTTCTTATAGGGTGGAAGAGGAGGATGAGGCCTCAGCCGAACTGTATCAGTATTTCGACAATCGTATGCGCGAGCGTGCCTGCTGTATGTTGCATAGTTATGAGGATTTTCTGGTTATCATGGCGGACTTACGACTGGGAGGGGGTAAGGTGCTTGTGGCACGCCGGGCGGATCGGATAGCAGGGATGGCTTTTGTGGTAATGGATGCCGGAAGCTTATATATTAAGGAGTTATTGGCAGATGGTATTCCCGGACAGACAGGTTTTGAGGCGGTCAAAGATACCTTGTTGTCGGCAGCTGCAACCCTATACCCCGGAGCTGTCATCGAGTATATTCATCCTTCTTCCGGGGATTCGTCCGCGTTGGGAATGGCGCGTTTGATTCATGTGGAAAAGATGCTGTCCATACTTGCAAGGAAACACCCGGTGCTGAGTCTGTCCATTCAAATAGAAGACGATGATGCTATTCCTGAGAATAATGGTTACTATATTGTGGAAAACGGTAATTGTTATCGTGAATATCGGGAAGGAAGAGAATATCATCTTTATACGATAGAAAGCCTGACAGCCAAGTCTTTTGAAACGGAGCATCCTTATATGAGTTTGATGCTCAACTGAAGAAATGCGAATAAAAATTTCAAAGTTACTATATGAGACTGTCCAAGAAGATTATTGTATTATCTTTTGTTCTGTCATTCAGAATGTAGTGAAGAACAGCATATTAATGAATGTATTCAGATTTCTTATTTTGTCCGGAAGGAGAAAATAAGAAATTAGCTGAACATTTTGGACAGTCTCATATACAGTGAATAATTTTTATTTAGGTATATCCTCCTGATATAGTATATGAACTACTTTAAAGCAACTCTTGCAATGGAGTGAGTTTCATGCTGTTCGAACCCTTTATGAGAATATAGAATCCTTTCGGCTTAGACTTTTTCAGGATTTCTGATAATTGACGGGCATCCTGATAATGTTCGTAAGAGGAGGTCGCTTGTCCGAACTCTTCTCCAACCAAGATTACGCGCTCAAATTTACATTCATCTATGTAACTGACTATTTTTTGATGTTCTTCATGACTACTCTTTCCCAATTCTTTCATATCGCCTAGAATGACCATCTTATGCAGCACTTCCATCCGGCGGAAATTCTCCAATGCCGCCATCATGCTGGTAGGGTTGGCGTTGTAGGCATCCACTATCAGATTATTGTCGGCAGTTGGGGTAAGTTGCGAGCGATTGTTGTGTGGAATATATTCTTCCAGTGCTTTTGAAATATCTTCTTCTGATACATTGAAAAAACGTCCGATGGCGATGGCGGCAAGGGCATTTTTAAGGTTATAAGAGCCTATCAGGTGGGTGCTTACCTTATGTCGTCTGTCTTCGTGCCTCCACTCGAAAGTGAGGAATGGGGCACATATTCCTGCCTTGCCGCTAACATAGAGTTCCGCTTCGTCTTCTGTGCCGTAGGTGATACAGGTCAGCCCTTTTGAAATCTTATTAAGATGCTCATTATCCCTATCGATGAAAATGGTGTGTTCACCTCCGTAACGTAAATGTTCGTATAACTCTCCTTTGGTTTTTATCACTCCTTCAAAAGAGCCGAACCCTTCAAGGTGTGCCTTGCCCACATTGGTGATAATACCGTAATCGGGCTCAACGATGGCAGAGAGCGTTTTGATTTCACCCGGATGGTTTGCTCCCATTTCTATCACGGCAAGCTCGTCATCGGGAGTGAGGCGTAGCAGTGTGAGTGGCACGCCGATGTGGTTGTTCAGATTGCCCAATGTATAAAGTATCCGGTATTTTTTTTGAAGTATGGCGGCTATCAGTTCTTTGGTGGTGGTCTTTCCGTTGGTACCGGTGATGCCTATAATGCGGGTATCTAATGTACGGCGATGGAAGTTGGCCAACTCCTGTAAGGTTCTCAGGCAGTTGTCAACCAAAAGGATATGCGGGTTTTCACCGGCGTATTGTTCTTCGTCCACTACCGCATATCGGCAACCTTTCTCCAGCGCTTGTGCAGCGAAGGCGTTCCCATTGAATGTCTCTCCCTTCAAGGCTATGAACATGGAGCCTTCAGGACAGTTACGGCTGTCGGTGGTTACTCCACTGCATTCCGTAAAGCATTTATATAAAGTTGAAATATCCATTATACCTTCTATTAATATTAGTTGCGGCAAAGATAGCTGAAAAATAGTTCAGGAAATAACAAAAACTCAAGAATTGTGCGTACTTTTGTACGACATAAATAACACTTCGTAGAGATGATGAACAAAGAGAGTAAATACATTAATGTAAAGGGGCAGTTGATGGATCTGTCGGAGCCTCGGGTAATGGGGATTCTGAATGTAACCCCCGATTCCTTTTACAGTGAAAGCCGTCTCCAGACAGTGGAAAAGATTGCTGCACGTGTGGTGGAAATAGTAAATGAGGGTGCTGACTTTATTGATATCGGTGCATACTCCTCTCGTCCGAATGCCGACCATGTTTCATTGGAAGAAGAAATGAATCGCCTGCGGATGGGACTTGAAGTGATTACTGATGTGTGTCCTTCGATTCCCATTTCGGTAGACACTTTCCGGGCAGATGCAGCACGGATGTGTGTGGAAGAATATGGCGCAGCCCTCATTAATGATATCTCGGCAGGAGAGATGGATTCCGAGATGTTTTCTACTGTGGCCGGGCTGGGTGTTCCTTACATTATCATGCACATGAAGGGTACTCCGCAAACCATGCAGCAGGCTCCGCATTATGATAATTTGATGAAGGAAATATTCCGGTATTTTGCACGGAAGATACATCAGTTATATGAGTTGGGTGTGAAAGACCTTATTCTTGATCCCGGTTTTGGTTTTGGTAAGACACTGGAACACAACTACGGGCTCATGGGATGTTTGGAAGATTTTGCTCTTTTTGACCTTCCGGTATTGGTGGGGATATCGCGCAAGTCGATGATTTACAAACTTCTGGACGGTACTCCCGAAAATGCGCTGAACGGCACGACCGTACTCAATACCATTGCGCTCATGAAGGGTGCTGACATTTTGAGGGTACACGATGTGAAGGAGGCTGTGGAAGCTGTGCGGATTGTGCGACAGATGAAGTCCTGTGCTATCGACTGTTAATAGTATAATCTTGAATAATAATATAGCGAAAGATGTTTATCGACTTTAGTATAAAAGACCTTATTGATATCCTGCTGGTGGCTTACTTGCTATATCAGACTTATCGGCTGATGAAGGATTCGGGTTCAATCAACATTTTTACGGGGATTCTGGTTTTCATCGGCATTTGGCTGATTGTGTCACAAGTTCTTGAGATGAAGCTTTTGGGCTCTATCTTTGATAAGTTGGTAAGCGTAGGTGTGCTGGCTCTGATTATTTTATTTCAGGATGAGTTGCGCCGTTTTCTTGTTACGCTGGGTTCGCATAAGCGCTTGGGCAGTTTTTTCCGCTTTCTGACGGGAAATAAGCAGGAGAAGACCGAGAAGGCGGACATTATGCCGATAGTACTTGCCTGTATGAGCATGAGTAAAGGCAAGGTAGGGGCGTTGATTGTCATCGAAAAGAGTATGCCGCTGAATGATATTATCCGTACGGGTGAGATTATTAATGCCAATGTCAATCAAAGGTTGATTGAAAATATATTTTTCAAGAACAGTCCGTTGCACGATGGGGCAATGATTATACGTCACAAACGCATTGAGGCGGCCGGTTGTATTCTTCCGGTGTCTCATGATTTGAATATTCCCAAAGAGTTGGGATTACGGCATCGTGCAGCCATGGGGGTGTCGCAGGAGACGGATGCGCTGGCCATAATCGTATCCGAAGAGACCGGAGGCATTTCGGTAGCTTATAAGGGACAATTCCATCTCCGACTTACTGCTGAGGAGTTGGAACGTATTTTAACGAAAGAAGAGTAGAATTTGACCAAACAGATTTATCATGCTTTGGCTGCTACTGTTGAGCAAACTCATGTGTCTGTCCAATAGCAGGAAGCAGAAAACCATGTTTCACACATATCAGTGGGTTAATGCTTTGCTTTACAATAACTTGATGTGAAACGAGAACTTTTCGTTTACGGTAAATGCCTGTTTGGGGGTTGTGGAAAATGATTAGCTTTACATCCATGAGAAAAGAACGTATTTTGCGTTGTTGGGGTATTATCCTTCCGGTTGCATTATTAATTTATATCATGCTCTGCCGCTTCCTTCCCGGTTGCGCACGCGGATATGCCGATTATGTCTATCCGAATGTATCCTTTGTTTTGTCGGCTGTTTCGTCCGTAATTCCTGTTTCTTGGGAGGAGATAATGGCTGTAGTTGTGGTCTCTCTGATGATATTTATTCCGGTCATGGCGCGCAGGCGTGGAGAGGGGTGGCTCGTTATTTTCCGACGTTTGACTTTGTTGGTATTGTGGATAATCATCTGGTTTTATATGGCATGGGGATTGAATTACTTCCGTCCGAGTCTTTATGCGCGTTGTAATTTGAGACCTGTGGAATATGAAGAAGAGGTATTCATGAAATTTTTGGATGTCTACACAGAGGGACTGAACGCTTCATTTACGCATGACACCGGTATAGAAAAAGAGGAGGTGGAGACTATCGTCAAGAGAAACTATGCCGGTCTTTCCTCTTGTTATGGGTTGGCCCGTCCGCAACCGTGGCAGCATATCAAGCATTTTGGATTTACCCCGCTATATTCGAGCGTGGGCGTATTGGGTGCCATGGGACCGTTTTTTGCCGAGGCACAAGTGAATGAAGACGTACTCCCCGAACAATATCCCTTTACGATGGCACATGAGTTTGCTCATTTGCTGGGAGTGGGCAGTGAGGCGGAGGCAAATTATTTTGCTTTCCTCGTCTGTATGCAGTCGGACTCCGATGCAATGAGATACAGCGGATACTTCAGCCTGTTGCCCTATGTGGCGGTCAGTGCCAGGAAGTTATTGTCCGATGACAGGTTTCAGGAGTGGGGAAAAACAGTCCGTCCGGAAATATGGCAGGATTATGAGGTGAAGCAGGAGTATTGGAGTGAGAAGTATAGTCCTCTACTTGGCGGAATGCAGGATTTTGCTTATAATCTTTTCCTGAAAGGGAACCGTGTTTCGGAAGGAAAGAAAAATTATGGTCGGGTGGTAGAGCTTCTCATCGCCGCTTCATATAATCGGGAGAAAGGAGAGTTTGAGGATTGGGGACGTGAAGTATCTGTTGCTCTTCCGTAACGGTTGCTTTTCTTTTTTCCGGCTGTCGATGGGTTGGTCGCCGGGACTTTACTTATTGGCTTAATTCCCGGAAAGTAAATTTTTCAGTTCTTTTCAATGATATTTCTTGTTTATATGGCTGCTTTTTTCTATCTTTATCCCATCTTGATAGGATATAATTTTAAGATTATAAACAAGATACGTAAGTGTTATACTGATGCTTAGCTGTAAAGACAGCAATTTGTATAATAAAAATTTTTTGTTGATGAGAAAAACTGATTAAGCCGTCTCGGATAGCGTTCCGGGGCGGCTGAATTGTAAAATGACCGATTTTTATTCTTTAACGACCGGATATTAGTCTTTCGTTCTCCGTAAAACTCATTATATTTGTATCCGTAAATAAAAAACATATCTACTATGAATAGCATGAATAAGATTCTTTCGACTGTTATCCTTCTGGGATTCATTTTACTGTGCGGTTGTAATACACAGCCGTCTCCCATCCGTTCGGGAGAATTGTGGCCTGATAATAATGGGGAACATATCAATGCCCATGGCGGCGGAGTGATGTATCATGACGGTACTTACTATTGGTTCGGCGAGAATAAATGCGATACTACCAGCAGTGCCATGGTAGGAGTGATGTGTTACTCATCGCAGAATCTTACCGATTGGAAAAATGAAGGTGTGGCACTTGCGGTAGAAGACAATGACAGCAGTGACATTACACGCGGCTGTATCCTCGAACGACCTAAAGTGGTATATAATGCAAAGACCGGGAAGTTTGTGATGTGGTTTCATCTTGAACTGAAAGGTAAGGGCTATGAAGCGGCACGTTCGGGTGTGGCAGTGAGTGACACTCCTACAGGACCTTATCGCTTTATCCGTTCCGGTCGTGTCAATGCCGGAAAACTTCCCTTTGATATGGATGAACAGGCACAGGCAACAATGGATACGCTGAATGCTTTGCACTATGCCAAATGGTGGACTCCGCAGTGGGTAGACGCCGTTGGCAAGGGACTTATCTTGAAACGCGATTTCGAAGGTGGACAGATGGCAAGAGATATGACAGTGTATGTGGATGATGATGGTAAGGCTTATCATATTTTTGCTTCAGAAGAAAATCTGACACTGCACATTGCCGAGTTGAGTGACGACTACCTTTCGCATACCGGAAAATATGTGCGTGTGGCGCCTGCCGGACAGAATGAGGCTCCTGCTATCTTTAAAAAGGACGGTATGTACTGGATGATAACTTCCGGTTGCACCGGCTGGGCGCCCAATGAAGCGCGAATGTTCTCTGCTCCATCCATTTGGGGACCGTGGACACAGCATCCCAATCCCTGTGTGGGACCGAACAGGGAGATTACTTTCGGTGGCCAAAGCACGTATATTCTGAAAGTCGAGGGACGAAAGGATTGCTTTATCTTTATGGGAGACATTTGGCGTCCCGAACATCCGAGTGATGCCCGATATATTTGGTTGCCTATTCAGTTTAAGGATGGTGTACCGGTGGTGGAATGGAAGGACAGTTGGACATTGGATTGAAAGAGTTTTCTATTTGACCGAATCCGGTTCTTTGTCATGATGAGAGTGGAAAAAACATTAAAAAGAATAATTGTTATATGAAGAAATTACTGACTTTGTTATTGGCGATGCTCCTGTTGGCAGGATGTGCCGGCAATAAGCCCGGCACATTTGAAGCCGGAAAGAATACTTTCCTGTTGAACGGCAAACCTTTTATTGTTAAGGCTGCCGAGGTTCATTATCCGCGTATTCCGCGTGAATATTGGGAGCACCGCATTGAAATGTGTAAGGCATTGGGCATGAATACACTTTGTCTTTATGTCTTTTGGAACCTGCATGAAGAGACACCCGGGAATTATGATTTTACGGGCAATAAAGATATTGCTGCTTTTTGTAAGCTGGCGCAGAAGCATGGTATGTATGTCATCGTCCGCCCCGGTCCGTATGTGTGTGCCGAATGGGAAATGGGCGGTCTTCCCTGGTGGTTGTTGAAGAACGACAGTGTGGAGTTGCGCACTCTCGATCCGTATTATATGGAACGTGTCGGTATGTTTATGCATGAAGTGGGCAAGCAGTTGGAAGACTTGCAAATCACTCGGGGCGGAAATATTATCATGGTACAGGTGGAAAACGAATACGGCTCTTATGCAACAGATAAACCTTATGTATCTGCTATCCGCGATACAGTCCGTGCGGCCGGATTCACTGAAGTCCCTCTTTTCCAGTGCGATTGGAGTTCTAATTTTCTCAATAATGGTCTTGATGACCTGATTTGGACTGTCAACTTCGGAACCGGAGCCAACATCGACAAACAATTTGCCAAGTTGCGTGAAGTGCGTCCCGAAACTCCGTTGATGTGCAGTGAGTTTTGGAGTGGATGGTTCGACCATTGGGGACGCAAGCATGAGACCCGTCCCGGAGAAGTGATGGTGGAAGGTTTGAAAGAAATGCTTGATAAGGGTATTTCGTTCAGTTTGTATATGACTCATGGCGGTACTACTTTCGGCTGGTGGGGTGGTGCCAATAATCCGGCATATTCGGCCATGTGCAGCAGCTATGACTATGATGCTCCCATCAGTGAAGCAGGTTGGACGACCGACAAATACTTTGCTCTTCGCGATATGCTGAAGAATTATTTGCAAGAGGGTGAAAAACTGCCCGATGTGCCTCAAGCACTTCCTGTTATGGAGGTACCTGCCATCAAGTTTACACAGATTGCTCCGTTAATCAACAATCTCCCGACACCGAAACAGACCGAAGATATCAAACCGATGGAGAAATTCGATCAGGGCTGGGGAACCATTCTTTACCGCACTAGCATGCCGGAGGAAGTGAAAGCGGGAACAATATTGAGAATTACGGAACAGCATGACTGGACACAAGTCTTTGCCGACGGTAAATTGCTGGCGCGTCTCGACCGCCGTGCCGGTGAGCAGGAAGTGGTTCTGCCCGCTCTGAAAGCAGGCACACAGCTTGACCTGCTGGTAGAAGCGATGGGACGTGTGAATTTCGATAAGTCTATCCACGACCGTAAGGGTATTACCGAAAAGGTGGAACTCGTCAATGGCAAAGATATAGAAGCACTGAAGAACTGGACTGTCTATAACTTCCCGGTAAACTATGACTTTGTGGCTGACAAGAATTATCAGGATATGAATTCTTCTGCTTTCTGCGGGATAGAGAAAAACGACGAGTCTGTGCCTGCCTATTACCGTGCTACCTTTACCTTGGACAAGGTGGCGGATACTTTCTTCAATATGGAATCGTGGGGAAAAGGTATGGTATGGGTAAACGGTCATGCGATGGGACGTTTTTGGGAAATCGGTCCCCAACAGACACTCTATATGCCGGGATGCTGGCTTAAGAAGGGAGTGAATGAGATTATTGTTCTTGATTTGAAAGGACCACGGGAGGCAACGGTTACCGGTTTGGATAAACCGATTTTGGATATGCTTCGGGTAACGGTTCCCGAGACTCATCGGAAAGAAGGACAAAACCTGAAATTGACGAATGAAACACCTGTAGCTTCCGGCAGCTTTAATCAAGGTAACGGTTGGCAAGAGGTAAAAATACCCGCTGCTCAAGGACGTTATTTCTGTCTGGAAGGTTTGTCTTCTTTCGACGGAACAAATGTAGCGGCAGTAGCTGAATTTGATGTCTTGGATGAAAAGGGGCAGAAGATTCCGCGCGAAAACTGGAAGATTGTATATGCCGACAGCGAGGAAACTCGTAGCGGTAACCGTACAGCCGATAAAATTTATGATTTGCAGGAAAGTACTTTCTGGCAAACGGTAGATAATGTGGCCTATCCTCATCAGGTGGTGATTGACTTGGGCAAGGAATATAAGGTAACCGGCTTCCGTATTCTTCCGCGTGCAGAACAGGGAGCTCCGGGTATGATTAAAGATTATAAAGTCTATGTGAAAACCGGGAATTTCAGTTATTAAATTAGTTTTTATATTGAATGAAAATCCTACATACCGCTGACTGGCATTTAGGTCAGACTTTTTATGAATACAGCCGTTATGATGAGCATGTTCGTTTCCTTGACTGGTTACGCAGGCAAATCAAAGAACGTAAGATTGATGTACTCCTCGTTGCCGGAGATATATTTGACGGGCCGAACCCTTCCGCAGAATCTCAACGGCTGTATTACTCTTTTCTCCGCCGGGTGACAGCCGAGTGTCCGGCACTGCAAATTATTATCATTGCCGGCAATCATGATTCGGCAGCCCGCCTGGAAGCGCCGAACCCGTTGCTGGAGGAGATGAACATCACCGTTAGAGGGGTGGTGAAGCGGGATGCGGACGGCGACATAGACTTGGCACATCTCATTATACCGATTTATAAGCCCGGTGCCGGACGTTCGCAAGCAGATATAAATATAAATGATATAGCTGCATTCTGCCTTGCCGTTCCTTATTTGCGGCAAGGAGATTATCCGCCTGCCGAAAACTATGCGCAAGGTGTTCAGACTCTCTATCGGCAACTTTTTGCAGAACTGAGGGATGAAGGCAAACCTGTTATTGCCATGGGACATCTGCAGGCGACAGGCTCGGAAATATCCGATGATGACCGTTCCGAACGTACCGTTATCGGCGGTGTGGAGGGTATTTCGCCCGATGCTTTTGATGCGCAGATTATTTATACGGCTTTGGGGCATCTTCATCGTCCGCAACGAGTGTCCGGGCGAGAGAATGTACGTTATTCGGGAGCTCCTATTCCTATGTCTTTCTCCGAAAAAGGTTACAGAAGCAGTGTGGTGATGGTGGAGTATGAAGAAGATAAAACGCAGATACATCAAATTGATGTGCCGCCTTATGTCCGCTTATTAAGCATCCCCGACCGACCTGCGGTGTTGGAGGAAGTCTTGGAAGCGATTCATGAATTGCCTGATAGGGAAATAAATGCGCGTTCGCCTTATCTGGAAGTGAAAATACAGATGACGGAACCCGATACTTCTTATAAATACAAAATAGAATCGGCTCTGCAGGGTAAATCGGTGAGGTTGGCGCGTGTGGTGGCGGTAATGCCTGTCCAAAAGGAGAGTGGTCTCCGGGCGGTAAGTTATGAAGAGCTGCGGGGAATTCGTCCGCTGGACGTGGCACTCGACTATTATAAAAGGAAATATGACGAGCAGGAGATGCCCGCAGCAATGAAAGAGTTATTGCAGGAAGTCATCAGTGAGGCCGGTAAAGAGTAATTAAGACAACAGTTCATTATGAAGATATTAGCAATACGCGGAAAGAATCTTGCTTCTTTGGCAGGAGATTTTGAGGTCGATTTTACAGTCGAACCGTTGAAAAATGCCGGCATCTTTGCCATTACAGGCAGTACCGGTTCCGGTAAGTCTACTTTGCTGGATGCTTTGTGTCTTGCGCTGTTCGATTCTACTCCGCGTATGACCAAAGCAAGAGAATCGAAAGTGGAACTGGCCGATGTCCGCAATAAGACGATTGCTCAAAGTGACAGTCGTTCTGTTTTGCGTCGAGGAACAGCCGAGGGGTATGCCGAAGTGGACTTCATAGCTTTGACAGGAGAGACATATCGTTCTACTTGGACAGCCTGTCGTGCCGGAGGAAAGCCTTCGGGTATTTTGCGCAGTGTCGGTTTTCGCTTGATGAATCTTTCCAAAAATACTGAAGAGCAGGGCACGAGGAAGGAACTTCTTGCTAAGGTATCCAAGCTCATCGGTCTGTCTTTCGAACAATTCAATCGGTCTGTTTTGTTGGCGCAGGGTGACTTTGCTGTTTTTCTGAAAGCTAAACAGGCGGATAAAGCCGAGATTTTGGAAAAGTTGACGGGGACAGAGATTTATTCTCGTGTTTCTTCGTCCATTTATGCCAAGACCAAGAGTGCGGATATGGAGTTTCGGCTTTTGCAGGAGCGTATGAAAGGAATAGAGCTGTTGTCCGATGATGCATTGGCTGCATTGGATGGAGAGAAGCTTCTGCTTTCCGGCTCTCTTGCCGCTTTGAAGAGCGAGGAAGATAAACTCTCCGCCTGTTTGAAGTGGGTGGAAGAGGAACGTTCGCTCACTCGTAACAAAGAGCAGGCTGAGAATGAGTTGAAGGAAATACGGATTGAGATGGAGAAGTCTGCTGCACGTTATGCATTATTGGCGCGTGTGGAACAGGCGCAGGAAATCCGTGATGTCTTTATGCAGGCAGTCGCTACTTCGGGACAACTGAATGCAAACAGGAAAATGCTGGCGGAACGTCAGGAACAAGTCAGGCAAACTGCTGTACTTTTCTCTAAAACACAACAGGAACTGGAAGCTGCAAAGAAGGCACAAACGGCTTGGCAGGAATATCTTGCCGAACTGACTCCCCAACTGAATAAAGCGAAAGAGCTGGATGTGCAGATAACCGAGAAGCAAAAACAATGGTTGGACGCACAGGCGGAAGAAAAGAAGGAACTCAGCCGGAAAGAAAAACTGGAAAGAGAACTGGCCGGATTGCGCCAACAGATAAAGCTGCTTCAGGTGACTTGGAAGGAGATAGAGGATTGGTTTGGGCACTACATGGTTTATGCGGATTTGATACCGGCTGTCTCATTGGTGCTTACTCTTCTTGCCGACCGGGAGACGGCTGAGACTCAGATTGTATCGAACCGGAAAATGCTGAAGGAAGTTTCAGCTTTGCAGGAGATGGAGCAAAAAAGGTTGAAAGCCATGCAGGAAGAAGCGGAACGTTTGAACCGGCTGCTGCCTGCCGAAGTGGTATTGCTGCGTTCGCAGTTGCGGACAGGAGAGCCTTGTCCGGTGTGTGGCAGTCTGCATCATCCGGCTGCTACTCTTACCGAGGTGCAATCCTTGCAGGAGGCAGAGCTGAATCGGGCAAAAGAAAAGGTGACACAAGAGATAGAACGTCTTACCGTTTCTCTTACTGACAGGACAATGGAAATCAATACGCTTGATACCATTGTCAAGAATTACGTTCATCGTTCCGAGGAATGCCTGTCTAAAGTGAAAGAACATGTTTCTATTCTTCCGGGTTGGCAGGATTTGCTGGATAAAGGACAGTTGAAGGGGGCGTTACGGAACTTTGACAAGCAATGGAAAGAGCGTTTGCAACAACAGACCGATACGAAGGAGGCATTGTCACGGCAGCAGGCCGAACTGGATGCCAGGCAGCATGAGCTGGAGACGCATGTTGTGCAGATAAAGGATAAACAGTCAAAGACTATTGCTTTGGAGACGGATTTGAGTGCTCTTCGTTCGCAACGTGCGTTGCTATTGGAAGGACGTCCCACTTACGAGGTGGAGAATCAGAACAGGAGGAGGCAGGAAGAGCTACAGCAGCATTGGGATATAGTCATGAGGCAATATCAGGATTTATCGGGTGCGTTGGAATCTTACAAAGGGCAGTCTGTTCAGTTGGAAAAAGAAGTGGAACGTCTGGAGGTGTTGTCGCAAGAAGAGAACCGTCGCATAACCGAATGGTTGTCCGGTCGGGAGGAGATTACGACTCGTGCCGAGCTGGAAGAGTTGTTGTCGAAAGATATTGTCTGGATTAATCGTGAGAAGAAAGAGCTGACTGCGTTGAAAGAGCGATTCACTACCGTGCAGGCTGTGCTGGCGGAACGTTGTCAATTGTTGGCTAAACACGGAGAAGGTTCGCATAAACCGTCGGAAGGAGAAACTGAAGAGTCTTTGTTGTTTAAACTGTCTGCTTGTCAGTCATCAAAAGAACAGCAAACCACACGTTTGACTCAAATCGGGCTGATGCTGGATGGGCAGGAAAAAAACAGGCAGGCATTGGCAGGTATTCGGAAAGAGTTGGACGAAAAGCAATTGAATTATGAAAACTGGTCAAAACTGAATGAACTCTTCGGGTCGCAGAGTGGGGTGAAGTTTAAAGAAATAGCTCAGGGATATACATTGGATGTACTTTTGCTTTATGCCAACAAGCATTTACAGGATCTTGCCCCGCGTTATGAGTTACAACGTATCTCGGATACGCTTGCTTTGCAAATTGTTGATCTCGACATGATGGGAGAGGTGCGCACTGTCCATTCCCTTTCGGGCGGTGAGTCTTTTTTGGTGTCGCTGGCATTGGCGCTCGGCCTGTCTTCACTTTCTTCCAACCGGATGAATGTGGAGTCGTTGTTTATAGATGAAGGTTTCGGTTCTCTTGATCCTGAGACATTCCGCATAGCGATGGATGCGCTTGAGCGTTTGCAGATGCAGGGACGTAAAATCGGGGTGATTTCACACGTGGCGGAAATGACGGAACGGATATCGGCACAGATACAGATAGTGAAAACCGGCAATGGCCGGAGCAGGGTGCAGGTAGCGGGGCAAAAGTGAGAATGCCTCTGCACATAAATGCCCGTAGATAGAGAAAACGGCTGAAGGATTTCCTCCCGGAAACCCTTCAGTCTGATGTAGAAGTTTCAGCTTTTTATCATAAGTCTGAAATTGTTTGTAGAATTTGCTTTTATAAATATTTTCAGTGTGTTTTCATTCTGTTGCAGTATCCGTTTCCTGTTCCGGTTCGGGTAGTTTCTCTTTTCCGTAGAATCCCGGCATCGGTTCATAAATAGGATTGTGCGGAATAGATATGTTACACAGTTTTTTCTCCTTTGCCAGCCGGGTAATGTAGCGTCCGGCTGTGGCGCGTGTCAGCGTGAACAACTGTTCGAAATCACGGCGTGTCAGCACGCTGTGTGTCAGGAAGTATTCTGTCAGTCCTTTGTCTATCTCCTCGTCCGTCACCGGAATGGAATGTGGCTTGTACTTTGAGCGTTCCGTCTTCACATCCGCCAGTTGTTTCTTCAGATATTTGTCCGCACGGAATGTTACCGACTTGAATTTTACATTGTTGGCGCGTGTGGAGTGTGGAGTCGGTGTCTCGGGACAGGTCAAGGATATATGGAAATAGCCTATCCCCTCAATGTGTACTCGTGCTCCGTCCTTCAAATGATAGGCCAATTTCTCGCTGAGCGCGATAATGGTTGCCTTGATGTCTGCCACGGTGAGCGAAGAGCTATGGTGTATCTCCTGTGCCAAGTGGTCGGTGCTGATTCGCTCCCTGTTCACTACACGGGCGTGATACCGCTTCTTGCGTGTACCTATCGTATTGGGTGACTCGTAAAATTCAAATTTGACAGCCATTCGCGTTCCTTGTTTTTTTATTCGGTTATATAATTCATTGTCATGCGGAAGTGTTTCTGTTCTCTTCCTTTTAAGTAAACCATTTCACACTAGTGAGCAAACTATATCACTCAAGTGCGTATTTTATATCATATTGGTGATAAAATTTCATCACCATTGTGAAATGATTAATTCGACGGTACAAAAATACATTATTCTGATAATATAAACTATTATTTTACCGGATTTTTTTGATTAATTGCTGTTTTGGGGGGAATATGGGGAGGCAAGTGCTTGTTTCGGTTGTCTTTATACATGAATGCTAGTGAGTGAAACAGGAAGAGTCTTCCTGGGGCTGACACTTCTGAAAGGCTTTTAGGAGAAGATGGTAATTATATAAAAATAACTTGTGTCCAATATACTTGTACCTTGATTTACAATGGAAAACTTGACTCTTTTCTCTTGTCGTTGATTAGTATTAATGTTTTTGCAAAGCTAGATGACTTAGGTTAGAAATGTTTTCTAAGTCTTGTTGGAATAATTTATTTCAGGAATAAGTAATTCATTATAAACCAGTTCCAACAAAAGTCAACGGAAATGGGTGAACTTGCATTCGGTATGAGGCAACTCATGCCCGAGACATGCCAATAAAAGAAGAAGCTATCTATGTGCCCTATTTTTTATAATTTTCATTGGGATACACATATTCAAAACCTGATGTGGGCGGAATTATTATGCATATATAGTCTGTTTAATGCGTTCCCTCACTTGATTAAATGTTTTCTACTCCTCTTAAAGGAGGTTCCATATCAGATTGATTTCATTATCCTCTGCCATCGGCTCCCCACATCATTTTGTTGCGCAGGGTATTAAAGAAGATATGGTTTTGTCGTTTTACTACCTTTATTTTATAATCAGCTTTACGGATTGTGAGTTTGCTGCCTTCACGGCAGGTTTCACTCCGTCCGTCGATGGCAATCAGGAAATTGTGGCTGCGGCTTTCTACGTCAAGTGTTATTTCCCAGTCATCGTTAATTACAATAGGACGTACATTCAGACTGTGAGGCGCAACCGGGGTGATGGCGATGGTGTTGCTATGCGGAACAATAACCGGACCGCCGATGCTTAGTGAATATGCGGTCGAACCGGTAGGGGTGGCAATGACAAGGCCATCCGCCTGATAAGTGGTGAGATAGGCACCATTGATGGCTGTATGAATGGAAATCATGGACGAGCTGTCGCGTTTTAACACAGCGATTTCGTTCAGACCGAAAGGATATCCTTTCAGCTCTTGTTCTTTACAGGAAACTTGGAGTACACTGCGGTCTTCTATCCGGTAATTATTACTGTAAATATCATTGAAAGTATCTTCCATTTCTTCGGGCGAAACATCAGCCAAGAAGCCCAAACGTCCGGTATTAATGCCTAATATGGGGATATTACGCGATCCCACCCGGCTGGCTGCTTTCAGAAAAGTACCATCGCCACCGATGCTTAGCACCATATCGGCTTCAAAATCATTTCCCTCGAAAACACCGGCTTGACGAATTTGCAATTTCAAGTCGTCCGTCAGGAACTGATAAAACTCCCGGCAGATATAAACTTCGGCGCGGTGCCTGTCCAGGATAGAAAGCAAACGCTCTACGTGTGTGGATTTCTTGGCCTGATAGGTGTTTCCAAAAATGGCGAATTTCATGGGACGCATATTCATTAGTTAATTTTATAAATCTTTTGTTTGGCAAAATGGATTAGGTTTTGATAAAACCTGCTAACTTTGCACATCAGAACTGCAAAGATAATAATATATTGCTAAGATGACAAAGTTAAGTGTAAATATAAACAAGGTAGCTACCTTGCGTAATGCTCGTGGCGGGAATAACCCGGACGTGATAAAAGTTGCTTTAGATTGTGAGGCGTTTGGTGCTGAAGGCATTACTGTTCATCCTCGCCCCGATGAACGCCATATCCGTCGTAGCGATGTGTATGCACTGCGTCCTTTGCTTACCACTGAGTTTAATATTGAGGGCTATCCCAGTCCCGAGTTTATTGATTTGGTGTTGAAGGTGAAACCGCATCAGGTAACTCTTGTACCGGATGCTCCCGACCAGATTACTTCCAATGCGGGATGGGATACCAAAGCGAATCTGTCTTTTTTGACGGAACTGATGGATACATTCGGTCACGCAGGAATCCGTACTTCTATTTTTGTGAATACGGAGCGTGAAATGATAGAATATGCGGCTAAAGCCGGGGCCGATCGTGTGGAGCTCTATACCGAACCCTACGCGACTCTTTATCCTCGGAATCCCGAAGCGGCTGTCGCTCCTTTTGTAGAGGCTGCCAAAGTGACCCGCAGTTTGGGGATGGGCTTGAATGCCGGACATGACTTGAGCTTGGTGAACTTGAAATATATGCATGACAATATTCCTTGGCTGGACGAAGTTTCCATCGGTCATGCTTTGATAAGCGATGCTCTTTATCTGGGGCTGAAACAAACAATTGAAGAATATAAAAATTGTCTCCGTTAATGATGAACTTGACTTTACTGGCTGCGCAAACAGCCATTGGGGATACCCTGGCAGGGGGTAATCCTGTTTTGACGCCTGTTTCGGGAGAGGCGCAGATGAACCTTTGGGACATGGCGCTGAAAGGCGGATGGATTATGGCTGTACTGGCTGTACTGTCTGTGGTGTGTTTCTATATTTTCTTTGAACGACTGGCGGTTATCCGCAAAGCCGGCAAAGACGATCCCATGTTTATGGAGCGTATCCGTGACTATATCCGCACCGGCGAAATAAAGTCGGCCATTAACTATTGTCGCATAACCAATACGCCTTCGGCACGTATGATTGAAAAGGGAATTACCCGTATGGGGCGTCCTGTGGCCGATGTGCAGGCTGCTATTGAAAATACAGGTAATATTGAAGTTGCCAAACTGGAAAACGGATTGCCTATTGTTGCAACCATTTCCGGCGGTGCACCTATGATTGGTTTCTTGGGGACTGTTACCGGTATGGTGCAGGCTTTTTGGGAAATGGCAAATGCCGGAAATAATATCGATATCACTCTGCTTTCGGGAGGTATTTATGAAGCTATGATTACTACGGTGGGTGGTTTGATAGTGGGTATTGCAGCTATGTTTGCCTATAATTATCTGGTGACTCGTGTAGATAAGGTGGTGAGCCAGATGGAAGCACGCACCATGGCATTTATGGATTTGCTGAACGAACCTGTTCAAAAGTAAAAGCGTATGGCACTGAAAAGAAGACATAAAATATCGCCCAACTTCAGTATGGCGTCTATGACGGACATCATATTCCTGTTGCTGATATTTTTTATGATTACCTCCACCATGGTGTCGCCCAATGCCATCAAGGTGTTGCTTCCGCAAGGTAAGCAGCAGACTTCGGCAAAGCCGCTCACGCGGGTAATCATTGATAAGAACCTGAATTTCTATACTGCTTTCGGCAATCAGGACGAAATGCCGATTGAGTTGGAGGAATTGCCTGCTTTTTTGCAAGAGTGCGCTCAGAAAGAGCCCGATATGTATGTGGCGCTCTATGCGGATGAGGCAGTGCCTTATCGTGAAATAGTAAGGGTGCTGAACATTGCTAATGAAAATCACTTCAAAATGGTGCTGGCCACGCGTCCGCCTGAGAAGAAACGATAAGCTGATTCTTCGTTATTGTCATTCTGAATGAAATGAAGAATCTGTAAACATGAGAATAAAAGCATGAAAAAAAATAAGATAACAGGACTGATTGGTACGATTGTACTACATGCCGTTCTCCTTATTCTGTTGCTGGTGATAGCTATTCGCCGTCCGCAGATGCAGGAGGAAGGAGGTGTGCCTGTTATGTTGGGAAATACGGAACTGTCGCAAGGCAATGCCGACCCTTATACGTTGACGGATGTGGATATAATGAATGAGCCGGAAGCCCCTGCACCTGATATTTCCGAACCGGAGCCGGTTCCTGCCGTTGATGTAAAAGAGGAAGTAATCACTCAGACAGAAGAGGAAACAGTGGCAGTGCCCAAGAAAGAGCCGAAAAAGGAAACTAAAAAAGAGACTCCCAAGAAGGAAACTCCCAAAAAGGAAGTTCCAAAGAAAGATACTGTAAAACCGAAAGAGAAGACTGAAGCCGAGAAACGTGCCGAGGCTGAGAAAGCTGCTGCGGAAAAGAAGGCGGCTGCAGAAAAAGCGGCGGCAGAGGCAGCGGCAAAGAAGATTGCCGGTGCTTTTGGCAAGGGTACTCAGATGGGGAACAAAGGAACCGGTACGGCAGGGAGTGGTCTTGAAGGTAGCCCGACAGGTAATGCGGCGGAAGGAAAATCGACAGGTACAGGTGGTTATGGAACATTTGACCTTAATGGACGTTCTTTGGGCAGCGGCGGTTTGCCGATGCCTGTTTATAATGTTCAGGATGAGGGCCGTGTGGTGGTAACCATCACTGTAAATCCGGCAGGGCAGGTGATAAGTACAAGTATCAACAAACGTACCAATACGGTAAATGCTGCGTTGCGGAAGGCTGCGGAGGAGGCGGCACGTAAAGCCCGCTTTAACCAAGTAGACGGAGTAAATAACCAGACGGGTACTATTACATATTACTTTAAACTGAAGTAGCTTATGAAAACAATTTATGTATTTTTGGCAGAAGGCTTCGAGGAAGTGGAAGCGCTGACCCCGGTGGATGTGTTGAGACGTGCAGGTTTGCCTGTGAAGACAGTCTCTGTAACCGGTGTGCTGACCGTAAATGGTGCACACGGAGTTCCGGTTATAGCCGATATGGTGTTTGAAGAAGTGAAAGAAGCGGATACGGAAATGATTGTGTTGCCGGGTGGTCTGCCCGGAGCGACAAATCTGGATGCACACAAAGGATTGAGTGATTTGATTATGGCCTTTGCAGAAGCCGGTAAACCGTTGTCTGCTATTTGTGCGGCTCCGTTGGTATATGGCAAACGTGGTTTGTTGAAAGGAAAGAAGGCAACTTGCTATCCGGGCTTTGATAAATATCTGGATGGTGCTGACTATACAGCCGCTTTGGTACAGAATGACGGCAATTTTATTACGGGAAAGGGCCCCGGTGCTGCAATGGACTTTTCATTTGCAATCGCAGAAAAATATGTCGGTGCAGATAAGGTGAAGGAACTGAAACAAGCGATGATGATTGCTGAATGAAGAAACATGTTATCATAGTAGCCGGTGGTAAAGGTTTGCGTATGGGTGGAGATATTCCGAAACAGTTTCTGCCGATAGGCGGCAAACCTGTGCTGATGCGTACTATTGAGGCCTTTTATTCCTACGATCCTTCTATACATATAATATTGGTGCTTCCATTGGCTCAACAGGCTTATTGGAAGCATCTGTGTGAGACATATCATTTTGTATTGCCTCATGATATTGCCGATGGGGGCGAAACTCGTTTTCACTCTGTAAAGAATGGTTTGGCACTTGTCGGGGGGGAGGGGCTGGTAGGTGTTCATGATGGTGTCCGTCCTTTTGTGTCCCGACAGGTAATTGCCGGATGCTATGATACGGCCCGGCAGCGGCACGCCGTTATTCCTGTGATAGATGTGGTAGAGACAGTGCGGCATCTGACAGGGGTGGGAAGTGAAACGGTTCCACGCAATAACTATAAACTGGTTCAGACTCCACAGGTATTTGATGTACAATTGCTGAAAGATGCTTATCGGCAAGAATATACGGATGCTTTTACCGATGATGCTTCCGTAGTGGAAGCAATGGGTAAGGAGGTATGGTTGGTAGAAGGAAACAGGGAAAACATTAAATTAACAACTCCATTCGATTTGAAAATAGCGGAAGTCTTAATTTGAAATGTTCGATATCACTACGCGTGACATAAAATATTTGCAAGGGGTGGGGCCCCAACGTGCAACAGTCTTGAACAAGGAGCTGAATATTTTTTCCTTGCGTGATTTGTTGTACTATTTCCCTTATAAATATGTAGACCGGAGCCGTCTTTACTATATTCATGAAATAAACGGTAATATGCCTTACATTCAGTTGAAAGGTGAAATCCTCAGTTTTGAGACTTTTGGCGAAGGAAGACAACGCAGGCTTGTCGGTCATTTCTCGGATGGAACGGGGGTTATTGATCTTGTTTGGTTTCAAGGAATCAAATATCTGTTGGAACATTATAAGACCCGGACAGAATACATAGTCTTCGGCAAACCGACCGTATTCAACGGCCGTATCAATGTGGCGCATCCCGACATGGATCCCTCGGGCGAACTTACCCTTTCTGCAATGGGGCTGCAACCCTATTATAACACGACGGAGAGGATGAAACGCGGTTTCCTCAATTCGCATGGATTGGAGAAGCTGATGAAGAATGCACTTGCTTTATTGCAGGAACCTCTTGCGGAGACGTTAAGTCCGCAAATTATAGAAGAACATCACTTGATGTCGTTGGATGACGCCATCCGTAATATTCATTTTCCTCAGAACCCTGAATTACTTCGTAAGGCACAATATCGCCTGAAGTTTGAAGAACTGTTTTATGTGCAGCTCAACATTCTGCGTTATAGCAAAGACAGACAACGTAAATATCGCGGTCTGTATTTTGATAAGGTAGGGGAGATATTCAATACCTTCTATTCCCAAAACCTTCCTTTTGAATTGACCGGAGCGCAGAAACGGGTAATAAAGGAAATAAGAAAAGATATGGGGAGTGGGCGACAAATGAACCGCCTGTTGCAAGGAGATGTGGGAAGCGGAAAAACATTGGTTGCTTTAATGTCGATGCTGATAGCATTGGATAATGGCTTTCAGGCTTGCATGATGGCTCCTACCGAAATACTTGCGGCGCAGCATTATGAGACGATTCGGAAATTTCTATTCGGCATGAATGTTCGGGTGGAGTTGTTGATGGGTTCTGTGAAAGGAAAGAAGCGAGAAAAGATTTTGAAGGATTTGCTTACCGGAGATATTCAGATATTGATTGGAACACATGCCGTACTCGAAGATACGGTGGGCTTTTCTTCTTTGGGAATGGTGGTGATTGATGAGCAACATCGTTTTGGAGTAGCTCAGCGTGCCAAATTGTGGATGAAAAACACTTGTCCGCCTCATGTGCTTGTAATGACGGCTACTCCTATTCCACGAACATTGGCCATGACACTTTATGGTGACTTGGATGTATCAGTGATTGATGAACTGCCCCCCGGACGTAAGCCTATTCAAACTGTTCATCAGTTTGACAATCGTCGTGCCGGTCTTTATGCTTCTATCCGTAAACAGATAGAAGAAGGACGTCAGATATACATTGTTTATCCTTTGATAAAGGAAAGTGAAAAGATGGATATTAAAAACTTGGAGGAGGGTTATGAACATATATGTGCAGAGTTTCCTGATTGCCGGGTGAGCAAGGTACATGGAAAAATGAAACCCGCCGAGAAAGATGCGGAGATGCAACGGTTTGTTTCCGGTGAAACGCAAATAATGGTGGCTACTACTGTGATTGAGGTTGGTGTAAATGTTCCTAATGCTTCGGTGATGGTTATAGAAAATGCAGAACGTTTCGGACTCTCTCAGTTGCACCAGCTTCGAGGGCGTGTCGGCCGTGGCGCCGACCAGTCTTATTGTATTTTAGTGACCACTTATAAACTCACGGAGGAAACCCGAAAGCGTTTGGAAATTATGGTGCAGACAAATGATGGTTTTGAAATAGCCGAGGCAGACTTGAAGCTTCGTGGTCCCGGTGATTTGGAGGGAACTCAGCAAAGTGGTGTGGCTTTTGATTTGAAGATAGCAGATATCGCCCGTGACGGACAGCTGCTTCAGTATGTACGTGAAGTAGCAAGTAGGGTTGTGGATGAAGACCCTACATGTATTCGTCCCGAGAATGCCGTGTTGTGGCAGCAGCTTCAGGCTTTGCGTAAAACAAATATAAATTGGGCAGCAATATCTTAGCTTACTCTGTATTACTGTTAAAACAGAGGATATATGTTGCAAAACATAAAAGGTATCTATCTTCCCTGCCCACAATGGTTTTCGTTCGTTTTATCACGCTATTGTGTATATTCTACATAAAAAAAGAGTTAAAGATAGAGCTGCCATTTCGAAGAAAAATTCTATCTTTGGGGGAATTTTTGAATAGAAGTATCTTGATAACCTTAAAAGAACCAATGTTATGATGGAAAAAACGTTAGTCATTTTGAAACCGTGTACTCTTCAGAGGGCACTGGTCGGTGAGATAACAAGTAGATTTGAACGCAAAGGATTACGTTTGGCCGGAATGAAAATGGTTCAATTGACAGATGAGGTACTTAGCGAACATTACGCTCATTTAAGCTCAAAGCCGTTCTTTCAGCGTGTAAAGGATTCAATGATGGCTTGTCCTGCTATTGTTTGTTGCTTTGAAGGTGTAGATGCTATTCAGGTGGTGAGAACATTAACCGGTCCTACTAACGGTCGCTTGGCTGCACCCGGAACTATTCGTGGAGATTACAGTATGAGTTTTCAGGAAAACATAGTTCATGCATCCGATTCACCTGAAGCTGCCGAAGTAGAACTAAAAAGATTTTTTAAACCAGAAGAGATATTCGAGTACGAGCAAGCTGTGTTTGGCTTTCTTTATGCTAATGACGAATATTAAAAGAAAAACAAAAGAAACGGATGATTTTGAAATGTATTAAAGTAGTCGCAGCGGCAGCTTTTGCCTTAGTCAGCCTGAATGTGTCAGGACAGGACTTGTTGGCACGCCAGGCGCCAATCGACAGAAAGTTGAAGGCAGTAGATTCAGTTGCATTAATTCGTCAGATTAAAGCGGAGAAAGCTGCTTATCCTGCATATACCCTTTATCCTAACTGGAGCAACGAGCGTGTACACGCTTACGGTAATACCGTTACTATCCCTGATACTTTCCGTATTGATATGACCGGTTTCCACATGCCGACTGAACATACAAAGATTACTTCAAAATTCGGACCTCGCCGTCGCCGTATGCACAATGGATTGGATATTAAAGTCTACATTGGCGATACGATTCGTGCTGCTTTCAGTGGAAAAGTGCGTATGGTGAAATACGAACGTCGCGGTTATGGAAAATACGTGGTAATCCGTCATGAGAATGGTTTGGAAACTGTCTATGGACACTTGTCCAAGCAGATTGTAAATGAAGACCAATATGTGGAAGCAGGCGAGCCCATCGGATTGGGCGGTAACACGGGGCGTTCTACGGGGTCTCACCTTCACTTCGAAACCCGTTTCTTGGGGCAAGCCATTAACCCGGCACTTTTATTTGATTTTGAAAAGCAGGATATTGTAGCCGATTCTTATTTGTTTAGAAAAGGCAATAACAGATATAGACGCAATAACACCAGCAGTAAGAATGTCAGCCTGATGGCTTCTTCGGATGGAACTATCCGTTATCATAAAGTGCGCAGTGGTGATACGTTAAGCCGGATTGCGCAAAAAACAGGTACTTCTATTGATGCGCTGTGTAAATTGAACCATATTACCCGTAGAACGATACTTCGTCCGGGACAAGTGTTAAGATGTTCTTAAGTAATAGTTAATTAAGAAATATAAAATAGGGCGGAAAGGAGTATTCTTTTCCGCCTTTTTGTTTACGCTTAAGCAGAAAAATGTGTAACTTTGTCGCCTATTCATAGAGAATGATGAAAGATACTAAACAACAATTTGAACATGTGATAGCTATTTGCCGTGATTTGTTTGCGAAGAAACTGCATGATTACGGTGCTGCATGGCGTATCATGCGCCCTTCATCTGTTACCGACCAGATTTTTATTAAAGCCAACCGCATTCGAAGCATTGAAACCAAAGGGGTAACAATGGTGGACGAAGGTATCCGTTCGGAGTTTATGGCTATCGTTAATTATGGAATTATCGGTTTAATCCAGCTGGAATTGGGGTATGCCGAGACGGATGACATGACAGAGGCGCGTGCGTTGGAATTATACGATCAGTATGCAAAACAGGCATTGGAGTTAATGCTTGCCAAGAACCATGACTATGATGAAGCATGGCGTAGCATGCGTATAAGTTCTTATACCGATTTGATTTTGATGAAGATTTACCGCACCAAGCAAATCGAGGGTCATGATGGGGCTACCTTGGTATCCGAGGGAATTGATGCCAATTATATGGATATGATTAATTATTCGGTATTTGGATTGATAAAATTGGAATTTGGAGAGTAAGCGTTTACATAGCATTATTGGACTTTGGACGAATGCATGCCGTTTCTTTTTGGCAATTGTATTTATATTTTCCGGCTTTGTCAAGGCGGTAGATCCTCTAGGTACTCAATATAAAATTCAGGATTATCTGGAGGCTTTCGGTTGGACTTCGTTGGTTCCGGCATTTTTTCCGTTCTTGGCATCGGTATTGCAGGCAATGATTGAGTTCTGTTTGGGCGTATACCTGTTATTTGGCATTCGCAGGCGGACGACACCTTTGTTCATGCTGCTTATTATGGGAGTAATGACTCCGCTTACTTTGTGGTTGGCAATCGATAACCCGATATCTGATTGCGGCTGTTTCGGAGATGCGGTGGTGTTGACCAACTGGCAGACTTTTTGGAAGAACTGTTTCTTATTACTGGCTGCGGTGTCTGTATTCAAATGGCGGAATTGTATTACTCCGTTGATTACTAAACGTTTTGATTGGCTCGTTGCGCTTTATACATTCCTTTATATATTAGGAATGACTTTATATTGTTATCGTGAATTGCCGGTTTTCGATTTCAGACCTTACCATATCGGCGCTGATATTCGTAAAGGAATGGAAATTCCGGAAGGTGCTCAGCCCACTGTTTATGAAACTCGCTTTATCTTGAAGAAGGATGGTGTGGAGAAAGAGTTTTCACTTGAAAACTATCCTGACAGCACATGGACCTTCGTGGATTCTAAAACGGTTGTTAAGAAGCAGGGATATGAACCGCCTATTCATGATTTTTCCATTATTCGCCAAGAAGACGGTGAGGATATCACTGAAGAAGTGTTGAATGATGAGGATTATACTTTCTTGTTGGTGGCTCATCAGCTGAATCAGGCTGATGACAGTACGATCGACTTGATAAATGAGCTTTATGATTACAGTGTGGAAAATGATTATAAGTTTTACTGCCTTACTTCGTCTACCGATGAAGATATTGAAGATTGGCAAGAACGTACCGGAGCTGAATATCCGTTCTGTTTGATGGATAATATTACCCTGAAAACCATGATTCGGTCTAATCCCGGATTAATGTTATTAAAGAATGGTGTAGTAATTAATAAATGGAGTGTGAACAGTCTCCCTGACGAATATATGCTGACAGACCGTTTGGAAAAGCTTCCGTTGGCACAGATAAATACCAAGACATTCAGCCACAAAGTAATTCTGGTATTTGCCTGGTTTATATTCCCATTGCTGTTCTTCAGTATGGTAGATGCTGTTTGGGAGCAATATCATAAGAGAAAGAGAATAAAATTGAATGAGAATCAAACAAAATAATTTCATTAACCCTTTAACAAAAAAACAAAATGAGAAAGAACATTGTTGCAGGAAACTGGAAAATGAACAAGAACCTTCAAGAAGGTATTGCTCTTGCAAAAGAATTGAACGAAGCATTGGCTGCTGACAAACCTAATTGTGATGTAGTAATCTGTACTCCTTTTATTCACTTGGCTTCTGTTACTCCTATCGTTGACAAAGCGGTGATTGGTGTTGGTGCAGAAAACTGTGCTGATAAAGTGTCTGGTGCATATACAGGTGAAGTTTCTGCAGAGATGGTAGCTTCTACAGGTGCAGAATACGTAATCTTGGGTCACTCTGAACGTCGTGCTTACTATCACGAAACAGTAGAAATCTTGGAAGAAAAGGTAAAATTGGCTTTGGCTAATAACCTGAAACCTATCTTCTGTATCGGTGAAGTTTTGGAAGAACGCGAAGCTAACAAACAAAACGAAGTGGTTGCTGCTCAGTTGGCATCCGTATTCTCTTTGTCGGCAGAAGACTTTAGTAAGATTATCTTGGCATACGAACCGGTTTGGGCTATTGGTACAGGTAAGACTGCTACAGCTGAACAGGCTCAGGAAATCCATGCATTTATCCGTTCTTTGATTGCTGAAAAATATGGCAAAGAAGTTGCAGACAACACTTCTATCCTTTATGGTGGTAGCTGCAAGCCTTCTAATGCAAAAGAACTGTTTGCTAATCCTGATGTAGACGGTGGTTTGATTGGTGGTGCTGCTTTGAAGGTTGCTGACTTCAAAGGTATTATCGATGCATTCAAATAATTAGTTTTCAGAATATCTCAAAACAAAATAGCTACTATTTTGTCATTCTGAACGTGAGTGAAGAATCTGTGTATATTCACTTTGTGTTGACGGACTCTCCACTTTGTTCAGAATGACAATGTTAATGCTGTTAGAGTGATGATTATTCCTTGATTTTCCTAAATTCATAAAACGACATGAGATACATTTTTATCATCTTCTTCTTAACTTTTGGCATTTCCGCTTTTGCGCAGCAGAACATTGTAGAAAGTCTGCAACGTAATCGTGCCGGAGAGGGTGCAGTGACCATCCATCAAGACCCGAAGATAACGGGACTGATAGGTACAATTCATACCGGAAGTGCTGCCGGTGGTGAACAAAAAACGCTGAAAGCCAGAGGTTATCGGGTTCAGGTGTATGCCGGAAACAATTCTCGTGTGGCTCGCAACGAAGCCAACAATATGGCCAATAAGGTAAAAGAGGAATTTCCGGAACTCCCCGTTTATGCTTATTTCCAGCCTCCCCGTTGGTTATGCCGTGTAGGTGATTTCCGCAGTATAGAAGAAGCTGACGCAACTATGCGCCGTTTGAAAGCTACCGGTGTTTTTAAAGAAGTATCTATTGTTCGTGAACAAATTAATATTCCCTTAGACTAACATGGAAGAACTATTGCACCCCGAATGGTCTGCAGAGAAGATTGAGCAGTTGAAAGGCCATTATGAGAGTATCTTATCGCTGTTGGGCGAAGATGTAGAGAGAGAAGGATTGTTGAAAACTCCCGAACGTGTGGCAAAAGCTATGCTGACGCTGACACGCGGTTATGAACAGGACCCCCATGCTATTTTGTTGGGAGCTAAGTTTAAAGAAGAATATAGCCAGATGGTTATTGTAAAAGATATTGATTTCTTCTCTTTATGTGAGCATCATATGTTGCCGTTTTATGGCAAAGCGCATGTGGCTTATATCCCTAACGGTTATATTACGGGTTTGAGCAAAATAGCCCGTGTGGTTGATGTCTTTTCACACCGTCTTCAGGTGCAGGAACGTATGACGTTGCAAATTAAAGAATGTATTCAGGAAACATTAAACCCATTGGGTGTAATGGTGGTAGTGGAAGCAAAGCATATGTGTATGCAAATGCGTGGGGTGGAAAAACAAAATGCCATTACTACTACTTCTGATTTTACCGGGGCGTTTAATCAGGCAAAGACGCGGGAGGAATTTATGAACCTTATTCGTCATCAACGCTAACATATATAATAGCTCTATCAGGTGTGGAAGTGTGTCAGAACCTAAAAGTAACTGTTGCATTGTTATTGTAGGGAGGCAAAACCAAAATAACTTATTATTTTGTCATCCGAAACGAAGTGAAGGATCTATTGGTATCTTGCAGATCCTTCGTAAAGCTCGGAATGACAGATAAAAATAGCATTGTCAACCTCTTGACACTACTTTCCTATGATAAATTTTATGCTTTCAGCACTACCCGGTCACCCGCACGTTTGGCCATTTCTTTCAATAGTTCACTCAACTCTTTGTAGTGAGCCATAATTTCCAGGCATTTGTTGGCGTCTTGAGCTACTTCGGGTTTGCTTAATGCTTGCAGTGTATGCTTCATTTCTTCTTCCAGTATGGCCAGCTTAAAGTCGATGATTTGATGTGGGACCAGTTCGTGTAAGCGTTCTTCATCCGTTACTATCTTTTGGGATTTAGAATGATATTTGCTTAGTTGGTAACGGTCGTTTATCATCTCTGCCGCCAATTTGCTGATGGTAGGATCAGGATGTGCCAGAAAATAACGTTCTGCCGTGAAGTTCTGATCATGCAGATGACTCTCCGCTTCCGCCAATATTCTTCTGTGCAGCGGGTTGTGAAACTGTAATTCATCCTGTTTTAAGTCCATGGAAATATATTCTATCACTGTAAGTGGTGTTTCTGCATTCTCTTCTGTCTCTACATAACACATAATTCTTTCTCCATAACGGATTAAAGTCTTTATCAGCAGTTGTTCTTTGGCATAGAATACATACTTTTCTCTTCCCTCTTCGGGAATGTAGGACTGATATTGTGCTTCTAGTTCCTCGGGAGGGAAAGGAGGAGGTGGAACGTTATCTTCTGTTCCTATGGGAGGCGGGACCATATCAACGGAAGGAGAAAGCGTATTGGTTGTATCCTTCTCTTTCTTGATTTGTTCCAAATAGTTGTCATCACGCTGTAGCAGGTGCTTCTTTATTTCATTCAGGATGATTTGTTCATTTACATTCAGAATGGTAGCACACTCCTTTACACAAGCATAGCGAATCACATCATTAGGAATCAGCCCGATACTTCTTGCCATATCAGCTATCAGACCGGCTCGCTTGACAGGATCTTTTTGGGCGTCTTTCAGCAATAGATTTGTTTTAAAGCGAATGAAATTCTCTTCGTGTTCGGCAATATATTGCTTAAACTCTGTGGCGTTGTGCTTTCGGGAGAAGCTATCCGGGTCGTCTCCGTCGGGGAGGAGCAGAACTTTGATATTCATCCCTTCTGCAAGCAGCATGTCTATGCCTCGGATACTGGCTTTTATGCCGGCCTCGTCACCATCATATAACAAGGTGATATTTGGAGTAAAACGATGGAGCAGGCGGATTTGCTGTTCACTCAAGGCGGTTCCCGAATTAGCCACCACATTCTCTAATCCACATTGGTGCATGGCTATCACGTCGGTATATCCTTCTACCATGTAAACGCAATCTGCTTTCACGATGGCTGCTTTTGCCTGAAAGATGCCATACAGCTCTTTTCGTTTGCTGAATATTTCCGATTCGGGTGAATTGACGTATTTTTGATTGACTCCTTTGGTGCGGCTGTCTAATACACGTCCTCCGAAACCTAATACTTTTCCGCTGATATTGAACCATGGAAAAATGACGCGTCCCCAAAAACGGTCGCGCAGACTGCCATCTTCTTTTTCGTAACAGAGACCGGTTTTTATCAGGAACTCTTTTTTATATCCTTTGCGCAAGGCTTCTTGTGCCAGAGCATCGTGTGCCGTGGTGCTGTAGCCTAATTGGAATTTTCTCACAATGTCGTCACGAATACCACGTTGGCGGAAATAAGTCATACCGATGGCTTTGCCATCAGCATGGTTATAGAGGATATTCTGGAAATAATCACGTGCAAATTCATTTACGACGAAGAGACTTTCACGTATATTTTGTACTTCTTTCTCTTCATCGGTGAGCTCTCGTTCTTTTATTTCTATGTTGTATTTTTTTGCCAGCCAACGTAGTGCTTCAGGATAAGTCATTTGTTCGTGTTCCATCACAAAGTGAACCACGTTTCCTCCTTTTCCACAGGCAAAACATTTACATAGCCCCTTGGCCGGCGATACGTAGAACGATGGGGTTTTGTCGTCATGAAACGGGCAAAGCCCTACAAAGTTCACACCTCGCTTGCGTAGGGTGACAAATTCGGATACCACATCTACTATCTGTGCGGCATCCAATATCCGGTCTATGGTGGGTTGGTCTATCATTGCGAATGCGAAGATAATAAAAAAACGCCGTCGGAGGTGAGTTCGATGGCGTTTTTAACGGAATAATATAATCAATGGTTATTTGATATTGGGATTCAGTTTGTTCCATTCGGCAACAGGAGGAAGAACGCCCATTGCAATGACTTCATCGCGCAATGCACAGAGGTGTTCATAACTTTTTTCCAGTGCGGCTTCTTCTTCAGGAGTGCCTTTCACATCTTTCAAGTGGCAACCATCTTTGGTGATGGAAGTTTCCCAAGCCATCATGATGTGGTCGAACTTGCCATTGGATACATAAGTGCCTGCCGGCCAGCGGAATGGTTTTCCACCCATGGCGGCAGCAATCATTTCGATGGAAACGTATGACGGACTTTGGAAAGAAGAACGTCCGCGCAGGTTGATGATATTTGCACCGCCTTTGGTTACTTTTTGTTGAATTTCAGCCCATTGCTCTTTAGTCAGTTCGGGAGTGCCGATAATGTCAAGCAAAGCTTTTCCGTTTACTTTTGCGGTGGAAGCGTAGACTGCCATCTGCTCGCCGTGACCGCCATACGTGCGGCAGTTTTCTACTTTGTCCATAGCAATACCGAAATGTTTGGATAGTTCGCTACGTAAACGGGTGGAGTCAAGGGCAGCAAGAGTAGTGACCTGAGAGGGTTTTAAGCCGGAATATAATAAGGTAATGAGACCGGTGATATCGGCCGGGTTAAAGATGACTACGATATGCTTTACATCCGGGCAATAAGCTTTTACATTTTTACCGAATTCTTCGGCGATGGCAGCATTACCTTTTAGTAAATCTTCACGAGTCATGCCTGCTTTGCGGGCAGCACCTCCCGAGTTTACAATATATTTGGCATCGGTCAGGGCTTCTTTGATATCGGAAGTGAATGTGATGTTCATGCCTTCAAAACCACAGTGGAACAGTTCTTCTGCTACACCTTCCAGGCCCGGAGCGTAAGGATCGTATAAACAAATATTAGGAGTAAGGCCCATCATAATAGCAGTTTGAGCCATGTTGGAGCCGATCATGCCGGCAGCGCCTACGATTGTCAGTTTTTCGTTTGTTACAAATTCCATAATTCTTTTCTATTTAAAGTTTGTATAATATAAACGTTTTCGCAGGAGAGTATGTTTCCTTTTCCGGATACAAAGGTATAAAAGCTTTCGATAGGGTGTTTATTCTAAAATATTATATCGGATAACAGAAGGTTATATTGGAACTCTTTATTCTTATCTTTTCATTTGGTGTTCTGATAGTTTCATACAGGGAGGGTGCTGGCAGGGCGTGTGGAGATAAAATGTGCTGCCACCACCTCTGTATCTTCCTGTTGATGGAGATTTTAAAGGAGAAGTGGTAGCAGTGGTAGCACATTTGCTAAACTCTAGGAAGAGTAATGTAACTTTTCAGTGCGTCTACATATTCCTCAAAGGCTTCAAGACCTTTCGGGGTAATTTTGCAGATTGTACAAGGCATTTTGCCTTTGAAGGTTTTAATGACTTCCACGTATTCTGCCTTGTTCAGCTTGTCTATCTGTACACTCAGATTTCCTGCCGTTGCTCCTGTCTGTTGTTTCAGATAACTGAATTCGGCTTCTTCCACCGAAACCAGTATCGACATGATGGCAAGTCGAAGCTCGGAGTGTAGCAATGGATTTAATTCTTTGAACATAGGCGCAAAGTTATAATTTTTTTTGTTTACGGGCAGCATGGTTCAGCACATGTCCCGGGATAATCATCATAAAAATAAAAACAGGAGCGAATATCAATACCTGGTTGAAACCTTCATAGAAAAGGCATCCGATGGAACTTAATGCTCCCAGTGTGCCACAAATGGTCACTGTTTTATAATTTATCACCAGTCCTGTTAAAGTGGTACCCATACCCATCAGTAGAAGAATAATGAATAGGATGGGAAGTTTCCAGAAAAACATAGCGAGTAGAGATATCAAAAATCCGGCTGTTCCGAATACCAGCCAAATGTAGCTGATGACTTTGTCTAAATGACTTTTGACAGTCGGCTGTTGGTTGCGTGCAGAAAGGTAGGTTCCGGTTCCTCCTATAATGGGAAGCATAAACCATAGATATTGCCAGTTATTATTCTGTGTGTATGTTACCAGAAGCCATACTAACAGACTGGTAAATACAGTAGTGTATCCCCATAACAGGAAAGGCATACCGCAATTTGTCTCCATTCTATTTTTCGTGTTTTGAATCATTTGAGCGATGAGTTCTAAACTCTCTTTCTCATTCAATTTTCTTTCTTCCATAATGTTTTTCTCTTTAGTTTGTGATTGGTTAATATTTGATACTTTTCTCTATGGCTGTTATCAGCAGGCTGATTCCCCAACCTGCTATAACCCATAATACCCACCAGTAATGTGGACTTGTAAACCAGTTTACAGCTACTAAAAACAGGTTTATTACCACATAATAGACTAATGACCAAGTAAGCCAATTCCAAAAATAACGGGCTCTTTGTTGGCATTCCGCTTTAATCTGTTCCTCGGTTGGAACGAATTTTTCATTGTTCTGATTTACTTTCATGGCTTTTATTTTCCTTTCCCTTTTTTGTCTTTATGCAATGTGTAATTTTCGTTTTCATCGTGATAAACATAAATAGTGTGTTTTCCTGATGTCACTTCTTTAATTTGTGCTGTGGCTCTTGAACCTGTTGTTTTTTATTATCTCTTCTTTCATAGATTGTGGAGTGTGTAAATCTCCTACACCTATCATAAGATTTCCTTTGTCCGTCTTAATACCTTTTCCCGGAGCTGCTAGTGTGGCGCATGAGGTTGTGTTAAAACGTGGATAATGCTGTCGTTTGATTCGTGGGGACGAGGTTCGCTCGTCCGAAAACAGTTGGCTTTGTGTCTTCGGGCAGGCAAACCCTGCCCCTACAGCTGACGATGGGATAGGCCGGTTTAGTTTTGACACATTCCCAAGTTTTTGTTGAAATTTTGTGCTTGCTTTCATTGTTTTTATTGTTTGTGTATTGAATGCCAAAAGTTTATCTTTAATGAGTACTTTGCAAATATAATCTAGTTTATAATATAAACCAAATAATCAGGGAACTTTTTTTCTTGATATTCACTTTGTATATAGATATTTGTTTGTTAATGGCTTTTGGTTTGTTCGGCCGCTTGTAAAACCTTTATAGATAGTAGGCTTTAGTTGCCCTCTTTTGTATGTAGTTTGTGCGGTTTACGTGCGCATGCAATATAATTAGGTGTATTCCATTTCCTTTCTGTTTAGTTGTTTCTCAAAAGTATTTGTGATGTTACAACATTCTTACTTAGCATGCCACCACCCGGTACACATTTATGCACTCGTTCGAACAACTGGGTGGCGGAAAGGCTCTGCACCTCCTGAGGTTCTCAACTGCTTAATACCTTCTTATGGTATCCTGCTCTATAAAAAACACTCTTTGGTTTACTATCCGTTCAGGCAAAGTCAGCCAATATAATGCATTTTCTGGTATCTGTTCGTATGTTTGCGTAGAGTCTGTTGAGCTTTTGCAAGGAATGGATACAAATGATTTCCTATCAACATCCCAATAGTGCAATGTATAATCCCTACTTCTTTTTTTCTTATCGAATGTATAACTGAACTTTTGGTCTGGTTGGGGTATAAACAAATTTCGGGAATATTCGGCGCTTTTACAGCATAATTCAGAGCAGCATGAAGAACTTATCACAAGTAGATTAGTATCACACCTAGCCGACGTAGGCATTGCCGAATCCAGTTTGTAAAGACTCACAGTCTACTCCACACAAAGCGCATGGAGCATATAGACCATAATCTGTATGCGGGCCAGATTCATGGAATTTCAAAAATACTCTTGCATAATCAGGGGAATTTTGTTACCTTTAGGGTAGGTATTTTGAATTAGTGGCTTTCTTGACTTTTTACGATATATTTTATTGCTAATCAAGTATATAAGAATTTATACACTTCAACAGTACCAAAACATTGCCAAATAGAAAGATTTAATAAATATCAAATTTAATCATTATGATTCACACAAGATTCTTCATTATTATCCTAATTATCTTAGGTGGTATTGCATCCTGTCAAGATCAACCTGACAATCTTTCTATTAAAGAGAATCATGCAAATATCAAATCTAGAAGTTTGGCTATTTCAAAAGATGAAGCTATAGACTTAGTAAAGCAAAAAGTTCTGGGCAAAGATACATCCGATATTAATGTATTTATATCAAATACAATTATTGAAGAAAATGATACTATTCAAAGATATTTAAGTGGAAATAGTATCATAAAGTCATCTTGTTGGTTTTTCTTTGTCGATGACAATCCAATGGAGAATTGGTCGCACCCATGTAGATATATTTATGTCACAATGAATGGAGAATTTTCAATTGAACACCATTCCTTCCCTCCCAAAATGGAGAATATGACCAAAATAATATCTTCATCCGCTACTCCTTATATCCAATCTACCCCTTTATTATCCTTTCAGCAAATCAATAACCCAAAAGCTACTGCTAATCTGCATAACAAATATGCATTAATTATCAATGGAGGAATAGATAAGGAAAATAACCATCTAAGATACTGGAATAACTGTTCAGCATTCTACTCTGCATTAACTAAAATATATGGTTATTCCAAATCCAATATTACAACATTAATGGCCGATGGACAAAACCCTGAAAAAGATAGAAATTTGAATAATGGCGAATATGATTCAACACCACTTGATTTGGATGGAGATGGAACTCCTGATATAAACTCTTCAGCAACACGCTCATCAGTAATTTCAAGTTTTCAAAGATACGCGGAATTGTTAACCCAGGAAGACGATTTAACAATATTTATAACAAGTCATGGAGGTCAAATTAACTCAGAGACATATACTTTTGCTTTATGGAACGATATTGCTGGTATGACAAGCGATGAGTTGGCTAATTTACTAAACAACATAAACGCACGTTGTATTAATATTATTCTTACGACATGTAGAAGTGGAGGTTTTTATTACAAACAATTTTAAATCAGATAAGGAGCATGCACAATCATCTTCTATTCCTGAAAACCTTGAAAACAGAGTTTCTTTAGCTTCATATGACTATAATCTTAGTATAAATGGACCAATGCATTTTAATTATACTTGTGATATAAGCAAATGGAAATCAGGTAATTACGTAATCCATATTTCAGATGGTATAACTATTGTAAAAAGAATCATAACTATAAATTAATCCAATGCACAAATGAAGAACAAATTAATTAAAGGATATATTCTTTTATCCGCAGTAATCCTAGGATTACAAGCCTGCAATGACGATGATTCATACACTGGAAATGCCACCTTGAGCGATTGCATCACTTACAAAAATGCATACGATGAACACGCAATCGATAGTCTATGTTTCACTATGAGAAACGATGTGCTACTATTCAATCACCGTAGTGCATTGGTCAATTGTGACTCAGAAGGAGCAAATGTACAGGTTCAAACTCAAGGTAACACCCTAATTATTAAAGAGGAATATTTAGGTAAGCAAGAAGCCAATTGCAACTGTATGATGAATTTGGACTATGCTATCCGGAACCTTTCTCACCAAACTTATCGAATAAAGGTTATAACTCCTACAGCAACATTGGCAGAATTCGATCTGAAAGTCGATGAAAAGACAGAAGCCATCATCACTTATCCTCGATACAAGTGAAATGGGGAAAATAGCAGATAACAAAAACTGAAACCTATTGTTAAATGTTTGGTTATCTACATTATACACTGAAAACATAAGAAAGCAGCGAACTTTAAAGAAAAATTCGCTGCTTTCTCGTAAGCATCATTTTAGTTTCTCCTCCTGTCTATTGTATTATTTCTGTTTATCCAGCCATTTGTTGAAGTCCTCCGGGTGTTCAGCTGCAAACCCTTTAAACACATTCTCACGGTACTGTATCCTCACAGGGAGCAAACAAAAAGAGTCCTAAAAAAAAGATAAACTTACCATATTCTTTTTCTCATCCTAAAAAATTACAAGAAGGCAATAAGAACAAGACAAGGGATAGTAAAGACATGAAAAATCGTTTACTTCCTGAAATATTATTTATATTTGTTGTGCCCTTCATAATCTTTGATAAAGAGATACCTTTTAAAGACTGGTTGTTTTCATCTTACCATCAATTACAATTGTTAAACTATTTTATACTACTGCGGTGGTTAGCAACTCCGCAAAGCCCGGTTACCCATTGATTTTACGTTGTTTCTCAGGTATTTATCCGGCATGAACAAGCCTAACGAACCGCTGATAAAGCTTCCACTATTGCTAAATACTCCTAGCATACCACCACCCGATACACATTCCCCTTGGCGGTATGTACCCGCTCGCCCAGCTGTGGCATGATGCGGCTCAGGCTGTAGGCGGTCATACCCCTCATGACCGAAGGATGGGCGGAC
>OJQZ01000016.1_pt1 | contig 157750 bp, 147 predicted proteins | sample 1599071 | NCBI WGS metagenome assembly OJQZ01 (sample SAMN03922525, study PRJEB24848) | human gut metagenome | isolation source: stool sample | host: Homo sapiens | place: Germany | collected 2010-05
ATGCAAAAATTAAAGCATTTAGGGCTTCATTTCGTGGAGTAGTAGATAAGAGGTTTTTTCTGTATAGATTAGCAAAGGTGTATGCATAAAGGGAAATTAACAAATGTTAATCCCCCAAGAATTACAACTGAGCCCATACTTGTCTTTTTCGCAGAGAATAAAGATTTTCAGAACAATACGGAATCGTGTGAGAGGAAGCCGGTTTTTACACATACGTATGTATAAGGTTACGCATACCCGGGCTTGAGAAATACCATCGTGGCATTGGAGTAGTCGTAATATTTGCGGCCGCAGCAATAACAGCCGTCCGTACATTCCTCGATAAGCAGCACGGCGTAAAACTCGAATTTCACGGCCTCCTGTTCCAAATCCGGATGTTTCAGATTGATGATGCTTGCTTGGGGATGCAGTGTCTTGCATCCCAAACGGCGGTTGCATTCGCACACGTTCTTTATGTCCAACGTATCTTTCATCTCCTCTTTCATCTGCCCTTTCAGCTAATCATCCTTGCGCGGTATTCATTCGGTGTGCATCCTTCCCGTTTCTTGAACAGACGGCACAGGTGCTGCGGATATTGGAATCCCAATGAATATGCTATTTGGCTTACAGTATCTCGGGTGCCGACAATACGGTCTTTCGCTATTTCGATTACTTTCTCCTGAATATATTCCTGCGGCGTCTTACCGGTCTCTTTCTTTAGCATGTCTCCGAAATAGTTGGGCGAGAGACATAATTTGTCGGCGAAATATTTTACTGAGGGAAGCCCGTCACGCTCGGCGGCAGCCCCCTCGAAATATTCATCCAGCAGATATTCGAAACGGATCAGTACATCCCGGTTGCTTTTGCTGCGCGTGATAAACTGGCGTTCGTAGAAACGCATGCAGTAACCGAGCAGCAATTCGATATAAGTGGCAATCAGTTTTTTGCTGTGTTTGTCTATGCCATGCTCCAGCTCTTTCCGGATGATGTTCAGGCAGTCCAATATGATTGTCTGCTCCTCTTCGGATACGTGCAACGCTTCATTGACCTCATACGAGAAAAACGTGTAGCTCTTTATCGTTTTACTCAATGATGTGCCGCGAAGCAGGTCGGGGTGGAACAGGATTCCGTAGGCATTTGTCTGAATGTTTGTGACCGTGGAAGTCGTTTCGGCCGTTTGTCCCGGGGCGAAACAGACAATGGTTCCTTCTTCGTAGTCGTACTTCTGGCGGCCATACCTGATGTCGCAGGACTTTTCCAATTTCAGGAACAGGGCATATAGACCATAGTTCAGGCGTATAAAATCCACCCCGCATGTCGCTTCATTGAGGTTGACCACGCTGACCAACGGGTGCAGGGTTTCGATACCGTACAGTTGATTGTACTGGTCCACATTGTCTAAATTGAGTATTTTATCCATATCTCTGTATTTTCATTTTCTCTTTTCTTTCATCACACAAAATTAGAGGATTATACGGATTTTACCATAACCTCAATTACTGATAATATAACCTCAGATACAGATTTCGCACATTCTCCCCGGAAATTATGTAATTGGGGTTATAATATCTGTAATTCATCTACCGTCCTGTCTTATGGTTCCCGCTATTTTTGCACTTGAAAAACAAATGAACAGATAAACCATGTCGAAGAATATTTTGATTTTATCGTCCAGTCCCCGTCGTGGCGGCAATTCGGACACGCTCTGCGATGAATTCATGCGCGGAGCCATAGAGAGCGGAAACCGGGTAGAGAAAGTTTTCCTGCGCGACAGTAACATACATCCCTGCACGGGGTGCGGCGTATGCAGCCGGGATAAAAAGCCATGTCCGCAGAAAGATGATGCTGCGGAAATCATCGGAAAGATGCTTGCGGCGGATGTCATCGTAATGGGCACACCGGTCTATTTCTATGCCATGAGCGCACAGATGAAAATGATGATAGACCGTTGCTGCGGACTTTATACCGAGATGAGTAACAAGAAATTCTATTTTATAGCCACAGCCGCCGAAGAGGATGAAACGATTATGGATCGCGTTGTTGCCAATTTCATGGGATTCCTTGACTGCCTGGAAAATCCGACTGTGAAGGGGGCCCTGTTTTGCGGCGGAGTATGGCATGTGGGAGAAATCAAAGGAAACCCGAAATTGCAGGAGGCATACGAAATGGGGAAACTGGTATAAGGAAAGGAGAGGATTATGACACTGGACGATTTTCTGAATCATATCGAGGCCGGCGGTGCGCTCAATACGCCGGAAATTTACCGGCTGATGGACGAAATGAGCGACGAAGCCCGGCGCATCACCTGCGATATAAACAACTCGTACCATTCACAGGAGGAGTTGCGTGTGTTGATGTCGCGTCTGCTCGGCAAACCCGTGGACGAGACCTTCAAGATGTTTCCTCCGTTCTACACCGATTTCGGCAAGAATATCACCATCGGGCGCAACGTCTTCATCAACGCCTGTTGCCATTTTCAGGATCATGGCGGCGTGACATTGGGCGACGGTTGTCTCATCGGGCATAATGTGGTGTTCGCCACGCTCAACCACGGCACGGCTCCCGAAGACCGGGGGGCGATGTATCCGGCCCCTATCCGGTTAGGCAAAAACGTGTGGGTCGGCTCCAACTCTACCATCCTGCGGGGTGTGACCGTGGGTGATAATGCCATTATCGCCGCCGGATCGGTGGTGACGAAAGACGTGGCGGCCAACACGGTTGTAGGAGGCGTACCGGCAAGGCATATCCGAAACATTGACAGGAACGAAAAGCAATAGCCTATGGAACCGGAATCAGTAACCAACCATACAGCCATCCCTGTCAGGTCATCCGAGCGATATGTCATATTGGACGTGCTGCGCGGATTGGCCCTGTTGGGTATCGCGCTGGCCAACTTCCCTGAGTTTTCGTTGTATTCCTTTCTTTCGGTTGAAGCTGCGGATGTCATGCCTACGGCCGGAATCGACCGTATCGTGCGTTATCTGCAATACATCTTTATCGACGGGAACCGTTACTTCAAAGTGACGGGACTGTTCCTGTTGGGCTTTTGTATCGGGCGTAACCGCCTTTATGCCGATTTGACCGGCCTCATGCCGCAACTGAAACGCATCGCCTGTTACGGATTTATCGTCGGGGTGCCGCTGTCGTTCATCTATGCGTGGAGTGCGATGAATGGTCGTCCGTGGGGATTGGGCACGCACGCCGTACTCTATTTCACCAGCGTTTTTCCGCTGGGTTTCGCCTACGTGGCCGGTATATGCCTTTGTTACCTTCGGCGTCCGCAATGGAAAGGTTTCCGTTTCTCCGCCATGCCGGGACGCATGGCCCTTACCAATTATATCGGGCAGTCGGCATTCGGTATGTTGCTTTTCTACGGCATCGGGTTCGGTTTTGGTGCCGGTGTGGGATTGGTTTATGTAGTTCTGATTGCTGCCGGAGTATGGATTGTACAGGCACTGTTCAGTAGTGTCTGGTTGTACTTCTGCCAATTCGGTCCGTTGGAATGGATTTGGCGGATGCTCACTTACGGAAAGGTGTTCAAACTCATCAAAGAAGAGAACGAGTGAAGACACAGGTTGACAAAACAAACGCCCTGCTTGCGTCAATCCGTGACGGTAAACCGATGACGCTGCGGCAACAGCTACGCCTGACCGTGCTGCTCAGCGTTCCTGCTGTCATCGCACAACTTTCCTCCATTGTCATGCAGTATATCGATGCGGCGATGGTGGGACACCTCGGAGCCGAGGCTTCGGCTTCCATCGGGCTGGTATCGACGACCACATGGCTCTTTTGGGGGCTGTGTGTGGCGGCTGCCACCGGATTCTCCGTACAGGTGGCGCACAGAATCGGAGCGGGCGATATGCAGGGGGCGCGTGCCGTGTTGCGGCAATCATTGACCGCCACACTTGTTTTCAGCCTGTTATTAGCCGTACTTGGTGCGGCAATCAGCGGTATGCTTCCCGGTTGGTTAGGAGGTGATGTTTCCATCCACCGGGATGCGTCGCTCTACTTCTTTATTTTTTCGCTCTTCCTTCCTGCCTTACAGATGAATTTCCTTGCAGGCGGTATGTTGCGTTGTTGTGGCAATATGCACATGCCGAGTTTGTTAGGTGTGGCGATGTGCATACTGGATGTCGTTTTCAATTTTTTTCTGATTTTCCCTTCACGCGAATGGCACGTGGCAGGAGTCTCTTTCACGATGCCGGGTGCCGGATTGGGAGTGGAAGGTGCGGCGTTGGGTACGGCTGCTGCCGAAGCGGTGGTTGCCGGGATATTGCTGCGGTATCTTTGGATGCGTTCCGATGAATTGAAACTGACGGGAGAGCAAGGGAGTTTCCGGCCGAGAACAGCGACCTTGAAAAAGGCTATACATATCGGTCTTCCGATGGGTATAGAGCATATCGTCATTTGCGGTGCGCAAATCATGACGACGGTTATCGTGGCACCGTTAGGTGTCTTCGCCATCGCGGCCAACTCGTTTGCCATCACCGCCGAGAGCCTTTGCTATATGCCCGGTTACGGGATTGCGGATGCCGCCACGACACTGGTCGGACAGAGTATCGGTGCCGGCCGCCGGAAGCTGACACGCAGTTTCGCCCGCATCACCGTATTGATGGGAATGGGTATTATGGGATTGATGGGTGTACTCATGTATCTGTTCGCGCCCCAGATTATCGGATTGATGACACCCGTTGGGGAAATCCGGGAATTGGGCGTGATGGCCTTGCGCATCGAGGCGTTCGCCGAGCCGATGTTCGCGGCTTCGATTGTCGCTTACGGGGTCTTTGTCGGGGCGGCTGACACGCTTGTTCCGTGCCTGATGAATTTTTTCAGCATCTGGGCGGTGCGTCTGTCATTGGCCGCATTGCTCGCTCCTACGTTGGGACTGAAAGGCGTATGGATTGCCATGTGCGTCGAGTTGTGTTTCCGGGGTATGATTTTCCTTGTCCGCCTGAAACGGGAACGGTGGATGAAAAAGGTATGAAACGACCAGCTTCTGTAATTGGGGTTATAACATCTGTAATCCATCTACCAAGCCGCTCTGTAATCTCCTGTAACTTTGCAAAGAAAAAAGAGAACAATAAACATCAAAATCACAGCGATTATGAAACGCATAACAATTTTAACTGCCGCTTTCCTCTGCCTTTTCGGTCTGACGGAAAGCACGGAACAGAACAATCAAAGTAGCAGAAATATGGAAGACCTGAATTTGACACAGGAATGGGACAAGACGTTCCCGAAGAGCGATAAGGTAAACGAAACCGTGCTGCTTATGACCGCAGGAGACAATAACGAGCATATTTTCGACCAGGCTTTGAGTTATTTCCATATCATCAGCGGCGTGTTGGGAGGAAAAGAAGTCGGTACTTATCTGGCAGGCGGTTGTACGGGGTGTGAGAATATAGCCCGTCAAATAGTACCTGAGCATCTTGAAAAAGCCTATAAAAGGGGATCGGAATTATAAATCTTAAAATAGAATAAGATATGAACAGATGTATTATTGTTATGGTCTTGCTGCTTGTGACAGCCACATCCGTACTGACTGCTTGCAGTCCTGACGATGAACCTATAACAGAAAATCCGGTGACTCCCGTTCCTAATCTCGAAGAACCGGGCAACAACGACAATTCCGGAAACGGAAATAACGATAGCGGGAATAGCAATGGAAATCATGAAAATAATGAAGGAGAAAACGAAATGAACAGAAACATTACAGTCCGTGTAGGCGGTCGCAGCTTCGCCGTAACACTTGAAGACAATGCCACGGCACGTGCCTTTACCGCTCTGCTGCCGATGACGGTAACGATGAACGAGATGAACGGTAACGAGAAATACCATTACCTGTCAGAGAATCTGTCCACAGACAGTAACCGGCCGGGGACAATCCGGAACGGGGATTTGATGCTCTACGGTTCCAATTGTCTCGTTCTTTTCTATGAAACGTTCTCTTCGTCTTACAGCTACATCCGTTTAGGACGGCTTGATAATCCGTCAGGGCTGGCTTCGGCTCTTGGACGAGGCAATGTGACCGTAACTTTTGAAACCAGTAATAACTAAAACAATATCTCAAATGAAACTTATTAAAGATACTGAGTTCGGGGGCGAACGTCCCTTGTTCGAGTCCCATGACCTCCGTCTGGAGAATGTGGTTATCCGTGCCGGAGAATCGGCCATCAAAGAGTGCAGCAACATCGAAGCGTTCGAATGCCGTTTCGAGGGTAATTATCCTTTCTGGCATGTACACGGCTTCAAAATCGACCGTTGTTATTTCGATGTCGGAGGCCGCTCGGCCCTGTGGTATTGCGACCACCTGAAAATGACCGATACGGTTATCGACGCGCCGAAGATGTTCCGCGAGATGAACGAAATAGACATCGAGAACGTAACGATGAACGATGCCGATGAGGTGTTCTGGCGTTGCAACGGCATCCGCATCAAGAACCTCAAACTGCATGGCGGCACTTATCCTTTCATGTTCAGCAACGACATTTATGTGGACGGACTGGAAAGTGACAGCAAATATGTATTCCAGTACGTGAAGAACGTGGAAATTCATAACGCCAAGATTACAACGAAGGATGCGTTCTGGGAAGTGGAGAATGTGACTATCTATGATTCCGAACTCAACGGAGAGTACCTCGGCTGGCATTCGAAGAACCTGCGTCTGGTCAACTGTCATATCACCGGTGAACAGCCGCTCTGCTACGCTCACGACCTCATATTGGAGAACTGCACCTTCGGACCGGATTGTGACCGGGCATTCGAGTACAGCACCTTGCAAGCCGATATTCGCGGAGCCATCACGAATATCAAGAACCCGATGTCGGGACGCATCGTGGCCGACGAGTTCGGTTCAATAACCATAGACGAGAATATCAAGGCTCCCGCCGATTGTGAAATCCGACTCCGGGACGAACGGACCTGTTTTACGGATTAAGGCGAAGATATGAAATACGACTTCGATAAACAGATTTCGCGACGGGGAACCGGTTCCTACAAATGGGACAGTGCCGAGAGTGAACATGTATTGCCGATGTGGGTGGCTGATATGGATTTCCGTACAGCCTCCGCCATCGTCGATGCTTTGCGCCGACGGGTGGAACACGGCATATTCGGTTATACCCGTGTGCCCGACAGCTACTATGAGGCTGTTACGGGCTGGTTCGCGCAACGTCACGGTTGGAAGATTGACCGTGAATGGATAATTTACACATCGGGCGTAGTGCCTGCGGTATCGGCAATCATCAAGGCGTTGACCGTGCCGGGCGACAAGGTGCTGGTGCAGACACCCGTCTATAACTGTTTCTTTTCGTCCATCCGCAATAACGGGTGTGAAATGGTGTCATCCCCTTTGCGCTTTGCCGACAATACTTACACGATTGAGTACGAAGACCTGGAGCGTAAGGCCGCTGATCCGAAAGTGAAGGTGATGCTGCTGTGCAATCCCCATAATCCTGCCGGAAGGGTGTGGAGGCACGAAGAACTGGTACGTATCGGAGAAATCTGTATCCGTCATGGCGTTACGGTCGTTTCGGATGAGATCCATTGCGAACTGGTTTTTCCGGAACACCGTTACACGCCGTTTGCTTCTGTCTCAGAAGATTTCCTGCGGCATTCCGTCACCTGCATATCTCCCAGCAAGGCGTTCAATATCGCCGGATTACAAATTGCGAACATCGTCTGCGCCGATGCCGGCTGTCGGGCGAAAATCGACCGGGCCATCAACGACAATGAGGTATGCGATGTCAATCCGTTCGGGGTAATCGCTACACAAGCAGCTTATAATGAAGGGGAAGAATGGTTGGACCAACTTATCGAATATCTGCACGCCAATTATCTCTATATGCGGGAGTTTTGCCGTGAGCATCTGCCGGAATTTCCTGTTACGGTATTGGAGGGAACCTACCTCGTCTGGATGGACTGTCGCAAACTTTGTATGTCCTCGGAGGAACTCGAACGGCGATTGGTTGCCGAAGCCGGATTGTGGCTCAATGCCGGAACGATGTACGGCGCGGAGGGTGAAGGGTTCATGCGCTGGAATATCGCCTGCCCGCGTAATACACTGACAGAAGGTTTGAAGTGTTTTGTGGATTTTATAAAAAATCTTCAATGGTTACATACGTAATCTTTCCAATAGTATTTAGGGGCAATTCGATGATTTTCTTTTTGTAATTGTTATAATGTTTAGAGTGTTTTGTAATTATAAAAAAAATGAATCATACTTGTAAATCAACAAAATAAATGATATTAATTCGAAGAATAATAGCTTCCGGTTATCTATTAATTACGTTATTAATTAGCTGTATCGTTTATATTTGGTATAATGAATGGCAGGAGATGGAAACGTTAGAATTCTATAACCTGTAAACTGATGCATTCTGGAAGGATATAAATAATATCTACATTCGGCTAATAGAGTTTTCTCTATTGGGTGAAACGGTGTTGGGATGGGATGATGAAGATTTGGAACATTACCGCGTTAGACGTATGGCAATGGACAGTATGCTCTGCCGTTTCAAGGCTATCTATCCGGCGGAGCATATTGACAGTGTACGCCATCTTCTCGAAGACAAGGAACAGCAGATGCGCGGTATAGTTAAGCTACTTGATGAACAGCAAGCCTTTAATGAGAAAATTGCCCACCAAGTACCTGCAATCGTGCAGAAAAGCGTACAGGAACAGCCCAAGAAACCGAAACGAAAAGGATTCTTGGGAATCTTCGGCAAAAAGGAGGAAGTGAAACCTACGGTGACCACTACGATGCTCCGTTCCCTCAATCGGAATATGATAGCAGAGCAAAGGGGGCAAAGCCGCCGTCTTTCAGTACACGCTGACAGCCTTGCTGCACGGACCAAAGCAGTAGCTACGTCTACAGCACAAGCCACAGTACATCCTACCATCGGGTTGTTACCGATACCCAGGAATCCCATCATATCCACGTGAGCAGGAACTGATGAAGAACCGGCGAACTGAGCGTCAGAGTGCATACGACCCATAGTGTCGGTCATACCGTAAGAAGTGGCGATACAGCATCCCTGTAACCTCTTTCTAATCTCTCATAAATTATTGTGTTACAGTTAGATATTCAAGTATTTAAAAGAACTCTCCAGTTATTAGTTACTGTTATATTGTTAAGTAGTCGTGAATAAGTCACAAACCTTATGAATTTAGTAATGTAGTTACTTCATTTTTCAGTTTGGGTAAATGATTAATAATCATACTCCAAAGTATATCTACTGATAAACTGTCATATCCATGTATAATGTAATTTCTTGCATCTACTATTTTGCGAGAATTAGTAATAGCTATGTCTTTATCAGCTTTCAATATCCTGTTCATAGCTTCACCTATAATTTCGATGTTTCTTTCTACCGCACGTCTAAGGCAAAGATTGGCTCACTGCCGAAGAAACTTTCTATTTCTTCAATAGCAGTCAGAATATCTTGTAGGTGTTTCTTTGTTAAATCATCCATAAATTAAAGTTTTAGTGGCATCCACATTCTTTTTCAAATATGGATTTTTGATGGTTTGTTCTTCCAATAAGTCTATTTCTCTGCCCAATAATTCCTCCAGAGAGTATTTAAAATCAAAGTAGTTATCAAAGTAATCTTCTACTTCTTTTTTATTGAAATCCACTACTAAATCAACATCGCTTTTATCATTAAAGCGGTTGGTAAGGATAGAACCGAACACAAACAGTTTGTGAACCTTATGCTTTTTGCATAGGTCTATAATTTTATGAATATTGTTCTCTATCAGTTGCATATGTTCTGCTTTTTAATATAGCAAATGTAGTGATTCTATTTGTATTAACAATACTGTTTGAGGATAAGTTGAACTTGTTTCAATCACTTTTTTATCTATGTAATGATATTGTATATACTGATATAGTATAGTTTTCCGTTTGTTCAATATTCAAGCATAAGCTATATTTCTATTCTGATATTTTATAGCGGTGCTAAAATTCAGAGTAGGTATATAAAGCAATTTTTGTGCGGAATTACACCTGTTAATATTCTGTTTCTTTTGCTTTGTATCATCTTTGCTAATGGTTATCCTTATATATGTTAAACATTAAAATTTTATAGCTATGAAACATTTGATTCATGAGTTTTAGTTGCGCTCCAAGTAAGATTGAATTTCTCGCCTTCCGCACCATAATTATTTGCCCAACAAATCACAGTATGGTCAGAATTGAATGTATAGCATCTCTGTTCTTCTTCACTGTCAACTTCAAAACCAAGTTCCTATCAATGAACTTTCAAAATTCTCTTCATCATCATCACTACTGCAAGCTGTAAAGTTTACGCACATCATTATGGCAAATAAAGCCATTCCAATTAATCTAAATGTTTTCATTTTTAATCATTGCTTTACGCTCTGCATTGTGTTCTTCTAATACACTTAATAGGCTTCTTTCTTTTAAGCACGCTACTTTATCAAAGTAAGCATCATATAAAAGTTGAGCTGTAATAACGAATCCTCTGTCTAATAATTCGGCTTCTTTCCCATACAGTTTAGCTTTGACTGCCTTTAGGTAATTGTTGAGGCTTACAGTTTCTTCATCTTTGCCTCTTACCTGTTGTTTGTTCTTATCCCATTTTTCAATAGCCACTTGTTTACCTGTGGAGAAAGAGCATCTTTCACCATTTACAGTAATCATAGCTTCAATAGTAACACTACCATTTCTTCTTGCTTTACTTTCTCTTATAAAAAAGAGAATAGAAAATGAACTTCTTACCATTGTTTAATCATTTAAAATTAGACATTTGGAAGTCCTTTAAATGTGATGTATCTTTCTATTTATTAGATGATTATCTATGATTTTGTGACCACTTGTCAGAAAACAAGAAAATGGTCACAAATTGGTCACAATATAACCTCGTTTTTACCCAATTTAGAGGATAATCAGCCACACCATCATCCATCTTTAAACAGATAAATTCAAGGTCAATTTACCACAATTCAATCACCTAATCACCATGATTTATAAAGAGAGTAGAGAAGAAAACAAAGCAGTAGAATAGGGAAGAAGTATCATCTATTTATGCCATATAGATAAAATAAAAAAAATCCCCATAACTTTATCAGTTACAGGGATTTATATATTAGCAATGTATTATATTACTTGCTCAAAGCAGTAGCTACGTCTACAGCACAAGCCACAGTACATCCTACCATCGGGTTGTTACCGATACCGAGGAAGCCCATCATTTCCACGTGAGCAGGAACTGATGAAGAACCGGCGAACTGAGCATCTGAGTGCATACGACCCATCGTGTCGGTCATACCGTAAGAAGCAGGACCGGCAGCCATGTTGTCCGGGTGAAGAGTACGACCTGTACCACCACCTGATGCAACTGAGAAATAAGGCTTACCTGCAAGAACACGTTCTTTCTTGTAAGTACCTGCAACCGGATGTTGGAAACGAGTCGGGTTAGTAGAGTTACCGGTGATAGATACGTCTACACCTTCTTTCCACATGATAGCTACACCTTCGCGAACATCATCGGCTCCGTAGCATTTTACTTTTGCACGAGGACCGTCAGAATAAGCGATTTCACGAACTACTTTCAGTTCACCTGTGAAATAATCGAATTCAGTCTGAACGTATGTAAATCCGTTGATACGAGAGATGATCTGTGCAGCGTCTTTGCCCAAACCGTTCAAGATACAACGCAGAGGTTCTTTACGTACTTTGTCTGCTTTTGCAGCGATTTTGATAGCACCTTCGGCAGCAGCGAATGATTCGTGACCTGCCAGGAATGCGAAACATTTAGTTTCTTCGCGCAGCAACATAGCAGCCAGGTTACCGTGACCGATACCTACTTTACGGTCGTCGGCTACAGAACCCGGAATACAGAATGCCTGCAGACCGATACCGATAGCTTCGGCAGCTTCGGCAGCGTTTTTGCAACCTTTCTTCAATGCAATGGCAGAACCTACTACGTAAGCCCACTTGGCATTTTCGAAACAGATAGGCTGAGTTTCTTCACAAGTTTTATAAGGATCAAGTCCGGCAGCTTCGCAGATTGCGTTAGCTTCTTCGATGTCTTTGATGCCGTTTTCGTTCAAAGCAGCAATGATCTGTTTGATACGACGGTCTTGGCTTTCGAATTTTACTTCTCTAATCATATTCTTTCCTCCTTATAATTATTCGTGACGTGGATCAATTTTCTTAACAGCTCCCTGTTCTTCAGTTACACGTCCGTAAGTACCTGTAACTTTCTTCAACGCTTCGTTAGCATCAGTACCCTTCTTGATTTCGTCCATGAACTTACCCATGTGAACGAATTCGTAACCGCAGATTTCATCGTTCTTATCCAGGAATACGTTCTTGATGTAACCTTCAGCCATTTCAAGGTAACGGGGACCTTTAGCCAAAGTACCATACAAAGTACCTACCTGGCTGCGAAGACCTTTACCCAAGTCTTCCAGACCGGCACCGATAATCAGACCGCCTTCCGAGAAAGCTGACTGAGTACGTCCGTAAACGATTTGAAGGAATAGTTCGCGCATTGCTGTGTTGATAGCGTCACAAACCAAGTCGGTGTTCAATGCTTCCAATACAGTCTTGCCCGGAAGGATTTCAGCAGCCATGGCAGCCGAGTGAGTCATACCTGAGCAACCGATAGTTTCTACCAATGCTTCCTGGATGATACCTTCTTTTACGTTAAGGGTTAGTTTACAAGCACCCTGCTGAGGAGCACACCAGCCAATACCGTGTGTCAAACCAGAGATGTCTTTAATTTCTTTTGATTTTACCCACTTTCCTTCTTCAGGAATAGGAGCCGGTCCGTGATTGGGACCTTTCTTCACAACACACATGTGTTCTACTTCGTGTGAATAAGTCATATTCTTTACGTTTTTTGGTAATAAAATAAATATTCGTAACCACGTGAAAAAGGTTAGTTACCTTTTTCGCCTACAAAGTTAGTCCTTTTATTCTTTTCTGCAACCTGTTGCGTGCCACTTTTTGATATTAAATTAAATAAATTTATTGTGAGACAATATTTTGCAAACTAGAGTTGCCAAAATCTTTTTTCTTTCCACCGAATCACTTATCTTTGTACCTATATATATTATATAAAGATGGAAACGAGTAAAATAGAAATTAAGGACGAAGTGCTTCGACAGGGTGCTGAGGAAGGTATGGACGAATTTATTAAAGTTTTTACCGATAAGTATTTGGAAGTGACGGGCGGTGTGATTAATGCTGAAACAATGCCCTTGCTCAATGGTTACCAACATTCTTTGCTAGGCTATCATTTTTTTCGTGAAGAGATTAATGAAGGGGGCTTTATTCAGTTGATTCAAAATGGCTATGGGCCGTATCTTTTTGATAATCCTTTTGCTAAATCAATGCGTCTTTTTGGGGCGAAGGAATTCTCAAAGTTGATTTATACTGCCAAGAAAATTTATGATGAAAACCGTGCAGACTTGGAAAAAGACTGCGATGATGAAGAATTTATGGCAATGTATGAGCAATACGAGGTATTTGATGAACTGGAAGAGCAGTTTATGGATATGGAGGAACTTGTCACAGCACAGATTGCCGAGTATGTGGATAATAATATAGAACAGTTTGCTGAAATAGTGGAGTGAGTTTGTTTATGTATTAATAAAGGTTAATATGAAAGAATGTTGTGCAGTATTTGGGTTTGGAGCTCATTTAATCATTAAAACAACAAAAAAGAGTTGAAGTTTCCCTTTACGACTCGAATCTTTTAATTAATTTTGCAAACCCTAATAATAAAGAGAAGAAAATGAAAAAAATGAAGTTGGCAGTGTTCTTTGCTGCATTGGTATCTGTGTTATCCTTTAGTTCTTGCTTGGACACTAACAGTGAAAGTGCTTATGACGGCATAGCGCTTGTAACTGTTACAGGTGATGAGTTTATTGGCTATAAATTATACGCAGATGGAGGTGGAATCTTGGTTCCTACAGCTGCTAATATGAAACAGTTTGGTGATTGGAGTAAGGTGAAACGTGCTCAAGTGCTATTTAAACATTTGGATGAAGTGTTGCCTGAGCCGTCAGAAAATACAAAGTATAAGGTTGAAATCGTTTCTGTTGGTCAGTTATTTGGAGGTACCAATATGATTAATACTACGAGAGATGTAGAAGCAGCTGACACTTTGTATAAGAATCAAGATCCTATTATCGATTTTTATGGGGGAGTTGGTATTTACAAGGGATATATAACATTTAGTCCTCAATTTAATTATAACTCATCTTCACCTTTTTATTTTAATATGAGTTATAGAGAAGAGGATATTGTTGATAATGAAAAACTGACGTTGACATTCCATTATGACAATGGGGAAAGCGATTCTTATAATTCTATTAATGTATTATGCAGTTTTCCTTTCTCGTCAGAACTTTATAGCCATTTCTCTGAAACAGATTCTATAGATGTAGTTCTTAGAGCTGTGCAGGATAGAGGTGGTGAAAATTATGTAAAAAAAGAAGTAAGAATGGCTACTAAAGATTTTAGAGCTCCTTACGGATACTGATAAATCATTATATTGCAAGTAGAAAAGTCCTCTTTTCCCTTTGGGAAAAGGGGATTTTTTATACCTTTGCAACTCATTGAAGTATAACAAAGGTAAATAGATTAAGCATTGAACTACAAAGATTTATTTAATAGAGTGGTGTTGCTGATTTCCTCTCCGGCTAAGGCTTGGGCAGAAATCAATACAGAAGAGGATAGGCGGAAAGTGCTTGGCACATTTGTTTATCCCATGATAGGATTGTGCGGCTTGTCCGTTTTTATAGGTACTTTTATTGGAAATACAGCAGGTGTATCTGCTTTTCAGATAGCAATGACCCGTTGTTGCGCCATTTTTGTTTCTCTCTTTGGAGGATATTTCTTGGCTGCTTATGCTGTAAATCAATTGGGAAAGAAATTGCTGAACCGAGGCGAACAGTATGAACTAAACCAACAGTTTGTGGGTTATGCCATGGTGGTGACATTTGTGCTTGATATTATCAGCGGTTTGTTCTCAATCTCCATTTTGCATTGGATACTCCAGTTCTATACCGTGTTTGTGGTATATGAAGGGGCACGCACACTGATGAAAGTGGAAGAAGCCAAACTGACCCGATACACATTGATTGCTTCGGTGATTGTAATTGTTTGTCCGGCGCTTATTGCGGCGGTATTTAATGAGTTATCTGTTATTTTGAATTGATGAAACCGACTCCTGTAAATATAAAAAATAAACGTGCGTCGTTCGATTATGAATTTATCGATACGTACACAGCAGGTATTGTGCTTACCGGAACTGAGATAAAATCCATCCGTATGGGTAAAGCCAGCCTGGTAGATACCTATTGCTACTTTGTGCATGGTGAGTTGTGGGTAAAGAATATGCATATTGCAGAATATTTCTATGGTTCGTATAATAACCATACAGCCCGCCGTGAACGTAAGCTGTTGTTAAGCAAGAAAGAGTTGCGTAAATTGGAAGAGGCAGGAAAGAATCCCGGCTTTACCATTGTTCCTGTCCGTTTGTTCCTGAATGAAAAAGGACTGGCAAAATTAGTTATCGCTTTGGCAAAAGGTAAAAAACAATATGATAAGCGCGAATCTTTGAGAGAAAAGGATGACAGGCGTGAAATGGATAGAATGTTTAAGAGATAGTATATATTGTGAATGGCTACATTGAAGCAAATTATTGACGAACGAATTCTCATCCTCGACGGAGCGATGGGGACAATGATACAAAAATACAACTTATCGGAACAGGATTTTAGAGGGGAACGGTTTGCACAAGTTGCCGGTCAGATGAAAGGCAACAATGACTTGCTGTGCCTTACCCGTCCTGATGTGATAAAAGATATTCATCGCAAGTATCTGGAAGCAGGTGCAGATATCATCGAGACAAACACGTTTAATGCTCAGCGGGTGTCGATGGCAGATTATCATATGCAGGATATGTGCCGTGAGATAAATTTGTCGGCTGCCGGAATCGCTCGTGAAATGGCGGACGAATATTCCCGAAAGACTCCCCATAAACCGCGCTTTGTGGCCGGGTCTGTCGGTCCCACCAATAAAACTTGCTCAATGAGTCCCGATGTGAATAATCCTGCAATGCGTGCACTTACTTATGATGAGTTGGTCGGTGCCTACAGGGAGCAAATGGAAGCATTGCTGGAAGGGGGAGTGGATGCTCTCCTGATAGAGACTATATTTGATACACTGAATGCCAAGGCTGCTGTTTTTGCGGCTGAGTCGGCAATGCAGGCGGTGGGACGAGAAGTGCCTTTGATGCTCTCGGTGACGGTATCGGATATTGCCGGCCGCACGCTTTCCGGTCAGACTCTGGATGCCTTTCTTGCGTCTGTTCAGCATGCTCCTGTTTTTTCTATCGGCTTGAATTGCTCTTTCGGAGCCAAACAGTTGAAGCCTTTTTTGGAAGGGCTGGCTGCGCGTGCTCCTTATTATATCAGTGCGTATCCCAATGCAGGACTCCCGAATAGCTTGGGGCAGTATGACCAGACTCCCGGAGATATGGCTTCGGAAGTGAAGGAATACATAGACGAGGGTCTGGTGAATATTATCGGCGGATGTTGTGGCACGACTGAAGAATATATTGCCGAATATGTTCCATTGGTGCAGAAGGCACGCCCTCACATTCCGGCAGGTAAGCCTGAGCGGATGTGGCTTTCGGGATTGGAGCTGCTTGAACAGACACCCGAAATTAATTTTATCAATGTGGGCGAACGTTGCAATGTGGCGGGTTCGCGTAAGTTTCTTCGTTTGATAAACGAAAAGAAATACGAAGAGGCATTGAGCATTGCACGTAAGCAGGTAGAAGACGGTGCATTGATTATTGATGTTAATATGGATGACGGGCTGCTGGATGCCAAGGAAGAAATGACTGTTTTTCTGAATCTGGTGATGTCCGAACCCGATATTGCACGTGTTCCTGTGATGATTGATTCTTCTAAGTGGGAGGTGATAGAAGCCGGGCTGAAGTGTTTGCAAGGTAAATCTATCGTAAATTCCATATCGCTGAAAGAGGGAGAGGAGAAATTTATCGAGCATGCCTGTCTGATTAAAAAACTGGGAGCTGCAACGGTCGTGATGGCTTTTGACGAGAAAGGACAGGCCGACACCTTCGAACGGAAGATTGAAGTTTGTTCGCGTGCCTATCGTATCTTGACAGAGCAGGTCGGCTTTAATCCGCATGACATTATTTTCGACCCTAATGTGCTGGCTGTGGCTACGGGAATTGAGGAACACAATAATTATGCTGTTGATTTTATCAAAGCAACCGGTTGGATAAAGCAGAATCTTCCCGGAGCACATGTCAGTGGCGGGGTAAGTAACTTGTCATTCTCTTTCCGTGGTAATAATTATATCCGTGAAGCAATGCATGCCGTATTTCTTTATCATGCCATTCGGCAGGGTATGGATATGGGTATTGTGAATCCGGCCACTTCGGTGCTCTATACCGATATTCCTGCCGATGTGCTGGAACGGATAGAGGATGTGGTGTTGAATCGTCGTCCCGATGCTGCCGAAAGGCTGATTGAAACAGCGGAAGCTTTAAAGAATACCGAAACCGGCGGCAAACCGGCGGAACAGGAGTTATGGCGTGAGGCAACGGTGGAGATGCGTTTGCAATATGCATTGATAAAAGGCATCGGTGATTATTTGGAAGAAGATTTGGCGGAGGCGTTGCCGCTATACGGAAAAGCGGTGGATATCATTGAAGGGCCGTTGATGGATGGAATGAACAAAGTGGGTGAGCTTTTTGGGGCCGGAAAAATGTTTCTGCCTCAAGTGGTGAAGACTGCCCGCACCATGAAAAAAGCTGTGAGTATTTTGCAACCGCTTATTGAAGCCGATAAGCAGGAAGGAGTGCGCAGTGCCGGAAAGGTGTTGATGGCAACTGTGAAAGGTGATGTGCACGATATCGGGAAAAATATCGTATCGGTGGTGATGGCTTGTAATAATTATGAAATTATAGACTTGGGGGTGATGGTTCCTGCCGAAACGATTGTGCAAAAAGCCATAGAAGAGAAAGTGGATATCATCGGCTTGAGTGGATTGATTACTCCGTCTCTTGAGGAGATGGCACATGTGGCTGTCGAATTGCAACGTGCAGGACTGGATATTCCGATTATGGTTGGTGGTGCTACGACTTCCAAACTTCATACTGCTCTGAAGATTGCTCCTGTTTATGGAGGGCCGGTTATTCACATGAAAGATGCTTCACAGAATGCATTGGTGGCAGCCCGTTTGCTGAATGCTGAGTCTCGCCAAGAATTTGTGGAGGGAATAAACAGAGAGTATGAAGAACTTCGCAGCAAGAATAGTGCAAAACAGGTGAAGACTGTTTCTTTGGAAGAGGCACAAAAGAATAAATTAAACCTTTGGTAAGAAGATTTATCTTTCAAAGTATTTAGGGAATAATTGAAAAACTTCAAGGTCTTTTTTTAGAAGAACTTGAAGTTTTTTTTAAAGACGGAAGAGTTTTTTGAAAAGAACAAGGTCTTTTGGGAGGGTTGCTGTCACGAAAAACTTCCGCCTTTTTAATTTATTTGATGTTTCACCGCAAATCGTTGAGCATGAGTGGAATAATGCCCTGTTATGCGTGAAACGTGCTTTTTATTAAAGTCCTTTTATAGTTGATTTAGAAATTCTTCTGCTTTGATGAGCGTCTCCGGCTTTCCGATATCTATCAATTGTAGGTTGTCGACGGGATAGCCCTGAATCCTGATGTTTTTGCAAACTTGCAGGTAAAAATCGATAATAGAATATTTCCCCGGTTTCATGCCTTTGTTCAGCAATAGCGGGTTGATTGCTTGTATACCGCTATAGGCGTATTCCCGGAACTTTCCTTCTTCGTATTTTAATCCGGCAGGTTTCACTTCGCCTGTGGTTTTATTTATCCAGCCGCACAAAAGATTGTTGTCATCAAATAGCAAGTAGCGGGAGGTGATTCGTCTGCTTACCAGCATGGTGGCGTATACATCAGGGGTTTGTTGGTGGAAGCGGATTAAATCTTGTAAATTGCAGTTGGATAAAATATCTACATTATGCAGCAGGATACCGTTTTTATCTTCATGGCAGGAGGATATGAAATACTTGCCGGCTTTTTCCAGTCCTCCTCCGGTGTCCAGTAATTCTTCTGTCTCGTCAGAAATATGGATGTCGACACCGAAATTATGATTAGCTTGCAGAAAATCTAGAATCTGATCGGCAAAATGGTGTACGTTAATCACTATTTCAGTAAAGCCCGAAGCTTTCAGTTTTAATATGACATGTTCCAGCATGGGCTTTCCGGCTACTTCTATCAGCGCTTTGGGTTTGGTATCTGTCAGGGGTTTGAGCCGGCTTCCCAAGCCGGCTGCAAAAATCATAGCTTTCATAAAGTCGATTCGAATATTTGTTCTATGTTTTGTTCGCGGTGAATCAAGACAACCTTTACACCGAATTTCCGGTTTAAATGCTCAGCTGTATGTTGGGCCGAATAGACCGACCGGTGTTGTCCGCCGGTACAGCCGAAGCATACAGACAGGTTGCTGAACCCTCGCTCCATATATCGTTTGACCGACGCGTCCACCAATGCGTATGCATGTTCCAGAAAAGGAAAGATTTCTCCGTCTTCTTCCAAAAAGCGGATAACAGGTTCGTCCAGTCCGGTAAAGGGTTTGTAGCGTTCGTATTTACCGGGATTATTTACGGCACGGCAATCGAATACATAACCGCCTCCGTTACCTGTAGGGTCGTCGGGTATGCCTTTTTTATATGCAAAACTCATCACTTTAACCGTCAGTTGGCGTTTTTTCAGCTCGTCCTTGAATTGTTTCAATTCAGTCAGCTCGCGCAAGACGGAGCATAAGTAAGGATATTCGGGATACTCATCGCGCAATAACTGCCGCAGGTTTTCTATGGCATAAGGTACGCTTTGTATGAAATGAGGCTTTTTCTCAAAATATCCGCGAAACCCGTAGGCTCCCAATACTTGCAAGGTGCGGAAAAGTACAAAATGATGCAGTTGGCTGAAAAAATATTCTCTGTCTACCGGTTTGTATTTGCAAAGCGCGTCAATGTATTCTTCCAAGAGTTCTTTTTTTAAAGTGTCAGGATATTGGGCTTTGGCCTGCCATAAGAAAGAGGCGACATCATAGAAGAACGGGCCTTTGCGTCCACCCTGAAAATCGATGAACCATGGTTTGTCATCTTTAATCATTACATTCCGGCTTTGGAAATCGCGATACATGAAAGTGGCTGAAGAGCTGCGGAGCAGTACATCGCTCATCTTCTGGAAATCGTCTTCCAGTTTGTCTTCCTGAAATTCAAGTCCGGTAGCTTTCAGAAAACAGTATTTAAAGTAGTTCAAATCCCAAAGAATAGAACGTTGGTTGAATTCCGGTTGCGGGTAACAATGGGAAAAATCAAATCCGTCGGCCCCTGCAAATTGGATGGCCGGCAGTAGGCGGATAGTTTTGCGGAGAAGTTCCTTCTCCTCTTCCGAGAATACACTGGTGGTGCGCCCTTTTTCGATGGCATTGAATAATAATGTGTCACCTAAGTCTTCTTGCAGATAGCATGTCTTATCTGCGGAAACACAATAGACTTCGGGAACAGGAAGGCCTTTTTTGCGAAAATGTGCGGCCATATAGAGAAAAGCGTTGTTCTCTTCGATGGAAGTACCATAAACGCCGATTAAATTCTGTGTTCCGGTGAGTCTGAAATAACGTCTGTTGGAACCGGAAGAAGGCAATTCGGTAATTGTCTCGGCAGCTACACCTGTGTATGTTTGATATAAATGCTGTAAATCTTCTATAATCATGACTTTAGTATTTGTAAGCAAAGATACCAATTAATATTGGGAATAAAAAAACGGGGAGCGACTTCATTTATTCGCTCCCCGTTTTTTATTTGATTTCGATTTCCTCTTTCATGTCTATTTCTTCTCCATGCATATCGGTAAACTTATATTGCAGGAATGCCAGACTTTGATCGGGGATAATCTTTATTCCGAATCCGTATTTCATTTGCCATTTACGCTTTAGCGACACAAGGCCTTGATTAACGTAAGCAGCAATATACGGGTGGATGTACAGTGTAAATCTCTTAATCTTCAGCTTATTGACCAGGTAATCAATTTTACTCTCCAATGTATCTGTAAAAAGAATGGATGGTTTGATGCTACCTTTCCCGAAGCAGGTGGGACAGGTTTCATCTGTAGTGACATCCATGGCCGGACGCACGCGTTGGCGGGTAATCTGCATCAGTCCGAACTTGCTGAGAGGGAGAATATTGTGTTTGGCTCTGTCTTTCTGCATATTTTGGCACATGCGTTCATACAGCTTTTGTCTGTTCTCAGCCAGGTTCATGTCTATAAAGTCAACGACAATAATACCACCCATATCACGCAACCTCAACTGGCGCGCCAATTCATCGGCAGCTCCCAGATTGACATCCAGTGCGTTAGCCTCTTGTCCGTTACCGGATTTGGAACGGTTACCGCTATTGACATCCACCACATGAAGCGCTTCAGTGTGTTCAATAATCAGGTAAGCTCCACTCTTATACGAAATCGTTTTACCGAATGAGGACTTGATTTGTTTGGTTATTCCAAAATTGTCGAAGATAGGAAGCTGTCCTTTGTACAATTTCACGATTTCTGCCCGTTCAGGGGCAATGAGAGATACATAATCCTTGATTTCGTGGAACACTGTTTCGTCATTTACGTAAATGTTCTCGTATGAAGGGTTAAATAAATCGCGCAACATGGCTACCGTGCGGCTGGTCTCTTCATAAACCAGTGCAGGAAGTTTGGCTGCTTTTTGTACTTTTGTAATGGTCTCTTCCCAATGTTTCAGCAAGACTTTAAGCTCGGCATCAAGTTCGGCCACCCTTTTTCCCTCTGCCACAGTGCGAACTATCACCCCGAAGTTTTTCGGTTTGATACTTTGCAACAGTTGCTTGAGGCGGGCACGTTCTTCGCTCGATTTAATTTTTTGAGATACGGAAACCTTGTCATTGAAGGGGATAAGAACCAAATAACGCCCGGCGAAAGATAATTCGCAGGTCAGTCTGGGGCCCTTGGTTGAAATAGGTTCCTTTACGATTTGCACAATTACTTCCTGACCTTGTTGGAGGGTGGTTGAAACAGTTCCCTCTTTATCAATGTCAGGCAGCATAGTAGCTTTTGAAATTGGATAAAGTTTTTTGCGGTCGCTTAAAACTTGCTTCAGATACTTCTGATAAGAATGAAATTGAGGTCCTAAGTCTAAATAGTGAAGAAAAGCGTCTTTTTCGAAACCGACATCCACGAAGCAGGCATTGAGTCCGGGCATTAGTTTTCTTACCCGTCCCAAATACATATTTCCCACATTGAAAGAAGCACTTCTTCCTTCTTTTTGGAATTCCACCAACGCCTTATCTTCCAGGAGCGCAATGGAAATTTCTTTGGGTTGTACGTCTACTACTAGTTCGCTTGTCACTTTTGTATTCTTAAATTATTCACTTTTCTCATTAAACAAAGAACAAACCTGAAAGACATTTTGTTGCTTTGCAAGGTTTGTTCTTTATTTGTCGTCAGACAGACTACAAATTATTTTTTGCTTTTATGTCTGTTCTTTCTTAGTCTTTTTTTACGCTTGTGCGTTGACATTTTATGTCTTTTTTTCTTCTTTCCGCTTGGCATAGCTTCAAATTTTATGGGTTAATACTCTAGTTGTTTATTTTTTTACTGATAATGTAAATGTCTTTGCTGGCTTAAAAGCCGGAATATTATGTTCCGGAATGATAATCGTAGTGTTCTTTGAAATATTGCGAGCTGTTTTCTGAGCTCTCTTCTTCACAATAAAACTTCCAAAACCACGCAAGTATACATTTTCCTCTCTTGACAAAGATTCCTTAACTGTATCCATGAAAGCTTCGAGTGTATTCAACACTGCTTGTTTATCAGCACCGGTTTTCTTCGTAATTTCGTTTACGATATCTGCTTTAGTCATTTCGCTAATAATTATTGTTATACTTATATCTTAATTTTTTGGACTGCAAATATATAGCTTTTCTAGCTCTTTAAGAAATATATTCAGAATAAATTTCCTAAAAAAAATGTCAGCTTTGGTTTTCTTGCCTTATTTTTGCAGAATTAACGCACATTTTGTGCTGATTTGTAACGTTAGACATGGATAATTTTGGAGAAATACTAATAAAATGGTATCAAGACAACAAGCGTGATTTGCCTTGGCGCAGGACGAAGAATCCTTATTTAATATGGATTTCGGAAATTATATTGCAACAGACGCGCGTTGCTCAAGGTTATGATTACTATCAACGTTTTGTAAAACGTTTCCCTGACGTGTTTTCATTAGCGGCTGCCGATGAAGACGAGGTCATGAAATATTGGCAAGGATTGGGCTATTATTCTCGTGCCCGTAATTTACATGCTGCTGCGCGTAGCATGGCCGGTGCCGGAGGTTTTCCTAAAACATATAAAGAGGTGCTGGCTTTGAAAGGAGTGGGAGAGTATACTGCGGCTGCCATTTGTTCTTTTGCTTATGGAATGCCTTATGCTGTGGTGGATGGGAATGTTTATCGGGTGCTTTCGCGCTGGTTGGGGATTGAAACGCCCATAGACTCTGCAGAAGGGAAGAGGATTTTTGCGGAAGTGGCGGCTGAGTTGTTGGATAAAGCGCAACCGGGGATTTATAATCAGGCGATAATGGATTTTGGCGCGTTGCAGTGCACTCCTGCTTCGCCCAACTGTATGTTCTGCCCTTTTGTTGATACTTGTGTCGCCCGGCAAAAGGGGGTGGTGGATACGCTGCCTGTGAAACAGCATAAGGCAAAGGTGGCAAATCGTTACTTTAATTATATCTATGTACGCATGGGCGCGCATACATTAATCAATAAACGGACAGGGAATGATATCTGGAAGAATCTGTATGAGCTTCCTTTGATAGAAACGGAGAATGAAGTGCCCGAAGAAAAGTTCTATGCTTTATCCCGGTGGCGGGAAATGTTGGCTGAAGGCGAGACTCCCTTAGTCCGGCTGGTACAAAAAGGAGTGAAACATGTCTTATCCCATCGGGTGATTTATGCAAATTTTTATGAGGTTATTCTGCCCGAAGATTCTGCCTCTTTTGCACAGTATCAGAGAATTAGGATAGAAGATTTGCATAAATTTGCTGTTTCTCGCTTGGTAAATCAGTTTTTTTCGCTAATTTTGAAGCCTGATAATTAAAATGGAAGAAGAGAATGTCATTAAATAAAGTGCAATTGATAGGGAACGTAGGTAAAGACCCTGATGTGAGATATTTGGATAATGGTGTTGCTGTAGCTACTTTTTCTTTGGCTACCACAGACCGTGCATATACCTTGGCAAATGGGACTCAGGTTCCTGAACGTACCGAATGGCATAATATTGTTTTGTGGAGAGGATTGGCGCAAACGGCTGAAAAGTATGTTCGCAAAGGAGATAAGCTTTATATCGAAGGTAAAATCCGCAGCCGTTTTTACGATGATCAGAATGGTATCAAACGTACTATCGTTGAAATCTTTGCTGATAACATGGAAATGCTGACTCCCCGTACTGCTTCTCAGCAGCAAGGAGGATATATGCCGCAAGCTGCTTCACAGCCGGCATCGCAACAGCCTGCCGCCAATAGCAGCGTGACAGATGATTTACCGTTTTAATTTTAAAGAACCGGATGTTTAACTAAAACCAGATTCCTTGGACCCTGACTCGTATTTATGCCGCTTGGCGGATTTGTTTGACGGTGTGACCGTGACTACTCCTACTATAGGAGCAATTATAGCTATTGTATTAGCTGTTATATTATTGTATGCATCAGGCTTTGTGTCTGCTTCGGAAATTGCTTTCTTCTCTCTGTCTCCCGGTGACTTGAGTGAAATAGAGGAAGGGCAGACTTCTTCCGACAGGCGTATCAGTGCTCTGCTGGACGATTCTGAACACTTGTTAGCCACTATTCTGATTTCTAATAATTTTGTGAATGTGACGATAATCATGCTGTGCAATTATTTCTTTGCCAGCACCATCCATTGGGGAAATTCTGTCATACTTGAATTTCTGGTTATAACGGTCATTCTTACTTTCTTATTACTTCTGTTTGGAGAAATAATGCCCAAAATTTATTCGGCACAGCATACTTTGAAGTTTTGCCGTAAGGCTGCTCCTGTCATTTCTTTCTTGAAAACATTATTTTCTCCTTTGTCTGCCCTGTTGGTTCGCTCTTCATTCTTAATTAATAAATGTGTGGCGAAGAAGAACTATAATATTTCAGTCGACGAATTGTCGCAGGCGTTGGAGTTGACCGATAAGAATGAAATATCGGAGGAGAGCAACATTCTGGAGGGCATTATCCGTTTTGGTGGAGAGACTGCCAAGGAGGTGATGACACCGCGTCTTGATATGGTGGATTTGGAAATCAATACTCCTTATGCCGAGGTGCTGAAGTGTATTGTAGATAATGCATATTCACGTATTCCTGTATATGCCGAGTCACGTGATAATATCAAAGGTATTCTTTATATCAAGGACTTGTTGCCTCATCTTAACAAGATGGATAATTTCCGTTGGCAAACACTGATCCGTCCTGCTTATTTTGTTCCTGAAACAAAAATGATTGATGATTTGCTGCGTGACTTTCAGGCAAATAAAATTCATATTGCCATTGTTGTTGACGAGTTTGGAGGAACATCGGGCATTGTAACCATGGAAGATATCATTGAGGAAATTGTAGGAGAAATCAATGATGAATATGATGATGAAGAACGCACGTATGTGAAACTGAATGACCGCACTTATATTTTTGAGGCTAAAACTCTTCTGTCTGATTTCTATAAGATAATGAAGATAGACTCGAATATATTTGAGAGAGTGGAAGGAGATGCCGATACCTTAGCCGGTCTTTTACTTGAGATAAAGGGAGAATTCCCGGTGTTGCATGAACATTTGGATTATGAAAACTATCATTTTGAAGTGTTGGAAATGAACACCCGTCGAATCTTGAAAGTAAAAGTGATTGTTGACGAACCCCAAGTGGCGGAAGAAACGAAGTAATCATTATGCCGTTATATCGGAAAATTCAAGAAAACGGACTGCTGGTCGGGGTTTGGAAAACAGAGGAAACGGTGGAGCAGTTATTGGCTTTGCTTGGCAATATTTCTATGTACGAGAAAGACTTGGAGCATTTTACCTCTGATATGCGGAAATATGAATGGCTGGCTGTACGTGTATTACTGAAAACATTGTGCGGAGAAGAAAAGAAGGTGGTTTATCTTCCTTCCGGGAAGCCATATCTGGCAGATGGAAGTGCACATATCAGCATATCTCATACGAATGGTTATGTGGCTGTTGCCCTGCATCCGACCGAAGAAGTAGGAATCGATATTGAGAGATATGGGGTAAGGGTTCGTAGGGTTGTTTCTCGTTTTGTGCGGCCGGACGAAGAAAAAACGATGAATCAAGGTGATGAAGTGTATGTATTGCTTCTTCACTGGTCTGCCAAAGAAACATTGTTCAAGGTGATGGGGGTGGAAGGTGTAGACTTTATCCGGCATTTGCATATTTTTCCTTTTGTCATGGAAGAGGAGGGGTGTTTGGAAGCGCAGGAATATCGGACAGAGGAACAGTGGCATTATCGGGTGCGTTATCTGACTCATCCCGATTTCGTGCTTACTTGGACTATAAAAAAAATGCCAACGTGATTCCCATCAGGCTGGCACTCAAATAAACTTGGCAGAGTTTATTCTTATAAAAAATCTCTTTTACCTGATCATCTCTTTTGGGATAGCGAAACGGAGAAGATAGCGGATGCTAATCATCCTTTATGTTCAATGTTCCAAGCTCTTTCCTCGAAAGCTTCAGGATGTGAAAGTGTATAGGCAGGTCTTCTGACTTGTTTCCGCTATAAGCACCTTCCCGGAAATGCTTTCCAGTGGTTAATGGAGTTTGCTTATGCGTTTTGTGAAACATACAGCAGCGGGACTGTTCAGGATTCTCACCTGATTCCCTTTTAATCATTTATCTTTGACTAAAGATAAACAAACCAATACATTGCAAATATACTGCTTATCTTTAGAAAAACAATTAATTCTTTTGGTTTTTGTAAAGGGAGGAATAGAAATTTTGCCTTATCTTTGTGACATAATTTAGAGTAACTATGATTATAGCAGTAGACTTTGACGGAACAATCGTGGAACATAAGTATCCCGCAATAGGTAAAGAAATTCCTTTTGCCATAGAAACATTGAAAAAATTGCAGCAAGAACGTCATTTCCTTATATTATGGAGCGTTCGTGAAGGTCGTTTATTGGAAGAAGCGGTGGAGTTTTGCCGTCAGCGGGGACTGGAATTTTATGCAGTCAATAGCAATTATGCCGAAGAGAAAGATAAAAGCCGGTATTATTCGCGTAAACTGAAGGCGGATTTATTTATTGATGACCGTAATTTGGGCGGGTTGCCTGATTGGGGGGTGATTTATGAAATGGTGCACAATCGCTTAAGTTATGAGCAGGTATATCAAAATCTGCATAATGAAAAACGCCCTGCTCCTAAAGGTTTTTGGGCAAGGCTTTTCAAATAATAGGAAAGGTGTCCTTTTATTCTTTACACAGCGTAAAGATAAATTCCAGCCCCCCACCGGGATTATTCTTGGCAAAGATAGTCCCGCCATGCAGAATGACTGCGTTTTTTACAATGGCAAGTCCGAGTCCTGTGCCGCCTAATTTGCGTGAGCGTCCTTTATCAACTCGGTAGAAGCGTTCGAACAGGCGGCTTAAATGCTCGGGAGCTACTCCTATACCGGTGTCCGAGAAACTGAAATAGTAGAAACGTTCGTCTTCACGGAAGCAACGGACTGTAATTGATATTCCTGTACCGGCATAAGCGATGGCATTGTCTGTCAGGTTTCTGAAAATGGAATAGAGCAAGGAAGCGTTGCCGGATACAGTCAGTCCATGGGGTAGAAAATTGGATGCTGTTATCTGTTTTTCTTCCAATTCCAAGGCAACTTCATTCAGTATGTTTTGCATCATAACTGTCAGGTTGACTTGTTCAGTCTCTATCATATTGGGGGCTTCCTCCATGCGTGTCAAGACAGAAATATCACGTAATAAATGTGCCAGGCGATTACTTTGAGCATAACTGCGTTCGAGGAACGTATTTATTTTTTCTCGTGGCAGTCCCGGGTTATTGACTATTGTCTCAAGATATCCTTGTATGCTGCTGACCGGGGTCTTTAATTCATGGGCAATATTCTGAGTTAATTGTTTTTTTAACCGTGCCTGTTCTTCTTCCTGAGTGACATCGTTGATAGAAATTTCAAAGCTGTCGTCTTGAAAAATAATACAGTCTACCGAGAAAATACGACCGTTTTTGTCTATAACAATCGACATTCGTTTCTCTTCTTTGCTGATTGTGCGCTCTTTATTTTTGGCAATGAAATCAGTAATCGGCTGAAGTTCCGGAATAGAGAAGATTTCCTCTGTCGAACTCAGGTTTTTGTCCGAAATGAGGTTGGCGTACTGGGTAAAGAGATTATTAACCAGTATTTCTTGTTTCTTATGGGTAAAAACTCCTAATCCTTCACGGGATATTTGCAGGTGGGTTATCAGTTTCTCTCTTTCGATATATAAATCTTCTTTTGCCTGATGCAGTCGTCTGTATATCTGAATGATATGTTGGGAAATCTCACCCAATTCGTTTTTCGGAAATGCTCCTTGCAAGTCGGTGTCTATCGGTTCGTTACGATCAGCTTTCAAAGCAAATTGTTGCAACTGTGTGATTGACATCCCCAATTTATGTGTAAAACGGTAAAAGATAAAAATCAGCACGAGACTTACTATAAGCGTAAACCATACAAAATGGGAATCTGCTTTTAAATGACGCACCAAGCTGACACTATAGGGCAATGCGGAACGGATTATATAATTAGTGTTCGGATAATATTGGGCTGAATAGAAAAACTCTCCTCCTAGACTTTCGGATTGGCGATTAATGGAATAGCCGCTTCCTTGGCTGATAGCTTCCTTTATTTCTTCCCGGTTGAGATGGTTGCTGAAGTACAGCGGATTCTGTTCGATATTATCATACAACACTTTCCCTTCTTTATCAATAAGGGTGACACGCAATTCATCCAACGTATGTTCGTGTACATATTTATCTAAAAGTCTCAAATTCAATGTGTCTTTTCCACGGAGAAAATCATTCAGACGGTCATTATAATTCTGTAATTGAGTGTTGAGCAGTTCTATTTTGTATTCCTTTTCCCTGCGATATTGAAATGCCATAAAGCAAATGGCAAAGACAAGAAACAATACAATGACAGAAAGAAAAAGCTTCTTGCTGAACGATAATACATGGCTGGATAGTTCAAGTGTCATGATAAAGCAGACTTTATTTATTGATATTCAAAGCAATATCCGTATCCCAGACGTGTTACGATACATTTTCCATATTCTCCGACTTTTTTGCGTAGCCGGGTGATATTCACATCAATGGTGCGGTCGAGTACGTATACTTCTTCTTGCCAGACTTTTGCTAAAATATCTTCGCGGGAAAACACACGTCCCTGATTTTGCAATAGGAGCAGCAGAATCTCAAATTCTTTTTTGGTAAGAGAGACTTCAATACCGTCAATACTTACTTTCTTTTTGGTCATATCAAGTATCAATCCTTTATAAACCAGTTGTTGCGGAGCTTCTTTTTCGTTACCCGATGCTGTGCGACGCAACACCGCCTTGACACGTACCATTACTTCGCGCAGGGAAAAAGGTTTTGAAATGTAGTCGTCAGCTCCCAAATTGAAGCCGGTCACGGTATCGTTTTCTGTATCTTTGGCAGTAATGAAAATGATAGGAATAGTGGCGGTGGCTTTATTTTTTTTGAGCATACTTGCCATCTTGAAACCTGAGATCTCACCCATCATGACATCCAATAAAAGGAGATCGTATTTAGTGAGATCCGTTTTTAAGGCTTCTTCGGCAGAGTTGGCAGTATCTACCAAATATCCTTCGTTTTCCAAGTTGAATTTAAGAATCTCACAGAGATCCTCTTCGTCATCAACTACTAAAATGCGGTAATCATTCATGTCGTTCCTCTTTTTATTTACTACAAAACTAATCTTTTCTTGTTTCGCATTGCAAAGATGGAGCGTTTTTATTACTATTTAATGAAACAAATATTACAAATGTGTTACATTGTAGGTATGGTAAACTCACCGGCAACCGGAATACTCATTTGATGCCGTATCTCACTTTCATTTTTGCCATGACCCAAAAGAAACATTAGTTTTGTAAGAACGGACTCTACTGTACTGTCATATCCACTGATAACTCCGGCATCGAGCAAATGAAGCCCGGTTTCATATCTTCCCATCTCTACACTTCCTGTAGAACATTGGGAAATATTGATAATGACGATACCACGGTCGGTAGCTTCTTTCAGTAAGTCGATGAACCAAGGTTTTTGTGGAGCATTACCCGAACCGTATGTTTTAAGCACCACTGCCCGCAATCCGGGGGTATGAAGTATGTTTCGTATCATATTTTCCTGAATACCGGGAAAGAGTGTCAGGATGACGACATTGGTGTCGTACAGATAGTGGGGCTTTAGAGCCACATTGGGATTTGCTTTATGAATACGGTCATATTCATACTTGATATGAATACCGGCTGTAGCAAGTGATGGATAATTATATGAACGGAAAGCATTAAAGTTTTCTGCATTAATTTTTGTCGTTCTGTTGCCGCGAAGCAAGTGGTTTTCAAAGAAGATACACACTTCGGGAACGATGGCTGTACCATCGGGGTGTTTGGCAGCGGCAATTTCAATGGAAGTGATAAGATTTTCTTTGCCGTCGGTACGCAACATGCCAATGGGAAGCTGGCTACCTGTCAAGATGACCGGCTTACTTAAATTTTCCAACATGAAACTAAGGGCAGAAGCGGTATATGCCATGGTGTCTGTTCCGTGAAGAATGACAAAACCGTCAAAATTATCATAATTGTAAGCGATGATTTTTACCAGTTTTGCCCATAAAGAAGGTTCCATGTCGGAAGAATCGATGGGAGGATTAAACTGATAGGAAGAAATGCGGTAATTGAAACGTTTTAACTCCGGAACATTCTCTTGAAGTTGATCAAAATTGAAGGCTTCTAAAGCACCTGTTTCGGGATTCTCAATCATACCGATCGTACCACCTGTATATATTAGCAAAACGGAAGGATATTCACTCTTTATCATAAGTATATCTGATTGGATTATGGCACAAAGATACGGAATATGTGGAAATATGGCAAAATTAAGATGGAGAAATAACAAAATGTTTTTGCTGTTTCTCCATGCATTTGTTTAAATAGTGCTTCTCCTACTCGTTGTTTAATGCTTTGAGCAACTTGTCGGTTGCTGCTTCAGCATCTCCTTTTTCATCACCAAGTAGCGTAACGAACTTGCTTCCGATTATTGCTCCTGCTGCATTGGCAGAGGCTGTTTCGAATGTCTGTTTATTTGATATTCCGAAACCTATCATTCGAGGGTTACGCAACTTCATAGCTGCAATGCGTTGGAAATATGCCTGCTTCTGTGTACCGAAATCTTTCTGTACACCGGTAATGGCTGCCGAAGATACCATATATATAAATCCATCTGTATGTTCGTCAATCAGCCGGATGCGTTCTTCACTTGTTTCAGGTGTAATCAGCATAATCACTTTTATATCATATTTTTCTGCAATGGGGCGATACTCATTCATGTAATCTTTGAAAGGAAGGTCGGGAATGATAACTCCGTCGATACCAACCTCTTTGCAGGTACGGCAGAAGGTTTCGAAGCCGAATTGCATGATAGGGTTTAAATATCCCATTAAAATAAGAGGAATCTGTACTTTGTGGCGAATATCCTTCAGTTGCGTAAAAAGGAGTTGTAGTGTCATGCCGTTTTTCAATGCCTGTGTTGCTGCATGTTGGATAACGGGGCCGTCTGCCATCGGGTCACTGAAAGGAATACCTATTTCAATCATATCGATTCCTTTACTTGCCAGTGTGTTGATAACGTTTGCAGTACCGTCTGAGGTAGGATAGCCGGCACAAAAATAAATGGATAAAATATCTTTTTGTTTTGTGCTGAATAAATTATTAATTCTGTTCATTCTATGTTAGATTTGATTTGTTTGATAAATGTGTTTAATAGCGTTGTATCCTTTTTGCCCGGAGAGATTTCGAATCCGCTATTGAGATCGATGCCTGCCCATGCAGGATGGTGGAATTCTTTCAGAGAATGCAGACTGTCGGGCTTTAGTCCGCCGCTTAGCAGAAAAGGAGTGGAACCATGATACGCCGTAAGCACTTGCCAATCGAATGTTTTTCCCGAACCGCCATAACCGGTACAGGCTGTGTCGAACAGGAAGTAGTCGCAGACATTTTCATAGCAGACAGTAGATTTCAAATCACTCATTGAGGCAATAGGGAATACTTTGATAACCCCCAGTCCGGCACGTTTCAGGTTGAGACATTGTTCGGAAGTTTCTGTTCCGTGCAGTTGGATATAATGAAGGTCGAATTCTTCCGCTTTTTGTAGGATGGCGGGTGTTACTTCATTGACAAATACGCCTACACGCTTGCATCGCTCCGGCAGGTAAGCCGGACGGAGAGAGACATGACGGCTGGAATGGGGGAAAAAGATAAATCCCATCCAGTCCGGACCGGTCTGTTCTACGGCGCGAATGTTGTCGGGATCGCGCATGCCACATACTTTTACAATCATTTTGTCAATATGATTTTTATAACTTACTGATAAACTCTTTCAAAGCATTTCCCGGTTGAGGTGTCTTCATGAAATTCTCTCCAATCAAGAAACCCCGAAAGCCAGCTGCACGTAATTGTCGGACAGTCTGTGGGCTGGAAATGCCACTTTCGGAAACAAGTAACATTTCTTTAGGTAACTTCTCTGCCAGTCGGAAGGAGTTTTCCACGTCTGTATGGAAAGTTCCCAGATTGCGGTTGTTCACTCCCACCATATCAATGTTGTCTTCTATGTATTCCAATTCTTGTTCACTATGAATTTCGAGAAGTACTTCCAATTTCAGTTCGTGCGCTTTGGCCGCTAACATACTGCATTGCTCTTTTCTGAGTGCCGCAGCAATCAGAAGAACTGCATCTGCCCCTACGATGCAAGCTTGGTAAAGTTGATATTCGTCAATGATGAAGTCTTTACGCAGAATGGGAAGGCTCACTTGGGGACGTGCGGCACGGATGTCTTTTAGGTTGCCGCCAAAAAAATTCTCGTCTGTCAGGATAGAGAGAACGGAAGCTCCTGCCATTTCATAGGCAGGAGAAATGATATCAGCCTGTGCGTTTTCTTTTATCCAGCCTTTGGATGGTGAACGGCGTTTAAACTCGGCAATGATGCCGGAAGGTGATGCCGAAAGGCTGGCGCGCATGCTCCTTCTCGGCATAGGCTCATTGCAGTTGTTTATCAGTAACTCTTGGCTGATAGCGGCTTTTTGTTGTTCGATTTCTAACCGCTTGTGGGCGATGATTTCATCTAATATATCTGTCATAGCTTTACTTTTATACCGGGTTGTCAACTGTTTAATTCGATAAAACGTTTTAATGTTTTCAGAGCCTTGCCGCTTTCCAATGATTCACGGGCTATGGCGACACATTCTTCTATTGGTTTGGTCGGTTCCATAGCTTGGATGGCAAAAGAGGCATTAATCAACACACAGTCGGTCTGTGCTTTGGTTGCACGGTTCTGCAATACGTTGTCGAAGATGCAGGCAGCCTCCTGAGGGGTTGTTCCACCATAGAGCTCTTCTTGGCGGGCGAGAGAAAAGCCGAGTTCTGATGGCTTGTAAATAGTTTCGTAACGGTTGGTCATTACTTTAAACTCATCCGTAAGGGAGATTTCATCGTATCCGTCCAGATTATTGACTACGGCAAAACCGATGCCAAGCTTTTGGAATACATTGGTGTAAAGGCGCATTTGAGGAAGATCTGCCACACCCAATAATTGGTAGGAAGGTAGGCAAGGGTTGACCAATGGTCCGAGAAGATTGAAGATAGTCCGCACTTGTAGGGCTTTGCGTACCGGACCGACGCTTTTCATGGCGGGATTGAACAGCTGGGCGTGCATATACACCATGCCACACTCTTCCATACTGCGAGTAAGTATCGATGGGTCATTGGTAAATTTCACTCCGTGTTGCTCCATTACGTTGCTTGCTCCGCTTATTGAGGTTGCACCGTAATTTCCATGTTTTGCCACATGATATCCGGCACCGGCAACAATAAGGCAAGCACAAGTAGATATATTGAATGTATTCTTTCCGTCTCCCCCCGTACCTACAATGTCAATAGGTTTGTAGGCAGAAAAGTCTATGGGTACTCGTGTTGTAAGCAGTGCTTCACGAAAACCGATAAGTTCTTCTACTTTGACGCCACGCATCTGGAATACTGTGAGCAGAGCAGCTATTTGTGAGTCATTATACCTGCCTTTGGTGATATTGAGTAACAAGTTTTTTGCTTCTTCACGATTCAGTTCTTCATGGTTGAAGAGGCGTGATAATATAGCTTTCATATCGTTTGAATTGTTGTTTTATGCGTTTAGGAAATTAGTAATTATTGTTTTTCCATTCGGTGTCAGCACAGATTCGGGATGGAATTGGATTCCATGTACATCATATTTTTTATGTTTGAGTGCCATGATATATCCTTCCCGGCTCATAGCTGTTACTTCCAAACAGTCGGGGAATTCGTCTGTATCTACCACCCACGAGTGATATCTTCCGACGGGTATTTCCTGTGGCAACCCTCTAAATATATAATCGTCTTTTTCTATGGTTATCGGTGTTTGTACTCCGTGAAAAACTTCACTCAGGTTGATCAGTTTGGCTCCGAATACCTCTCCGATGGCCTGCTCTCCCAGACATACACCGAGAATAGGTTTTTTCCCTGTATAAGTCCGGATAACATCCGGCAGTAGTCCGGCTTCAGAGGGGATTCCCGGTCCAGGTGAAAGAATTATTTTATCGAATACTTTTAATTCTTCCAGTTTAAAGGAATCATTGCGCATGACGGTGACTTCTGCACCGAGTTCTTTTACCAAATGACTCAGGTTGTAAGTGAATGAGTCGTAGTTGTCTATAATTACTATTTTCATAATAGAGTGTTTTTTTACATTTGTTCTGCCAGGAGAATTGCTTTTTTAAGTGCTCCCAGCTTATTGTTTACTTCTTGCAGTTCGTATTCTTCATTACTTTTTGCTACAATACCACCTCCGGCTTGAAACCAAAGTTCGTTGTTGCGACTGACGAAGGTGCGGATGGTGATTGCCTGGTTCAGTGTGCCGTTTAGTCCGATGAAACCGATACAGCCACCGTAGGCTCCACGGCTGTGAGGTTCGTATTGGCTGATGAGTTGCATTGCCTTTACTTTAGGAGCCCCGCTCAGGGTACCGGCCGGGAAAGTGTCGATGAATGTTTTGATAGAATTAGCATTTGGGTTTAATTCCCCACTGACTCGGCTTACTAAATGGATGACGTGACTATAATATTGAGGTTCTTTATAGAATTCTACTTGCACATCTTTACAGTTACGGCTCAGGTCGTTGCGTGCCAGATCTACCAGCATCACGTGTTCGGCATTTTCTTTCGGGTCAGCAAGTAAGGCAGTTGTGAGTTCGTCATCTGTTTGTTTATTTCCGCTGCGGCGGGTTGTTCCTGCAATGGGATCGATGGTAGCACGACCCCCTTCTATTTTGCAATGTGTTTCGGGGGATGAACCGAAGATACGAAATCCGCCAAAGTCGAAGTAAAATAAATAAGGTGAAGGATTGATGCTCCGCAGCGCACGATAGAGTTTGAAGTCATCACCTTCATAACGTTGGATGAATCGGCGTGAGAGAACGATTTGGAATACATCCCCGCGCATGCAGTGGATTATACCTTTTCGGATATTGGCTTTATGCTCCTCATCGGTCAGCGTGCTCGTTGTTTCGCCTACAGCATGAAAATCATAGGTAGTGTAGTTGCGGTTATGGATAGCTTTTTCTACATAGTCGAGATGGCTTTCTTCATTATCCTGAAGCATTTCGAGCAGAAGCATTTCATTGCGGAAGTCATTGAAGACAATCAGATATTTATATAAGATATAGAGCATTTCGGGAGCGTCATTTTTGGGGTCGCAACTGTCTTTTACATTAATGTGCTCAAAGTAACGTACTGCATTGAAAGTGGTGTATCCATACAGACCGCAATAATGATTATATTCTCCGCGTACTTTAAAATGGTTCAGGAAATCGGTTATGGCATGATCTACTTTGTAATCGGCAGTAATGGTATGCTCTTCTGTGCTGCCGTCAGGGTAAGTGGCTGTGGCGACTCCGTGGTTAATGCCGATGCTGGCAACAGGGTTTAGTCCGATAAAGGAACGGTTGTTTTCACTTCCGTGGTAATCGGAGCTCTCCATCAGTGCACTTTGAGGGAAGATGTCCCGTACTTTCAGATAAGTACTTACCGGAGTATGAAGGTCTCCCAACATAGTTTTGTGCTTAGTTGTATAGATAAATGTTTTCATAATTTCGTTTCTTCTGGTTTGTTATTCAAATAAGTTTCTGTATCCTTATCTCCTCGTCCTGAGACAGTAAGTACCACTATATCTTCGGGACGGAACTGCATTTTATTGAGTGCACCCAATGCATGAGCCGATTCCAATGCCGGAATAATACCTTCCAAACGGGTTAGCTCGAATGCAGCGCGTATAGCTTCATCATCATTGATGGACAGAACAATGGCCCGCTTTTGTCGGGCAAGATTGGCATGCATGGGGCCAATACCCGGATAATCCAGTCCGGCAGAGATAGAATAAGGTTCCTCTATCTGTCCGTCCTCGTTTTGGATGACCAATGTTTTTGCTCCGTGGATGATTCCCATCTTTCCCAGTTGGATAGTGGCTGCCGACATTCCTGTTTCTATACCTTTTCCACCGGCTTCGGCCAATACGATTTGTACACGTTCGTCATCGATATAGTGGAAAATAGTACCGGCAGCATTACTTCCCCCACCCACACAAGCCATTAGATAATCGGGATACTCACGTCCTTCATGCTCTTTCAGTTGTTTTCTGATTTCTTCACTGATGACAGATTGCAGTCTTGCCACCATGTCGGGATAAGGATGAGGCCCTACCGTAGAGCCGATTACATAATACGTATCGGCTGGATGACAGCACCAGTCTCGAATCGCTTCATTGGTGGCGTCTTTCAGTGTCATGTTTCCCGATGTGACAGGGCGGACTTCAGCCCCTAGCATCTTCATTTTCTCTACATTGACATGTTGGCGTTCTACATCAGTTTTACCCATATAAATAATGCATTGCATATTCATCAGTGCACAAACGGTTGCGGTTGCCACTCCATGCTGACCGGCTCCGGTCTCGGCAATGATACGACTTTTTCCCATACGTTTGGCAAGCAATACTTGCCCGATGGCATTGTTTATTTTGTGTGCTCCTGTATGATTCAGGTCTTCGCGTTTCAGATAGATTTTACAGCCGTACTTTGCGCTTAACCGACGGGCAAGATAGAGTGGAGAAGGACGTCCTACATAGTCATGCAACAAGTCATTAAATTCTTGTTTGAAGTCTTCGCTATCCAATACATTTAAATAAGCGTTTTTTAGTTCATCTACACAGCGATGAAGAATTTCTGGGATATATGCTCCTCCGAACTCGCCGTAATAACCTTCATTGTTTACTTGATAAGTTTTCATTGTGATTGAGTATCTATTTTTTTGTATATTGCATAAACGAAAAAAGGCCTGTCGTAAGTACGACAGACCTTTTCTGAATATCCTTTTAGAATGTTAAGTATATACACATGGACTGGTTTTCTTACGACTTATTCAGTTGCAAGAGACGCCACCAACATGTATTTACTAATATTCTTTTCATCTTTTTCTGTTTCTATTTCGCTGCAAATGTAATCGTTTTGATTTTATCTCCAAAGAAAAACTTACTTTTTTTTCTATTTATTGGTAACTTCGTTCAATTTGCCTTTCACTGCTTCGGCCTGTTGACTCATCTTTTCCACCACTTCTCCGCTTACTTTCTCTGCTTTATGCTTAGCGCGATGTGCAAAGTCATACGCATCTTCTTCCAAGTCCTGAATGGTGTCATAAATGTCTCTTCTCAGTTTGCGTCCTCTGTTGCTGTGGGCGAAACAACTCAATGCACTGCCGACCAACGCACCTAGTGCCAGTCCTGCGAAAAATTTTCCATTATTCATAATCTTATTCATTTAATTGGGTTTTATCTATGAACATTTTGGCTGTGTGGATGGTTCTTAATGCATCAGTTAATAAATCATTAAAAAGGAAATAAGATGAAACGTAAACTTTGGATAAGAATAGGAGCGGTGGTATTGGCTGCATTATTGTTATGGTGGCTCTTTTGGGCTATATTGATTGACGAAGACGAGAATGATCAGGGCTTACCGGAAACAGAACAAATAGAGGCAGTGGATTAATTCCCTGCCTTTTCTTATTCTTTTTCAGAAATATTCTGTATATTCGCTTATTGATTATTGAAAAAGTGTAATAGTATAAATAATATGTAACAATGAAAACAATGAATTATTCTATAATCCGATGCATCTGTGCATTAGTATTGGGCGTATTATTGGTAGCATGGCCCGAAGCTGCTATCCTGTATTTGGTGATTACTATCGGAGCTTTGTTTTTGGTACCAGGTCTGTTCTCTGTCTTTGGTTATCTTACTCGTGGAAAGCAGAATGGAATGTCTTTTCCTATAGCCGGATTGGGTAGTCTGCTGTTTGGTCTTTGGCTGATGATTATGCCGGCATTTTTTGTCGGTATTCTGATGTATGTGTTGGGAGCTGTTCTTGTGTTGGCAGGTATCAGTCAGATTGTAAACCTGTCTGCTGCCCGTAGTTGGACGGTTGTGCCGGGAGGTTTCTTTGTCGTTCCCGTGCTGGTGCTTATTGCTGGTGTTGTTGTTTTGTTCAATCCGTTTACGGCTGCCACTGTGCCTTTTATTATATTGGGGGTCAGCAGTATCGTTTATGGACTTTCGGATTTGGTGAACATTATTCGTTTCCGCCAAAAGAAAGATATTCAGACTCCTATTATAGAGGATGTGACTCCTATTGAAGAGATTAAAGATTAATATACTATGAAAAAACGACTGAACTATTTATTGCTGGTATTGTGTTTATTGGTAGTCTCTGCATGTAAAAACGGAGTTTCTACCACAGCCTCCGGCAAAGATGAAGGCGCCGGAGGTTGTGAGGGCGAAAAGGCAAAAGCTATTTTGTGGGTAGACTATAAAAAAGGGCGTTCTATCCCTGCCGGAGTCGCTATCAGGACAGTGAAAGTGCGTGCCAATGTGTTTGCCGATGGTAGTGTGAAGGTTCTTTCTTTCTGTAAGAAACAATCTTTCAGAGTGGAAGACTATTTATTGAAGAGATTGAAAGCTTACCGAATTCGGGATTGGGCATTTGAGGGGAATTATATACAGACCGGCGAGCAATATTTACAGTTGCGGTATATTCCTGCCTGGATAAAGTAAAAGTGTTGCCATATTAGTTTTGTCTATTGAAAGAAAACGCCTAATCATACTGATTCATCGATTATTTCCCAACCGTTGATTTTTATATTTACAGGAGCATAATTATTGAATAATATCTCAATGGTAAAATCATGGTTATAATCAAAATTGATGGAGGGATTCTTGCTTAATAATTCGCTGATAAGGTTTTCATCATAACGCACTATGCCCGCCTTGTCTGCAATCTTTAATCGAGGTGCTCTCCCTTTATCCAGCTTCATTACCGTAAAATCGGCAATAATGGATGTATTCTTATTCAATGGGTTTGAATAAATGGGAAGGTAGGTGATTGTGTCATCGGCTGTAATTTGGGAGTTGTATCCATATTTGCCGTTGCTGTCTTCTATGTAAATGGAATTTGTTTTACTATCATTCAAGTTGTAGGCAATGACCTTGATATGATTGGTGATTTGTTTTAAATTAATCCATACGATGTTTTCTTCCTCTTCCTTGATATTCATAGCATCGTGTGCGCCATGACAGAGCTGTGTAGGTTGACGAACAATCCGGTTGTCTTTCTCGCGTTTCAGGGACAGGAAGAAATCATTGATATTGCTTTTTTGGGGTACACGTGCTGATAAACGGTAGTGTCTTTCGTCATAACCGGCCCATACTATAAATTGGTAACTGCCTGGGTGAAAGGAAGTTTTATGATGTAGTCATTATCTACCTTATTTAAAGAGTCGTTTATCTGTGAGATGAAAGTCCCTTTATCATCAAAAATAAAAACTGCCAGTAAGGGGCTTGAGGAAGAGGTTGCCTGTTGCAGTGTATCCGTGACTTGAGCATAGCGGAACTTAAGTCCCAGGACCATATTGTCCCGGGGGCAGCATTGATCATCTTTAAAGCAGCTTGTAGTGATAAACATCAGTAGAACAAGCCCTATTAGTTTCAGTCCGATTGTCATCTTATCAGGGAATGAGGTTATAAATCATAGTCTTCTTCAATTACTTCCCATGGGATAACATCTATATCGACAGCAATCCATGAATTAGGTTGGATGGGTTTGTTGTTGTCAAAGTTGTCGGACGGATTGCCCGGTGCCTGTATGGAGTTGATATTAATTTTAAAATATTGGTTCCGATATATATTGTAAGGTGCTTGGGGGCTGATCGCATCTTTATTGACAAAAACATGGAAATAGCATATGCCGTTGGTGTAAGTATTGTCTGCCAATATATATTCGCCATGGAATGCGGGCATTCCTGCTGCATCCGCCGCACAAAGCTCTGCATATTTTTCAGCTGTGGCTCCATCTGTAAAATAGTTGGTTATTTTGTCATCGGTACGCACCACATAGAAAGTCGTTCCGGCAGGTTCCGTATTGGCTTGAATCTCAAAGTCGCTTCCAACGGTCGGAGACGAATTTTTGGCAACTATGATTTGGGCTGGTGAAAAGGCTCCACTGATACTGATGAAAGTGGTTTCATCTATATTGGATGTTCCCGATATATATTGGAAAGCATTTTCGGGAGCGTATGAGAAAGTAGAGGTCGTGTCTGTGTTTCCATAAACGCTTATGGCATCAGTCCCTCTTGAGAAATCCTGTATCGCATAGCTGTTCCAGTTGTAGTCTTTGATAAGTCCGTCTCTTGTATCTTGGATAAAATAGAATTGATTATTTAGGTTTCGCCAACCGAATTTCAAGTCTGTCATGCTACCACCTCCGTTTACTTTAAAGGTAGGAGAGGTAAATACAGCGGCCTTTGCTATGACGCGATTCACGGGAATGAAAATGTGATGGCTTTCCGCATCGGCTTTATTTTCATATAAATTGGAGGCAGGAGTGACATTGGGATAACTTTCATTAAACATGATAAATCCATTTGTTGGGTCTGCCAGTTTATTGATTTCTTGTGCGAACTCTTTATAGCTGAACGCTCCCAATCCATTTGAGGTAATATAATTTATAATCTCTGTATTCAGGTTTACGCCTGCAAAAATATATTTGTCGCTTTTTTTAGTGCTGATAGGTTGAGTGGTAACCCATTGGGAACTATTGTCGGATGCCTGTTTTAGGGTATTGTCATCGACGGTAAATTTTGTTACTGTAGGAGTAAAAGGTGATTCTTTGTCGTAAATAAATATATGTAGGGATTTTACATTGTTCTCTAAACTTGTTCCCGGGTCGGTAGCACGGTCAGATATGGAACGTATGCCCGAAGCGTGAGGAATACTGATAGAGAATGACGCATACGCTTCTGCAGTTTCAGGATAATCGGGTTGATTGACAAAATCTTTGTCGTTATTGCACGAGGCTATTGCTACTATAGCAGCTATAGCCATAAACATTTTACTCGTTTTCATCTTTTTATGGTTTTAATTGATATAAGTAGAACCAATAACTGCCATTTTTGTTTCAAAATAAAACAAACCTCAACAATGATAAAGAAATTAATAGTCGTGCTGATTGGCATTTTCATATTTATATCTTGTACTGATGATACCGGATTGTCTGCAGAGTCTGATAAGAACAACGTTGAAGAAGCTGTTCCAGTGAAATTGGTAGTCACTGTGCCGGCTTCTGTCACTTATGTTCGTACAAGAGGAGCTAACAATTATGAGTCTTTGATAAGTGAAATACAAGTATTGGTGTTTGAAGAAGGTAAATATGTATATCGTGTACCGGGACTGTCGATCAGTGGTACTTCTCCTGTAACTACTTTTACAGTGTTACTGAAATCTGGCAATGTGCCTATGAAGTTGCTGATTTTGGCGAATGCCACCGATGTGCTAGTGACTCATGAGCCGGTTATCGGTGACTGTGAAGAAGTGGTAAAGAAGAAGCTGAACCGGAGGTTTGATAATCTCACCTCTCATTTTCCCATGTATGGAGAATATGAGTTACCGAGAGGTTTGACCACTGATAAGATAAACACTATTTCAGGAATAAAAATGCTGCGTTCCATTGCCCGTGTGGATGTGACGGCTACAGAAGTGACCAATTTTACATTGACGGGAGTGAAAGCGTATCGGGCTAATAATTATCTGCAAGTTATTCCGAATGAAACAGGTGTGAGCAGAGTAACCCTTCCAAGTGTGCCCGAAGGCAGCGACAGGAATGTGGATAGCACCGTCTTTCCTGTTTCTCAGGAGAATCAGAATATCTTTTCGGCCAGGCTTTATTTGCCTGAAACGGAATCCCCCGCACCGGCCAATTGGGTGAGCGATGCTACCTGCATCGTGGTGGAAGGATATTATGCCGGAAGTGATACGCCAAGTTATTATCGGATGGACTTTGATTCGGATAATGAGCGCAACGCTTTTGGGCAAGTGCTGCGTAACCATAAATATATATTCAATATAAAGAAAGTATCGGCTCCGGGTTGGAGTAATCCAGACGATGCGGCCAACAACCGCTCATCAAGCATTGTGGCGGAAGTACAAGCATGGGATGACGATACGATGGATATGTATTTTGATGGCGAACATCATTTTGGAGTGTCAACGCGTAAAGTCATTTTTAAGCATAAAGCCGGCTCCAAGGGGATCGTCAAGGTGAGCACTGACCTTACGGATTATACATTGCAGTGGGCGGATGCTACCGGTACACCCCAAGGGTCTGGAAGCCAGTCACTGACTGGCGATTATTTTACTGTAGAGAAAACGGATAATGGTAGTCAATTGATTATAACAGCTTTGCAGGATAATCAGGTGAATGGCAGTAGGCGCGTACAGAACTTTGTGATTACAGCCCGGCGCTGGACTATTTTGGTGAGTATTCAGCAGGAATATGATGTAACAGCTTATAAAACAATCAGCTTGATGTCATTTACTAGCGGCTTGGGATATTTGGGAACTAATATTTTAGGTTCCAATAATGCTGAATCTCGTGCTACAGGTCTTCGTGGAATATTGATCAATCAGGCTAATTTCGGGCCGAATGGGGTTGTGGAGTGTGGAGGTTATAATTTGGTGGGCGTAGCGACTAGTACCAATAAATTGACAGATGCCCTCTTTTCCCTATTTGATGTGGTATATGTGAATTATGTGGCAACCTTGCAGTTTGGCAATGAGGATGCACGGAAAGTTCATAATTGGCTGAAGGCAAAGAAGAATCGTGTATTGATTGTTTCTTATGATGGTGCGGATGTCAGTCAGAATCTGTTGTCGGAAATTTTGCCGGAAAAAAATGGAATGAAGTATTATACATCAAATGGGGGACCTTATCCCTTAGCTTCTTCTACATCTGAGAATAGTTATTTTACTAAAGACGGTCCCTTTACGAAAGGCACTCCTCTTGCTTCAAATTTTGTGTTACGTAATTATGATGCATACCATGGTGAGATACAAATGAATACCGGTGCTTCTGAGGGTATTACTCCTATTTTGATGGGACCCGGTGGAGGGATTGTGTTGGGAATTGACTATGCAAGGCGGATTGTTTATTGGGGGGATACAGATATAAGTAGTTATTTATCTGGCATAGGAGCAACTAATGAAAATCATATCAACAATACGGACGGAACTATTAATAATGACGCCTCCAAGTTGATAGCCAATGTTTTTGCATGGATATCCGAAACCGTATTGTATGGGGAATGATTACCATCAACAGGTCGTGTATTGGTCGGTCCCCATTTTTCTATCTTCATAATGGGGTAGAGCTTTTGCCCTCTCAGAATATATGTTTTTTGTGAATACAATTAGGCAGACAAATTCATTCTACATTTTCCCTATACTGTTTGGGTGACATTCCTGTATATCTTTTAAAGTATTTCCCGAAGAATGAAATATCGGGGAAGTTCAGTGAATACGCTATTTCCTGAATAGTGAGGTCGGTGGACTTCAGTTTTGCTTCCGCATCGGTTATCACTAGTTTGGCGATAATATCAGTAACCGTTTTTCCGGTTATCTTGTTTACGGTGGTGCTGAGGTGTTGTGGTGATATATGGAGCAAATCGGCATAAAAGGCTACACTTCGCTCTTGTGTATAATGTTTGATAATGTATTGAACCAGACGTTTTACAATCTCTTCTCCGCGATTGAAAGCGCGGGTGGTTACATTGGTATTTTGATGAATATTGCCTACACCATGCAGTATGGTGAGCAGCATGGAGCTGAGCAGGTCCTTATTGGGTTTTGCTTCTATGTGTTTCATTTTTATCAATAACATAAAGTAGTCTTGGAACAATTCGGATGTTTCGGGGCGCAGAGGGGTGACAGGTGTATCAATCAGGGCCGAAAGATAATTCTTGGTAGAATTGAAAAAGTTTATTCCATTCAGCAGTTCTTTGTTGAATCCGACCAAGTATAGACGGCAGTCGGGACTTTGCCGATGAACATGAACAAATGTTTCGGGTAGTATGGTAACAATGTCGTTTTTTTGTATCTTGTGTTCAGACAGGTGGATAGTTATGTCACACTCACCACGCAGGCAAAGAATAAATAGACAACCATTCATGCGCTGAGGGTAGTGGTAGATATGTCCGAAAGTACCGGTTATGTCAATTTCAGCTGTGAAATCTTTGTTCAGTTTAAAGATGTTAATGTCGTCAGTGTACTTCATAAAAATAAAGAAGACTTTGGTTATACACCACAAATATAGGACAGTTTAAGCAGATTACAAAGAAAATGCTTAAAAATAGACTAATATATCTTACTGTTAGCACTTGTGCACATTTAATAAATGTGAGAACTTTGCATTCGAAAACTAATGTGAAGATTAACAGTATGAAATGTAGAAAATTGTCTATTGTGGCAGTGAGTGTGGTATTGTTCTGTTCATGCGGACAGCAACCTGCTCAGGAACGAGGCCCCCGCCCGGTGAAATTGGCGGAAGTTGCGTCGTTAAACAAAATTGAAAAATCCTATTCAGGCGTAGTGTCCCCCGATCAATTCAGTGACCTTGCGTTTAAGATGTCCGGTCCGTTGGTGGCAATGAATGTGCTCGAAGGACAGAGAGTGAAAAAAGGGGAGGTGGTAGCTGAAATTGACCCGACAGATTATAAGTTGGATTATGACGCAAAGAGAGCTTCCTTCCAGAAAGCGTCATCGCAAATGCAACGTGCAGAGAAACTATTGATGAAAAATGCCATATCTATGCAGGAGTTTGAAACGACTCAGGCATCTTATACCAATGCTAAATCTGCTTTTGAAAATGCACAAAACACATTGAATGATACAAAGTTGCGTGCACCGTTTGATGGATTTATCCAAAAGAAATATGTGGAAAATTATCAGCGTGTACAACCGGGACAAGGTGTGGTATGTCTGATTAACCCGGCAAAGTTGCAAGTGGAATTTACTATTCCCGAAACAAATATTGCCTATGTAACTTCTCACGGAAGTATTTTTGTAGAATTTGATGCTTATAAAGGCAAGTTGTTTCAGGCAAAGGTGAAAGAGTATGTGGAAGCATCGCAAGACGGTGCCGGAGTTCCTGTATTCCTTTATATTGATGACCCCGAATTTGACTTGAAGAAATATAAGGTATCGGTGGGCTTTTCTTGCCGTGTGGTAGTTAATATTGAAAATGAAACGGTAAAAGGAGGAATCACCGTTCCGTTATCTGCTGTAGTATTTGATAATAATCTGAATAATAAGGTTGTATTCATTTATAATCCTTCTACCCAAAAAGTAGAGAAACGTAAGATTTATGACGAAGGAACCATTGTGGGACGTAATGATTTAATTGTGACCGGAGAGGTGAAGGCCGGTGAACAAGTAGTAGCTGCGGGAGCTTCTTATCTAGTGGACGGTCAGCAAGTCAAAATATTAACCGAATAAAAGAGGAGAGTACAAATCATGAATATTCCAAAATATTCTTTAGAGAACCAGAAGGTTGTCTACTTTTTTTTGGCTATTTTGTTGATAGGTGGAGTTATCTCCTTTTTTAAATTGCCGAAGAAAGAAGACGCTCCTTTCGTGATAAAGACGGCGGTTCTTGTTACCCAATATCCGGGTGCGAATCCGCATGAAGTGGAGAAATTGATAACCGAACCGATTGAACGTGAGATTCAGTCAATGACTGATGTATATCAGATTAAATCGGAATCTTATTTTGGGCTGTCTAAGATTTCTATTGAGCTACAGCCTACTATCGACCCTGATTATATGCCGGTAAAATGGGATGAACTGCGTCGTAAGGTGGCAAATATCCAGCCGAAGCTGCCTAGCGGTGCATCTACTATCACGGTGAACGATGATTTTGGTGATGTATATGGTATTTATTATGCATTGACAGCCGATGAAGGTTTTTCATACAAAGACTTGCGTGACTGGGCACAGCATATACGTACGCAGCTTACTCCGATTGAGGGTGTGCAGAAAGTGATGCTTTATGGTGAGCAGACAGAAGTAATCAATGTGAAGATATCTACTTCCAAACTATCATCTTTGGGTATTGACCCGACTTCTATCATGGGGATTTTGCAAAAACAGAATGTACAAGTCAATACGGGAGATATCGCTACCGATATTTATCAGTTACGCTTGCGCACAGAAGGTACTTATACTAGTCTTGAAGATATCGAGAACCAGCTGATTGTTAGCAAAGATGGACGTGAAGTACGTTTAGGGGATATTGCAACAGTGGAACGCGGTTATTATGATCCACCTTCAACATTGATGCGTGTCAATGGCAAACGTGCTATCGGCATTGGTGTAGCCAGTGGTGCAAAGGATAATGTGGTTGCTGTTGGTGAAGCCGTAGATAAGAGCTTGGCAGAGATAGAACAATTGTTGCCTATCGGTATAGAATTGTCTTCTCTCTATCCCGAAGACAAGATTGCGGATGAAGCTAATAATGGATTTATTCTCAATCTGATAGAGTCATTGGTCATCGTGATTTTGATTATCTTTGTAGTGATGGGATCGCGTGCCGGTATGCTGATTGGTAGTTCGCTATTGTTTTCTGTAGGAGGTACCTTGCTTATCATGTTAATGTGGGGAGTGGGTTTGAACCGTACTTCTTTGGCTGCATTTATCATTGCCATGGGTATGTTGGTGGATAATGCCATTGTGGTGACAGACAATGCCCAAATCGGAATCAAGCGCGGAAAATCCCGTTATCTTTCTTTGATAGAAGGTGCTATCAAGCCTCAATGGGCATTGCTGGGAGCGACCTTTATTGCTATTTGTTCATTCTTGCCGTTGTATTTGGCTCCTGCATCGGTTGCTGAAATTGTAAAACCGTTGTTTATCGTGTTGGCCGTGTCATTGGGATTAAGTTGGATCTTGGCTTTATGCCAGACTACAACTTTCGGTAACTTTATTTTGCAAGAGGCTACTCCCGGTAGTGAAGGTAAGGATCCATACGATACCAAAATTTATCATAAGTTTGAGAAGCTCTTGACTTTATTGATTAAGCGCCGTTTTATAACACTGACTACTGTTGTTGTTACTTTGGTGTTTTCTCTGGTCATTATGGCAGTTATGCCTCAGAGTTTCTTTCCGAAGATGAATAAACCTTATTTCCGTGCCGATTTGGTATTCCCGGAAGGTTTCAGTATTCATGCGGTAGACGAAGACGTGATGAAGGTGGAAGAGTATTTGGAGAAGAATGAAAAAGTAAAATCTTATTCTGTGACTTTAGGTGGTACTCCCTTGCGTTACTATCTGGCAAGTTCTTCTTTCGGTCCGAAGTCTAACTATGCCAATGTGATGGTGGAAACAAAAGACCCTGAAGATGCTGCCGAAGTAGAACAACAGTTCTATGAACACATGACTCAGAATTTTCCGAATATCATTACCCGTTCGGCATTGTTTGCGTTGTCACCGGTGCCCGAAGCTGCCATTGAAATCGGATTTATCGGTGAAAATCCGGATACGCTGACCGCCTTGGTGGAGCGTGCGAAGAAGATTGCGCATGAATGTGATATGGTGACGGATATACGTTCTAACTGGGGTGATAAAGTGCCGGTATGGAAACCGATGTTCTCACAACAGAAAGGTTTGCGCCTTGGTATTACCCGTCAGCAGGTTGCCAATTCGTTCCGTACTGCTACCAATGGCTTGCCGTTGGGCGAGTATCGTGAGGGGGATATTTCACTTCCTATCTTATTGAAGGATGAAGATGCGGAAAATATGAACCTGAATGATGTGAAGAGTGTTCCGGTATTCAGCACTAAAGGAAATTCAGTTAAGGTGGAGCAGGTGATTGATAATTTTTCTTTGGGTTATGATTATAACGTAGTGCGTCGTTTCAACCGTGAACGTTGCATGATGATGCAGTGTGAACCGAAGCGCGGTGCCAATACGATGGCTGCCTTTAAGCAGGTGTTGACCGCCGTACAGGAACAGATGCAACTGCCCGAAGGTTATAAGATGAAATACTTTGGTGAACAGGAGACACAAGATGTAAGTAATGCTGCTTTGGCAAAGAATATTCCGTTGACATTCTTATTGATTTATGTCGTTTTATTATTCCTTTTCCCGAGCAATTACCGCAAACCGGTATTGATTATGCTGATGTTGCCATTGGTGTTCATCGGTGTGGTATGGGGATTGTTGTTGTTCGGTAAATCTCTTGATTTCTTTGCCATTTTGGGCTTGTTGGGCTTGATTGGTATGAATATCAAGAATGCGATTGTACTGGTAGACGAAATCGGACTTCAACTGAAAGATGGCAAAGGGGCAGTACCTGCCGTGGTTGAGGCTACCAAGACACGTATTGTTCCCGTAACTATGGCGTCGGGAACCACTATTTTGGGTATGCTTCCTTTGTTGGGTGATGCGATGTTTGCAGGTATGGCAGCTACCATTATGGGTGGTTTGTTCGTATCAACCATTCTTACCATCTTCGTGCTTCCGGTGACTTATTGTATATTCTTTAAAATCAGAGCAGACAGATAATGAAAACGAATCTTATATATATACTTGGAATGATGTGCTTGTCCGGCACGGTTTCAGCTCAGACTACCGTAAATTATACGGAGTTCGAACAGAAAGTGTTGGATTATAGTCAGACTTTGAAGCAGAGTGTGTCACAACGTACAGCCATGCAGAAAGCAATGAAAGCTGCGAAAACTGCTTTCTTCCCCGCAGTGGATGTCACGGGTAGTTATCAATATCGTATAAATAAATATGATATGGATTTTGGCGGAATGGCTGTTCCTATGGAGCATGATTCTTACAGTGCCGAAGTAGGAGTTGTCCAACCTATTTATGCAGGAGGAAGTATTTATCATACTTATAAGGCATCACAAATTCAGTCTCAGATAGCTGACAAGTCGGTAGATTTGACCACAGATAATCTTATTTATGCTGCAGAAGCCAGTTATTGGGGTACTGCGGCTCAGAAAGAGATGTATAAAACGATGTGTCAGTATGTGGAAATTATCAGTCAGTTGACCAAAGTGTTACAAGATAAGTATGATGACGGTTATATCAGTAAAACAGATTTGATACAAATGCAGACTCGCCTGAAAGAGGCAGAGTTGCAACGTTCCAGCAGTTATCAGTCTTATCAGATAGCTTTGCAGAACATGAATGTGTTGATGGGATTGGAACCGGATAAAGAAGTAGGTTTGGTTGATTCTATTTTCGTTGAGTTACCATTACCAGCTTATGTCGGTGCTGATGCTGCACTGAATGTTCGTCCTGATTATGCTATTTCTCAGTTGGATGTGGATTATCAAAAAAGACAGGTTAAACTGGCTGCTGCAAAATATAATCCATCCTTGTCTATCGGCTTTAAGGAGACTTGGGGGACACAAATGTTGAACATTTCGGGCGAAACAATGTTTAATAGTAATGTGTATGCTTCTGTCAAGTTGCCGTTGTTCCACTGGGGATCGCGATTTAAGTCGACGGCTGCACAAAAAGCGATTTTACTTGGTAAGCAGTATGCTTTGCAAGATAAACAAGACCAAATCACGAAAGAGGTAGCCAAAGCATGGACTAGTCTGACAGAAAATACCCGTCAGATAGATATTGCTAAGGAAAACTGCAAGTTAGCAGAAGAGAATTTGGATTTGAATACATTTAGTTATACGGAAGGTAGGCTGACTATTTTGGATGTACTTTCTGCACAGTTGACTTGGGTACAGGCATATACAAATCTTATCCAATCATATTATGAGCAGAAAATAGCATTGGCAGATTATAGGAAAGCAACCGGTATAAGGTATTTAGGACAGAAATAAGTAATTTCAGACCAAAATCTTATAATTTAAAATGCCACTTTAAAGCAGGTTTGGATTATCTTTGCATCCAAATCTGCTTTTTTCTTATATATGAATACATTATGAAGAGATTGTTACTTTTAACATGGATATTCGTATGTATGGCGGGCATATCTTTTGCAACTCCCAGACACAGTGAGTTGTTTGAGTTTCCAACAGATACGATACAACACAAAGACAGCACTGTACGGAAAAGAAGCTTTTTCAATAAGTTTCTTGACTACTTTAATGATGCGAACAAGAATAAGAAGCACAAGAAGTTTGACTTCAGTATCATCGGTGGACCTCATTATAGTACAGATACCAAGTTGGGACTTGGATTGGTAGCTGCCGGGCTTTACCGTTCGGATAAGAATGATACTATTCTTCCTCCCTCCAATGTTTCCCTGTTTGGCGATGTATCTACGGTAGGTTTTTATTTGCTGGGAATTCGTGGTACCCATATTTTTCCACAAGATAAATATCGTTTGGATTATACCTTATACTTTTATTCTTTCCCTTCCAAATTCTGGGGAATGGGATATGATATGGGAAATGTAGATGCCAACGAAACGGATATAGACCGTTGGCAGGCACAGATAAAAGCTAGTTTTTTATTTAAACTGACAGACAATTTGTATTTGGGACCGATGGTAGCTTATGATTATGTGCATGGAAAGAACTTGGAACGTCCCGAATTGTTGGAAGGAATGGATTTGACTACAACTAATTATGGTGCCGGATTCTCCTTGGTGTATGATTCACGTGATGTATTGACTAATCCTCATAAAGGATATTATCTGAATATATCGCAATGTTTTCGTCCCAAGTTTATGGGAAATGATTACGCTTTCAGCACCACCGACTTGCGTACCAGCTATTATCATTCTGTTTGGAAAGGAGGTTTGCTTGCCGGAGAGTTTAGGGGGATGTTTAATTTTGGCAACCCGTCTTGGTCAATGATGGCTTTGTTGGGCAATTCTTACTCGATGCGTGGTTATTACGAGGGCCGCTATCGTGATAAACATAAAATGGAAGGGCAGATAGAATTACGCCAACATATTTGGAAACGTAATGGTATAGTGGCTTGGATTGGTGCAGGAACGGTGTTTAATAAGTTCAGTGCATTGCGTGTCAATCGCGTTTTGCCTAATTATGGTATCGGATATCGTTGGGAATTTAAAAAGAATGTGAATGTTCGCCTCGATTATGGGTTTGGAAAGAACGGACAATCGGGGTTTTTATTTAATATAAATGAAGCGTTTTAAAGAGATCTATCAATGGTGTTGTGAGCCGAGACAATTATTTTTTCTGTTTATAATTGTATTAGCTATTCCTAATGTGGCATTGTTCTTCACAGAGCAAATGCCTTTATTGGTACGTATATGTAATATTATTTTGCCGGTATCGGTATATTGGATGGTGATGACGCTGAGCTGGAAACCCGGAAAGATAATATGGATATTGTTTCCCTTTGTTTTCTTTGCTGCTTTTCAATTGGTTTTGCTTTATCTTTTCGGACAGTCCATTATAGCAGTTGATATGTTTTTGAATTTGCTGACAACCAATTCCGGTGAGGCTATGGAGCTTCTGGATAACTTGTTGCCTGCTGTGATTGGCGTATTTGTGGTATATTTGCCCACTTTGGCTTTGGGTATTGTTTCGATAACAGGGAATAAGAAACTGGATCAATACTTTATATATCGCCAGCGGAGATATGCCCGGATGACAATGGGAGTGGGAGTCATCCTGACCGCATTGTGCTATGCAGACCATGAGGATTATGCATTGAAACTCGATATGTATCCGGTCAACGTATGCTATAATCTGACTTTGGCAATAGAGCGTGCCGGTGAAACAGCCGGTTATCAAGAGAGTTCAAAGGACTTTACTTTTGGTGCACAAGCCACACACGATAAAGATGAGGCAGAGATATATGTGTTGGTAGTGGGAGAAACTGCAAGGGCTTGTAACTTTGGGCTGTATGGCTATGAACGGAATACCACTCCGCTGTTGGATAAAACAGAAGGCTTGGTCGCATTTACAGATGTACTTACCCAATCAAATACAACGCATAAAAGTGTGCCAATGCTCCTTTCGGGAGCTTCTGCTGAAAATTACAATCGTATTTATCGGGAAAAGGGTATCATTACTGCTTTTAAAGAAGCAGGGTTTCATACAGCTTTTTTTTCCAATCAGCGGCCTAATCATTCTTTTATTGATTTCTTCGGAATGGAGGCGGATGAATGGAAATTTATAAAAGAAGATGCACCTGAGGAAACGAATATATCAGATGATGAATTATTGAAGTTAGTGGATAAACAACTAAATGACGGACATCGGAAATTGTTTATCGTGCTGCACATGTATGGTTCCCATTTTAATTATAAAGAACGTTATCCTTCGGATATGGCAGTGTTCAGGCCGGATAGCCTGACCGATGCGAAATATGAGAACCGTGAATATTTATTGAATGCGTACGATAACACAATCTGTTATACAGACGGCTTCTTGGCGTCACTGATTGAAATGTTGCAACGCACGAATGCTTCATCGGCTATGCTTTATACTTCCGATCATGGAGAGGATATTTTTGATGATGACCGGAAACTGTTTTTGCACGCCTCTCCGGTACCTTCATACTATCAGTTGCATGTTCCGTTTCTGATTTGGATGTCTGAGGCGTATCGTAAAGGATATCCTGTTCAATATGAGGCTGTGTGTATGAATCGTGAAAAGCCGGTGGCAGGGAATGCATCTGTTTTTCATTCAATGTTGTCGTTGGGTGGCATACAAACCGATTATAAAGAAGATAGTTTATCTGTCGCAAGTAAGCGGTATGTCATTCGCCCCCGTTATTACTTAAATGACCATAATCTTCCTAAACTTTTAGATAAAATAGGATTGAAGGAGAAAGATATTAAACAACTTGAACAAAGAAGAATGATGTATCCATGATAGATGGAGGTGTGTCAAAATCATAAAGTTATCCTTCTATTGTTATTGACGCAAAACGATAAATCTTTTCATTTTGACACATCCTCATACAAAGTCTGCTTTCGTGCTTTTAAATTTTATCAAGTGCCTGTTCCAAATCGGCCAGCAGGTCATCAATATGTTCTGTTCCGATGGATAACCGTACTGTTCCCGGATAAATCTCCTGTTCTTTAAGTTCTTGCTCATTTAGTTGTGAATGAGTTGTACTTGCCGGATGGATAACAAGTGATTTTACATCGGCCACATTAGCCAGTAAAGAGAATATTTCGAGGCTGTCTATAAACTTATGGGCCTCTGTTTGCCCTCCTTGCACTTCAATTGTAAAGATAGAGCTGGCTCCATGAGGGAAGTAGCGGTTGTATAAAGCATGGTCGGGATGTTCGGGCAGTGACGGATGATTTACTTTTTTTACTTTAGGATGTCTATTTAGGAATTCCACCACTTTCAGTGCATTTTCTACATGACGCTCTACACGTAGAGAAAGAGTTTCCAGGCCTTGCAGTAGGATAAAGGCATTGAATGGGCTGATGGCTGCTCCTGTATCTCGTAATAAAATGGCACGGATACGAGTGGCATAAGCCGCTGCTCCTGCCGCATCGATAAAACGGATTCCATGATAACTGGCATCGGGTTCGGTCAGTTGTGGAAATTTTCCTGAAGTTGCCCAGTCAAATTTACCGGAATCTACAATGACTCCTCCTAAAGAAGTACCGTGTCCGCCAATAAACTTAGTTGCCGAATGTACCACAATGTCTGCTCCATGTTCTATGGGGCGGATGAGGTAAGGAGTTCCGAAAGTATTGTCTACAATCAAAGGAATCTGATGACGGTGTGCAATATCTGCTACAGCTTCTATATCGATAATATTAGAATGGGGATTGCCCAAACTTTCGATGAACAGTGCTTTCGTGTTTTCCTGAATTGCATTTTCAAAATTGGATAAGTCATTCGGGTCGACAAAGGTGGTGGTTATACCATAGTCGGGTAGGGTATGCGCCAGCAAATTATAACTTCCTCCATAAATTGTTTTGGCGGCAACGATATGGTCACCGGCACGAGTGATGTTCTGAAATGCGTAGGTAATAGCAGCTGCACCCGAAGCTACCGCAAGTCCGGCTATTCCTCCTTCTAACGCTGCTACACGTTGTTCAAAGACTCCTTGAGTGGAATTGGTCAGACGTCCATAGATATTCCCCGGATCCTGTAAGCCGAATCGTGCTGCTGCATGAGCTGAGTTGTGAAATACATAAGAAGTGGTTTGGTAGATGGGGACTGCACGCGCATCTGTTGCTACATCGGGCTGTTCTTGTCCTACATGGAGTTGTAATGTTTCAAAATGTAATCTCTTAGTTGCCATAGTTGTATTATTTTTAGTTAAACTGATGATTGATTTATTGGCTGCAAAGTTATAATTGATGGTAATATCAAACAATATATTGTGGAAAAATGGAAAATATATCTATATTTGTTGTGATATATAGAATAAAATTATTGTTTTACTGTTGGATGTCATACTTTAAAAGAATATTGCACTATGGATACATTGGATAAAACAGATTTGCAGATACTTCGTACATTGCAAGAAAACGCACGACTTACCACTAAAGAACTGGCTGCACGCGTCAGTCTGTCTTCTACTCCGGTATTTGAACGACTCAAGCGTCTTGAAAGTGGGGGATACATTAAAAAGTATATAGCAGTGCTTGATGCAGAAAAACTGAATCAAGGTTTTGTGGTATTTTGTAGTGTGAAACTCAGGAGGCTTAATCGGGATATTGCAGCTGAGTTTACCCGTATGATACAAGGTATTCCTGAAGTGACGGAATGCTATAATATTTCGGGAAGTTATGATTATCTGCTCAAGATACATGCCCCCAATATGAAATATTATCAGGAGTTTATATTAAATGTCTTGGGAACCATAGATAGTCTGGGTTCGCTGGAGAGTACATTTGTGATGGATGAAGTGAAGCATGAGTATGGAATACATATATAAAAAAGAAAAACACGTTCGTATGTGTGGGGTTACACGTTAGTATGTATAAGTTAATACGTTAGTACGTGTGAGGCTATACATACGTATGTATAAGGTCACACGTACTAACGTGTAGAAAGTTGCTTTTATTTCTTTTCACCTACGGTCTTCAACATTTCCTGTACGGCTGCTTCCAACTGTTGGTCTTCTCCTGTGAGTGCCTTTTCGGGAGCATTATACACTTCAATGTGAGGTGTAAGCAATTGGTTTTCGGCATATTGTCCGCGCATATCCATACAGCCTACCTGCGGAATACCGAATACAATAGTTGGATCAATCTGTGTTTCCCACCATACGGCAGTCATGGTTCCCGGAACGGGCGCACCAATCAGTTTACCGATTTTCAGTTCTTTATATACCCATGGGAAACCGTGTGCATTGCTGTAATTATCCTCGCAAATCAATACACAGGAAGGTTTGAGCCATTTATTGAATGGATCACTACCGATATATTGTCCGCGTGGAACAAAGCGCTGATATTCTTTACCACTCAATAAGGTAGCCAAATCATCGTGCAGCCAACCGCCTCCGTTGTGGCGTGTGTCTACAATTACGGCTTCTTTATTGCGGCAACGTCCGAGCAATTCGCTGTATACTTCACGGAAACTTTGGCTGTCCATACCTTTGACGTGTACGTAGCCTATACGACCGCCCGACAGCTTATCCACATTCTTACGGCAGCGTTCTACCCAGCGTTTGTAAAGCAGATTGCTCTGTTCGCCACTACTGATGGCTTTGATGGTCACGTCAAATCGTTTTCCATTGGCAGGATTATACATGGCAAGCAATACCTTTCGACCGGCTTTACCTTCCAGTAGCGGGAAATAATCCCGGCCTTTTAAAATCGGTTTGCCATCTATCTTTTCAATGATACATCCCGGAGTAACGTCAGTTTTCTTGATGGCAAAGGGCCCTTTGGCCAATATCTCTTTTATCTTCAAGCCGTTTCCATTGTAAGTCTCGTCATAGAATACACCTAAAGCGGCTGTGGAAAGAGAGGCCCCTGAACCATAATAACGGGCACCGGTATGAGAACCGTTCAGCTCGCCTAACAATTCACTTAACATCTCTTGGAAATCATAGTTGTTATTGATGTAAGGCAAGAAGCGTGAATAGGCTTCACGATAACCCTTCCAATCTACCCCGTGCAGGTCTTTTACATAGAATTTATCTTCTACTTGTTGCCATACGTGGTTGAAGATATATTCGCGTTCGCCGTATGGTTGATAATCGAAGAAAGCTTCAAATTCAACTGTTTTAGGCTCTCCGGTACTTACGCTGACTTTTTTGATGCCTCCGCCTGTGCATAGGAATACATTTTCACCTTTTTTGTCGGGATACATGGCACCGCCACCGACAGATTTCATCACAATCTTCGTCTTATTCTCTTTTAAGTCATGTTCCCATAAATCATATCCGCCTTCAAAAGCAGCTTGATAATATAGTTTATCTCCTTTCGGTGTGAGAACAGCATCTCCCAAATGAGAAGAGTTGACAGTCAGGCGGACAATTCGGTCTCGACAGTTTTCGAGGTCGAAAACCAAAGGTTTGACTTCTTCTTTCTTTTCATCTTTCTTTGTGTCTTTTTTATCGTCTTTCTTCTTGCCGGTCTTCTCGTCTTTTTTCTCTTTATCATCCTCTTTTTTCTTGCTTTCGTCGATAAGGGCAAGCTCTTCTTTATTCATACGGAAACGTTCGTATGCGTCAAGGTCGAAGAACATGATGTAAACATCTGCTTCAGCTCCCCAACTGCCGTGGCTGCGGTATCCGGCACGGTCGCTATACCACATCATTGCTTTTCCGTCGAGCACCCATTTGGCATTCGTGTCTGTATAGCCGCTTTCGGTCAGGTTATGGATTTCTCCGTTGCCTGATGCGTTAACCAAAGCCACATCTTGGTTGTTCCATCCACCTATGCCAATATAGTTGGTGAGAATCCATTTGCTATCCGGACTCCATTGATACCATTGATCACCATCACTGTATGAATATTCAAACTTACCGTCCATTACAGTGCGGACATCTTTACTTTTCAAGTTAAGTACACGAATCGTGGTACGGTCTTCCAAAAACGCTATTTCTTTACCATCAGGACTGAATTGGGGCTGGAAAGAAGCAATGGCTGAATTGGTCAGTTTCTCCTCTTTAATATCTGTAGCATAAGTGAATTGTTTCTCTTCTTTTTTGTTCAGGCTTGCCTGATAAATTTGCCACAAACCGTTTCTTTCCGAAGCATACACGATACTTCTTCCATCGGGAGCGAAGTTGATGTCGCGTTCTTGTTCCGGAGTATTGGTGATTTGTTTTGTTGTCTTATATTCCACTGAAGTGACGTAAACATCGCCGCGCAGAATGAATGCTACTTCTTTAGCATCGGGAGACAGAGCTATTTCTGTTGCACCGTTTCGTCTGATTTGGCGAATCAGGTCTTTGTCATTTTTGTCCGTTAAGATGGATATTTGTACTTTCCGAGGTTCGGTTCCTTCTTTCATTGTATAGATTTCTCCATCATATCCGTAGCAGAGTGTGCCGTTGTCGGCAGCAGTAAGGAAACGGACCGGGTGCTTGGTATGGTGGGTGAGCTGAGTGGAAGTTGTTCCATCCAGTGCACGTTTGAATACATTGAATGAACCTTTTTCTTCACTCAGATAATAGAATGACTTTCCGTCCGAAGCCCATACAGGAGTACGGTCTTCACCATTAAAAGAGGTTAGCTTGCGATAGCTGCGTTTTCCGTCCAATGAACACAGCCAGATGTCGCGTGTGATAGAAGAAGTGTGATGCTTGCGCCAGGGATCTTCGTAACCTTTCTTATCATGGTAGAGTAAAGCATTGCCGGTTTTGTTGATGCTGATATCTTCCATAGGCATGGAGGAGAACATGACCGGACGGTCGCCTGTAGTGCTAACTTCATATACCTGTTGGAATTGTCCTGATGGAAATTGGGCATCTTCGGCTGACGGCATTACATTTGCCAGAAACAGGATATGGTCTGCATCCTTGAATGCTACGGGTGTTTCGTTGCCGGAGTGAGTGGTTAATCTTTTTGGGATACCTCCCTCTCTGTCTACCACGAATATATCCATACTGCCCATGCGGTCGGAAGCAAATGCGATTTGTTTTCCATCGGGGCTCCACACCGGATGAGTGTCGTACGCTGCATTGGTTGTAATCTGTGCAGCTTTGCCTCCGTTGACCGGTACTGTGTAAATGTCTCCTTTATAAGTAAATGCGATGGAAGTTCCATCAGGTGAAATGGCACAATAACGCATCCACAACGGATTGTCTTGTGCATGTGCAGATAATGCCAGCATAAAAGCTGCCACTCCCAGTAGTTGTCTTTTCATTTGATTTGTTTAATAGGTATGTTAATTTATAGATTTTCTATTTCTTCTTTTTGGTGAAGTAACTTCTTACTTTCCGCATTATTTTGATGCCGGTCATTACTCCGTCATAAACGGCTATTCCGGTATTTACATGTTGCATAATCCCTTCTATACCACCCTTATTTTCTTCAGGTACAAATAATTCGCGCAAAGTTTCGGTTATTTGTGTCTTCGCTTTGAGCACTTCCTCCCGTTTTTCGGCTTTTCGCCGAGCTATCTCTTCCAGGGTGATAATCGGTGTATGTTTAGAATCGTTGTTGTTCATAATCAGTCATCGTTTAAAAGCAGATTGGCGAGAAAGTTAACCATAGGTTGCATAATCAAACGTTTACGGAAGAATATGATTAATATAATCAGTAGGATGATACATCCGGTGATGATGCCGTAACTAACCATCAATCCGCCTACATGAGGAGCCAATACATAAGCTAATGTAAAAGAAAGGTAGAAGAGGGCAATGATACCTAGAATAACCAATACCAATACCAGAATCAGAGAGGATACCAATATGGTCAGCTTTTCTACTAAATGCAGTTTTACATAATCTTTTTGCAGCTCTGCATATTTTTTCAGTTCTACAAAGAGTTGTTGCAGGTTGTCTATATTCTTATCGTTTGCAAACATTCGCTGTTGTTTTTTACATTAAATATTGCCATTTATGTGTGTATGATGGCTGTGTGTCAATCGGTAAAGAGGTAAAATGAAGAATCCATAGACATATAATATATGTATATAGATTCTTCAATTTTGTTTAGAATGACAAGGCAAGTTGTATGAAACCTTATTATTCTTTTACTTCTGCAGCAATTTCATCTACCAAGTCTTCCATTTCGGTACGGCTCAGTTTGATACCTCTTTTACGCAAAGCGTCAACAATTTTATTACGAGTATCTTCTCCTCTTTCGGGAGCAAATAAAACTCCGGCTGCTGCACCTACAACGGCTCCGCCCAGAAATGCAGCTAAAATACTTAAACTTTTCATAGTCTTATTAATTTTTGAACATTACAAAACTAACAAATAAAATTGAAAGTTGTTGCTATTTGGGGATGTTTCTTAGTAAGAAATTGACGATTATAGGCTGATTAACTTAATTTAACTGCGTATTAGATGTGAATGCTGTTGATATATTGCTACTTTTGCAACAATTATTATAGGATTAAACTAGAGTATTAATTTATAAAGATGGAATAATCATGAAAAAATTAGTTGTGTTGGGTATGGGATTGTGCGTAGCTTTGGCATTCTCCTCTTGTAAATCAAGCGAAAGCGCTTACAAAAAAGCATACGAAAAGGCAAAACAACAGGAATTGGCTGAGGCTCCTGCTGCAGCCGAAGAGGTAGAGGCTGCTCCTGTAGTAGCTGCTCCTGTTGCAACTGCACCTGCTCCTGCTCCGGTAGCCGGCCCGGTTCGTGAAGAAAAAGTGGAGTTGGTTTCAGGTGATGGTTTGAAGGCTTATAGTGTTGTTTGTGGAAGCTTTGGCGTAAAAGCAAATGCTGAAGGTCTGAAACAATATCTGGACGGGCAGGGTTATAGTGCTAAAGTGGTTTACAACCCCGAAAGAAACATGTATCGTGTAATTGCAGTTTCTTTTGATGACCGCGCACAAGCTACACAAGCTAAAGAAGAATTTAAAGCGAAATATCCTAACCGTGACGACTTCCAGAAGGCATGGTTACTTTATAGAGTATATTAATAATTTCTTTTTGGTAAATTAAGAAGAAAATATAGTCTATTCTTCTTTATTAAAAGTGGTAACTGCGAAGTTGCCGCTTTTTTTTATAACTTTGTTAATTCTAAAACAACAATAAAAACTAGTTGGATATGAAGTATTACAGTAGAATATCATTGCTTGCTTTGCTGGCTGTCATACCGTTTAATGGTTTTTCTCAAGAAAGAGAAGTTCCTATTAAATATGGTGATATGGAACAATGGGTGACACGTAAGATTCATGAGTCATCGATTATCGGTGGGAATACCAGACTTCTTTATGAGATAGCTCCGACTCAGGAGGTTGATGGCAATGTGGCTTATGAAAATATGGGAGGGTCTCCTTGGGGGACATCCAATGTGATGGCGAAGGTGATGGGAATTGTCAAAACTAATAACACGGTATATAAGGAAAAACGTTATCATGGCTATTGTGCCCGCTTGGAGACGCATATTGAAAGAATGAAAGTGCTGGGCATGGTCAATATAACCGTATTGGCTGCCGGGGCCATTTATTTGGGTGATATGAAAGAGCCTATTACGAGTACGAAAGAAGGGGTGAAAAACATGAATTGGGGCATACCGTTTACAGAAAAGCCCAAAGCGCTTCGTTATGATTATAAAGTTAAAATGTCCGGTGAGAAAAATCGTATCCGTTTGACGGGGTTTAGCAAAAAAGAAGTAGTGAAAGGTCAGGACTGCGCTATTACTGTATTTTATCTTCAAAAGCGTACAGAAGATGCTCAAGGTAATATCACAGCAAAACGAGTGGGGACGATGGTTGTGAAGTATGACAAGGATTCTGATGGATGGGAAAATGATGCTACTTATGAGATTCTATATGGTGATATAACCCAAGACCCTCGATATAATCCTGAGTTTATGGGATTGAGATCGGTTGGTTATGCCCGTAATAGTAAAGGGGAGAGTGTCCTTGTTAAAGAAACGGGATGGGCTTCACCTGATGAAAAACCTACACACATGCTATTGCAGTTCTCTTCAAGTCACGGTGGAGCATATGTAGGTTCTCCCGGAAATACTTTTTGGGTAGATAATGTGAAGCTGGTCTATTGATAAGGCTTTTTCTATAATTTATCTTTATATATCAGACAGGTATGGAATAAATTTGTATTTTTGTGCTCAATATGAGTAGAATATTAGCAATAGATTATGGTAAAAAGCGTACGGGAGTGGCGGTTACAGACATTTTGCAGATTATTGCGAATGGCCTGACTACTGTTCCCACCCATCAGTTAATGGACTTTATTCTGAAGTATGTGGAGAGTGAACCGGTAGAAAGAATTATTGTAGGGCATCCCAAGCAAATGAATAATCAGGAATCTGAGAATATGCGTAACATTGTTCCGTTCATTAATCAGTTAAAGAAAAAACTTCCCAATATACCTGTCGAACTGGTTGATGAACGGTTCACTTCTGTTTTGGCGCATCAGGCCATGCTGGATGGCGGACTCAAGAAAAAAGATAGACAGAATAAAGCCTTGGTTGATGAAATCAGTGCTACCATTATTTTACAATCCTATTTGGAATCAAAGAAATATATAAAATAAAAGAGAAATGATATTACCAATTTATGTTTATGGGCAACCGGTATTGCGCAAAGAAGCGGAAGATATTACACCGGATTATCCTAATTTGAAAGAGTTAATTGAAAATATGTTTGAGACAATGGGACGTGCAGACGGAGTGGGGCTTGCAGCTCCTCAAGTGGGACTTCCCATTCGTGTGGTTACGATAGACCTTGATGTAATGTCGGATGAATATCCTGAACTGAAAGGTTTTCGTCATGCATACATCAACCCGCATATCATAGAAGTGGGTGAAGAGGAAGTTTCGATGGAGGAAGGATGTTTGAGTCTTCCCGGTATCCATGAAGCAGTAAAGCGTCCGGACCGCATTCATGTCACTTATCTGGATGAAGAATTGAAAGAACATGATGAGTGGGTGGAAGGTTATCCGGCACGTGTGATGCAACATGAATTCGACCATTTGGATGGTAAGATGTTTATCGACCACCTTTCTACGCTGCGTAAGCAGATGATAAAAGGCAAGTTGGGCGCTATGCTGAAAGGCAAGGCACGTTGCTCTTATAAGGTGAAAACTTTGAAATAAGATGATAAAACGGATTCTGTACCTATATATATTAATAATGTGTCCCGGTCTGGCTTTTGCCCAGATTAATACGGACCGTGTAATGGCAATTGGACGCAATGCTCTCTATTTTGAGGATTATGTCCTTTCCATTCAGTATTTTAATCAGGTAGTCAATGCGAAACCTTACTTGGCCGATCCTTACTTTTATCGGGGGCTGGCTAAGATAAACCTTGATGACTTTCAAGGTGCGGAAAGCGATTGCTCGGAAGCTATAGAACGGAATCCGTTTGTAGTCAGCGCTTATCAGGTGCGGGGATTGGCACGTATCCGTCAGGATAACTATGCTGGTGCCATTGAAGATTATATGAAAGCACTGGAGTTTGATCCCGAAAATATAGGTGCATGGCACAATATGGCTTTGTGTAAGATAAAGCAGGGAGATTACTCGGGCGCAAAGAATGACTTGGATCGATTAATCACCATCTCTCCGCGTTACACAAAGGCATATTTGATGCGTGGGGAAGTTGATTTGAAACAAAAAGATACGATTGCTGCTGAGAAGGATTTCGGGCATGCCATCGAGATAGACCGTTACGATCCGGATACATGGGCGAGCCGTGCGATTCTCAGACTTCAGCAACAGAAATATAAAGATGCTGAAGCCGATTTTGACCATGCTATTCATCTTTCGACACGTAATGCAGGTGTATATATCAATCGTGCTTTGGCGCGTTATCATCAGAAAAACCTGAGAGGCGCAATGAGTGATTACGATATTGCTCTTGAAATAGATCCGAATAACTTTATCGGTCATTATAACCGAGGCTTGCTACGTGCCCAGGTAGGTGATGACAATCGTGCCATCGAGGACTTTGATTTTGTTATCAATATGGAACCTGACAATATGATGGCTATCTTCAATCGCGGTTTGCTTCGTGACCAGACGGGGGATTATAAAGGGGCGATTAAAGATTATTCTACGGTGATAAATGAATATCCTAACTTTTTGATTGGTTATCAGTACAGAGCTCAGGCGCGCAAGAAGGTGGGTGATATAAAAGGAGCTGATGCCGATGAGTTTAAAGTTCTCAAAGCTCAGTTGGATAAACAAAACGGTGTAAGTCAGAATAATCAGACAGCGGATAATTCGGAGAGCGGAAACCGTACACGCAAGAAGTCTGATAAAAATATGAACAATTATCGAAAGATTGTAGTTGCCGATAACGAAGAAGGTGAAGAAAAGTATAAAAGTGAATATCGCGGACGTGTACAGGATAAGAACGTGACCATTGTTCCGCAACCTATGTTCGTGCTTACTTATTATGAAAAACATAATGATGTGAAGCGTCAGGTTAACTATCATAAATATATAGAAGAGCTGAACTCAAACAAGGTATTGCCTGAACGTTTGCTTATCACGAATGAGGAAGCACCATTGACGGAAGAACAAGTGAAAAAACATTTTGCATCCATCGACGAGCAGTCGGCTGCTATTGTAGCCAGTCCGAATGATGTGACGAAGCGCTTTGCACGTTCTTTGGACTTCTATCTTGTGCAAGACTTTGACAATGCCATCGAGGATTTGAATCAGGCTGTTATGTGCGAAAGCAAATTCTTCCCGGCTTACTTCAACCGTGCTTTGATTCGTTTCAAACAGCTGGAGTATCAAAAGGTGGCGAAAGAATACAATGACAAAAATGCGGAAGAACAGAAGACCAAGACCGGTGATTATGAAATGGTGAAACGCGATTTGGATAAAGTGATAGAGTTGGCTCCCGATTTTGTCTACGCTTACTATAACAGAGGCAATGTGCTTTCGTCACTGAAAGATTACCGTGCTGCCATTGTCGATTATGACAAGGCGATAGAACTGGATTCCAAATTTGCCGAAGCATATTATAATCGCGGATTAACCCATATCTATTTGGGTAATAACCGTCAAGGAATTCAAGATTTGAGTAAAGCCGGTGAGTTAGGCTTATTCTCTGCGTACAATATTATTAAACGTTTCACAGAGAGAAAAGAATAACATTTTTTTGCAAAAAAGAGAGGAAGTCAAAAAGAATTCGTTATTTTTGCATCCTCAAGGAAGAATTAAACGTAATAATTATGATAAAGATAACATTCCCCGACGGCTCTGTTCGTGAATACAACGAAGGAGTAACAGGTCTGCAGATTGCAGAAAGTATCAGTTCACGCCTGGCGCAAGATGTTTTGGCTTGCGGTGTGAATGGCGAGACTATTGACTTGTCACGTCCTATCAATGAAGATGCAAACTTTGTTCTTTATAAATGGGAAGATGAACAAGGTAAACATGCTTTTTGGCATACAAGTGCTCACTTGCTGGCAGAAGCATTGCAAGAACTTTATCCGGGTATTCAGTTTGGTATCGGTCCGGCTATCGAAAATGGTTTCTATTATGATGTAGATTCGGGAGAAGCTACCATTAAGGACTCGGATTTGCCAGTTATCGAAGCGAAGATGGCTGAACTGGCAGCAAAGAAAGAGACTTTGGTGCGTGAAAGTATTGCCAAAGAAGACGCTTTGAAGAAATTTGGAGAAAGAGGTGAGACATATAAATGTGAATTGATTTCCGAACTGGAAGATGGTCACATTACTACTTATACACAAGGTGCGTTTACTGACCTTTGCCGTGGTCCTCACTTGGTGTCTACTGCACCTATCAAAGCTATTAAGTTGCTTTCGGTAGCCGGTGCTTATTGGAGAGGGCAGGAAGACCGCAAACAAATGACGCGTATTTATGGTATTACTTTCCCAAAGAAAAAGATGCTGGACGAATATCTGGCAATGTTGGAAGAAGCCAAAAAACGCGACCATCGCAAGATAGGTAAAGAAATGGATTTGTTCATGTTTACGGATATGGTAGGTAAGGGACTTCCCATGTGGTTGCCGAAAGGTACTGCACTGCGCATCCGTTTGCAGGATTTCTTGCGCCGTATCCAGGCTCGTTACGACTATCAGGAAGTAATGTGTCCGCCTATCGGAAACAAGAATCTGTATATCACTTCCGGTCACTATGCCAAGTATGGTAAAGATTCATTCCAGCCTATCCATACACCGGAAGAAGGAGAAGAATACTTCTTGAAACCGATGAACTGTCCTCATCACTGTATGATATACAAGAACTCCCCGCGTTCTTATAAGGACTTGCCTTTGCGTATTGCAGAATTCGGAACCGTATGCCGTTACGAACAGAGCGGCGAGTTGCACGGGTTGACTCGTGTGCGCAGCTTTACACAAGATGATGCTCACTTGTTCTGCCGTCCCGACCAGGTGAAGGAAGAATTCCTCCGCGTGATGGACATCATCAATATTGTGTTCAAGTCCATGAACTTTGAAAACGTAGAAGCTCAGATTTCTTTGCGTGACAAAGTGAATCGTGAAAAATATATCGGTAGTGACGAGAATTGGGAAAAGGCTGAACAGGCTATTATTGAAGCTTGTGAGGAAAAGGGATTGACTGCAAAGATAGAATATGGTGAAGCCGCATTCTATGGACCTAAGCTGGACTTCATGGTAAAAGATGCTATCGGTCGCCGTTGGCAGTTGGGTACCATTCAGGTAGACTATAACTTGCCGGAACGTTTCCAATTGGAATATATGGGCTCTGATAACCAAAAGCATCGTCCGGTAATGATTCACCGCGCACCTTTCGGTTCAATGGAACGCTTTGTAGCAGTGTTGATTGAGCATACAGCCGGAAAATTCCCCTTGTGGCTTACTCCCGAACAAGTCGTTATCCTGCCTATAGCGGATAAGTTCAATGACTATGCCGAGCAGGTGAAAGCCGAGTTGAGAAAATACGATATCCGCGCTATTGTGGACGGTCGTAACGAAAAGATTGGCCGTAAAATTCGTGACAATGAAATGAAGCGCATTCCTTACCTGCTGATTGTAGGTGAAAAAGAAGCGGCTAACGGTGAAGTTTCGGTTCGCAGACAGGGCGAAGGCGATAAAGGAACCATGAAAATTGAAGAATTCGGAAAAAATATTGCCGAAGAAGTTTCTAATATGATAAATAAATGGTAACTTTGCAGCCGTTTGCAAAAGAGCGCATTGTTAAACCTTTATGTATTCTTTTGCGTTAAGATAAAGAAATACTAATTAAAATAAGAAGAAACAAACAGGAACTAAAAGTTTTTTAATGAAGAATGACAGTTTAAAAGGGCAACACAGAATCAATGAACAGATTCGTGCCAAAGAAGTCCGCATAGTGGGCGATGATGTAGAACCGGCAGTATATCCGATAGCTCAGGCATTAAAGATGGCTGAAGAGCATGAAGCCGATTTAGTTGAAATTTCACCCAATGCTGTTCCTCCGGTTTGTAGAATTATTGATTATTCTAAATTTCTTTATCAATTAAAGAAACGTCAAAAGGAACAAAAGGCTAAACAAGTAAAAGTAAACGTAAAAGAAATCCGTTTCGGACCTCAGACAGATGACCATGATTATAACTTTAAGTTGAAACATGCCATCGGTTTCCTGCAGGATGGAGATAAAGTTAAAGCTTACGTATTCTTCAAAGGTCGTTCCATTCTTTTTAAGGAACAGGGAGAAGTGTTATTACTTCGTTTTGCCAATGACCTGGAAGAATATGCCAAGGTAGAGCAGATGCCATTGTTGGAAGGTAAGAGAATGACAATTTCTTTGGCTCCGAAGAAAGCAGGCTCTCCTAAAAAAGCTGATGCTCCAAAGAAAGCGGAAGGAACACAAGAATAAAAAGAGTGCGTAACGCGCCGGTATAGTGCGTTACCACCTTATTTGAATAATAATTATTTAAAATTAAAACAAGATGCCAAAGATCAAGACTAACTCCGGTTCTAAAAAAAGATTCGCTCTTACCGGAACAGGTAAAATCAAGAGAAAGCACGCTTTTCACAGTCACATTCTGACTAAGAAAACTAAAAAGCAAAAAAGAAACCTTGTACATTCAGGCTTAGTAGCTAATGCTAACTTGGATCAGGTGAAAGAACTTCTTTGCATGAAGTAATCTAAAGAAAAAAGCGTAATCGTATTATTTTAAGTATTAACCGAATGTCTTTAGCTTTAAGTTCGCTGTGTGAAACAGGGGCGCTAACATTCAAAAAGAATTAAAACTATGCCAAGATCAGTAAATCATGTTGCTTCAAAAGCAAGAAGAAAGAAAATTTTAGGTCTTACCAAAGGTTATTTTGGTGCAAGAAAGAATGTATGGACAGTAGCAAAAAACACTTGGGAAAAGGGTTTGACCTACGCATATCGTGACCGTAAGAACAAGAAACGCAATTTCCGTGCTTTGTGGATTCAGCGTATCAATGCTGCTGCTCGTCTGGAAGGAATGTCTTATTCTAAATTGATGGGTGCATTGCATAAAGCAGGTATTGAAATCAACCGCAAAGTGTTGGCTGATTTAGCTATGAATCATCCGGAAGCATTTAAGGCTGTTGTTGCTAAAGCAAAAGCTGCTTAAATATAACTGTCGGTAAGATTGTTATTACAAGACATATTATAATTAAAGAGTCATCTCATAAGAGGTGGCTCTTTTTTTATTTTTATATGTGACAGGGAGAATCAGTTCCCGACTATGGTAAATAGAGATGAATAGCCAATCAATCGGAATGACAGATAGTTACTATATTCCTTATGAATTTTAACAAAGAAAATTCTTCTTACTCTTGGTTATATCATAAAAAGGCTGTATATTTGTCATACAGAAAGAGATGAAAAGCGAGCCGCATTAGTTGGATTGGGAAACTCATCAAACTAATCTGAAAACCGAGACAACGCTTCATCTTCCAATGGCGGGCCACGCCTTCGGGTAGCATTTATGCCGGTGGATTACAAAGGAGGAGAGCACTCAAAACCTGTCATTCGGAGTTTCATCGCATCACTGGTGCGGCTTCATTATAAGGCGATGCTAATTCAAAAGATTAGCATCGCTTCTTTTTTAGAAAATAAATGGTCTGAAAGATTAATGTAAACGCTTATGATATTTTATTTTTCCGGTACGGGAAATTCGGCTTGGGTTGCCCGGCAAATTGCAAAAGCTCAGCAAGAAGAGTTGTTGGCCATTGCTGAAGAAATAAATAAAAATAAAGAGTATGCCTTAAAAGACGGTGAGAAAGTCGGCTTTGTTTTCCCTGTGTATGCATGGGGTCCTCCCGGAATAGTGCTTCGTTTTATCCGTCAATTAAAGATGAAGAATCCGGAGTATCTTTTTTTTGTTTGCACCTGTGGAGATGATACGGGGCGTACTGCCCAGGTTTTTTCATCTGCTATTCGGAGAAAAGGATGGCACTGCGTGGCAGGCTACTCTGTTACGATGCCCAATACTTATGTTTCCTTACCGGGATTTGATGTTGATGCCGAGGATGTGGAGGAACAGAAAGTACAGAATGCAATGGCACGTCTTGACTTTATCAATGGCGAACTGGCCGGTAGGATACACATGAAACATTTCAATTGCCACGAAGGAGCGTTGCCGTTTACCAAGACATATCTACTTAGACCGCTTTTCAATACCTTTTTAATGTCTCCCAAACCTTTTTATGCAACGGATGCCTGCATTGCTTGTAAAAAATGCGAGAAAGTTTGTCCGGTACATAATATAGAAGTAACCGATAAGCCCCAATGGGGCAATAACTGCACCCAATGTTTGGGATGCTATCATATTTGTCCTTTGCACGCGGTGCAATATGGTAAGGCAACACGTGCTAAAGGGCAATATAAAAGATTCTTAAAGAAGTAGGGCGGTTTTTATTTTATCCTTCTTTTATTAAGCTCCTGTTGGTATCGACGGGCATTTGCCATGTGCTGTGACAGCGTAGCAGCAAAGTTATGAGTACCCGAAAAGTCCTCTTTGGCACACATATAAATGAAATTGTGGTGCGTATAATTCAATACACTTTCCAATCCCTGAATAGACGGTATGCGTATCGGTCCGGGAGGGAGGCCGGCGTATTTGTAAGTATTATAAGGAGAATCGACAGCCAGATGCTTGTTGAGGATACGTTTTAATCCGAACTCCTGCAACCCGAACTTCACGGTGGGATCTGCTTGCAGCAACATACCCTTGTTCAAGCGATTAATGTAAAGTCCGGCAACCATCGGCTTTTCCGCGTTGTTGGCCGTTTCTTCTTCCACTATGGAGGCAAGTGTTGCCACTTCTTCGGGCGAGAGACCGATATTTGCTGCTTTGCCCCGTCTTTCCTTGTTCCAAAAGGCGGCATGCTCTTTCTGCATACGTTTCATAAAAGCGTCAGCACTCATGTTCCAATAAACTTCGTATGTATTGGGAATGAAAAGGGCAGGGAGGGTCTCTTTGGTATATCCCATTTGAGTATAATAACTGCTGTCGGCAAGTAATCGGGCTATTTCCACAGAATCAATCATGAGCTGGCGGGCGACAGTGCGTGCCAGTCTGTCCAAGGTGCGTACGCCGGGGATGGTGAGATTGACCGGAGTCTGATATCCCATCGAAAGGCGGCGATAAAGATAGCGCATATTGTCTTCAGGACGGATAGCATACCGTCCTGTGCGTATGTTTTCTCCGTAATTTCCTCTTTCCGCCTGGAATTTGAAGCCATACATGGTTTTAGGATGTCCTGTCGACTCTATTTTGCTATAAATGGAATCCAAATTATCATCTCTGTCAATATAGATATAAGCAGTTTTTGATAAGTTGAACTGTCGGGAGAAGAAATAATAGTAAACCGTTCCGGCACTTCCTGCTCCGGCAAGCATAATTATCAATATAACTATTACTAAAATATTACGTTTCTTTTTATCCATTGCTGTCAATTTGTTTTCGGTGCAAAGATAGGTAAATATACGTGAGTTCTGTGTAAGAGTTTATAGAAAAAAGTCCGGTCGTCAGATGATACTCTGTCATCTTTACCTTTGAAAAGCAATTGGATTCCATACATAAAGCCGGTCGACTCTTGATGTATTTATGAATTTCTGCCACTGATTTATTAATCGGTGCCGGAAATTCATAAATCAGTGGCATGGTTTATCAGGTCAATGCCGATGATTAATGAAGACAACGGACGGCTGTGAAGAATGTATCAGCCTGTCGGATGCAATATCTGTTGTCCCGTTTGGATTATTAAGCTGAAATGCCAGTCACCGTCACTCAAAGGTTGCATCGTCTTTATACTAAGATATGGGTAGATGGAAAAGACGCCCCTTCGGGTGGAGCAGACGTATTTAAGGAAGTGCTTTTGCCGGTTCCGCTTCAATCCTGTTTTCTACCTCATCCGGCAATGCAGGAAAAAAGTCAATGCCTGTTCTTTTCTCCACGCTGTCTACCGTGACAATGTACTTTTTCAATGGCTTATGCCCCGCTTTGTTGGGGAACAGAAAGCCGATGGCTTGCGGGGTCTTTGAGTCGTTGATGAGGATTACTTTGTAGAAAGCATCGGGAACGGCGACTTTATTGTTTCCTATTCTCTTGGGTTTGCCGTGGTCATATACAGGTCCGCAAGCGATGTAGACCGCTCCATACTTTTTAGCCCATTGGCGCGATTTCTCTTCCAGGTCGTTCCAGTCTCCGCGGTTCAGGTTGGGGTTTTGCGGACAGATATTGCTCATGTAGAAAGATTCCGCCATCGCTTGCTTGCTCCATTTCATGTCGGCGGCCGGTGCCATGTGCCCGCGGTCGTAGCCGGATTTGGTATAATCGTTGCTATATGCTTTCGCTCCGCGCACATCGGGGTCGGGCAAAAATTTGTCTGTTCTTTCTTCTTTCCCTTTTGTTTCCTTCCCGGTGAGTTCCCAGGCTACCCATTGCGGTGTCTTATAGTCGGCATTGTATGACAGCGTATATCCTTTTCTCTTGATAAGTTGGCCTCCGGTGCGCGATTGCATGACCGGAATTTCCAAAGCATCGGCCGGGGCGGAGGATGGAAGGGCAGAGGTTTGCTCCGTAGGAATGATATCGGGCAGACCTTTTAAGAACTTTTCGTCCAACAGTCGGTATTTGTAGGCCATCAGTCCTATCAGTACTGCGATAATGAGCAGAGGCAATGTCTTGTTGGAAGATTGTTTTTTCTTTTTTGTTCTCATAAGTTTTGATTATAGCACTGCAAAGATAGGAATTTAAAAGAAAAAGTCTGTAAACTTTAAGCCTGAAAGGGCAAAATGCGTTATCTTTGTTCAGAAAGTTACAGATTATACTAACTATCCTGCTAACCGATATTAATTAAAACTAGTATGTATATGAAAAATTATCGATTATCACTGCCGTTTCTTGGTCTGCTCCTGGCATTGTCTCCATTGCGTGCGCAGGAGGCAGCTGTTCAGCAAGAAACATCCGAACAGAAAGACAAACGTATGGAATGGTTTTCACAGGCAAAGCTGGGTATTTTCATTCATTGGGGAATCTATGCCGTCAAAGGAGTTTCCGAAAGCTGGTCGTTCTTTAATAATTACCTGCCATACGATGAGTATATGAATCAGGCGGGCGGATTCACTGCTTCCCAATACGACCCGAAGGCATGGGTGGATTTGATAAAGGAGAGTGGAGCGAAGTACACGGTTATCACGACCAAGCATCATGACGGTGTGGCTTTGTGGGATACCAAAGTGGGAGACTTGAGCACCGTAAAGAGCACTCCTGCCGGACGTGACCTGATAGCACCGTTTGTGAAAGAGGTGCGTAAGCAGGGCTTGCATCTCGGCTTTTATTATTCCTTGCTGGATTGGTCGCATCCCGATTATCCTAACAAGACGCGCACTGAGGTACGTTATAAGGACGACCCTGCACGTTGGGCAAAGTTCAATAAATTCAATTTTGGTCAGTTGGCTGAGCTGAACAAGACATGGAAGCCCGACCTTTATTGGTTTGACGGCGACTGGGAGCAGAGTGCCGAAGCTTGGAATTCAAAAGGTATTGTGGATTTGCTTCGTTCGGACAATAAGAATGTGATTATCAACTCCCGCATTCAGGGATACGGTGATTATGCCACTCCCGAACAAGGTGTGCCGGTGGTTCGTCCGGAAGACAAATATTGGGAACTTTGTATGACCATGAACGACTCATGGGGATATCAGCATACCGACAGCAACTATAAATCACCTTACATCTTGCTTCGTACGTTTGTCGATTGCCTGAGCAACGGAGGCAATCTCTTGCTGGATATCGGTCCGAAAGAAGACGGGACCATTCCCGAAGAGCAGGTGGCTGTACTGAAAGAATTCGGCCGCTGGACAAAGAAGCATAAAGAAGCGGTTTATGATACCCGTGCGGGTATTCCGGCCGAACATTTCCAAGGCTACACGACGCTGAACAAAGCAGGAGATATTCTTTATCTGTATCTGCCTTACAAACCGAACGGAGTGGTGGAAGTGAAAGGCTTGGTCAATAAAGTGAACCGCGTGTGGGTGGTGGGCAACGGAGCTATGCTCAGTTATAAAGTGCATAATAAAAACTACTGGAGTGATGTGCCCGGCAATCTGTATATCAATGTGCCCGAACAAGTGCTGGACAGCCAAATCACGGTATTGGCAGTTCTTTTGGACGGTCCTGTCAAACTGTACAGAGGCGTGGGGCGTGTGATTGAAAGTAATTAATCTGAAGCCTTGGAACAACGATTATCTGTATATGGATGCCGTTCTTGAAGAAGAGGATATAAAGGATGTCTGACTTGGCTCGATACCATTATTTACGTTGAAATCGAGACCAATGTCTGTGGTGTGATATTCGACTTGAGGTCGGACAAGCATCCTGACGTTTGGATGCTTTATTTCCCGATGATTTATATAAGGTCTATTACGAAGGAGCGGAATGGAACGGTTGTTCGGTGCAGGAAAGCGTGCAAACCGTCGATGGTAGGGCAAAGGTATATGCAGGGTTAATGTTTGGCGACATCTCCGATACAATTTTCTGATAAAGGGAAATTGTGTCGGAGATTTTATTTGTTTATTCCAATTAAATCCCGACCTTTGTTGCATATAATATAGAAAGGAAAATATGGAAGGAATGGAAGCCCCTGAGTACTATTCAAGTGATTTTTTTGTCAGAATGCTGGGCAGTGAGGATATAGACGTAAAGCACTTCATGTATCTGGTGGGGCGGGTCAGTATTTATTGTGATGGCACAGATAATATTATCGGTGAGTCGTGTATACCTCAAAGATTAAATGATGAGTTTATAGCATTGGCACATAAACTGCATTATAGGGCGGTGATAAAATATAAAGAAGAGATTAATTAAAGAAGAGAAGGGCAAAAGCAGGACACAAGGCTATACCATGAGTCGCGTCGAAGAAGAGCTTGTTGGTTCCCTGACTTGCTTTCTTATCGAATCGGTTAATCGTATCTCCATTCAGTTGGAGCAGGATATAGTGAACATTCAAATTGCTTTCACGGTCGGCACAGAACCTCTATGGATTGTATTCCGACTGATGATGATGAAAAGAAGCTGCTGAGATTACAGTAATATCTTTACTAAGGCTGCATTGAGTCGTATTGCAGGAATCAATGAACGCCAGTTGTGGCATTATGCTGCCGATGTGCTTTTTATTCATTCAGCGTTTTAGGAAAGAAAAAGCACTGATTAAATTATTGATAATCAGTGCTTTTTGATGAGCCGAAACCGGGACTCGAACCCGGGACCTATTCATTACGAATGAATTGCTCTACCAACTGAGCCATTTCGGCAACTGTTTTTTCTGCAAGCGCGGGGTGCTTTTCTGAAAAAGCGTTGCAAATATATATCTTTCTTTTGAAACGAAGAAACTAAAAGCGGATAATTTTTCAGTTATCCGCTTTTGTTATGTCAATTGATGCCGGATTTATTGGTAGACTTCTTCGTGTATTAAAGAATGTAAGTATTCATATTTATTAATAAAATGAGTAAAATATTTCTTTTCGATTTTTATTCTTACTTTTTTATTGCTTTCGTCAATTATTTATGGTTTTTTATTGCATTTATGTTAATTGATATTTGTATCTTTGCAGCCGAATCAGAACATATATTTTAGTAGATTATGTGTGGAACAGTAGGCTGCATTGAGAAACGAGATGCTTACTCTGCCTTCATAAAAAGCCCGAAACGGTGGGAACATCGGGGCTATGGCAGTGCAGGCATTGCATTGATTGACATAGGAAGAAGGTTAAGTATTACACAAAACTACGCATTCCGCTCAAAAACACTTCAACAACAGGGATTTATCTTCAGCCGTAGTCCCAATACCGTCTTTTTGATTCTATTATTTGAAGATTTCCGTATTTCCCATTACTTAGACTTATTTTTGTTTTTAATCGTATCCGGACAGCAGAAAACATTCGCTTGTCCGAAACCGTTGATAAAATCAAGATGTACCGGTAAGCGGGAAAAGTGCGGAGGACAATGGCAAACAATGGAGATGTTTTTGGAAAAGAGTAATGAGAGTTTTTTAGTATAAAATAATGAGGTTAAAGGAGAGAGAATGGAACCGTTAAAGCATGAATGTGGTGTGGCAATGATACGATTGCTTAAACCGTTGGAGTATTACCGGGAGAAGTATGGAACTTGGATGTATGGCTTGAACAAGCTATATCTGCTGATGGAGAAGCAGCATAACCGGGGACAGGAAGGTGCGGGACTGGCGTGCGTGAAGTTGGAAGCCAACCCCGGTGAAGAATATATGTTTCGCGAAAGGGCCTTGGGGTCGGGAGCGATAACAGAGATATTTGGCAATGTGCAGGGCAATTTCAAGGATTTGACTCCCGAACAATTGAATGACGCCGAATATGCCAAGAAATACTTGCCTTTTGCGGGGGAAGTGTATATGGGGCATCTGCGTTATTCCACCACCGGGAAGAGTGGGATTTCGTATGTGCATCCTTTCCTGCGCCGCAACAACTGGCGTGCCAAGAACCTGGCGTTGTGCGGTAATTTCAACATGACCAATGTGGATGAAATCTTTGCACGCATCACTGCCGACGGACAGCATCCGCGCAAGTATGCCGACACTTATATCATGCTCGAACAAGTGGGACACCGCCTCGACCGTGAAGTGGAGCGTCTCTATGTGCAGTGTGAGGCCGAAGGATTGAAAGGCATGGACATTACTCATGCCATTGAGGAGCGTATTGATTTAGCCAATGTGCTTAAAACATCGAGCAAGGAGTGGGACGGAGGTTACGTCATCTGCGGAATGACAGGAAGCGGAGAATCCTTTGCTGTACGCGATCCATGGGGTATTCGTCCTGCATTTTGGTACATGGATGAAGAAATCATGGTGCTGGCTTCAGAGCGTCCGGTCATTCAGACAGCACTCAATGTGCCTGTCGAAAGCATCAACGAGTTGCAGCCGGGGCAGGCTATCCTGCTGAATAAAGCCGGAAAGATGCGTCTGGCGCAAATCAACCGGGCAAAGGAAAAGAAGGCATGCTCTTTTGAGCGTATCTATTTCAGCCGGGGCAGTGATATGGATATTTATAAGGAAAGGAAACTGCTGGGTGAGAAGTTGGTGAGCCCTATCCTGAAAGCGATAGATTATGATGTGGAGCACACCGTGTTCTCCTTCATTCCGAACACAGCGGAGGTGGCGTTTTATGGTATGCTCGAAGGGTTCGATAATTATCTTAATGAACTGAAGGTAAGAAAGATAGAGGAGTTGGGGCATAATCCTAGTCATGAGGAATTGGAGAAAATCCTTTCTTGGCGCATCCGCAGCGAGAAAGTGGCGATAAAGGATATCAAGTTGCGTACATTCATTGCCGAAGGTAACAGCCGTAATGACTTGGCAGCTCATGTGTACGACATTACATACGGAAGTCTGGTACCTCACGTGGACAATCTGGTGATTATAGACGACAGCATTGTGCGCGGAACAACGCTGAAACAGAGTATCATCAGTATTCTTGACCGTTTGAATCCCAAGAAGATTGTGATTGTATCTTCCTCTCCGCAGGTGCGTTATCCCGATTACTATGGTATCGATATGGCGAGCATGGATCAGTTTATCGCATTCAAGGCTGCCATCGAACTCTTGAAGGAGCGCGATATGAAAGATGTCATCGCGCGTGCTTACCATAAGTCGAAGAATCAGATGGGGTTGCCCAAAGAGCAGATGGTGAATTATGTGAAAGAAATTTACGCACCGTTCACTAATGAGGAGATTGCTGCCAAGATGGTGGAATTGCTCACTCCGAAGGGAACACGGGCAAAGGTGGAGATTGTTTATCAGACCTTGGATGGATTGCACGAAGCCTGTCCGTCGCACACCGGAGACTGGTACTTCAGTGGAGATTATCCCACACCGGGCGGTGTAAAGCTGGTAAATCAGGCATTTATAGACTATATAGAAAAGATATATCAATTCTAAGAGAACAAAATTCAAGATAGATTAAATGAGAAATGTAACATTGATTCTTGACGACGGGAGCCGTTTCTCGGGCAAGTCGTTCGGTTATGAGAAACCGGTAGCGGGTGAAGTGGTGTTTAATACCGCTATGACCGGTTATCCAGAGAGCTTGACAGATCCTTCATACGCGGGACAGTTGATGACCTTGACTTATCCGTTGGTGGGTAATTATGGTGTTCCTCCTTTCACTATCAGACCCAACGGACTTGCCGCTTTTATGGAGAGCGAATGCATACATGCCGAAGCCATTATTGTAAGTGACTACAGTGAGGAGTACAGCCATTGGAATGCAAAAGAAAGCCTTGCCGACTGGTTGAAGCGCGAGCAAGTGCCCGGCATTACCGGCATCGATACCCGCGAACTGACCAAGGTGCTTCGCGAACACGGGGTGATGATGGGAAAAATCGTGTTCGACGATGCCCCCGACAACCAGCCCGAAGCCCGTTACGAAGGCATTAATTATGTGGATAAGGTTTCGTGCAAAGAAGTGATTCGTTACAATGAGGGAGCGGACAAAAAGAAAGTGGTTTTGGTGGATTGCGGTGTGAAAACCAATATTATCCGATGTCTGCTGAAGCGTGGCGTGGAGGTGATTCGCGTGCCTTGGAATTATGATTTCACAGGAATGGAATACGATGGATTGTTTATTTCAAACGGACCGGGCGATCCGGATACGTGTGATGAGGCTGTACAGAATATTCGTAAGGCGATGGCTCTGAGCGACAAGCCCATCTTCGGTATCTGTATGGGGAATCAGTTGCTTTCCAAAGCGGGAGGTGCCACCATCTATAAACTGAAGTATGGACACCGCAGCCATAACCAACCGGTACGCATGGTAGGAACGGAGCGTTGCTTCATCACCAGTCAGAATCATGGTTATGCAGTCGATAATAATACGTTGGGAAATGACTGGGAACCGCTGTTTATCAATATGAATGATGGTTCGAATGAAGGTATCAGACATAAATTCAAGCCTTGGTTTTCGGCACAGTTCCATCCCGAAGCTGCGTCAGGACCTACAGATACCGAATTTCTGTTTGATGAATTCGTGAAGCTATTATAAAACCGGTTGCCGTCATCGGGCACCCGATAAAAAAGAACATATATGAAAGACGAAATAAAGAAAGTATTATTATTAGGTTCCGGCGCCTTGAAGATTGGTGAAGCCGGAGAATTCGATTATTCAGGTTCGCAGGCTCTGAAAGCGTTGAAGGAGGAAGGTATCGAAACCATTCTGATAAATCCCAATATCGCGACGGTGCAGACCAGCGAGGGGGTGGCCGACCGGATTTATTTCCTTCCTGTCACTCCTTACTTTGTAGAAAAGGTGATTGAAAAGGAACGTCCCGACGGTGTGCTCCTTTCTTTTGGTGGGCAGACCGCCTTGAATTGCGGTGTGGCTCTTTATAAAGCCGGTGTCTTTGAAAAATATAGCACGCGCGTGTTGGGTACTCCGGTGCAAGCCATCATGGATACCGAAGACCGAGAACTCTTCGTAAAGAAGTTGGATGAGATAGATGTCAAGACCATCAAAAGTGAGGCAGTGGAAACGATTGAAGATGCCCGCCGTGCCGCCAAGGAACTGGGTTATCCGGTGATTATCCGCGCTGCATATGCCTTGGGAGGCTTGGGTTCAGGTTTTTGCGATAATGAAGAAGAACTGAATGTTCTGGCCGAAAAAGCCTTCTCTTTCTCGCCGCAAGTGCTGGTGGAAAAGAGTCTGAAAGGCTGGAAGGAAGTGGAGTATGAAGTGGTCCGTGACCGTTATGATAACTGCATCACCGTTTGTAATATGGAGAACTTTGACCCGTTGGGCATTCATACCGGAGAGTCCATCGTCATTGCTCCTTCGCAGACTCTTACCAATGCGGAGTATCATAAACTTCGCGAGTTGGCTATCCGCATCATCCGTCACATCGGTATCGTGGGAGAATGCAATGTGCAATATGCGTTCGACCCCGAATCGGAGGACTACCGTGTCATAGAGGTTAATGCCCGTCTTTCGCGCTCGTCTGCATTGGCTTCCAAGGCTACAGGTTATCCGCTTGCTTTTGTTGCCGCCAAACTTGGTTTGGGTTACGGTCTGTTTGATTTGAAGAATTCCGTGACAAAGACCACCAGCGCATTCTTCGAACCGGCCTTGGACTATGTGGTATGTAAAATACCACGCTGGGATTTGGGCAAGTTCCACGGTGTAGACCGTGAATTAGGCTCGTCCATGAAATCGGTGGGAGAAGTAATGGCAATCGGACGTACCTTTGAAGAAGCTATTCAGAAAGGATTGCGCATGATCGGTCAGGGTATGCACGGCTTTGTAGAGAATAAAGAACTGGTAATAGCCGATGTGGACAAGGCTTTGCGCGAGCCGACCGACAAGCGCATCTTCGTCATCAGCAAAGCCATGCGTGCGGGTTATACCGTAGACCAAATCCATGAGCTGACCAAGATAGATAAATGGTTTCTGCAAAAATTGCAGAACATAATGAATACCTCCAAGGAATTGCATGAATGGGGAAACAACCATAAGCAGATGGCTGATATGCCTGTTGATTTGCTTCGTAAAGCAAAGGTGCAGGGCTTCACTGATTTCCAGATTGCTCGTGCCATCGGGTTTGATGGCGACATGGAAGTGGGCAGCCTGTATGTCCGAACTCACCGCAAGCAGGCGGGTATCCTTCCGGTGGTGAAGCAAATTGACACGCTGGCTGCCGAATATCCGGCACAGACCAATTACCTGTATCTTACTTATAGCGGTGTTGCCAATGATGTGAAATATCTGGGTGACCATAAATCAATTGTCGTACTCGGCTCGGGAGCTTATCGCATCGGTTCGTCGGTGGAGTTCGACTGGTGTGGCGTACAGGCATTACAGACTATCCGTAAGGAAGGCTACCGCAGCGTGATGATTAACTACAATCCCGAAACGGTATCTACCGACTATGATATGTGTGACCGCCTCTACTTTGATGAGCTGACTTTCGAGCGTGTGATGGATATCCTCGAACTGGAAAACCCGCATGGAGTCATCGTTTCCACCGGTGGTCAGATACCGAATAATCTTGCTCTCCGCCTGGACGGACAAGGAGTTAACATCCTCGGAACAAGTGCCAAGAGCATTGACAATGCCGAAGACCGTGATAAATTCTCGGCCATGCTTGACCGTATCGGAGTAGACCAGCCCGAATGGAGTGCATTGACTTCCATGGAAGACATTAATGCCTTTATTGACAAAGTGGGCTTCCCGGTATTGGTTCGCCCTTCGTATGTGCTGAGTGGAGCCGCCATGAATGTATGTTCTAATCAGGAAGAGTTGGAACGTTTCCTGAAACTGGCTGCCAATGTATCGAAAAAGCATCCGGTAGTGGTGAGCCAGTTCATCGAGCACGCCAAGGAAGTGGAAATGGATGCCGTGGCACAAAATGGCGAAATTGTGGCATACGCTATCAGTGAGCATATTGAATATGCCGGAGTGCACTCGGGCGATGCCACCATTCAGTTCCCTCCGCAGAAACTATATGTGGAGACCGTTCGCCGCATCAAGCGCATCTCCCGTCAGATAGCCAAAGAATTGAATATATCGGGACCATTCAATATTCAATATTTGGCAAAGGATAACGATATCAAGGTAATCGAATGTAATCTCCGCGCTTCGCGAAGCTTCCCCTTTGTGAGCAAAGTGTTGAAGATAAACTTCATCGAGCTGGCAACGAAAGTCATGCTCGGCCTTCCGGTAGAGAAGCCTAACAAAAATCTTTTTGAATTGGATTATGTCGGAATTAAAGCGAGTCAGTTCTCATTCAACCGTTTGCAAAAAGCCGACCCGGTGCTGGGTGTGGATATGGCCTCTACCGGTGAGGTGGGTTGTATCGGTTCTGATACCTCGTGTGCTGTCCTGAAAGCCATGCTTTCCGTTGGATATCGCATTCCCGAAAAGGGCGTGTTACTGTCCACCGGTAATGCCAAGCAGAAAGCCGATACCTTGAATGCTGCCCGTATGTTGCAGAAGAAAGGGTATAAACTTTATGCCACCGGTGGCTCTTCCAAGTTCCTGACCGAGAACGGTGTGGAGAATACCCGCGTGTACTGGCCCAGCGAAGAAGGACAGCCTCAAGCACTGGATATGCTTCATAAGAAGGAGATAGATATGGTGGTCAACATTCCCAAGAACCTGACTGCCGGCGAACTGGACAACGGCTATAAAATCCGTCGTGCTGCCATCGACTTGAATATTCCTTTGATAACCAATGCTCGTTTGGCAAGTGCGTTTATCAATGCATTCTGCACCATGACCATAGACGACATTGCCATCAAGAGTTGGGAAGAATACAAGTAATCAGTTTTTCGTCCATTATTTATCCATCGTAGCGTCAGGTAATTATACCTACCACTGCGGTGGATATTTAGTAAGATTGAATTTAACGGTAAATATTCCGATGATTCTTTCTTTTGTTCATGGAAAGTGTTTATATTTGACCCATAAGTAATTATAAACTTATCTGGTATGTTGGGGCAAGAGAAAACAAGGGAATTATTGGAGCAGGAGCTTGAGAGGTTACGAAACGAAAATCATCGGCTCAAAGAGGAACTGACCTCTTTGAAAGAAAAAGAAACGAATCAGAGTTTTAAGGAGAAGTATGCAGTGAGGATTCTGGAGTCTTTGCCGGATATGCTCACCGTGTTTAATCATGAAGGGACAGGTATAGGGGTGGTGTCCAGTGAAGAAACCAATCATGTGGGAGTTCCCAATAGTGCTTTTGCCGGTATGCATATGCGCGACATGATACCCGAGGAGGCATATCACAATGTTTATAATAATCTTCAGAAAGTGATTGCGACGGGCAAAGGTTCTACAGCCCATCACGAATTGGATGTTAATGGTGCACATCATTATTACGAAAACCGTATCTTTCCTTTGGATGAAGAGTATGTGTTAATCATGTGTCGTGACATCAGCGAGCGGGTGGTTACACAAAAGAATCTGGAAGTGTTTAAGCGCGTGCTTGATAAGGTGAGTGACAGCATTCTGGCTGCTTCTACCGATGGTACTTTGGTGTATGCCAATAAGCAATTCATTGAAGAATATGGTGTGAAAGGCGAACTGGGTGTGCAGAAAGTCTATGATTTGCCGGTTTCTCTTCATACAAAAGAGATATTTGAAAAACGAGTGCAGGAAATACGTGATAACGGGGGCAGCATGGGATATCATGCCCGGTATACCCGGGTGGGGGAAGTAAAAGAACGTGTGCATCAGGTGTCCACTTTCATAATGGAAGATGGGCAGGAAGAGATTGTATGGTTCTTCACTCAGGACATTACGGATGTAATTAAGAATAGGGATGAATTGCGCGAACTGAATTATCTGCTGGATGCCATCTTGAATAATATTCCGGTATATATGTTTGTAAAAGACCCGGAAGATGATTTCAGATATTTGTATTGGAACAAGGCACTCGCCAATCATTCCAAAATTCCGGCATCGCGTGCATTGGGACGTACCGATTTCGAGATATTTCCGGAAAGGTCGGATGCGGAGAAATTTCATCAGGATGACTTGGAACTGATGCGTACCGGAGAGCGGCTGGAGATGCAGGAAACCTATGTGACCGCTGCCGGTGAGACGCGCATTGTTCAGACTCTGAAGACGCATATTCCGCTTGTAGGGCGTGTGCCTCTTATTATAGGCATTTCGTGGGATATTACTAATGTGCAGAATATAGAACAGGAGTTGATTCAGGCACGTATCAAGGCAGAGCAGTCCGACCGTCTGAAGAGTGCTTTTCTGGCTAATATGAGTCATGAAATACGCACTCCCCTGAATGCCATTGTAGGTTTCTCAAGATTGATGACTACTACCGACAATCGGGAGGACGAGAAGCTTTATTCCGAAATCATCAATCAGAATTCAGACGTATTGTTGCAGCTGATTAATGACATTCTTGATTTGTCTAAAATAGAGGCAGGGACATTTGAATACATCAAGCAGCCTATGGATTTAGGTGAGATGTGCCGTAATGTTTATGAAATCCATAAAGGTCGTGTGCAGGAAGGGGTGACACTGACTTTGGATAATGAGAATGACAGCTTGATGATTAACGAGGATAAGAATCGCATATTGCAACTCATTACCAATTTGATAACCAATGCGATTAAGTTTACTTATGAAGGTGAAATTCATTTTGGTTTCAAGTTGAAGAAGGATTATATAGATTTCTATGTGAAGGATACCGGCATAGGTATCTCTGAAGAAAAATTATCTCATATCTTCGGTCGTTTCGTCAAGTTGAATTCTTTTGTTCAAGGAACCGGACTGGGACTTGCTATTTGTCAGATGATTGTAGAAAAGATGGGCGGCGCTATCACGGTAGAATCTGAACTTCATGAAGGTTCTACGTTCCGCTTTACTATTCCGTATGATATGTATAACAAGCAGGAGAAGTTTAAAAAAAATGCGGAAAGAGAACAGCACTTGAAAGTGGCCATTAAGTCATTGCAATTGCGCACCCTGTTAGTGGCGGAAGATGTGGATAGTAATTTTTTACTCATGAACACTGTTCTTGGCAAGAAGTATAAGCTGATACGTGCCCGGGATGGTCGTGAGGCTGTCGATATGTATAAGGAGAATCATCCCGATTTGATATTTATGGATATAAAGATGCCCTATATGGATGGCTTGGAAGCTACTCGTCTGATTCGCGGTTATTCGAAGGATATTCCTATTATTGCGTTGACAGCTTTTGCCTTCGAGTCGGACAGGGAAAGGGCAATAGAGGCGGGATGCAACGATTATTTAACTAAGCCCGTATCGCAGGAAGCTATAGAGAAGATATTGGATAAGTATTCATTGTAAGCCTTTTCGAAAGAGGAACTAGAACCCTCCACAAAATAAAAAAGCTATATCACACTCTGTTTTGAGTATTGATATAGCTTTTTTAAATTACTGCTGGGGGCAGTGAAGTCTCTTAGAACTTACAAACGTTCAGTTTCTTGTCAACCAATAATCCGTCAATCATCTTCAGATTGAAGTTTACTCTTTGTTTAGCTTTTAATTTCAAGATAAACAAGTCATTGGTTCCTTCGAGTGAAGGTTTGTTGCCGATATTGACGAAAGTTGGATACAATGCTTTTGTGCCATTGGTGTGAAGGCGGTCATAAGTAAAGTTTTCCATCTCTTTCATGCTAACCGGTTGTACACCGACAAATTCAAACTTCTGCTGGTCATAAGGCAAAGCGAAGCTCAGTGCATTGACAGATTTAAGGTCTATACCTTTCACTATCACTTCAATGACTTCATCCTTGTTATAACTACGTTTGGCAGTGCTCATTTCGATTCTTCCGCTTACTTTTTCAGTTTCATTGCTTTCGTCTACACCATCTTCCAACTGAGTGGCTACTACCGAGATATCATAAGCGTCAATCAAATCATTCTTGTTGATATCACCATTGCTGATGTAACCTTCAAAGTCGCCGTCGCCTTTGCGCAAACCGGTGTAGTTGGTATAAGAAGTCAAGTCGTTGTTGTCAATCTTACCGTCATTGTTGATGTCGCCTGGCAAGTAACTTTCAGTTCCGGGAACTTTGAATACATACAGTTCACGACCGGAGCCATAATTGCCAACACCTTCTGTTACAGAAAGTTTGATGTAACGTGCAGTCGGACGTTCTGTGAATGTAAATACTTTCACCTCATCCTTGCGGTTCCATTCAAATGCACCGGCTTCAGTCCAGTGTTCTTTGTCCATACTATATGAAACGGTTCCTTTCAACAATGTTCCATTGCCTCCGTCCTTACGGCTCAGATAGTGGAATTTATCCAATTGGTTGACACTTCTCAAGTCAATAATCATGTCGAACGGCAAAGCATTGGCTCTGTACTTGGTGTGCCACATATCACCCATTTCGGCAAAGTCGAAGAGACGATCGATTTCAAATCCTTCTTGTGATTTGGCTGTCACTTCACCCTTAATGCCTCGGATAGCAAATTCCAATGGGTTAGATTTTGTCTTGGCTGTAAAGCTTGCCCAGTCTGATTGACCGTCTTTGTTTACGGCACGAATCTTGAAGTCATAAGTTGTTTCGGCTTCCAATCCTTCAAATAGCAGTTCTGTATCTTTGATGGTGCTGTAAAGAATACCATTCAATTCGATTTCATAATAGTCTGCATTGGCTACCGGAGTCCATGTTGGTTTCAGCGTATAAGCTTCCGTATTTTCGGCGGTTACTTCGGCTTTCGGAGCTGTCAACGAGCCCGAAGTGACGCGGTAAGTATCGGCCGGTGCGTAACGGAATCCGCTGACTGTTACGTTAATCTGATTAGTGGTAACATCCATTGGAGCCAGCTTGATGAGAAGTTGAGGATTCTTAACGATGGTTACCTTTTCAAACTCACTTCCCGGAGTAGCAAATTTATTCAGGTTGGGAGCAGCATCGTAGAAGTATACGTTCTGTCCGTTTTGGAATTGTTCCAGAGATGCAACTTCGGTCAGCTTAATCTTGCTTTTTCCTGCTTTGGCAGAGATAGCTTTGGGCTTTTCGGTTACATTGATTCTGAACTCAGTGGCTTTTTCTTTCACGAAGCCGTCAAAGTTACCCTGAGTGCGGTGTACGGTGATGAGCACTTCGTTTTTGGGAGTAACGTTCGATTCAATGAAAGTGGTTACACCCTTACCGTCTTTATATGCTTCGGTGATACCGTCATCGTCATATTCCACGGTCATGGTGTGTTTATTGGGGTACATTTCATAAATGCGCAGACCCTTGTTGATTTCACTCACGTTATTGTTCGGGTTAGTCATCGGGATGATGGCTCCGTTCTTGACAAATACGGGGAGTTTCCACAGAGGAGCAGCGAAGTTATTGATAACGCGTCCGCCTTCATATTTCTCGCCGGTGAAGTAATCGATCCATTCGCCTTCGGGCAGATAGATACCGTTGCGGATATCATTGCCTTCGGCATCTGCTTTGGTATTTTGATAAATAGGTGCCACCAGGAAGTCGGTTCCATACATATATTGGTATTTGGTGGCGCTGCCCATCGTATAGTCGTTCGGGAATTCGAGGAACATGGCTCTGATGATAGGCATTCCGTCTACAGCTTCTTTGGCAAAGCTGTAAGCATATGGCATCAGCTCTGACTTCAGCTTCAGATACATACGGTTGATAGAAGTTGCCGGTTCACCCAAGGCATGAGGATACTTTTCGTTGCTGCCCCAGCCGTCCATATTGAGCTCCATCGGTGTCCATGTCTTCCACTGAAAATCGCGGATATTCACGGCCGGGTTCTTTCCGCCAAAGATTCCATCCATATCGGAAGTGATATTAGGTTGTCCCGAAAGGCCCGAACCGATATAAGTCGGGATATGGAAGCGGATGTATTCCCATTCGCCGCCGGTCTGGTCACCCGACCATACACCTGCATAGCGTTGAGTTCCTGCCCATCCGTCCAATGAGATGATAAACGGACGTGCGTTGTTGCCATAATAAGGCATGATTTTGCCCACATCGGCCACACCGTTCAAGCCGAATGAATAGCCTGCGCCTACCCATGCAACATCTGTTTTCAGAACACGCACACCGGCGTCTCTTACTTCTTTCACGATATCACGCTGAAGCAATGCACTGATTCCTTCTTTGGGATGGAGGTCGGATTGTGTCCAAAGCCCGATTTCCACTCCGTTCTTGCGGGCATAGTCACCCAATTCTTTCAGGTTTTGGATATTGCCGTCCAATGTTTCGGTTTGTCCATATCCGGCTCCGTAACCGTCATTAGGGAGCAACCAGCCCAAAGGCATATCATGGTTCTTATAACGGTCTATCACAGCACGTGCCGAGAATTGGTAATTGTTTTTTTCACCGTTCAAAGATTCCTTGATACCGCCATTGTCCTTTTGGCTTTCCTTATAACGTTTTCCATCTTCAAACAAGATTCCCTTTTCGTCTTCTTTCCAATAGTCGCGGTTGTATGCATTCAGGTGTCCCTGATAGAAGCCGAACTTGGGTAATAATACCGGATTACCGGTGAGTTGGTAGAAGTCGTTCAATAAAGCAACGGCACCGTCGCTCACCATGTAAAAGACATCCAGATAATCTGTTTCGTGAGATAGTTTTACTTTCCCTTTTTCTTCTGCACCAAAGTCGTATTTACCTTTCTTGAAGGTATGCCACATCACGCCGTATCCGTTGGTAGACCAATAGAAAGGAGTAGGAGAAGCTACGCCTCCATCTGTCCAGCTATTTTGGTTTTCGATAGCAATTGCTTTCCCTTTGTGTGAGAATCTTCCGTTTTGCACACCACCTCCGTAGAAATATTCTTTCGGATTTTCTTTCAGGGTGATGGTTACTTTATCTTTCTCAAACGAAACGGGAGCAAGTTCTTCCACTACTACCTTGCCGGTTTTAAGGTTGGTGATTTTCAGTAACGAAGTGGCTTTGTCAATCTGTATGCTGATATGCCCGGTTGTGATACTGATTGTGCTTCCATTGTCGTCAATGTCCAACTTTGACAATGACATTCTGGGATTGTCTACCAATATCTGTGCTTCGGGTTTGGCTTCCGGATTTCGGATGATTCCACCGGCATTATCTTGAAAGACTCTGAAGATATTATCACCGTAAAAATCCAGTGTCATGCGTTGGTTGTTGGCAAACAAAACTTCGACAGCTGTCGGATTGAGTCTTTTGATGCCCACAATTTGAGGACTCGGAAGAGCAGTTTCACTTGCGACATACGTTCGTTGGGCAGCCTGCACGGGTGCACCTGCCAGAACAAGTGGAAATGCCAAGGCAAGTAGTGCCGCTTTTTTCCCTTTGTGGTGTTGGTTAGTGGTATTTTTCATAATAAACTATGATTAAATTAGAATATTGTTTTAATTTATTCGGTAAAGATAAAGCGTAATATTGATAAACAGGCAGGTTTTTAAGAAAAAATTAAGTATATCTTTTAAACTTTTGTATTCGGGAGGGCGAAAAGGCTGCCTTTAAGGTAGGCGTGTCTGTAGATAAGGATGGAGTACGTTTTTTTATGTTTGGTTATTTTTATATATAAACAAGAAGGTGTGTTAAAATTCCTCTATGATAACAACGTAACAGTTGCTTTGGAATTTTGACACACCTCTTTATTACTTTCCGAATGGCATTGCAGCTGTGTTTCGGGAGGTTTTTGGTTTTATCGTTTATTTAACTTCGATTACCTTTGTTGCTTTTTCCTTTTCTTCAGGAGTCCGTTTCGGTAATTCGATAGTCAGGACACCGTCATTCACTTTGGCGTCTATTTTATCCTTATCTACATCATCCGGCAGAATCAGGGTTTGTTGGAACTTAGAGTAAGAGAATTCGCGGCGCAGATAACGGCTTTCTTCCTTGCCTCCTTTGTCGCCTTCTGTAGATTCTGTTTTCTTTTCCATAGAGATGACCAAATCATTGTCCTCATTGATATGGATTTGGAAATCTTCTTTTTTCATTCCCGGAGCGGCAACTTCTACTTTATACTCTTTTTCTGTTTCGATAACATTAATGGCCGGTGCTGTCGGGTTGGCTTTTACCATCCAGTCATTGTTCAAGAAATCGTTAAAAATACTTGGCAACCAAGTTTGGTTGGCTCTTCTTACTGGCATCATAATCTTAATCTCCTTTTGGTTTATGGTTAAACATTTTATTTACTTTTGAACTCCGGCGTCTTTCGATTCCGTCATTCACTACTCATAATGCAAACACCATACCTTTAGTTCGATTTCCCGTGTGCTATATTCCGTTCTTTTAAACCTATAAAACCTTTCTTAAAAGTCAGGGGTAAGACTTTAAGAGAGGATAGAACTATTTAAACGTTGACACCGACAGGCTGCTGCCAAAATGTAATTTTCAAGGACATATTGGCAGCTATTGGTCTTCTGTAAGTTTGAATCTCATACGGAAAATACCTTCTTTATAATCGTAACTGATGATTTTGAATATACCTATTTGCGAAGTGTTTTCCACATGCAGACCGATGCAGAGGCATTCATCATAGTCGCCCACGTGCACCACTCTCACGGTTTCGGAGGCATGGTCGGGCAGACGTTTTAGGTCAAACCGTCCCACGGCTTCCTCTTGTGTAATGAATTCCGTGGTGATTGGCAGATTTTTTTTTAAAGTTTCATTCACAATTTTTTCTATGCGGTTTATCTCCTCTTTGGTGGGGCAGGTAGGTAATGCGAAATCTAATTTGCTTTTCTTGCGTTCGATATGTGCCGACACTGCACGCTCGCAGCCAAAGAGGTTTACCATTGTTCTGTTTACGATATGCTCCGTGGTATGCATGGGGGCGATGGATGCATCCTGAAATTTGGGAGCTGCTTGGTTTATTTCCATAATAAATTTATTTTATTGTGTTTAGATTTTCAAAGATGATGTGCTTTTGCCGGATATTTCTGTCTATTGTTTTTGTTTAATCCTTCCATTGCTTTATTTCTTTCTTTAAGATGCTGTATACATTGAGGTTGACAAACTTCTTTGTATACATCAGTTCCCCGTCGCGTTCAGTTCCTTCCAGGTGGAAGCCGAGCCTTTGTGGAATGGCGTTGCTGGGAGTGTTTCCTTCGGCGCAACGGATTTGGATGCGGTTCATGCCTCGTTCTTCGACGGCAATCCGGCAGAGATGGCGCACACATTTGGTCATGATTCCCCGGTGCTGGTATTTGGGCAGAAGCCAGTAACCAATTTCTGTACGCAAGTTTGCTGCATCGGAATAATGAAAACCTATCAGTCCGCACACTTCTTGTTTCTCTTCAATGATATAAATGAAGTCCCGACGGGCACGCGGAACTCGGAGCACGGAGCTCAGAAATGCTTTTTCTTCTTCCGCAGTCAGAAATGTGACGAACGGGAGCCATTCCTGCAAGTACTCGCGGTGCAAATGAATGGCATTGTATATTTTTTGTGAATCACTTATGCGTACTTCCCGAATCGTTATGTTATCGGTAATATTGGTTTTCATGGTGAATCTGAATTTAGTTTGCCAAAGATAAATCATTTTTTTGTGAAGAGGAATAAACAAAGTGTTTTCTTTGGAGGAAGATATGAGTGACACGGATTTCACGCAGTGGGGAAGAGGAAATCATGAAATCCGTGTCTGAAAGGGAAAGACCGGCTGTTTTGAGTCTTTTTTCAATTTCTATAAGGTGGGTGTCTGAAATAGGAATACGAAAGACTTGCTATCTTTCAAATCCTTGACGGCATTTCCGGCATATGTTTCTCCGTGTGTCAAAGACAGTTTTTTTATCTTCGCTTTCGGACTGAAATCTATTTCTTTCAAGTCGAGCCAAAACAGATTGGGAGTCAATACATTGTCAAAATAGTACACCTTGTTCTTTTGGTCGCAAACCGAACGCCAACGTGTAGATGAGATGTGAGGCTTACCGGGAGTGGTGATGCCGAAGGGAACAGATACATTTCTCATCACACTCAGTACACTTGGAACGGCAATGCGTGCGTCGGGAGTCTGCGGGATGGCATGAATATAGAATGATGCACGCACAAAACGGTCACTTGAACGGTTTGTACCAGGTAACATTTGCAAGCCTCCTATCTCTTTCCAATAGTCGTTGATGGCCAGTTGTGATGAATATTTGGGCGAGTTTGTCATAACCTGATATTCTTTTCCTTCGTGTATTTCCAACTTTCCGTCCAGATACTCCAGCACAGCCGTATTCCCTGTATTGTCGGTGATAGCCAGATGTAAAGTGGAGGCTGAGCCGTTGGGCATTTGAGGTGCGTCAATTCGGAATATCTCTTTTTTGAGTTCATCTACCGCCTCCCGCACAGTGGCGAAATTGTCGAGCACATATTGTGTCCAGATACTGATTCCCATTACCGGACGTTTGTCTCCGAGACGCTTGTACACTGATTCGGGAAGAAATAAAAGGCTGGCTACTAATCCCTTTTCATTCATTCCGTCACATGTGCCGATGTCATATCCTGTAGCGATGACACTGCCGTATTTCGAAGTCCATGTCACCGTCTCTCCCTTGTTATATCCTGCTCTTTGGATACCTCTCGGAAAGACGTACAGATTACTCATGATATCCTCTTTCCAGTCCATGGTACGTCCGGTGACAATCAGATTGTCGGGTCCGATGTATACAGCCCGGGTGCACGCTTCTATCCGCTGTATGTGAATGGATAGCATAATGGTTAATGCGATTAGCGCAATGTTTTTTGTTCTCATTTTTTTATATTAAAAGATTATTGTTTATTCATAAAACAGATATCGGGTGTGGCTTGTTTAGGAGGAGGCAGTAAAATAAGTAAATCATCGGATAATATAAAACCACCTGTAAAAACATGGGAGTGAGTATTGTGGCACTGTTCAGTCGCTTCTTTGGGGGCAGTCATTATTCTTGGGGATTTAACATATGAATCGAACACCTGTCTCCTGATGTTGTTTCCTCCGGTTTTCAACCCCTGCATGCGTTGTTGAGTTTCCTAAGCCGTTTCATTAGCCGGACCAAGCGTTTTCGTCCTTTCGATTATGCCTGTCTGTCCGTCGGATTACTACAGTCTCCGGCAGCGGACTGTATAGTCTGTTGCAGTGGACCGTACAGTCTGCTATAGTGGACTGTACAGTCCATTGGCGCAGACTGTAATAATCTTCCGTTTAAAAGACCTTGACCGGCCATAGGAAACGGTTTATTCTTCCCTTAGTTTGTGATATGATGTGATATTTAAATCCCCAAGAATAAATAAGTGACCCGAATTTTTTCAAAATATTATGCTAATACGCTTTTTGACTTGCTCCCTTCTTTGTGTAAGAAAGTATATTTTTCATGTACATTCGCATACTGACCGTACAAAATAAAAAAAGGAGCAACGCCTTGCTCCAACCTTTGTTAACCTTAAATCTAATACTATGAAAAACACATTGCAAAGGTACGGACTTTTGGGATAATAGCAAATAATTGAAGCTAAAAAACATGTTGCATAACATTGTTTAAGATTTGCTTTTCTTAAAAAGGCATCTTTTAATACTTCTTTTACTTATCTTTGCACCCATTAAACAGTAATCGATATGGCATTTGAAGCAACAAAGAGAGAGTGGGGCGAACTTTACGCCTTTTTCCGCTTGCTGGCGGATGGTTATGTATATGCGGGAACTCCTGAAGTGAAGAAGAATGAGGCGCAACGATTGCCCGTTGCCATGATTCAGCGGGAGGAACACGACGGAACCCGCCGATATATTATTGAAAGTGAGGAAAATATACATATCTATGGAGAAAAAATTGATAAGCTGGTGGCACGTGAGGACTTTTCTGCTGTGGCGGAACTGATTTTATCGGCTGTGAAAGCGAGTCGTGAAAATGATGTTATGTCACCCGATGGGGTGGAGGAGTTTTTGGATGAGGTGGCTATCTTTGATTTGGAAGCAAAAACGGATGACCGTACCGATTTTTATGTTGCTTTTTACAGTGCGGATGCGCCTTTGACGGGTTTCTGTGTCCGTTCTCGTCTCAGCTCCATGTTTCCTTTACTGGACGGTGGACGAACTGCTAACCTGAAGTTTGAGCAGACCGGCATCAAGTTTGCCACTCCCACAGTCAATAAAATCAATGCATTTGGCGAGGAAGACGATGTGGCGGGACGTATGTTGATGATAGAGCGTCTGGGAGGTGTCTTGAAGTATAACGATGTGGCCGACAAAGTGTTCCGTAGCAATTTGAGTATGATAGACCTGCATTTTCCCCGCATGTTGGGCGAAATGCTGCGCATCATGCATCTGGACGGCATCACCAGAGTGAGCGAGCTGACGGAGGTGATGAAGCAAGTCAATCCGTTGAAGATTAAAGAGGAATTGATTACCAAGCATCATTATTACGAATATAAGATGAAGCAATTCCTGCTGGCACTTGCCTTGGGAATGCGTCCGGCAAAGCTCTTTACCGGAGTTGATTCGGCTGTATCCGGCTTCTTACTGGTGGACGGCAGTGGTGAAATATTGTGTTATCAAAAGGCAGACCGTCAGACCTTTGCCGATTTTCTGTTCAATAACTCTCGTTTTGAGAAAGGTTCTACCGAAAAAGATAAATATGGTTATTTGGAGCGCGAAAATGGAGTCTATTATTTTAAGCTGAACGCAAAAATCGGTTTGGTGAAACGATAAGATAATGCAGCAGAGAGAGTGTGCCGGCATGAGACGCTCTATTCTATCTGCATCCGGGCGAAAGATATTTCTTGCGACTGTAGGGGTAATGATAATATTGTTATTTTGTCAGTAGGGGCAGGGCTTGCTAGTCCGAAGACACAAAGCAAATTGTTTTCGGGCGAGCGGACCTTGCCCCTACGAACTAAACGACAGCATTATCCACGTTTTGACACACCCCTTTCGATAGATCGGTTTAGCTTTGGCATTCCTCTGCTATTCATTGTCTGTTTCGTGTTTACAGCTTGAACTTCAGAATCTTTCCATTCATGGCATCCAATAAAACAGGCGTCGTCTTGTCGGGTGACAATATCAATTTCTCTGTATTTCCTGTCAGCAATTCCACTGCATTATATTCTAAGTTATAAGGTATTCCCAAGAAATCAAAAGCATGTTGCGGAATGTTGACTGCTGCCCGTGCCGGTATGCTGTCAAAGTTGACCATCACCAGCAACAGCTCGTCATCCTGCTTGCGCAGAAAAGCATATTGCTTATGCTCGTTGAATACCCATCCTGCCAGATTAGCGTATGTTAAATCAAAGAATACTCCTTCGCGTATCGCCTTCTCCGTGTTGCATAAATTTAATAGTCTGGAATAGAAAGTACGTAGTTTCTTCTCTTCTTCGGTCAGCAGCTTATCATCGAATTTGCCGTTATTGCGCCAACGGCGGATACTGTCCACGCTCCAATAATCGAAGATGGTCGTACGTCCATCTCGTCCGCTGAATCCTTCCGTATCCATTCCCTGTTCGCCTATTTCCTGTCCGAAATAAATCATGACCGGATTGTCATTCATACAAGCAGACACAATCATGGCAGGGATAGCGCGAGCACCGTTTCCGGCAAAGAAATCGGAAGCAATGCGTTGTTCATCGTGGTTCTCAAGGAAGTTGAGCATACGGTGTTCTATTCCACTCAGGCTTTGCCAGCGACTGGGAATGGAGGTAGCCGATTCCCAACCCGAAGTGATGGCTCTCAGCGTATCATACAAGCCTACCTTATCATATAAATAGTCGAATTTTCCATTGAAAAGATAGTTGCGGTATTCTGCCGGATTATAAACCTCGGCAATGAATATCAGGTTGGGGTATTGCGCTTTGACCTGTGGAATGACCCATCCCCAAAATTCGACGGGAACCATTTCTGCCATATCGCACCGGAATCCGTCGATGCCTTTTGATGCCCAAAATAACAATATGTCGAGCATTTTGTTCCAAGTGTCGGGAATGGGGTCGAAATGGGTGCTTCGTCCGTTCATGTAATCCACGCCATAGTTCAACTTCACTGTCTCATACCAGTCATTGATGCCGGGCCATGCGTCAAAACGGTCATTGCCGGTGGCTTTGGCAGGAAATTCTATGTAGGGTTCGGCGGCACCGCGGTGAAGATCGATATTGCCTTCCAGTTTTGTGCCGGGAATGTAATAAAAGTTATTATTCGGGCTGAATGCTAGGTTTACATCATCTTGTTCGCCCAAATCAGCCACTCCTGCCGGTTTGGTGTCTGAACCATATTGGCGGGCAACGTGGTTGGGAACAAAATCAATGATTACTTTTAGTTCTGCCTTGTGTGAACGTTTTACCAAGTTCTCAAATTCTTTCATCCGGTCGGGGATGCTGGTTGCCAAATCGGGGTCTACATCATAATAATCCTTGATGGCGTATGGTGAGCCGGCTTTTCCTTTGACTACGGCAGGGTGGTCCGGGCGTATGCCATAGCGACTGTAATTGGTTTGGGTGGCGTGTTCGATGATACCTGTATACCAAATGTGTGTGGCACCCAGACGCTTGATTTCTCCCAAAGCCTTGGCCGTAAAGTCAGCCATTTTTCCGCAGCCGTTCTCGTCCAAAGAGCCATTGGTTTTGCAACGAGGGTTTCCGTTTCCGAACAAACGGGTAAACACCTGGTAGATGATAATTTTTTCTTGTGTTTTCATTATATTATTTTTTATTTATTTCCAAATAGTTCCTTTCTCTCGTAACAAATGGTCTAGAATTTCATTCGCCGTATTGTATCCTTGTTCAAAAATTTCTTCGGCTTTTTCCAGCTCTCGGTTGCTGTATCCTTCCAGTCCGTAGGGTTCAATCAACAAATCACTCAGAGGCTTTTGTGACAGAGTGTTCGCTTGAAAAATAAAATGATAGGCCCTTAAAGCAATTGTTACCACGTTCTTTTTATATTCGTCTGCCACCAATGGACTGACGTTGAATGCAATCACTTTTTCACACATTTCGCGGATGGGAGTTACCGGGAGGTTCATTAATATTCCTCCATCTACGTAATAAGTATTATTGATTTTCTGTGGTGCAAACAGTACCGGCATGCAACATGAGGCAGCTACCCGTTCAGCAATTTTCCCCTTGCGGAAAGAAACTGTTTTTCCGTGGTCCAAATCGGTGGCCGAGATAATAGTGGGGATGGGAAGTTCTTCTATCAGTTTGGTTCGCAGGTTGCTTTCCAGGAAATCAATGAAACTGTCAAGCTTCAGCAATCCTTGTTTGTTAATGGAAAAGGTTGTGAGTTCGGTAAATGAATGGTGTTCAAAGAGTTCAATGATGTGATAGGGTTCTCTGCCATCAGCATAGAATACGGCGGCCAGTGCACCGGCACTTACTCCGGAAAGTATGTTCGGTGTTATGCCGTGTTCGTGTAGTGCCTGCATGATTCCTAAGTGGGCAAATCCTTTGATGAATCCTCCGCTTAGGGCATACCCTATGTTGTATTTGAATGTATTCATTAATTTATCTCGTTTGTTACATGGGCAAACATAATCATTTTTAACGAGATATGGAAAAAAGATGGGATAAAAATACACCGTCGTTCCTCTCCGAAGATGTCTCCATTGCTTGGAAAAATTCTCTTGAGCTTTTGAGGAAGAATGACGGTGTATATTTATTTATGCTATTCCGTGAGCGTTTGCGTCTTTGTCTATTTTCTTAATCAAGCCTTGCAATACAGCACCCGGTCCGCATTCTGTAAACTCGTCGGCTCCATCGGCAATCATGTTCTTCACTGTCTGAGTCCAGCGAACAGAAGCGGTCAGCTGAGCTACCAGGTTAGCCTTGATTTCAGCAGGATCGGTGTGAGGTAAAGCGTCTACGTTCTGATAAACAGGACATTTTGGTGTATGAATTTCAGTTGCGTTGATGGCGGCTTCTAGTTCTATTTTGGCCGGATTCATCAGCGGAGAGTGGAAAGCACCACCTACTTTCAGAGGCAGCGCGCGTTTTGCACCGGCAGCTTTCAGTTGTTCGCAAGCTTTATTGATGCCTTCGATGGAACCGGAGATAACGATTTGTCCCGGGCAGTTGTAATTGGCGGCAACCACCACTTCGCCTTCTTTAGAGATGGCTTCGCATATTTCTTCTACTTTTTCATCAGGTAATGCGATGATGGCAGCCATTGTCGAAGGTTGTGCTTCGCAGGCTTTCTGCATAGCCATGGCGCGTGCATATACCAGCTTCAATCCGTCTTCGAACGACAAGGCTCCGGCGGCAACCAAGGCAGAGAACTCACCCAGTGAGTGTCCGGCTGTCATTTCAGGTTTGAAATCATCACCCATGCAGAGGGCTGAAATAACCGAGTGAAGGAACACGGCAGGCTGAGTGACCTTGGTTTGGCGAAGGTCTTCGTCTGTACCTTCAAACATGATGTCTGTGATGCGGTATCCTAAAATGTCATTCGCTTTTTCAAATAATTCTTTGGCCAAAGCCGAGTTTTCGTACAGGTCTTTACCCATACCTACAAACTGTGCTCCCTGTCCGGGGAATACAAATGCTTTCATATTTTTCCTTTTTTGGTTTAAAAACGTTGCAAAGGTAATTATTTCTTTGGAAACTAGGTGCTATTCTTCCTTAATATTCATAGGGACAGGATGATAAAAGTGGTTTAAAGGGCCGTGTCCTTCACCGATGCGGATATCTTTCCCTGCCTCTATGCCATGGGTAACGTAGCGTTTGGCACGTTCCACTGCTTGCGGCATCACATAACCCAAAGCTAGGAATGTGGCGATGGCGGAAGAGAGGGTACAACCGGTTCCGTGGGTGTTCGGACTCTCTATTTTGGTGGAGGTGAACAGGTGAGGAGTACTTTCTCCGGCTATCTGCAGCACATCGCACATTAGTCCGCCTTCCAGGTGACCGCCTTTCAGGAGGACGGCTTTGCAACCGAATTTCAATAGCTCGAGGGCAGCCGATTTCATCTCTTCTACATTATTAATAGGATGGTCTGTCAACACTTCTGCTTCCCTCAGATTGGGTGTGATGAGGGAGGTGAGGGGCATTAAGTCGTCGGTAAGGGCTGCAATGGCGTCATCTTCTATCAGCTTGTGCCCACTGGTAGATACCATGACGGGATCGAAAATCACATACGCGGGTCGGTACTTGTGCAGGCAGGCAGAGATAACCTTTACAATCTCAATGTCATTTATCATTCCTATTTTTATGGCATCGGGACGTATGTCGTCCATGACGGCTTCTATCTGTCCGCGTACAAAAACAGGGGGGACAGGGTGGATGGCACGTACGCCGGTGGTATTTTGAACTGTGATAGCGGTGATGGCGGTGGCTGCATAAGCGCCCAATGCCGAGATGGTTTTCAGATCGGCCTGGATGCCGGCACCTCCGCTGCAATCGGAGCCGGCTATGCTCATAATGGTTGGATATTTTTTCATTTATTGGTCGGATTAACTATCATGCCTGCAAATATAAGTAATAATATTGTATTTAAAGTTTGCAGGAATGGAACTAATCGCTTATTTTTGCTTTACGAAAGAAAATATAATATAAATGATAGAAGGATGAAGAAAGCCCTGGTAAGTGGCGGTGCGGGCTTTATAGGTTCGCATCTTTGTACGCGTCTGATAAACGAGGGTAACCGGGTTATCTGTCTTGATAACTTTTTTACCGGAAGCAAAGATAATATAAAGCATCTGATAGGACATCCGTGTTTTGAGTTGGTGGAACATGATGTGGTGAATCCGTATTGTGCGGATGTGGATGAGATATATAATTTAGCATGCCCTGCTTCCCCCATTCATTATCAATATGATGCGATAAAAACAGCAAAGACTGCTGTTTTCGGAACTTTTAATATGTTAGGACTGGCAAAGAAAAACAATGCACGTATGCTTCAGGCATCGACAAGCGAAGTGTATGGTGATCCGATTTCTCATCCGCAGCAGGAGTCTGACTGGGGTAATGTGAATCCTATCGGTTACCGTTCTTGTTATGATGAAGGGAAAAGGTGTGCCGAAACATTGTGTATGGATTATTATCGCCAGCACCGGGTGAAGATAAAAATAGTGCGAATATTCAATACATATGGTCCCCATATGTTGCCCGATGATGGGCGTGTTATTTCTAACTTCGTAGTGCAAGCCTTGCAGAATAAAGATATCACGATTTATGGTGACGGAAAGCAGACCCGCAGCTTTCAATATGTGGATGATTTGATTGAGGCAATGGTGCGTATGATGGCCACGGGGGATGACTTTACGGGACCGGTGAATATTGGAAATCCGCGTGAGTTTTCTATGTTGGAACTGGCACAATTGGTGTTGAAACTGACGGCCTCAAAGTCAAAAATAGTTTATCAACCTCTTCCTTATGACGATCCGCGTCAGCGTCGGCCTGATATTACGTTGGCAAAGGAAAAATTGGACTGGAAACCAACTGTACGGTTGGAGGAAGGGTTGATAGAAGTAATTAATTATTTTAAACAAATTCTCTCTAAATAGTGGCGAATATGACAGCAGATGTTAATGTAGTGATAGATCATTCGGAATACACCATCTTGGTAGTGGATGATGTGGTTTCTAATGTGTTGCTATTAAAGGTATTGCTTACAAACGAGAAGTTTAAGGTCGTTACTGCAAATAATGGTAAGGACGCGTTGGTGCAGGCAGCCGAAAAGCAGCCGGATCTGATTCTGTTAGATGTTATGATGCCGGAAATGAATGGCTTTGAGGTGTCAGAGAAACTGAAAGCGAATCCTGTGACTCAGAATATACCTATTATTTTTCTGACTGCTTTGAACACGACTTCCGATATCGTGAAAGGGTTCAAGGTGGGAGCGAACGATTTTATTTCAAAGCCTTTCAATAAGGAAGAATTGGTGATTCGTGTTACTCACCAGATTTCGCTGGTGGCGGCAAAAAGAATTATTCTGCGTCAAACGGAAGAATTGCGCAAAACAATCATGGGGCGAGACAAGCTTTATTCTGTGATTGCTCATGATCTGCGTTCTCCTATGGGTTCCATTAAAATGGTACTCAATATGTTGATACTGAGTTTGCCTCCTTCTCAGATTGGAGAAGAAATGTATCAGATGTTGAGCATGGCCAACCAAAGTACCGAGGATGTGTTTGCTTTGTTGGATAACCTTTTGAAGTGGACAAAAAGTCAGATTGGTAAATTGAATGTGGTGTATCAGGATTTCAATATTGTTGAGAATATTGCGTCAGTCATTGAGATTTTTAATCTGGTGGCAGGCATAAAGAATATCAAATTGCGTTATCTGGGAGATGATAAGATAGAGGTTCATGCTGATATCGATATGATGAAGACCATTATGCGTAATTTATTGAGCAATGCGATTAAGTTTAGTTATAATGATTCTGAAATCGTGGTCGGTGCCCGGATAGTAGATGACAGTGTGGTGGTCAGTGTCAGGGATAGCGGAAAGGGGATGAGTGAAGAGGACCAGCGGAAGTTGTTGAATACGGAGACTCACTTTAGTAAATATGGCACGAATAATGAGGAGGGTTCCGGTTTGGGACTGTTGTTGTGCCTTGATTTTGCCGTTAAGAATGGAGGGCGTCTTTGGTTTGAATCGGAGGAGGGGAAAGGTTCTACCTTTTATTTTTCGGTTCCGTTGAAGGCATGACAGTGGTCGTAAGATAGAAGCCGAGTATCTTATAGATAAAAAACTTAAAAAAGAGCATCCCTTTATTTTAGCTTTGATTTATCACAATATAGGGTTAAAATAGAGGGGTGCATTATGAGTTATAAGAAGGTTGTTTTTTACTAGAGTCCTACTTCCAAATAAACGGGGTTATGGTCACTCATATCGTATGACATTGTACCATATTTGAGGGCCAATAAAGAAGGGGAGTGGAACAGATAATCGATTCTGAGCAGATTGTGCAGCCCGCGATAAGTAGCTCCATATCCTTCTCCGGCAGAAAGAAAACCATCTTGCAGGTTCCCTTTCAGTGTTTCGTAAGTAAATGTTCCCGGAGTATCATTGAAATCACCGCATAAGATAACTGGAGTCTCGGTGGCATTTACCAATGAGGCGATGTCTTTGGCTTGCTTTGCGCGTTGAATGATATTGGCTTCCATATTATCTGTGAACTGTGTATAAATTTGATTTTCTTTTTCTTCATCTCCTACTTCTCTGGCTTGTGCGGCTTTCGAACGCATTCGGTCAAGGTTAGTGGTCTGCATATGCACGTTGATTACCCTGATAGTCATGCCTTTAACATCTATATCTGTCCAAATAGCTCCGTTGTTAGTGTTCGGAAACTCAATAATCTGAGACTGTTTGATGGGGTAGCGGCTATAAATAGCTTGCGCGCGTCCTTCCGGGAGATATGAGTAAGGAAAGTTTTTGGAATAAGTATTATATAAGTCTTTGGTGGTGAAATCTCCGTTGCCCCTGTACTCTTGAAAGCATAGTACGTCTACTCCTTCTTTGTTCAGGATGTCAGCAAATTCTTTAGCCGAGAAACCGGTGATTTCTCCTCCGAATGAATGTACATTATAAGTCACGATTTTCAGTTGGGTATCATTGGCATATTTGGTCGAATTGTAAACTTGATACATGGAAGTAATATATCCGTAATTTATCAATAAACCAAGTAGCGGAATCCATACCCAATACCTGAATCTGACAAGCCAATAAAAAAATAACAAGATATTGATAATGACTAAGATAGGCTTTCCAAATGCAATATAGGCTGCAAACATATTGCTTTCTGGGTCTATTCTTCCTGCAAAATAAGCGAAAACGGATAATCCTAATATCAGAAGAGTGAATATGATGGATAAAAGGTATGCAAATTTGTATACGGCTAGTCTTCCCATAATTTATGTGTTTTTTAAATATTTATTAATTGTATCTTTTAATAAATCAGGAGATATGGGTTTGGTCAAAAACTCATTGCATCCACTTTCTATTGCGGCTGCTTTATCTTTTTCGTAAGCGTAGGCGCTAACAGCAATAACAGGTATCTTGGGGGATACTTCTCTGATGATGCGTGTGGCGTCCAGACCGTCGAGGTTAGGCATTTTTATGTCCATGAGAATAAGGTTGGGGCTATATTTTTCATACAATTGGATGGCCTCCATACCGTCAAGGGCATGTACCAGCTTATAGGTCTTACCAATCATGGCTTCTATTAAGTCATAATTACTTTGGTTGTCTTCAGCTACTAGTATGACAATCTCTTTATGTGTAGATTCTTTGTTGTTTGTGTAGCGTGTGAAAGTATGACTTTCTCTTTTTACTTCGCCGTTGACAGATATATAGGGGATGGTGAATGTAAATGTCGTCCCTTTCCCCGGTTTGGAGTTTACCCAAATTTTTCCTCCTAGCTTCTCGGCAATTATTTTGCTGATGGAAAGTCCCAGTCCTGTACCGGCAACATTGTCATTGGCCATCATAAAGCGGTCGAATATCTTGGGAAGCTTTTCGGCCGGAATACCGGTGCCGGTGTCGGTCACATGAAAAATAATCTGGTTGTCCACCTTTTTATATCCAAAACTGATATGTCCTTTTTGAGTAAATTTAGTGGCATTGCCTATTAAGTTGGAGAATATCTGGAAGAGCCGGTTTCTATCGGTAGATATGTAAAGAGAACGGTCTGACTGTTCGAAAATCAAATCTACTCCGCTTTGACAACGGAAGCGATAAGTGTTTTTAACATCATCGCATAATTTATAGAGATTGACAGGCGCATAGTTGAACTCCATCATTCCGGATTCTATCTTTGATAAGTCCAGAATTTCGTTAATCAGCTCTTGCAAGCGCATATTGTTCTTCTCTACAATATCATAATATTGTAATCTTTCTTCGGAGTTGTCTGTCTCGGCAATAATACGTGAAAATCCTAAAATGGCATTCAGCGGGGTACGTATTTCATGACTCATATTGGCAAGAAACGCTGATTTTAGTTGATTGGAACGCTCAGCTTTCCATACTATTTCCGACGTATTCTGTATATATCCTTCCAGCAAAATACGGTTGGTATATACTTCCCGATTATAGATTTTCAGTCGCATGTCTACAATCTTGCCATTTATCAACAATTTATATGAAATGGTATCTTGACTTTCTTTTCCATGCAAATAATTCTCTATCCAATTTTCAACTCTTGTCTTATCTTCGGGATGGATATAGGTGATATATTCATCAAAAGTAATTGTTTTTTCTTCTTCATTATCACAAAACACCTGGGTATAGCCTGAGTAAGTGAAAATTCGGGTGAGTGAGTCAAAAGTCCACAGGCCGATATGGGCTGCTTTTTCTACTTCACGTAAGTCATTTATTTTCTTTTCCAGTTTCAGCCTTACTACACTGCGCCCCGTAATGTCCCGATATTGAAATATCAGATGGTCTTCATTAAATTTCGAAATAATGCATTTATAATATTTCACTTCTTCTCCCAGAATGAGCTTATAGTTTCCTGCCGAGGACAACACCTTTCCATCAATGACTTTTTTAAATTCCTTGTGCATTTTCCGAGCTGTCTCCAAAGGGAAATATGAAAAAATATTTTTGCCTACCACTTCTTCCTCTTTGATATAGAAGTCCGGTCGGTTAGGCTTAAAGTCAAGACAGGTCCCGTCTTTGTATACAAAGAACATTGTATCGCCGGTAATCTCTAGGATTCTTTCGGCATACTGTTTTTCGTGTAATATTTTGTTAGAAGCCTTCATATCAATCTTACGGTACTCAACTTAATATTAAGTCGTAATGTTTTTATTAATCTCAGCAAATATACAAAAAAATATTGCTTATATCATTTTATATCGTAATTTTGCATGGAGAAACAAGCAAAATAGTGAGATGAAAAAAATATTAGTTGCAGAAGATACGGAAAGTAATTTCCTTTTACTGTCTATTATCTTGCGGAAGGATTATGAAATACTCCGTGCTTTTAACGGTGCAGAGGCTGTTGAAATATGTCGTGCAGAGCATCCGGACCTGATACTTATGGATATAAAGATGCCCGTAATGGATGGTTTGGAAGCTACTAAAGTGATTCGTACATTCAATGAAGAGATTGTTATTATAGCCCTTACTGCTAATGCATACGACAGTGACCGTGAAAAGGCATATCTTGCCGGATGTAATAACTATATGGCAAAGCCTGTTATGGCAGCCAAACTTCGCGAAATGATACATTCATATTTGGGGTAATCATACGGCTCTGCGTACCTTTTCCCAAGTACCGTCATTTTTGTTTTTTCTTATGAAATAGAAAAAGCCTTTAATGACATTTATATTCATGAACAGAAAGTAATAAGGAATATAGAGCAATTTGTTTTTTACTGATTTTGTGGATAAATAATATCCATAGCTCCCTCCTGCATAAAATAATAATTGCAGCACCAAGAGTATGATATAGAAGCGGGAATGCTCATTGTAAATGATCAATAATACATTCAGAGGTACGAGCAAAAACAAGGCAATTGGTGTGATGGACCATCTTAGTACGCGATGAGATACATATTGAAAGCTGAGTATTCCATAACGGAATGGATTGAGTAGCTTTCGTAACCGATAAATGGCTTGAATTCCTCCTGCTGCAATGCGTACTTTTCTTTTTTCTTCCTCTTTCATGTTTGCCGAACCGTTTTCCATGGCGTATGCTTTGTTACAATATGCAATAATATATTTTTTCATGGCGATTTTTAAGGAAAGGATAAAGTCATCCAATAGCGTATCATTGGGCATTTGTTCGTATAAGGAAGTGCGAATGGCGAATAATTCTCCTGCTGCGCCTACGGCAGAATGGAGTTGTGAGTCTAATTTTTTCAGAAAAGATTCATATTTCCAGTACATTCCTTCACCTCCCACTGCTGCTTCATCCTTGGTGTGCATATTGATGCGCTTTTCTCCCGCCACACATCCCACCTTCGGGTTATTGAAGTAACGTACCATTTCGCGGATCGATTGGGAGTTAATAGAAGTATTGGCATCCGTAAAAATCACAATCGGAGTAGTGACAAATTTTATTCCGCGGTTCATGGCTGCAGTCTTTCCTTTCCGTTCGGCAGAATAGTACACAGTTGCATCGGGATATGCTTTCAGTTTTTTATTGGTGGCATCACAACTTCCGTCCGTCACCCATACTATTTGGAACTTCTCTTTGGGATAATCCAGTTCGCGGCAATTTTGCATTTTCTTCTCTACCACCTGTTCTTCATTGTAGGCTGTGATGAAGAGAGTTACTTCGGGAAGTTCTTCCATCGTATGATAACTCTTTTCTTTTATAAAAATCCGTTTTATTCTGACTAATATCCAAAGTATGATTCCGTATCCTATATAAGTATAGAAAACGATGGACAGAAGAATAAAGAATATGATTTCAAGTGTATTCATTGTTGTATTATTTCATTATATAATTCTAATGTTTTAAGCGCAGTTTTTTTCCAAGAAAACCGCTGTACCCTTCTCAAACCATATTGTGACAGTGAATGACGGTATTCGGGGTCTTCTTCCAGCCGTACCATAGCCTGAGCTATTTCTTCTGGATTGTAAGGATTTACCAAGATAGCATCCTTTCCGGCAATTTCGGGCATAGCAGAGGTTTGTGAGGTGATAACAGGTGTACCACATGCCATAGCTTCCAAGATAGGGATACCGAAACTTTCGCGTAACGAAGTATAAATGAATGCAGTAGCCCCGCTATACAAGGCAGGCAAATCCTTGTTAGGGATATAACCTGGGTAATAAAGCATGGATTTGATATCCGTCAGACCGTATGTACGTAAGTAATTATTAATAACTTCTTCTTTTAAATCAGCAATGAGAAGCGGTAGGGGTTGAGACGAAGTGTTCAGATAGTGCCGATAGGCTTGTAGTATTCTTGCTGTATTCTTTTTGGGGTCGGTATTGCCGAGAAAGAAAAAATAATGTTCCGTTCCGATGTATTTTTGTGTCACGGCTTGATATTCCGTGATGGGCCTGAAATGCGAAGAATAGCCATTATACACAGTGGTTATCTTTTTCGGTTCCCAATGTAGGAATTTGCAGATATGCTCCCTCTCAAAATTAGATACGGTAATGATCTTTCTACATTTATTCAATATTCGGGGAACTACGAACCTTCTGTAACATCGTCCTAATTTCTGATATACAGATTGGTTCTTACCTTGCTTCGGCTCAAGAAAAATAATATCATGCAGGGTTAGTATCAGTGGGGTATGACACCACAAGGGAGCTGTATTGCCGGTGCAATGCAACAAGTCAGGCTGTATCTTTTTCAGGGTTGACGGCAGTCCGATTTGCTCCCACAAAGGGTAAGATGGGTAATCTATCTGTACGATATGCATATTGTCCGACTCCTTCAGACACCTGTCTTCTCCCGGACTCACCAAGATGAAATATTCATTTTGGCGGTCGATTTTCTGTATTTCTCTTATGGTTTCAAGGGCTACATAGTCCATGCCGTGCTTTTCTTTCCTAAATATTCTTTGAGCTTCTATTGCTATTTTCATGTATTGATTATTTTATCAAGTTTGAATCCTCGTCTTCATATTTTTCTTTGTAATGAAACAAAGAGGTAAAATTGTTAATTCCTTTGACCGTCCTCTTCCAAAAGCTGTTGAAAAGTGAACCATCGGCAGAGATAGTGCCATAGCCTGTGACAGCACGTGCTTTACGGCTTCTGACAAATTTAATTTTTCCGTATTTTTTCAGTCCCAATGCCAGCGAACCATCCTCGCCACGAATGATGTCGGTTCTGAAACCTACTTTGTGTGCTGTGTCTGTTTGAAAAGCAAAGACCATTCCTCGTACATTGAGTTCAGGTCTTCGTAGATGCTGTATGTTGAAATAAACATCACGCAGTTTTTCATAGAAAAAAAGTCCTGTTTGTGAATAATGTTTGTCGGGAAGGAAACTCCAAAGGGCATACGCTGCCATGACTCCTTTTTGTTGCAATGCTTTTGTCATTGTTGTGATATAGAGAGGAGGATACATCGTGTCCGAATCAATGCAAACACAATATTTTCCTTTGGCATGATTCAGTCCGCATTGTCGGGCAAATCCGGGTCCTTTTTGTTCTTCATTATAATAAGTCACACCTAGTTTTTTCAATATACTTTCCGTATTATCTGTAGAATGGTTGTTGATGACTATGATTTCTATGGGAAAGTGACAGTTATTTTCGCATATCGACCATAGGCAAGAGAAAATTCTGTTTTCTTCATTATGAGCAATGGCCACCACTGAAACCAAAGGATTGGGATGTTGCAACTCTCTGATTCTTTTTTTGACTCTGTTGGTGAGTGGGGGAGGCAACTCACTGTATGGCTTTTCATATGCGGATAAATAATCGGTATACCATTTCATGACTCTCTATATTCTTAATAATTCTTCAAACAGCTTTATCCATTGAGACATAATCAGTTCTGTTTCAAATCTTTTTATATTAATACGCGCTTTGCGTCCCATTTCTTTTCTTCTGTCTTCATTTTCAATTAAATAGCATATTTTATCCGCCAATTGCTCCACATTCCCGTTTTCTACTAAGATACCATCTTCTCCATCTCGAATAATATAGCGAGGTCCACACGGACAGTTAAAAGAAACTACAGGAATTCCGCAGGACATTGCTTCTGCGATACTCATTCCGAAGCCTTCAAAACGTGAACTTAGTATACAAATAGAACTCTCAGTATATTTTTTCAAAATATCGGTAGTCGCTTCGTTTATTTGAAAACTGTCGGTAATATTTAATTGTAATATTAGTTTGTATAAGGAAGTTTTATCTCCTCCTCCGTATAATTGCAAATGCCAGTCGTTATGTTTCCGGCAGACGATTTTCCAAGCTTGTGCTAATAAGTCAAATCCTTTTTCATGCGAGAACCGACCAACAGCAATGACATTTTTCTGTGTACATTGTGAAAAGGTTTCCGGGTAAAATGGTAAAGGATTAGGAATGACACTGATTTTTTTTACTTCTTTCCAATCTTCTTTATCTTCTTGAGTAAGAACAATGAATTGATCGAGCTTTTGTAATTTATGAATTAATTGTTTACTCCAAAAAGTAGAGAGCATTTTTTTGAAGAAGTTGTTGGTCTCTGTTTTAAAGTTGCGATAATTCTTTTTATTGATATGCAGTTCGCCCACTTTCTTGCTGCCATCCTTTATGGAAGTGATGAAATTTATTTCCCTTCGCATCAAAGAGACGGTAATATCGGGCTTAATGCTGAACAAGACATTTCTCAGTTTACATTTATATATGCGTTGTTTTTGGAGGTATACTATTATTTTTTTGTACAAAGGCAAATCCCATAGCTCTTCAAACTCAATGCCCAGTTGGATGAGCCGTATTTGAGAAGACAACGGATAATAAGGTGATTTATCTTGACCATCTGTCAAAATGATGTAGACTGTATATCCCGCCACATCTGCCAGATAATTAGCCTTTGTTGTTAAGACTCTTTCTATTCCTCCGGGAATATAAAGAGACGGCGTACAATAAACGATAACCGGTTTTCTATCCATACTGCCCCTTCTTGTATGTTGTTTGACAAATGTAAGTTTTTTATCTTTGATATTAAAATTTTTATAACTCTTTTATCACCTTTTCCATTTGATTTTTCCAAGATAGATGGTAGATGGAGTTTCTTATTTGTTTCGGTGGAATATCGAGAGTTGAGCAGAACCGGATAATCTTTGTGATATCGATGGCACTTTCATCGGCAGGTGCTTTGAGAATGTAAGGCATACGGTCAAAATCCTCATCCGTTTCCGAATAGATGAACGGTATGCCGCGAGCTGCATACTCCCTGTTTTTGAGTGTCTTTATTTTATCGATGTGGCTGCGGTGGCGTGCCAGACTACCGATGGCAAAGTCTGCCAGGTCGAATAGTTCATCCAACTCTTTTCCCATTCTCTGTCCGTGAAAAATGACTTGTTTCTCGATGTGATAGTGGGTAATGAGTTCATGAAAACCCGGAGCGTGTTGCGAATGATACATTTCTGATTTCCATACTCCGCCTACAATATGGAAATAAATTTCTTTGTCGTGATATTGTCGGTAATACTCTCCTAGTCCGTGTATCAGTCGGTCGTAGCCGTGCCAGTAGTGGACTTCCGCAACTCCTATTAAATGGAGAGTAGGGGACGAATTATTGTTTATTGTCTTTCGGAGTGGAACAGTATCGAAATCCACCCCGTTGGATATCCTGACAGTACGTTGGCCGAATATCGTTTTTTCGTCTGAAAATGTGACAATACCGTTGACTCGCTTTGCCAACGTCTTGCGGAAGAGTCTGTCTATTTGTAATCCGCATCGGGTGAAGAACGGAAAGCCTTTATACTCTGAATCGTATGGATAGGTGGGGATTTCCATTGCAATCTTTATTCCGGCTTTCTGCAACCGGTAGAACAGGCGGACCGTAAACGGATTGGCATTGTGAAACGAACGCACATAAATCATGTTGACCTCCTGAGCAACGGCATAGCGGTAGATGCCATCGTATGAAATCCTTTTCCTGACGGCTGCCCATTTTCCCGTGCCATAATCTTCTATAATCTCTTCATCCATCATACGCACCCGGTGTCGGTTTTTATTCATGTCATATGTGCAGACGTTCACTCTATGTCCCAGCTCGCGCAATGCCTTTATCTGGCATAGAATCTTTTTGCTGATGCCGCTGCTCTCGGAGAAACCGTGATATAATAAAAAAATAATTCTCATGATGTGATGGTTAGGCAATTGTTAAAAAGGATATTCCATTTATCCATGATATTCTTTTGCGAATACTGTAATACATATTTTCGCGCATTGGTTCCTATTTTTTTTCTGTTCTTTTCATTCTCAATCAGATAATTTATTTTATCCACCATTTCCTTTTTATCTCCTTCTTCGACAAGAATACCGTTTCTCATATTCGTAATCATACTCCGTGGTCCGAAAGGGCAATCGTATGTTACGCAGGGCACTCCGCAGGCCATAGCTTCGAGCAGTGCCATTGGGAATCCTTCATATCTGGATGTCAATACCAATAGGGAACAGTTGAGATATTCATACATAATATCGGGACTGCTTCCTTTGAGGTGTATATAAGTTCCTGCATTTGCAGCTAGAATTTTTTGCTGTAGTTCGTCTTGAAGCATTCCTTGTCCGTAAATGTCCAATACCCAATCGGGGTGTGTATTATGCACCGACAACCAGATATCAATCAGCCTGTCTATTCCTTTTTCCCATTCCAATCTGCCCACACAAATGGCTCTGGAGGCTGACAATGTGCTTGGAACGGCGGGATAGAATGGCAATGAATTAGGAATGATAACGGCGGGTCTGACGGTTGCCCATTCTTCTTTCTCGTGTTCATTGAGTACGACGAAAGCGTCTAGTTGTTTTACAGCAGTATCTATCTTTTTTTTAAGTCGTTTTCCTATCATACGATGTACGAATCCGCCTTCCAGCAAGTCTTGTGTTTTGCGTAAGTTCATTCGGGTGGTATGGGCTTCTCCCACTTTTCTACTTCCGTCATTCAGTTGAGTCAGGAAGTCAATATCACGTCCCAATGTACTGATAACAATGTCTGCTTTGATGTGTTCCAGTAATCTGCCGAGTTTCTTTCTGTAAACAAACATGAGCATGAAATAGTAAAGACTTCTGAGCAGCAAGCCGTGACGGTATTGTCTGTCGAAGTTGATGTTCAGGTCAATATGCTTAACCTTGGGCGACAGCGGAAAGATGACTGCCCTTCCTACCTGCGAATCAGTGATTACATACACTTCATGCCCCATTACGTCAGCCAGATAATTTGCCTTTTGAATGACAATTCTGTCAGCACCACCTATGGTGGTCAAGGACGTATATAGATATACAATTTTCATTTCTCCTTCAGTTCGTTGAAAAGTTTTTCCCACATCGGCATGATAACTTCCGGTGCGTAGCGTTCAATGTTTTTTCGTGCTCGGTGGCCAAATGATTTGCGTTCCTCTTCATGCTCTATGAAGTGGCACAGAGCCTCGGCAAATTCCTTTATGTTACCATTTTCCACCAAGAAACCATCCTCTCCGTTTCGGATTGTTTCTGCCGGTCCGTTGGGGCAGTCAAAGGCGACACACGGCAGTCCGCAGCCCATTGCTTCCAGCAGCACTAACACGAAACCTTCATAATTGGAACTTAGGGCGAAGATGGAACTGTTGAGGTTTTCTTGTGCTATATTCTTCGTAAAAGGATGAATGGTAACCGACTTTTCCAAACCGTTGTTACGAATTTGTTTGTTCAATGCCTCCCGGCGGATACCTTCGCCGAAGATATCCAATTTCCAGTCGGGATGCCGCCTGTTGACGATAGTCCACGCATCAATCAGTCTGTCAAATCCTTTCTGATAGGTGAGTCGTCCGATCGCTATTACGCGGTGCACCTCGCACGAACTGCTTTGGGGAACGATGAATTTTGTGAAATTGGGAATGACGCGCACATGCGGTGCTTTGCTCCATGCTTTAGCATCTGCTTGCGTAAGCGTTACCACCACAGCATCGCTGCATTTTTCTATCTGTCGGAAACGTCTGCGCGTGTTCCATTCATTTCTCAAGTCTTTAAAGAACCCCATCTTGAAATCATCTGTAAGGTGGATAAAGTCTCTCGCCCCATGTGATTCGATGACCTTTTTGGCGCGACATTTCAGCCGGCATATCTCAGTCACCATGTAGGTTGTAGTACAAATGATAATATCTGGATCTATTTTTTTTATTGTATCTTTTAGACGCTTTTTGCTTAGTTGTTGCAGCCTGAACTTCATCCATATGCGTTGGGGCAGCGGATAGCCGTAGCACACATGATAACGTATATCAAGGTCGATATGCTGCACATTGGGTGATAGAGGGAAACTGATTGGATGTTCTCCCTGTGACGAAGTAATCAGATATACCTCGTGGTGTAAGTGGTCTGCCAGATAATTCATCTTGTCGACAAATATTCGTTCTATCCCGCCCACAACGGCTATTGTGTCATATACATATATAATTTTCATATCATTTTTTTGAATAGGTTATCCCATTTTGCCATGATGTTCTCCGGCGAATAACGCTTCATGTCGATTTTGGCATTTTGCCCCATCCACTCTCTGTTTTCATTACATTGGATCATTTTTATCAAACTCCGGGTAAAACATTTTAAATCATTTTTCTCCACCAACATACCGTCTTTTTCGTTATAGATGATATCAGCGGGTCCATGCGGACAGTTGTATGCCACGCTGGGTAATCCGCACGCCATTGCTTCGATGAGCACCAGCCCGAAACCTTCATAATTGGAACTGAGCACGAAGAAGGAACTCTTGAGATATTCTTCCGCTATGTTGTCCGTAAAGGGGCGGATAGTCACCGTGTTTTCCAGTCCATAAGCTTTTATTTGTGCTTTCAGCTCGTCCTTCAGTATTCCTTCGCCAAAGATGTCCAGCTTCCAGGCGGGATATATCTTATAGACCTCCGCCCAGGCTTTAATCAGTTGGTCAAATCCTTTTTGATAAGTGAGCCGCCCCACGGCTATGGCACGGGGCACATTATAGTTGGGACAGTCTTCCAAAGAAACGAACGATGTGAAATTGGGGATGATACGTATCGGCTGCTTGCATCCTTTTGCCCACGACCGTGCATCGCTTACGGTCAGCGTTACCAACACGTCACAATATTTCCGCACAGCACAGAACTTGGTGCGTGCGGCATACCGGTCAAACAAATCGCGGACGCAGCCCCGACTGAAATTGTCCGATATTGCCATATATTCTCTAGCACAATGCGATTCCATTATCTTCTTTGCCTTTCCTTTCAACAGGCCGATTACTTCGGGCTTCCAGGCCGTGGTGCAGATGATAAAATCAGGATGAATATTGTCTATCATCATTTGGGCGCGTTCTTTGAGCAGATTATCCAATTTTTTTGCTTCCCACAGACGTTTGGGATATCGGTATTGGTATTGCGAATGAAATCGGACTCCCAAATCGAAATGCCTGACCCGGGGGGACAAGGGGAAACTGACAGGTGTATTTCCCTGTGAGGCTGTGAGTAGATATACTTCATACTGTAACCGGTCTGCCAAATAATTCATCTTGTCGACAAATATCCGTTCCAGTCCGCCTTTATGGGCGATGCTTTCGTGTATATATACTATTTTCATCGTGCTGCGAGTTGGTTAAATAAATCAATCCATTTTGTCATCACCTTGTCGGGCAGAAAACGTTTGGCATTTTCTCTTGCCGCGTTGCCTAACTTTTCCCTCAAAGATGGGTTCGAAATCAGTTTGTTAACAGACCATGCCATTGTCCATAACTCATGGGCATCTGTCGACAATTTGTCAAAATCGGGTAGTAACACCCCATCCTTGTTGTGATGTATTATCTCGCCCGGGCCATATGGACAATCGAACGCGATACAGGGGAGTCCGCAGGCCATCGCTTCGATGAGTACCAGTCCGAAACCTTCATATAATGAAGATAGCAGAAACATGGAGCTGTCAAGGAATTCTTGCTCAAGGTCGGTACTGAAAGGGTGGATTCTCACTACTCCTTCCAGTCCTAACGCTTTAATTGTATGTAATAAAACTTTCTTTTCTTCACCCTCTCCGTAAATATCCAGTTGCCATTCGGGATGTATGCGGTACACCTTCATCCATGCGGCAATCATCCGGTGGAATGCTTTTTCTTTGGTGAGCCGGCCGGCACTTATGGCGCGCTGTGCCGTGCGGGGACTGGTGGCGGGTGGAATCTCGGGTATGGAATTGGGTATGACAAATTTTCGTTTACAGTCTGCATTCCATTCCTTACTGTCTCCTTCGGTGAGCGATACGATGGCATCGCTCTTTTCTTCGATGGTGAGGAAGCTCTTCTTGAGTAAATAATCGTATAAAAGCTGAATGGGTTTGCTACGTTTGATTCCATCATTGATGCCGGTATGCGACTTGACGCAATGCGATTCGATTATCTTTTTGGCGCGGCATTCCAGCCGACACACCACATCTGCTTTATAGTAAGTGGTAGCAATGATGATGTCCGGGTCTATTTGTGCTATTTGTTTCTTTATTTTCCTTTCGAAGTCGCAATCCAGCCGCCACCTCATCCACCATCGCAATGGAGCTTTATACTGATATTGCAGGTGAAAGCGGGCATTGAGATCGATATGTTTTACTCGTGCGGATATAGGAAATGAGAAGGGGTGATTTCCCTGTGCTGCAGTGATGAGATAAATGTCGTACGCGCATACATCGGCAAAATAATTCATTTTGTCTGCTAAAATCTTTTCTACGCCTCCGATTCGCGCGATGGCGTCATAGACATACACTATTTTCATCCTTCATATTATTTCCCACAAAAATAAGCTTTTCCTGATAGAATCCCAAATAAAAACGCAACGGAAATGACTGGAAAGTATAAAGTTAAAAAGAAATTATTTAAAATAAGCAGGATACGCTTTTCTGTTTTTTTGCTTCGGTATTAAAAGTATCTTTGTTTCTTGTCATTTTCTGCTATTCTATAAGTTTAGTTTACAATAGCTTTCACACATTGCGGCTATTGAAACCCTTTATTAATCGGTATTTCGGTGTGAAGGGAAAAATAGAGAGCTGCTTTCACATAAAATCCTCAAAAGACTAAGGCCTTTTAGAAAAAGACTTTGATGTTTTATTCAAAGACCTTGTTGTTTTGCTTAAAGACCTTATTCTTTTTTTGAAACTCTTCCTTCTTTTCTAAGATAAGTAGATGTTTCTGAAAGTATGTCTCTTTACCTATAATGTTTTTTGTAATGCTGCACTCCGAATGTTTTATCGGTGTAATATGGCCGCACTTAAGGCAGATGTGTCCTTTTATGGACTGGATATTTATATTTCATCTTTTTATCTTGGTCGTTTTGTTTGTTTTTTAGATGGTTATCTCTCTTTATTTGTTCTGTCGTTTTCCCTTATTTGGTGTTCTTTGCAGTTGTAGGTGTATTATTGTTGGGGATTCCGATAAAAAGATATGTGATTGACAGAATTGAACCTTTTAAGAAAAGAATTGCATCCATATATGACTGTCGATCAAGGAGTCTATATGATAAGTTTTGACAGGCTGTTTCTTAAGAAGGAGGTTGCGTATTTCGAAATGTAATTCAGTATGCCGGCGGTCAATAAGATTGCAGCAATAGAACCGAAGTATCCAAAGGGAAAAGTATATCGGGTGAAGTAGTCCATAATCACGAATTGTACGATGTAAATATCTAATGTAAGACTTGCAATATAGTTTACAATCGCTGCCGTTTTTTTTGTTCCAATATTGGAGAGTCTTTCAAAAAGTCGGAACATATAAATGCTAAAGAGTGTCAGCAGTATGGGAATGCAGAGTTGTACATTATAGATGGGACTGGCTGAGTGAAGTATATATATTTTTAAGCTGTAGTAGACGGTGACAATCAATAGGACAGCCGACAGCGGTCGGGCGATGGAAGAAGGGCTTTCTGTATTTGTCCGCCGTTGGGCGGCGATGGCTCCAAACAGCATAATGATGTAATAAAAATACCAATGTAAAAAGTGGTTGTGTTCGGTGTTTTCGATAATCCATTCATGATGGGGCACATAGAAATAGGTGACGAGTAACGGAAAGATAAAGGCGACACAGACTTTCCACAACTGCCTTTCAAAAAACTTGATGGAATAGAAGAAGAAAACATAGAACACAAAGATGGCTTGCAGGAACCAAAAGGTAGGAATAATAATGTCCGGCAGACGGAAAGACTGTATCCCTCCGAGGAAACACACTGTCATGAATATCCATAAACTGGGGTAGATTCTTGTAAGCCGCCTAATTGCCCATGGAGCAAACCCGGTGTCACGGTTGCTCAGATACAGTGCAAATCCCGAGCAAAAAAAGAATAAAGAGTTGCCCAATGCCCCTCCGGTAGATAGGAATTGCAGATGAGGAGGATATAAAGGCCCGATATGCGAATTGGTAATTAATATTACTGCCAGAAAACGCATCAGCGAAAGGGGCTGTCTAAAGTGTTCTGTCTTCATTGTTTTCTGTGTAAGGGATGTCGGTGTAAAAGTAGGAATATTTTTTAAACATCATGCTTAAATAGTCGAATTTCTAAAAAAAAGACTATCTTTGTATATGTGCTACACACGGCAATAATAAAAAATGATGATGGAAAAACATAATGTAAGAATCTTGGTCTGTACCCATAAGGAAGGCCCTGTAAGAGATGACGATATTTATATGCCTGTTCAGGTAGGTAAATCGGCTTCCACTATTGATTTGGGCTGTCAGGGAGATGATGTGGGGGACAATATAAGCGGTAAGAATAAAACTTATTGTGAATTGACCGGTTTGTATTGGGCTTGGAAGAATCTGAAAGATGTCGATTATATAGGGTTGTGTCATTACCGGCGTTATTTTGATCTCTCGCCGAAGAAATATATTTTCAAACATATCGAATCGGATAGTATTACGTGGGAATGTTTTGTAAAAACTCCTTCTACTCTTGATTTTGCTGATGTCTTTACTCAATATGATGTGATATTGCCTACTGCCCGTGTGTTTGACAGGTCTGTTGTCGATGAGCATATTTTCAACTCCGGTTTCATTGATTATATGATATTGGAGCAGGTTATTTTGAAGTTGTATCCTGCTTACAGAAACAGTGTGCTGGACGTGTTTTATAAGAAAAACTATATTCCCCAGCGGAATATGTTCATCATGAAAAAGGAATTGTTTCATTGTTATGCCGAATGGTTGTTTTCCATATTGTACGAGGTGGAGAAACACCTTCGTTTGTCTCCTTATCACTACGCGCAGCGTGTTTTTGGATTTATGGGGGAAATATTATTGCCCTTGTTCTGCTATCACAACCATCTCCGCATTTATCAGCGGCGGATATTGGGGATAGGATGCGGGTATAATCCGAATAAATTAAAAAGAACGGTGTGTGGCTTTTTTGACAGGGCAAGGTTTAAAATGAATACTTGCCGGATAACGGAACTTTATTCTGAGAGATATCCCGAGATTCTTTGTTCGGAGGGAATTGTCATTTAATGAAGCTGATGAGTGATGAAGAAGATTCTTTTTTATTGTGATACGGTTTTCGGCGTTGGCGGAGTGCAGCGTGTCCTGGCGGAAGTGGCGAAACGGCTTTCGGAGGAGTATGAGGTTACGATATTGACCACGGATGACATTAGGCAGACCCGCCGGTATGATTACCATCGGTCTTCTGTCAGGTTTGTGTCTTTCATCTATGCTCCGGTCAGTATCTGGCGGCGTTTGCGACAGAAGTGCTGTAGTTTTGTGTGTAAATATTTACTTCCGAAGAATGAATGGACTTGTTCTCTGTATGCACGGAGTTTCTTCTTATTGCCTTATCAGGACGAACTGATAGAGAAAATAAATGGTGGAAACTATGATGTGGCGATTGGGGTGCATGCCTATTGTTGTCTTCATTTGGCTATTGTCCGGTCTAAGTTGAATGTACCGAGAACGGTGGGCTGGATGCACAATTCTTATGAAGCGTTTTTTGAAAAGAAGCATCCGTATCTTCCCCGGTTGAAGGCGTTTTTCTGCAATCGGATGGTTGATATTGAACGGATTATTGTCCTGAGCCGGAGGGATCAACAGAGATATAAGACGGAGTTGGGACTGGAAACGAGAGTGATATACAATCCGCTGACAATGGAAGTGAAGAGAACTGCCCGGCCTGATAATAAGTCTTTTTTGTCGGTGGGGCGGTTCTCTAAGAATCATAAAGGTTTTGATTTGTTGATAGAGGCGTTTGCCTTGTTTGCCAAGCGGAATATGCAATGGCATCTCGTTATTGTGGGCGAGGGGCCCGAAGACTCTTTGTATCGTTCTTTGATAGCGAAAAATGGGCTGGAAGATAGGGTAAGGATAGAACCGTTTACCAACAATGTAAATTCTTATTATGTTCAAGCCGGGGTTTATGTTTTGGCATCGAGGTGGGAAGGGATGCCGTTGGTATTGATGGAGGCAATGGCACACGGTCTACCGGTTATTGCTTCAAATCTGCCCATTGTGGAGGAGCTGTTGGGTGAGAGCCGTGCCGCAGTACTTTTTGAAAATGGAAATATAGCGGAACTGGCTGAACGGATGGTTGGTATGGCAACAAGTACGGATTTGGCCGAAAGGGGTAGGATTGCCATGGAGTATGCTCGCGAGTTTAGTATAAATAACATAATAAAAGAGTGGAAAGAGATAATAGAAAGATGATGGAAGAGGAGAAATGGACATTGGTGATTGTGCCGAAAACAGGATTTTTCAAGTTGGACTTGGGAGAGTTGTGGCGGTATCGTGATTTATTGGTGATGTATATCCGGCGTGATATTGTGACTTTTTATAAACAAACAATATTAGGTCCGTTGTGGTTTATATTGCAACCGTTGTTTACTGTTCTGATGTTCATGTTTGTGTTTGGAGGCATTGCCGGTATTTCTACAGACGGGCTTCCCCGGCCATTGTTTTATATGGCGGGGTTGCTGTGTTGGAATTATTTTGCCGAGTGTATGAATCGTTGTTCGGATACGTTCAATGCCAATCAGAATATTTTTGGAAAAGTGTATTTCCCGCGGTTGATTGTTCCGTTGTCTATTGTGGTGTCCAGTTTGGTGAAAATGGGTATCCAGTTTATACTGTTTCTTTTTATTTATCTGTACTGTGTGCTTGATGGTGGTGCGACGGATGTAAATAGTTATTCGATAAATGAGTACGCTTGTCTGTTCCCTTTATTGGTGCTGATGCTGGCAGGGTTGGGGCTTGGTTTCGGTCTGCTGATTTCTTCGCTTACCACCAAATACCGTGATTTGAGGTTCTTGGTTACTTTCGGGGTGCAGTTGTGGATGTATGCCACTCCGGTCATTTATCCTCTGTCGGTGATGCAGCAAAGTCATGAAAAATATATGTGGTTGATAATAGCTAATCCGTTGACTTCCATTATCGAAACGTTTAAATACGGATTTTTGGGTGAAGGAATTTTTAGCTGGTGGTATTTGGGATATAGTTTCCTTTTCACGGTCCTGATTGTAGTGTGGGGAATGATCATTTTCAATAAAGTGCAGCGTAGTTTTATGGATGTAATTTGACAATATGTAGTATGGGTAATATAGCAATTGAATTTGATAATGTGAGTAAACAATACGCCTTGGGCTCTATCGGTACGGGCACATTGAGCCGTGACCTGAATCGCTGGTGGGCACGGATATGTGGAAAGGAAGACCCTTATCTGCGTATCGGCGAGGTGAACGATCGTTCTCAGAAAGCGATGGGAAATTTTGTGTGGGCTTTGAAAGATATTAATTTTAAGGTAGAGCGAGGAGAGGTGTTGGGTATCATTGGCAAGAATGGGGCGGGCAAGTCTACTTTGTTGAAAATATTGTCTCGTGTCACTTCCCCCACAACGGGATGTATCAGGGCGAAGGGGCGTATCGCTTCTTTATTGGAAGTGGGAACAGGTTTTCATCCTGATTTGACCGGACGCGAGAATATTTATATGAATGGTGCTATTATGGGCATGACGAAACACGAAATCACTCGCAAGCTGGATGAGATTGTCGACTTTGCCGGTGTGGAGAAATATATTGATACACCGGTCAAGCGTTACTCTTCGGGGATGACAGTGAGACTGGGGTTTGCTGTGGCTGCTCATCTGGAACCGGAGATTTTGGTGGTGGATGAGGTCTTGGCGGTGGGTGATGCGGAGTTTCAACGGAAAGCGGTCGGCAAGATGCAGGATGTGGCGAAAGGAGAGGGAAGAACGGTGTTGTTTGTGAGTCATAATATGGGAAGTATGCAGCAGTTGTGTCGTAAAGGTGTTTTGCTGGAGAATGGCAGCGTTGCATTTTCAGGCATTATGGGTGAGGTGATAAATGCTTATCAAAGAGGTATTGTTACGCAGCGGGAATTTACAAGTATGGATGGCGATCCCAACGTGCTTCAGCTGTTGTATGCTTCGATTGATTCAAATCACGACGGTATGTTTTATACTGATTCTGAAATAAGAGTGTACATGAAAGTGAAGGTGGCCAAGCAGATATCTTCGTTGGTAATTGGCTTTAATTTATACAGTTCTTGGGGGTATCCTTTGGCACGGACGGATTATAATGATTCGCAGAATTTGACGACGCTTTCTCCCGGTATTTATGAACTTAAGTTTGTCATTCTTCCTTATACATTGTCCGATGGAGGGTATCATATCGTTTTTGATATTGCTGAGCGGAATGTAAAACGCTATACCACCGAGAAGTCTAATTTGTACTTTACCGTTCTTCCTGGCAGTTCTTTCTTCGGAAATCGTTTTTGCGAACATCTTAATATCAAGAGTTCGCTGTTCAGAGAGGATTGGTTGGACTTTTTGCGAAAAGTGGAAGAATAGTGGTATGGGAAATAAATATGTCATTGTGCTCACTGCTTGTATTAATCCGGGGAAGATGATTCATACTTCTCTTACGGATGTGGATATACGGAGGAGGCAGTATGAGGATGCACTGGAGTTTTATCTTTTACAGACGGATTATCCGATTGTTTTTGTTGAGAATTCGGGGACTGATATCAGTGGGGATTTTCGGAAGTTTGTAGATTGTGGGCGTTTGGAATTTGTTACATTTCAGGGAAATGAGGAGTTTGACAGGAAGAAAGGAAAAGGATATGGGGAGGCGCTCATCCTGGAGTATGCATTAGAGCATTCCTTGTTTGTGCACCAATGTGACTTTTTGGTGAAGATAACAGGACGATTAAAATTATTGAATGTAAATAGCATGATAGGTTTTCATCGGTATATCCTTCCTCACTGTGATATTCAGAGTGAGATGGATAGAAGGGAGAGGTATTCGGACAGCAGAATGCTTATTACCGGTAAAGGTTTCTTGCAATATTCGTTTTTGGCGCGTAAGGAGAGGATAGACGACAGCAAGGGATGTAACTTTGAGCATATTCTTTTTACGAGCATTGATGAACAAAAAGATTTTGTCTTTTATCCTTTCTTAATACGTCCTTTGTGGCGTGGAATATCAGGCACCAATGGTAGGGAATATTGGGAAGGAAATTATACAAGTTTAAAGTTGGCTTATTTCAAAAGAATGTTGAACTGTATGACGGAATACAATATGTGCCATCCCCACAATAAGCCATCGATGGGAGTACGCTTGGTGTTGGGCATGGCTGGAATGGCGGTTGGCACTGTGCTTCGTTTTTTTGATTGGATAAAGAATGAATAAATTTACCATTATAACGATAAATTATAATAATAAAGTTGGTCTGCAGAAGACGATTAAGAGTGTGTTTGACCAGTCTTTTGGAGATTACGAATACATTATTATTGACGGTGGCTCTACGGATGGCAGCGAAGAGGTGATTGAACAATGTGCTGCCCGACTGAGTTATTGGGTGTCCGAGTCCGACAAGGGTATCTATCATGCGATGAACAAAGGAATTGCGCAGGCTCATGGCGAATATTTGGTGTTTATGAACTCGGGAGACTGTTTTCATGATTCTTCTGTTTTGGAATGGGTAGCGGCGCAGGAACTTGATGTGGATATCGCCATTGGAACGGTGGAGTGTGTAGGGACCGGCAGGCTTAAAGTGCCTCCCTGTAATGATTTGTCTATGATGGATTTATTTAGAAATCATCCTCCTCATCAGGCGGCTTTCATCAGGAGGGCACTGTTTGAAAAGGGAGGGTTTGACGAGTCTTTAGTGCTGGTTGCGGATTGGTCTTTTTTTGTGGACAGGTTGATTTTTCAGCACACTTCTTATCGCAGATTGGATAAAATTATTTCAGATTACGATATGTCTGGATTAAGTACTATGCAGACTGATTTGCTGAGGGAGGAGAGGTATCGTGTGTTAAAGGCGTTTTTCCCTGAAAGGGTGTTGAAGGATTATGAAAAATATAAATATGCAGACTCTCCTTTGTTGGAATTGATTCCGGAATTGAACAGGACGGCCGGATTTCATAGGATGGTTTACAGGCTGGTGAAATTCTTGCTGCGCTGCTATCACTGGATTGGCTGACTATGGAATTTTTTAAGAACCAGTATGTGGGCAAAAGATAATGTGTACCTTATTTTCTCACATACGGAGAGACAGGTATACTGGTTTCTTTTGATAGTGCGAATCCGGTTTTGTATTTCATGCATGGGCATTTGAGTGGCATATTTTTTGAAGAATGAAATCGAACTGTGGATGTAATCTTGAGACAAGGTTCTCCTGACAGACTCGGGAAAAGAGGCGGAGAGGGTGGTCATGATATCAAAAGCATCCATAAATGTACACATATGGGCACGATATGCCTTTCCGAATGTGTGCATGGCACTTGCATTTCTAATGATATAGTGATAATAAGGAATGGTGGTGCAAGCTATTGATGTGCAGTGCATCATGTATTGGAAGATGAATAGTCGGTCTTCATTATAGTATATGTTTTCGTTGAATGCTAATTGATGTTTGTCAATAATCTTTTTATCGTATAACTTATCCCATAAATTGCCTTTGTATCTGTAGTAAGAGTCATGAAACAAAGAAGATATGGCATCCTGATTATTCAGAACGTAGGTTTGTTCCTCTTTTATTTGGTAAATGATATTTTCGTTCTCGTCCTCGATCAAGTAACCACATGTAGACATATTTGCATGATATCGGAGGATGAGACGATAGAGTTCCGATAACATTTCGGACTCCATCCGGTCGTCACTGTCCATGAAATGGATGTACTTTCCTTGGCTTAGTTCTATTCCTTTATTCCGTGCATGGCTTACTCCGTGATTGGGGATGTGTGTCACATGTATTCTTTTGTCTTTACAAGCATAGCTGTCGCATATTTTTCCACTCTCGTCTGTACTTCCATCGTCAATCAGAATTATTTCGATGTCCGACAATGTTTGTGCCAAAACGCTTTCTATGCATTTGGGCAGAAGTCGTTCGGTGTTATATATTGGGATGATGACGGATATGAGTGGCATACTTTATACTTTTGTAAGTTTATATATCAAGTCGTTTTTTAAGCGGCGCAGGGTGTAACGGAGGTTGCCGGGATTTCGAAATGCTTCATCCAGAGGCATGATGACAGGAATGTACTTCACCTTCAACCGGTTTCGGATGCAATATATGTTGATGAGCCGTTCGGATAAATAGCCGAACAGCCGGGCTTGGTCGGGGTAACCGGAGAGCTTTACACGTTTTTCCAGTTCGAATAAAACCTTGAATAGCCATTCGGAGTATCCGTCGAAATGTTCCCATCGGGTTATGAACATATTATAACCGGAATAGGCATTTCTGTGATACATCAGTGTATCGAAAGCGGTGGAGTATTCGGGACTGACATCATGAATCACTTCCTTTAATATATGGAGGTCGTTGACAATGTGGAAAACGGCATACTGCGTGCCCACATTGTAAGGATAATGACGTTTGGAAGGAAGTATGATGTCATAATCATTCAATAACTTCTCTAAATCGGGAAAGCAATATTTCTTTTTCAGAAACGAATCACGATTAATGAAACTTCTGTCGGGTGAAAAGGAAGCAAACGATCGGTAGAAATCAAAGAAACGTCTGTAATGGTTCAGTCCGATGATGTCGCATCTTATGTTTTTCCAAGCCCAGTAATGTGCTGTCAACTCACAAAAATGGGGATTCTTGTCAGAAATGTTGTCACCGGTATTGTCTTGCGCATGGTAGAACCGGGTGTTGGTGAGGGCGGCTCCTACCTGGATGGGGTAGAAGTATTTATGTGGCGGGAGGGCTGCTTCCCGGTGTGCACAGACTAATATTTTGATTTCTTTTTCCATAATTGCTCAGTTGACTTTTTCCCACATTTGTGTTTGTGGATTAAACCGCTTGATGATACGTGCCGGGTTGCCCACTGTGACGCAGTAATCAGGGATGTCTTTAGTTACCACACAGCCGGCACCGATAAAGCAGTGTTTCCCAATGTTTACACCGGGCACTACAATCACGTTGGCCCCGATAATGGTATGTTCTCCTATATGGATAGGAGAGGTGGTGATGCCTTGTTCGATGATGTTTTTGGTGATGTCGTGATAGTTATGGTTCAAGCCGATGAGGACCACATTTTGAGAAATATTGACTCCGTTGTCTATTCGGATAGGGCCGATAACCGTATTGCTCAGTCCGATTCGGCAATAATCGCCGATGATGATATCTCCTACGGCATTGTTCAGGCAGGAGTAATCTTCAATGACAGAATATTTACCTAACCGGAATTGGTGGAAGGGGGGAAGGTCTTTTCGGACACTGCGATAGATTACCGCCCCTTTTCCTTTTTTAATATAGATAGGTTGCAGTATCCGTATCCACCAATAGGGGCGCGTTTTCACCGGATGCATGATGAATCGATGAATCCGTTTCTTTAACTTGGGATTTTTATGTAGATAATTCTTTAGATTCATAACTGTCCATGTTGCGTATGAATAAATTTATTTGCCATTCCTTTTAAATGAAATAAATTAAGTGTCATAATGATTGTAAAATAAGGTAGTTGTTTTATTATTTTGCCTGCATATTTATGTCTCATGTCGGGGGGGATGGCAATGTATAGTGATAGAGTCAGCAATATAAATAAAATCCACCATTTGACGGACGAAAACGGGGAAATGATACTACAAATGAGTGAGATGGTACTCAGTACTGCTATAAGGATACTGCGCGGAAGGATAAATGTCTGAATTGTTTTTAATAGATAATCCCGATTCCCATGTAGGAGGGCTGAAGGCAGGTTACTTCCCATTTTGAGAGCAAGGAACAGTTGAGTAGCCATCCAACGGCGGCGTTGGTGGCGCATGCTGTCTGCTTTTTGTACCTTTTCATCCAAGGTCTCTATGCTATCGGCATATTCTATGTGGATGCCTTGGCTGAGTAACAGTTCTTCTAATTCTTTATCCTCACCGGCACTGTGTGTATGTATGATATTTTGCTTAAACCATTGGAAATCAAAGACCATTCCCGAGCCGATGAGTGCTGAGGAGAATCCTAATTGGATGTGTCCTTTTCTGAATATGGTGTTGTTCATTTCTTCTATGACTGCATCCAGTATGGCTGTATCAGAGTTCAGGTTTTTGGCTTTTCGATGTGTTTGTATGGCTTTTGCGCCTTGGGATACCGCTTTGTTCAGTTCGTATAAATAGTCGGTGGGAATGAGGTTGTCAGCATCCAATATGATGACATAATCATATCGGAGGTAGGATATATGTTCTGTTGCTAGGCGTAAAGCTTTGGCTTTGGAACTTTCTTGTTCCTGTATCTTCAGTAAAGTGATGCGTGACTCCAGATAGAGCAGATGGTTGGTTGCATCGTCCATTCCGTCAGAGACGACAATGACGTCATATAGCTGTTCAGGGTATGTTTGCTGTAATACGGAATGGATGCAGTCAAGGATTACATTATCTTCCTTATAAGCGGGTATGAGTATGGCAAAGCGTTTGAAATCATGGCTTTGGGGATATTGTTGTGACTTGAAGAAACAAGACGCAACAGAGAAGATAACTATATATCCCACGCAGACGGCAAAGTAGATATATAGTACAAATTCAATGATATGTATCGCTCCCGACAGCATATTGATTTACTTTTTCTTTTTCCCGAAAAGGAAGTTGACAATCATTCCTGCAGCCATGACCGGAATGGCTTTCATCGCTTTGTTGAACTTATCGTCTACTAGGTAGTTAGGGATTGCCAAAGCCATTGTGAACAACAAGCAGAAGAGTAATAGCCACCATTTAACACAGGCTACCCAGTCAAAAAATACCATTATTGTGCCAAAGAGCAGGATGATTCCCAACAAAATAGTGCGCGGGAAAATGAACCATTGCAGGATGCGGTCGGCATAATCGAAATTTCCGCTGAAAATGGCATGGGGCAGGTTGCCTATGTTGGTAAACAGGGAATAATATTGTGCTTTTATCCAACTGTTGCGTTGGGCATAGAACCGTTTCTTTCCACCATCTTTGAGGGCGTATACGCGGGTTTGGTTCAGGTATTCCACATAGATTCGCTCTCTTAGCAGTAATGATTCAATGGTCTTTTCATCATCTTCATCGCTCAACTTTCTGATGTTTTCTTTAAGCCAGTTGAAGTCAATGGCTGTTCCGGAGCCATTGAGTGAGGCGGATAACCCGAAGGTGACATGACCGGCCCGCAGAATGGAATTATTGATTTCATCTGCTACTGCGTCCAAAACAATGATGTTGTTGGGTCTGTCTTTGTGTATTCGGTGACTTTGTATGGCATTAGAACCGCTTGCATAAGTATTGTTTATTTCGTTCAGGAAATTTTTCTCTACCACATTGTCGGCATTCATCAGTAGGGCAATGTCGTATTGGCTGTCTGCGAGTTGTGACATAGCTGCTTTAATGGATTTGGTCTTGGAGCTTTTCTTAAAGTTGGCTTTTAATAATATGATGGGTAGTTGGGCCAACTGTCGGTTGGTTTCCGATTTCAAATGGTCGGAAATGACGATGATGTCAAAACAGTCGATGGGGTAGTCTTGCTGCAGAAAAGACCGGATGGCATAAAAGACGTATTCATCATCCTTGTAGGCAGGGATGAGAATGGCGAAACGATGTTTTATTCTCGATTCGGAATATTTGTCTGTGCGTTTGACTGTTGCTGCTATGGCATAGATCAGCAGATAGACAACAGTGAAAGCGCATAATGCGAATAATACTAAATCTAAATATCCAATAAATATCATAGCTGTTTGTCTTTGTTTCTAAGTTTGAAAAATGCTTTTGTGCCTTCCCGATGTGCTTTGGCTGCTTTTTTTTGCCCTTTGCTCCATGCTGTGATGATGTTTTTAGGACATACAATGACCAGTTGGTAGAGTAAAGCAAGATACAGTCTCCAACCGGGAAGGTTGCGATATGCATATAATAATCTGTTTCTACTTAAATAATAACATTGCAAGGGGCTCCCTTTTCCGCTGGAACTGCCGTCTTTATGCCATATTTCAAAAGCCGGATCATACCAAAGTTCATATCCTTCCGCAGTCATGCGGGTGCACCACTCCAGTTCTTCGTAATACAAGAAATACTCTTCCGGTATAAGTCCTATCTGGTCTATAACCTGCTTTTTGAGGAGCATGGCAGCACCATGCAGGTAAGATGTCTTCCTTGCCGGATAACAGCTTTTGTCTCGGCTTCCTCTACCTATAGTACGGTTTCGGAGTGTGATGGAGGACAGAGGAGTATATCCTGCAAATTGGATGGTGTGCGGCTCCGTGTAATTAAGTATTAACGGGGAAATACCGGCAATACCTTTTGATGAGAGCAGGCGTTTGATTAACAGGTATACAGTATCTTTTACAATAAGGGTGTCATTGTTCAATAAGAAAAGATAGTTTCCTTTGGCACTTTTTATACCCAGATTATTGCCGCCTGCAAAACCTAGATTCTGTTCGCTTCGTATGACATGGACGGAAGGATATTTCTGTTGCAGCAAGAGCCCTTCATTGGCGGTTGAGCCATTGTCTACGACAATGATTTCATAGGGAACAGACGTGACGGTGTTCACCCATGAATCAATGAATTCGCAAGTGTCATGATAACCGTTGTAATTGACAGTTATAACTGATATGTCAGGTTGTGCGCTGTTCATGTTCTTTGGTATATAATCTGTCTAAATGAGGGCCCAGAAAGATAAACGTAAAACAAGAATATATCAGGATTCCGTTAGGAAACTGAAAATAAACCATGTTGGCATACGAGGCGACAAGCATGCCTGCACATCCGCATAACATACCTGTCAGCGGTCCTCTTATTTCGGGGTTGCTGATTCGAAACAGTATGATATACGCACCCAATATGAATAATACGGCGTGCATGCCCAGAAAAACACTCAAACCCACTACGCCCATCTGTATCCATACGTCTACAAGGCTTGAGTCGGCAGGACAGATGGAGACAAAATAGTATTTGTTTTGAGGGGAAATGACTCCGTTTTGTACGCCCATTCCTATTCCGAAGGGCATCTCCGACATATAGGCTTTGAGTGCTTTCTGATTTTCGAAACGTACGAGCAGTGATTGGTCATTCGAGTCGAAGACAGTGCGCATACGACGTATCAACCGGTTGTCTTCTCCAATCTTTGTGTATTTCAACATTCCCACTCCGCCTACAAGCAAAAGGAATGATAGCATACCGATTTTCCAGTTCTTTGATAAGAAGAGAAAAACACCCAATCCTGCTATCGGTATGGCAATGGCGGCTCGTGTTCCGGCAATGAGCAGACCATAGAATCCTGCCATGCTGACTACAAAATAGAATAGCTTGAGGTATCGGTTTTTGGAGTATAGTGCCGACAAGAAAAAGGTGGTGCATGATAGTCCCATAGTAGATCCGAATATGGCTGCATCTGTAAAAAACGAGAAATAACGGATGCCCGAATGTATGAAGTGAGTGCGTGCACCGTATGCCCACAGCCATGCCAGTTCGGTGCTGTCAAATCCTTTGTTCTTTTGCCAATAACCTTTTGCAGCAGCCAACAAGGTGAATATTCCCCACAGAATCAGAAAATAATGCAGAAAAGAATAGCGGTTGCAATGTATGGATAGAATGAAACATGTGAGCAACGGATAGATGGCCCAAGGTCTTAATATTCTGAGCCACGCTTCGGGATATAACTCTCCCGTGATGCCGTTTCCTGCATTGATGATACAGTATAACAGCCATCCTAACAAGACGAATGTGTAAGCATTCATTGCGTTCTTTCTGTTGTCGTCATCCGTATATACTTGTTTGAGTATGATGAGCGTCAACATAATGCCGAATAATAGGTCGAAGATATTGGTGATGGGAATCGGAATCGGATAATATCGGTTGATTCCCATTATAATATAGTTGATAATAAAGGTGATGCATAGAAGAATAGTCGGCCTTTTGATGCAGATAAAAATAAAAGTAAGCAGGAAGGGAATCAAACCGATTGCGGTTGCTACTGTCGCTTTCATAGTAGTGGCAGTCCAGATACAAAGCAATAATCCGACAGTCACGACAATTGCATTGATTCCTTTTTCAAAGATGTTATATTCCTTAACTATCATTTATTTCTTGTTATATTCAACAGCAGTCAACCCCAATTGAAAGAGTCTGTATTCCATATTTTTAAATCTCGTATACGGAGGAAGTTGTCCGGTGAATTCCTCAACCGTATTTCTGCCGGCTTGTGTCAAGTAGAAGAACAAGGGTATTTGCTCATTTTTAGCCTGCAATAAACGCTTGTACATCAGTTGGTCAATGTCTTTCCATGTTCTGTTTGCACGTACAATCATCAGGTTGACAGAAGCCTCATTTAATAGTGTGGGAGGAATCGGATTACTCTTTAGCACCGGATATTCTATTAAAAGAATTTCATCTTTTCCAAGGTCAGGACACAAGTCTTTTATGTTGTTAGCCTGAACGTACAGGCTGTCTTCACTTAAGAAATCTTCGTCATACGTGATGCGTCTCACGTCCAGTCCGATGCTTGTCCAATATTGTTCCAGAGCTAATGCTATATGCGTCTTGCCATCTTTCTCCTCCGTGCTCAGTAGGTTGATGATTCGTTGTTTGCTGACACTTAGATGGGGTAGCAGACTAGTACTTAACTGCTTGATGGCCATTTCGTCTATTGCCTTATTATACCTTCTGTATCGTAGGGCGCTGTCTTTGGGATAAGCTCCGATAACAGTACTTCCGGTGATGCGTTGTGTGCGTATCTTGTCCCTGAGGGTACGGTCTAAGATTTCGATAATCAGGAAATAACCAATGATAAACAATAAGGTACCCAATATGGACGAAAGTATAATCATCCGTGCATTGGTGGGAGAAGAAGTAAGAGGGAACAATGGCGGATTCATGATTTTGAGTGAGGCCGAAGTCATCTCTAGATTTTTTTGGCGTAAGATAGCGGCATTCAATGCCCCCATTGTTGACATATAATTACTTTCCACGAAGCCGATGTGCCGTTCTTTACGTCCGAGTGTAGCACCGATAGGAGAGAAGTACAGGAAATCCCGGTCTATCTTTTCTCTCATGATATCGCGGGTATCCATCTGTGCTTTTGTCTTTTCCATCAATACGACCTGCTCCAGCCATTGACTTATCAAGGTTTCGTATGGTACATTGTTGGTTGAAGCTGATTCGGCACTCAATTGCATTGCAATGTCATTAATACTTTTCTCTGCATCATTAAGCACCCCCTTCTCATTTTCCAGTACTTGTTGATTTTTTTGGTCGGGAGTAATCTCCATAGTAGAGATTTTGGTATTTAATTGTGATATTTGCTGAAGTTTGTTTAAGAATAGGTTGTTAGTACGGATTGCTTTGGCAATATCTCCCAGTTTATATTCATAAAAATCAATTAACGCTTTACTGGTGGAGTAAGTGATGAGCAAGTCATTATCCATCATCTGATAACTGGCATCCATTCCCGCCACCTGTTTGGTTTGTTCGCCGTAGTTGATGATACGGTGTTCAATGTTGTATTCTATTAAAGAGTCCTCGGCAGAGGTCAGCATTTTACCTAGTCGAGCCAGCTCTTCCTGAAAAAACTTAATAACATTATCGGTCTCTCCATATCGCAGTTCATGATATTGTTTGACAAACTCCTCATTCAATATATCAAGTGTATTGTAAGCAATTCCGGGATCATTGGAACTGTATGCTATTTCTATCATATCACTGTTACCCAATCTGGCCACTTTGATATTCTGAGAAAGGAGCGGTATGCTAAAGTAAGGATGCGTATAGTTAAGTAATCTGTAAATAAAATTATTAACAGACGGCCTTTCAAAAGCAACCAGCTTATTGTAAGTTTTTTCCTCATTCTGCTTGTCGATGAGCGCTCTCATCTCTCTGGGAACGCTACCCACTAACTGTTGATAGTGTTCTGCCGAGATGTAGCTTGTATTCTTCTCGGCATCCCCATATACAAGGCAACGGGCAAGCAACTTGAGAGAGACAATCTTCAAGGTACGTTCGGTTGTGATGATGTTCATCAGATTGCTCAGATGTACTCCTGCATTGCGGGAGTCGGTGACATCTACATTGTATCCTGAAATAATCCCTGTAAAAATAGTTGTTTTTACATCGTATGTCTTTTCAAGGTCTCGGGTCATAAACCATGCTATAACACCGGCAATACACGGAAAGATAACCATCCACCAGCGAATGCGATAGAAAAATCTTACTATATATTTGAATAATTCCATATTATTTCAGTTCAGTATTTTCACTTTTGTCAATTCCTTCGGTGACACTTAACTCTTCCTGAATGGTAAGAATTGGTGTATGAGAAATAATTTCGAGCATTAACAATTGGTCATTGATAGTCGAGCGCAGAGATGCAAACCCCTGATTGGCTCCAAATTCTTTTTCTTTCGTTTGGGCTACCGCATCTATTGTCGTGCGTCTGTTTCTGTATTCCTGTTCGGCAATGGCAGATGCACCTTTATATAAAGCAAGGTGTTCTGCCGAACGTTGTAAGGTTTCGATATTCGATAAAATCTGGACATACAGATGGGCTATTTGTATTTTTAATTCCTCATATGCCTGTTGTTTTCTCAATTCTGCGATATCTACCTGAATGCGTTGCCGTTTTATTTTGCCAGGTAGGTCGAATAACGTTTCGAGCGGTAGTGTGACAGAGCCTCCCACGCTCCACGAAGTCTGTTCTGTTCCCGTATAACGATAAATTAAAGGAGTGGTAGGGTCGGTAGACGAGCCGATATTATCGGCAATGCCGTGCGAAACATTTCCGAAAGCATTAAAAAGACTCATCCAGCTTCTTTTTTCTTTAGCTAACAATTTTTTTTGTAATTGTTTCTCTTTTTCCAGAATTTCGATGCTTGGAGTGCTGCGTGCATTTTCGTATAACACACTCAGTGGAGGTAATTTAATTTTGGCTATATCTATATTTATACTTGAATTTACTTCATCCTGTGTTGTGACAGATTGCTGTGTTCCGTGTGTTTCCTGAGATTTGGCATAGCCTGCAAACAGAAATATGAGAATGATAATAGCATATAGTTGTTTCATAAAATGTCTTTTCCCCTTTAAATCATTTTTTATTATTGTTTATACATCTCCCTTTTGAATGAAAGCGGTAAATGTTTTTAGTAGAATTTTCATATCCATTCCGAACGAGAACTCTTTACTGTATTTCAAGTCCAGTTCTTTTCGTTCTTTGGCAGACAACCTCCCAGGGTCTCCCCGTTTCTCCACTTGCCACAAGCCTGTCAGTCCTGCAGGAGCCATGAACCGGTCTATGCTGTCGTCGTTCGTCAAGCGCTCGGCTTCATAGAGAGGGAGAGGCCGGTTGCCTACCACAGACATATCTCCCTTCAATATATTGATAAGTTGTGGTAGTTCGTCCAAGCTGTATTTACGTAGGAAGCGTCCTACTCTTGTGACACGAGGGTCTTTTTCTATTTTTACAAACGGTTGGTCCTGTTCACTATTGCGTTTGGATGCGAACACTTCTTCAGGGATGATAAAGTCATCAGAAACCAGTATAACGCCGTCATCTCCAATTAGAAAACCATCCAGGTCATCATCAGAGAATCCTTTGGGCTCGGTAGCGGTGTCATCTTCAGATTTATATTGGTTTAAGTCTGTCAGTTCCTTCAGATGCTTATCCGCGTTATTATACATGGAGCGAAACTTCAGAAAGTCAAAGATGTTGTAATTCGTTCCTACTCTTTTTGCTTTATAAATAACAGGGCCTTTGCTTTCCAATCTAATTGCCAATGATATAATAAGGAAGACCGGTGACAGAACGATGAGCGCTATACCGGCAAAAGTGATGTCAAAAAAGCGTTTCCACCGAGGCAGTATGAAACGCTTTACCACTTTTTTCTTTCTGTTGCTGATGTAGAGCAACTCTTGTCTTTTATTTATTAAGTCAATCTTTTGAATCAGCTCTTCTTTTGAAATATTGGGACTGATTGTATCATTGATTCCGCTTTTCAGATACGCAGCGCTTTCTTCTTTTTTTAAGCCACCGGTGACCAGCACTACATAACCCTGATAGAATTTTTTCCTGAAAAGAGTAATGTTTTCCACATCCTCCTTCAAGTTACCCTGTTCATAGAGGATGATAATATTCTCTCTCGCTTTAAGGTTGATACAAATGGTAATGGCATCTTTATGGTCTTTGGCATAAATTAATTGCACATCTTCCAACTTTCCGAATTGAGTCAAAAAAGACTTGCTTTTTCCTATATAAAGCAGATTAGTTGTCATAACCTATTCGATTATCTTTTTTACTCTGATCTTAAGTTCCATCGGGTTAAAGGGCTTTACGATATAGTCTTCCGCACCTATTTCGAGTAGTCTTATTCGTTCGGTGGTGCTGTCTTCGCTGCTCAGCATAATGACGGGAATGTGCTTGAACAGTTCGTTAGCCTTAATCCATTCCAGAAAATCGTCTCCTCTCATTTCCGGCATGCGTATGTCTGAAATTATTAAGTCCGGCAGATTCCCTTCTTGTAGCCATTTCATTCCTTGAACTCCGTCCTGCAACCAAATGCAGTCATATTCAGCCATTAAATAAATAGACAGTACTTTTGCTATTGTTTCTTTGTCGTCCAGAATCAATATTCTCTTTTTCATATCATTCTTTATTATGTTTGGCAAAAATAAGGAAAAATATTGGTATTAAGCAATATAAATCGATTAATTTTGGGAACATAAGTCGTTTTTTTGTTGATATTATCGTCAGTGAGGATATTATCGGGGAAATAAATTATCCTTTTTAGGACAAAAGCAAGATTTTTATCCAAAGGAGAGGGGGATGAATAATTGGATTATCCGGAGAAACAAAAAAGATGTTTCTATTGTTTTCAAAAGTAGTCACCCTTGTTTATGAAAACTGTCTTGGCTGTTTTGTTGCTCTCTCTTGAGTTTTTTGATATGATAACTGAAGATAACGATTTTATAATGAAGTATGATACATACTTTTTTATTAGCAATATTTTAATGCTTATATCAAAAAGATTGCTTACTTTTGCGGAGTTTATACTAAACTAGTCGAAAAAATAAATTAAAAGAACTATTGAAGAATTTATGATGAGAAAAATAGTAACATTTGTATTGCTATTAATTTGCCTGTCTGTCACTTCTGTTGCGCAGGTGGGGAGTGGTATGACCGATAAGCAAGTGGTGGAATATGTGCAGAATGGTTTGTTGCAAGGTAAAAGCCAGCAGCAGATTAGTACGGAGCTTGCTCGTAGGGGAGTGACCAAGGAACAGGCGGAACGTGTCAAATTACTGTACGAACAGCAAAAGAAGAATGGAAAAAACTCATCGTCTTCTACTTTAGACAACACGAAAGGGCGCAGTCGTACCAAGAACGGGGTTAAGGAAAAGGAAGACGGAAAGGACGGCAGTGATTACATCGATAAAAATTTTAATTTTGATGATTCTTCGGAGAAAAAAGAAGTTCCTGTTTATAAATATGTAACGACAGAACCGTTGGAACCTAAGGAGATGGGTACTTATACCATTGATAAAGATGGAAATATTGTATATGACAATAACACGATCCTTTATTTGCAGGAAGAAGAAAAGAAAGAGGAAAAGGTCTTCGGACGTGATATTTTCAATACCAAGAATTTGACATTTGAGCCTAGTGTGAATCTGGCTACTCCGGTGGATTATCATTTGGGGCCCGGAGACGAAGTGATTATAGATATTTGGGGAACCAATCAGGCTACCATACGCGATAATATTTCTCCTGATGGATACATTAATATAGAAGATATTGGTCTGGTGTATCTGAACGGCATGACGGTGAGCGAGGCAACGGATTATTTACGCAAGGAGCTGAACCGGATTTATGCCGGCATAGACAGTGAAAAACCTGTTTCACAGATAAAGGTGACACTGGGAGACAGCCGCACCATTCAGGTAAATGTGATGGGAGAGGTACTGACTCCGGGTACTTATGCACTTTCTTCTTTTTCTTCTGTTTTCCATGCTCTTTACCGTGCAGGCGGAGTAAATGATATTGGTAGTTTGCGTGCCATTCAGTTAGTTCGCGGCGGCAAGCCTATTGCTACAATTGATGTGTACGATTTTATTATGCGTGGCAAAGCTACTGATGACATTCGTCTGCAGGAGGGGGATGTTGTCATTGTGCCTCCTTATCAAGCCTTGGTGACGATTGAAGGAAATGTAAAACGCCCCATGAAATACGAAATGAAGGATGGCGAAAATGTAAAGACCCTGCTTAAGTATGCCGGTGGCTTTTCGGGAGATGCATACACCCGTGCCTTGCGTATGATTCGTCAGAATGGTAGAGAATATCAAGTATATACGATTGATGATATCGATTATTCAGTCTTCCCGGTGAAAGATGGTGACAAGGTAACGGCTGAGGCTATCTTGAATCGTTTTGAAAATAAGCTGGAGATTAAGGGTGCGGTCTACCGTCCGGGAATCTATCAGTTTGGAGGCTCATTGAATACGGTTCGCCAGTTGGTGGAAAAAGCAGACGGTTTGATGGGAGATGCGTTTACTGCCCGTGCCGTGTTACATCGTGAGCGTGATAATTTGACACGTGAGGTGATTTCTGTCGACATAAAGAAGGTGCTCGATGGCACTATCCCCGATATTCCTTTACAGAAGAATGATGTTCTATATATTCCCAGTATCCATGATTTGCAGGATATGGGTGTAATTACAGTGTTTGGTGAAGTAGCCCGTCCCGGGGAGTTGCCGTACGCTGACAACACGACGCTGGAAGATATCATTATTCAGGCAGGTGGCTTGAAAGAGTCGGCTTCTACCGTTCGTGTGGATGTCTCACGCCGTATCAAGGACAATAAGAGTACGGATGTTTCTTCTACTATTGGTAAAATGTATTCTTTCTCTTTGAAGGATGGATTTGTCATTGATGGTGAGCCCGGTTTTGTGTTGCAGCCTTATGATCAGGTGTATGTCAGAAGAAGTCCGGGTTATCAGGAACAGGCCAATGTAGACATTACGGGTGAGGTGCTTTATGACGGTACTTATGCGCTGACCAATAAAAGTGAACGTCTTTCTGATTTGGTAAAAAAGGCCGGTGGTGTAACTCCTTTTGCTTATGTGAAAGGTGCCAAGCTGATTCGTCAGGCGAATGATGAGGAGCTGAAGCGTATGGAAGATGTGTTTAAGATGATGCGCCGTGAAATGGGGCAAGCCAATATGGACTCATTGAAGTTGGATTTGGACAGTGTTTATTCGGTGGGTATTGATTTGGAATTGGCAATGAAGAATCCGGGTACCAGTGCGGATGTGGTGCTTCGTGCCGGTGATAAATTGGTTGTTCCTGAGTTGAGTAATACTGTAAAGATAAACGGTGCGGTGATGTTGCCTAATACCGTAGCCTATAAAGATAAGAAATCAGTGAAATACTATATTAGTCAGGCCGGTGGATTTGCAAACAACGCTCGTAAGAGCAGGGCATTTATCATTTATATGAACGGTCAGGTTGCCAAAGTCAAAGGTTCGGGGCGAAATATGATTGAGCCGGGGTGCGAGATTGTGGTACCGATAAAAGATAAGAACGGAAGAATGAATTTCCAAACAATTTTGGGAATAGCTTTATCTATAGGTTCATTAGGATTAACAGCGGCGTCTATTGCTAATATATTGAAATAAGATGAGTGAAGAAAAGAAAGATATAATATCCAAGGCACCGGAAATAGATTTGATGGTGTATGTCAAGAAGTTATGGCTTGCCCGAAAACAATTGATAAAAGTAGCAGGAGTTAGTGCTATATTAGGTTTAATAATAGCTTTTAGCCTTCCTCCTATGTATAAAGTTGAGGTAACTTTAGCACCGGAATCAGGAAAAAACAGTGGAAATGAGCTATCTGGTATGGCATCAATGTTAGGGCTTAGCGGAATGAATGGTGGAATGGATGCAGATGCATTAACAGTATCTCTTTTCCCGGACATAGTGGAGTCTACTCCGTTTATTTTGGAATTATTTGATGTGCATGTAAAAACATTGCATGGTGATGTAGATACGACTCTAGTGAGTTATTTTGAGCATAAAAAGGCTCCATGGTGGGGAGTGATAGTTGAACTTCCCGGAAAGCTTCGAAATCTTTTCTCTTCATCTTCCAATGATAAGGAAGAAATGATGGCTTTGGACCCTTTTCAGCTAACTCGCGAGCAAATGTCTATAGTTACAGGATTGCGTGAGGCTATCACTGCCGAGGTAGATAAAAAAAGTGGAATAACCACAGTAGGGGTCGTTTTACAAGATCCTTTAGTAACGGCGATTGTCGCAGATTCTGTGGTTGCTAAATTACAGAAATATATAACGTCGTATAGGGTTTCAAAAGCTCAACAAGATTGTAATTATTTGGAACAGTTGTATAAAGAGCGGCAACAAGAGTATTATGTAGCTCAGCAGAATTATGCGAATTATATGGATGCGAATAAGAATGTTATTTTGCAAACTGTTTTAACAGAAGGTGAACGTTTGCAAAACGAAATGAGTTTGGCATATCAAGTATATAGTCAGGTTGCCAATCAATTGCAGGTGGCTCGTGCTAAGGTTCAGGAGGCAAAACCTGTTTTTGCAGTTGTTGAACCGGCAAGTGTACCTTTGCATCCGTCAGGAACAAGTAAGAAAATGATTTTAATTGGTTTTGTTTTTCTTGCAGTAATAGGAGCTTCTGCCTGGATTTTATTTGGTCGTGATTTATTGGTGGGCTTGAAGAAAGAACTATCTTCTTCCAATATAGAAATTGAATGTTGAAAATTTTATAGATTGAACGTTGGTAAAAAGATTTTTTTGCTTTTGTGTTGTAATGAATAAAGGCTGGCTCAAAATGAAAAATGAGCCAGCCTGCTTTATTTAATATAGTTTCTGATTGTAGTTAAAGACAGTTTCGTGTTCTTTTAGAATAGGGTGTATTTTATCTTTTTCTGATAAAATAATTTTATCTTTCGGAATACGCCAGTCAATATTCAAATCAGGGTCATTCCATGCAATACCTCCTTCGCTTTGCGGAGCATAAAAGTTATCGCATTTATATTGGAATAAGACCTCATCACTAAGTACGGCAAAGCCATGAGCAAATCCTCTTGGTATAAATAACTGCCGATGGTTTTCTCCGGTTAATTCCACTGCCACATGCTGGCCGAATGTTGGAGAACCTTTGCGAATATCCACTGCCACATCCAGTACAGAACCTTTTATGACACGTACTATTTTACTTTGCGTAAAAGGAGGTTTCTGAAAATGTAATCCTCGCACGACACCATATCCGGAAAAACTCTCATTGTCTTGCACGAAAGTGGTTTTACACACCTTCTCTTCAAACTCGCGAGAAGAAAAACTTTCAAAAAAGTAACCTCTTGCATCCTTAAAAATGCGGGGCCCTAAAATAAGAACCCCGTCTATTGCTGTTTTTATAACTTCCATTATTTATCTAATTCTCTAATTACTTTAAGTAAGTATTGTCCATATTGGTTCTTAAGCATCGGTTGAGCCAGTTCGCGCATCTTTTCTGTCGAAATCCAGCCTTTTCTTAATGCTATACCTTCCAGGCAAGCCACTTTTAAGCCCTGGCGCTTTTCAATGACTTCTATGTAAGTACTTGCTTCTGCCAAAGAATCGTGGGTGCCTGTGTCCAACCATGCAAATCCACGTCCCAGTGTTTGTACTTTTAACTCTTTCTCCTGCAAAAAGCATTGATTTACGGTTGTGATTTCCAACTCTCCGCGTGCCGATGGCTTGATGTTTTTGGCAATTGTTACGACCTTATTGGGGTAGAAATACAGCCCTACCACGGCATAATTGGATTTGGGTTGAGCCGGTTTTTCCTCAATGGACAGGCAGTTTCCTTCTTTATCAAACTCTGCTACTCCATATCTTTCAGGGTCACTTACCCAATATCCGAATACTGTTGCTTTGTTATCACATTCGGCTGAGTGTACAGCTTCTCTCAGTAAAGCAGAAAGTCCGTTTCCATGGAATATGTTATCTCCCAAAACAAGGCATACTGAATCATTCCCGATAAATTTTTCACCGATGATAAAAGCTTGTGCCAAACCGTCGGGAGATGGTTGTTCTGCATATTCGAAACGAACTCCAAAATCACTTCCGTCACCTAATAATCTTTGAAAGCTAGGTAAATCATACGGGGTTGAGATGATTAATATCTCTCTGATGCCCGCTAACATTAACACGGATATGGGATAATATATCATCGGTTTATCAAATACAGGGAGCAGCTGTTTGGAAACTCCTTTCGTTATGGGGTAAAGGCGTGTGCCTGAACCGCCGGCCAATACAATTCCTTTCATTATGGTAAATTTTATAATTGTCCGTAGACAGAAATTTGTTGATTTCATGCAAATATAAAGTATATAAATTAATATACAATGTCTTTTTCTGAAAATAATGGTTATCTTTGCATTTGTACAATGTAAAATGAGAATGTATGAATATTAAGAATAATCACCTCGTTATTATGGCAGGAGGCGTAGGTAGCCGATTTTGGCCGATGAGCACCCCCGATTATCCTAAACAATTTATAGATGTATTAGGTTGTGGACGTACGTTAATTCAATTAACGGCAGACCGTTTTAAAGGTATTTGTCCGCCTGAAAATGTTTGGGTGGTTACTTCAGAGAAGTATGCAGAAACGGTAAAGGAACAATTGCCCGAAATAGCAGATGACCATATTTTGCGTGAACCCTGCCGTCGCAATACGGCTCCCTGCATTGCTTATGTGAGCTGGAAAATAAAGGCGCGTAATCCTAAAGCCAACATGGTGGTGACACCTAGTGACCATATTGTTATGAATGTAACCGAATTCCGACGGGTGATAGACTCTGCTATGAAGTTCACTGCCGATTCGGATGCAATTCTGACTTTGGGTATGAAACCTACCCGTCCCGAAACAGGGTATGGATATATAGAGGCAGATTTAACTATACCTTCCACTTCCAACAAAGAAGTGTATCGAGTGTATTCGTTTAAAGAAAAGCCCGATTTGGAGACAGCTGAGAGATATATCAAGAAAAATAATTTCTTTTGGAATGCCGGTATTTTTGTATGGAATGTGAGTACGGTTGTAAACGCATTGCGGGTGTATCAACCGGCCATTTCGAAAATTTTCGAAAGATTACTTCCTTACTATTATACGGAACAGGAACAGGAAATGATTAATCAAAATTTTCCGCTGTGTGAAAACATTTCTGTCGATTATGCCATTATGGAAAAGGCAGATGAGATATTTGTTTTCCCTTCCGACTTTGGATGGAGTGATTTAGGCACATGGGGTTCCTTACACGGAAATTTGCCTAAAGATGCTCATAATAATACACAGATAGGGCAAAATATAAAATTATATGAGACACAGAATTGTGTTATCCATACCACGCAGGAGAAAAAGGTGGTGGTGCAAGGGCTTGACGGATATATCGTAGCGGAAAAAGACGACACACTTCTTATTTGCAGACTGAGTGAGGAACAGCGTATTAAGGAATTTTCAGCTGAATGACTAAATTATTCTTTTTAGAGAAAAGGAACTAAATAAATTTTTATAAGTATGAAAAAGGTAGCATTGATTTCAGGTATTACAGGGCAGGATGGCTCATTCCTGGCAGAGTTTTTGATTGACAAAGGCTATGAGGTACACGGTATTTTGCGCCGTTCTTCTTCGTTTAACACAGGGCGTATTGAGCATCTTTATCTTGATGAGTGGGTGCGAGATATGAAGAAGAGCCGTCTGATAAATTTACATTGGGGAGATATGACGGACAGCAGTTCTTTAATTCGAATCATTCAGGCTGTCCGACCGGATGAGATATATAATCTGGCAGCGCAAAGCCATGTAAAAGTAAGCTTTGATGTTCCCGAATATACTGCTGAAGCTGATGCGATAGGCACATTGCGTATGCTGGAAGCAGTTCGTATCTTGGGACTGGAAAAAAAGACCAAGATTTATCAGGCTTCTACTTCCGAATTGTTCGGACTGGTGCAGGAGGTGCCTCAAAAAGAGACAACTCCGTTTTATCCGCGTTCTCCATACGGAGTTGCCAAACAGTATGGTTTTTGGATTACAAAGAACTATCGTGAAAGCTACGGAATGTTTGCCGTGAACGGCATCTTGTTTAACCATGAAAGCGAACGTCGCGGAGAGAATTTCGTAACACGTAAAATAACATTGGCAGCCTCTCGTATTGCTCAAGGCTTTCAGGATAAATTGTATTTGGGAAATCTCGATTCCTTGCGCGACTGGGGATATGCCAAAGATTATGTGGAATGTATGTGGCTGATTCTTCAGCATGAGACACCGGAAGATTTTGTGATAGCAACCGGAGAGTACCATACGGTGCGTGAATTCTGTACATTGGCATTTAAGGAAGTCGGTATAGAACTGCGTTGGGAAGGAAAAGGGGTGGAAGAAAAAGGAATCGATGTGAACACAGGCAGAGAATTGGTGGCTGTTGATCCCAAGTATTTCCGTCCGGCCGAAGTAGAGCAGTTGTTGGGCGACCCTACCAAAGCGAAAACAATGCTGGGCTGGAATCCACGTAAAACTTCTTTTCCGGAGCTGGTGAAGATTATGGTGCAGCATGACATGAAATTTGTGAAAAAATTGTATTTGAAGGAGCAAATCGGGAAATAATGGAGAAAACGGCCAAGATATATGTGGCAGGTCATCATGGATTGGTGGGCTCCGCTATATGGAATAATTTACAGAAGAAAGGATATACTAACTTAGTAGGTCGTTCTCATAAAGAATTGGATTTGCTTGATGGAGTTGCTGTAAAAACCTTTTTTGACAGAGAACAGCCCGAATATGTTATTTTGGCAGCAGCTCATGTGGGAGGCATTATGGCGAACAGCCTATATCGTGCTGATTTTATCTATCAGAATCTGCAGATTCAGCAGAATGTGATAGGAGAGAGTTTTCGTCACGGAGTGAAGAAGTTGCTCTTCTTGGGTAGTACCTGTATTTATCCCCGCGATGCAGAACAACCCATGAAAGAAAATGCGTTGCTGACTTCTCCGTTGGAATATACTAATGAGCCATACGCCATAGCCAAGATAGCCGGATTGAAAATGTGTGAAAGTTTTAATCTTCAATATGGAACAAATTATATCGCAGTGATGCCTACCAATTTGTATGGACCGAATGACAACTTCCATCTTGAAAACAGCCATGTTCTGCCTGCTATGATTCGTAAAATTCATTTGGCTAAATGTTTGAATGAGTCTGGTTGGGGAGCCATACGTAAAGACCTGAGTCTTCGACCGGTAGAGGGCGTAGATGGAACTGCAAGCGAGGGTGAAATACTGTCTGTTTTGCATAAATACGGTATCACCGGACCATCGGTCGTGTTGTGGGGAACCGGTAAACCGCTTCGCGAATTTTTGTGGAGTGAGGAAATGGCGGATGCCAGTGTCTACATAATGGAACATGTCAATTTTGAAGATACTTATCAGAAAGGCACAAAGGATGTTCGGAACTGCCATATCAATATTGGCACAGGCAAAGAAATCACCATTGCTGCCCTGGCCGATTTGATAGTGAAGGAAACGAAGTATCAGGGCAAGGTGATTTTTGATTCGACCAAGCCGGATGGTACCATGAGAAAACTGACTGATGTGAGTAAACTGCACGCATTGGGGTGGCACCATCGGATTGATATTGAGGAAGGGGTGCATAAGATGTATCAATGGTATTTATCTTAAAAAAATAGCAGAAGGCCGATTAACTTGAAATGAGTTAGCCGGTCTTCTTTTTGATATAATCCGGAGGGGTAGCAGTGATAATAGGATACAGCCGAAACAATTTACATTTAATTCTGTTAAACATAAGTATCTATCTAACATAGATAATGTTAATTCATTTGCAAAATATTTTTTTTGAATATGATTGCTGATATGCGGAAAAAATAGGATAAATAATTAAAAAAAACTGTTTTATTACGCAGTATTACGCTATATTTGCATTGTCTTAGTATAATGGATGTGTCTATTATTAAATTTATGATAATAGATATGTACTAAAATGCTAATTATGAGTTTTATGAATTCAGAAAAAGAAGCGCTTGATTTACCTGCTATTGTGACAGGTAACGGCGAAGCCTACCCAAAGCAGTGGTTGGCTGTGTACGTCCGCCTTTATCACGAGAAGAAAACAAGTGCTCGCCTAAACACTATGGGAATTGAAAATTTTCTTCCGATACAAGAAGAAATTCATCAATGGAGTGACCGCCGGAAAAAAATATCCAGGGTATTGATTCCTATGATTGTATTTGTTCATGTAGATGCTTTGGAGCGGAAGAAAGTGCTTGAATTATATTCGGTGAATCGGTATATGGTGAATCGTGGCGAAAGTGTGCCGTTGGTCATACCCGATGAACAAATGGAGCGATTTCGGTTTATGCTCGATTATTCGGACAGTGCCATTTCGCTTAACGATCCTTCTTTGATACCCGGTGAAAAAGTGCGGGTAATAAAAGGACCTTTATCGGGATTAAAAGGAGAGTTGGTTACTGTAGACGGAAAAACCAAGGTTGCCGTTCGTATTGCAGCATTGGGATTTGCTTGTGTAGAGATGCCCATAGGATATATAGAAAGACTTAATAACTAGACACAAAAACTAAAAGAATGGACGTAATTTCGCAAAGAAAGAAAACAACCTTTGTTGTCTCATTATCCCATTGGGGTAATGGTAGGTACTATCATATCTGTCGTTTAAATTATGATTTATCTCGTAGTGAGAATACTTATTCTTTGGTTTTATAATTTGAATTATGATGGATCATTTGATAATTATCTTAATAGGCTTCGTGCTGGCTATCAGTTTGGCACGTATTATTATTCCCAATATTATCATCATTTCGAGAAGGAAAGGATTGTTTGATCTTCCTGATGGAAGAAAGGTTCATAGACGTCCCATTTCGCGCTTGGGCGGAGTTTGCTTTTTCCCCACCATACTTTTTGCTGTTACATTTTTGGTAGCATTATGCAAGAAGGCGGGATGGTTTTTCTGGATGGATGGTACCACTCAATTTCCGGAACTTTTATTGTTGTGTAGCGGTTTGACCCTGCTTTTCATTGTCGGTATTGCCGATGATTTAGTAGGAGTACGCTGGCGTCAGAAGTTTTTGGTACAGATTTTTGCGGCAGCTATGTTCCCATTGGCAGGTTTATATGTGAATGATTTTTATGGGATGTTTGGTATTTATTCCATTTCTGTATACATCGGAGTACCCTTGTCTATTTTGCTAGTTGTATTTATTACAAACGCCATCAATTTAATTGATGGTATAGACGGTTTGGCTTCCGGGCTTAGCATTGTCGCCCTGTTTGTATATGGTAATTTATTTATATATAATGGACTTTGGTTATACAGTCTTTTAGCCTTTACTACTATCGGTGTGTTACTTCCTTTCTTTTATTACAATGTATTTGGTCAGGCAGAGCGTGGCAAAAAGATATTCATGGGAGATACCGGCAGTTTGACTTTAGGTTTTATTCTCAGTTTTCTGACAATTAAATATACAATGAACCAATATGTAATGATGAATTTCAATTATAATGGTGCCATATTGGTTGCATTCAGTGTATTACTGGTCCCATGTCTGGATGTAATTCGTGTTGTCATTCGCAGAGTGCGTAATGGCAAAAGTCCTTTTTTGCCGGACAAAACGCATATCCATCATAAATTTCTTGCCATGGGATTTAGTGTCAGAAAGGCGATGATTACTATTTTGTTCATTTCTTTTTTGTTTAGTTTGAGTAATATCCTGTTGGTTAGCTATGTTAATAATACATTGTTATTTATTGCGGATGTAGCGGTTTGGACAGGAATGCATATGTATATGGATAAAGTGATTGAGAGAAAACAAGTTATTAATAATATAACAACTGATTAATTATATGATGGATGCACATATTATAAATCTTCCAAAGTTCTTGGATAGAAGAGGTAATTTGTCTTTTATAGAAGAAAATAACCATATTCCTTTTAAAATAGAACGTGCTTATTGGATTTACGATGTACCTGGGGGAGAAGCCAGAGGAGGACATGCATATAAAGAAAATCAGGAGTTTATTGTAGCTCTATCCGGTAGTTTTGATGTGATGCTGGATGATGGGGTAGAGCAAAAGATTTTCTCATTGAATCGGTCGTACTATGGATTATATGTTCCCAAGGGCTTGTGGCGGTGTATGGATAATTTTTCAACGAATTCTTTGGCTCTTGTATTATCATCCACTCCATATACTCCTTCTGATTATATATATGATTATGAACAATTTAAGAGCATGAAGAAATGAAGCAAAGTAGTGTCTATGATTGTACGATGATTGAGTTGGATAAACATCATCATGAGAAAGGGAATATAACAGTGGTTGAAAATGGAAAAACAGTTCCTTTTGAAGTAAAACGTACATATTATCTTTATGATGTGCCGGGGGGTGAAAGTCGTGGAGGACATGCTCATAAAGAACTTAGCCAACTCATTATTGCTGCCAGTGGAAGTTTTACAGTAACATTGGATGATGGTAATGTTAAACGAACTTTTTTATTGAATCGTCCATATCAAGGCTTGTATATTGTTCCGGGAATCTGGAGAACATTAGATGATTTTTCGTCAGGGTCGGTATGTTTGGTTTTAGCTTCACATAAATATGATGAGAACGATTATATTAGAGACTATAATAATTTTAAAGACTATAAACAAAATGTACAGGATTGAAATATATACATCAGGACAAAAAAATAATTGGAATACTTTTGTTGATAATTCCAAGAATGCGACTTTTCTTTTTTATAGAGATTATATGGATTACCATGCAAATCGTTTTCGCGATTTCTCGTTGATGATATATAGGAAGGATAAACTGTTTGCTTTATTACCTGCAAATATAGAAAATGATATTCTTTATTCTCATCAGGGTTTAACTTATGGTGGATTACTAATGTCAGCTAAGGCTACAGTAATTGATGTCCTAGATACTTTTAATAGTATTAATATTTTTTTGAAACAAAATAATATAAAAAAAGTGATTTATAAACCTTCACCATATATATACCATTTGTTTCCTTCTCAAGAAGATTTATATGCTTTATTTAAAACAACAGATCTTCATATAGTTGGAAGAAACATTTCTTCTACAATTTATCAAGAAAATAAAATAAAATTTATAGAATCAAGAAAGTCAGGTATCAGAAAAGCATTAAATAATAATGTTACGGTTAAATTAAGTGAGGATTTTGAGGCATTCTGGAATATTTTAGACACTAATCTTAAAAATAAATATGGGGTAGCACCAGTTCATACTTTAGATGAAATCTTATTATTGCAATCGAGGTTTCCTGATAATATGAAATTATATCTCGCTTATCAGAACGATACGCCACTTGGTGGTACTTTAGTGTATCTTACTAAAAGGGTTATACATACTCAATATATTTCAGCAAGTGTGGAAGGAAAAGAATTAGGTGTCTTAGATTTATTATTTGATTACCTCATTAATCATGAATATATAAATTATCCTATTTTTGATTTTGGACAATCAACAGAAAAGATGGGAAATATACTCAATGAATCTTTAATTTTTCAGAAAGAAGGATTTGGGGGAAGGGGGGTCTTATATGATATCTATGAGTATAATATAAAGTAATTATATATGGAAATTAAATTTTTAGATTTACAAAAAGTTACAGCTAAATACGCTGATGAAATACATCAGGCTGTAAATCGTGTAACAGATTCTGGTTGGTATTTGCAAGGAAACGAAAATAAAAGATTTGAAACTAATTATTCTGCATATATCGGCACACAATATACAATTGGTTGTGCTAATGGGTTAGATGCACTTATTTGGATTTTTCGTGCTTATATAGAAATGGGTATAATGAAGCCGGGTGATGAAGTTATTGTGCCGGCTAATACTTATATTGCATCTATTTTAGCAATTTCGGAAAATGGACTGAAACCTGTATTGGTAGAGCCGGATATTACAACTTATCAGATAGATGAAAATAAAATAGAAGCAGTTATAACAGAACGCACTAAGGCTATTTTGATAGTACATTTATATGGTCAATGTGCATATACTGAAAAAATAGGAGATATTTGTAAGAAATATAATTTAAAACTAATTGAAGATAATGCACAAGCTCATGGATGTAAATATAGTGGTCGAAAGACTGGTTCATTGGGAGATGCAGCAGGTCATAGCTTCTATCCAGGCAAGAATTTAGGGGCTTTTGGAGATGCTGGTGCAGTTACAACCAATGATGGAGAATTAGCGACAATTATTCGAGCTGTTGCTAATTATGGTTCAACTCATAAATATGTATTTAAATATATAGGACGAAATAGTCGTTTAGATGAGATTCAGGCTGCTGTCTTGGATGTTAAATTGAAATATTTAGATGAAGATATTTCTATTCGTAAACAGGTCGCAAAATATTATATAGATCATATTACAAATCCTGAAATAATAACACCAGTTGTGGAAGATTGGGATGCTAATGTATTTCATATTTTTCCTATACGTTGTAAGAGCCGAAATCAGTTACAAATATATTTAACCCAAAATGGAATACAGACTATCATCCATTATCCGATACCTCCCCATAAACAGGAATGTTATAATGAATTGAATTGTCTGGATTTACCAATAACAGAACAGATTCATCAGGAAGAATTAAGTCTTCCAATGAGTCCTGTGATGACTAAAGAGGAGATAAAGAAAGTTGTTGATGTTATAAATGAATGGAGGTCATAGATAAATGTTTTTAGCTTGGCTAAGGAAGGTTCTTCCAACTTCTATAAAGGATATACTTCGGCCTTTATTTTTACGGATAAGTGCAATTTATTTGCCTTTAAAGTATAAGAAGGAATATAGTCATCATTTAGCACAGGAAGATCGGTTAAGGAATATTGATATATATACAGTAGCTTTTTTTGCTATTCATGCTTCTGTATGGAAGTACGATTATCTTTATAGGTTAATGGAAAAGCATCCTAAGTTTAATCCTATAATAGTAATATGTCCTGTTGTGAATTTTGGCTTTGATAACATGCTTCAAGTTATGGAAAAATGTTATGAACGTTTTTCTAGTGACTATAATTGCATAAAGGCGTATGATAAAGAATCGCATTCATATATAGATGTGCGTGAATCTATTAATCCTGATATTATTTTTTATACTAATCCTTATAAAGGATTGATTGATGATCGTTATTATATTGACAAATTTAGGGATAAGTTAACTTGCTATGTATCATATAATTTTGGAAATAGTTGTCTTTACACAATGTTTCATAATCTAGAATTGCACAATCTTGTATGGCGCTTATATGCTGAAACAGAAAAACATAAGCAATATTCTCAAATTTATGCATATAACAAAGGAATTAATGTTAAAGTAACGGGGTATCCGGGGATTGATAAATTTATAGATAAATCGTATAAACCTAAAGATACATGGAAAATAAAAGATTTATCTTTAAAGCGTATAATTTGGGCTCCTCATCATACATTTTCAGAAGATGAAGTCGTTTATTATTCTTGTTTTTTACAATATCATCAGTTTATGCTAGACTTAGCATCGAAATATGAGGGTAAAATTCAATTGGCTTTTAAGCCCCATCCGTTATTACGTGTCAAGCTCAATAAATATTGGGGGAAAGATAGAACGGATAGATATTATGATGCATGGGCTAATCTTTCAAACGGAGTATTAGAAGAAAGTGATTATGTAGACCTTTTTCTAACTAGTGATGCTATGATTCATGATTGTGGCTCTTTTATAACAGAATATTTGTATACATTAAAACCTGTAATGAGGACTGATAATGAAATTGATCCATCAAATGAATTTAATGATTTTGCATTGGAATGTCTATCTTTGCATTATCATGCAAAAAGCACAAATGATATTGAACTTTTTGTAACAAATCTAATAGATGGTATTGATCCTTTAAAAGAACAGCGTATATCATTTTATAAAAAGAACCTATTACCTCCTAATGGTCAATTAGCATCTCAAAATATAATGGATGATATTTTGAATAGTCTTAAATAGTTTGGTATGAAAAAGGTAATAACTTATGGTACCTATGATTTGCTTCATCAAGGGCACATTAATCTTTTGAAAAGAGCTAAAAAATTAGGTGATTATTTAATTGTTGGTGTAACATCTGATAGTTTTGATATAGAGAGAGGAAAGTTTAATGTACGGAATAATGTTTTGGAACGGATTGATTCAGTCCGAAAAACGGGGTTAGCTGATAAAATAATTATAGAAGATTATGTTGGCCAAAAGATTGATGATATACAAAAATATGATGTTGATGTTTTTGCTATAGGCTCTGATTGGACTGGACAATTTGATTATCTTAATGAATTTTGTAAAGTTATATATTTACCACGTACTGAAGGAATCTCAAGTACTCAATTAAGGGAAGAATCACAGCCTAGATATAAATTAGGTATGATAGGTACAGGACGTATAGCTAGACGTTTTGTACCAGAATTGAAATATGTTAATGGAGTTGAGATAGTTTCTGTATTGAATCCTGATAAAAAATCTGCTGATTTATTTGCTTCAGAATTTCAAATAGAAAATAGCTTTTATGATTTTAATCAGTTTATTGATAGTATTGATGTTGTTTATATAGCATCGCCTCATTTAACTCATTATGGTTATATAAAGGACTCATTGAATAAAGGTAAACATGTTTTATGTGAAATTCCATTGGTTCTATCTGGAGAAGAGGCCAAACAGTTGTATGAGTTAGCTGCATCTAAAAATTTAGTTTTATTGGAAGCCAGTAAAACAGCTCATTGTCCTGCATTTAACCATCTTGTTACATTGGTAAAAAGTGGAGTAATAGGTGATGTAATAGAAGTTAGATCTTCTTTGTCTAAATTGTTGACAGGAAATCTTCGAGAATTTGATTATACACAAGCTGGAGGATGTATGACTGAATTAGCACATTTCCCATTGTTGTCAATTATTAAAATCCTAGGTAAGGATATAAAACAAATGGCTTTTTATTCTAAGATGGATAAGAATGTTGATGTTTTTACTAAAGGAATATTAGTTTATGATAAAGCTATAGCAACTATTACTTTAGGTTTAGAAGTGAAAACTGAAGGTAACTTAATAATATCTGGAACAAAAGGATATGTCTATGTTCCTGCTCCATGGTGGCTAACAGATTATTTTGAAGTGCGTTATGAGGATCAAAATAAAAATAAAAAATATTTTTATTCCTATGAAGGTGAGGGACTTAGATATGAAATACATGAATTTATTTCTATGATAATAAATAATAGAATGAGTTCATATAGACTTAGAAGAAGTGAATCTATTTTGATTGCTACAATTATAGATAGTTATCGTAAAGGAAAATATGTAAATAAGTTATCTTAAATGATTATGAAAGAGGCATTAATAGTAGGAGGAAGTAATGGAATAGGTTTGGCTATAGTGAATTCTTTACAAAACTATGATAGAATTTATGTTCTAGACAAAAGTGAGCCAGAATTACCTTTTCCAAAAAATGTATTTTTTGAACAATTTGATTTGACTAATTTTAATTGTAGTATATTGAAGAAATATCTTCATGTAAATACTCTTATTATAACAGCTGGTATAGGCAAATTGGAGTTGTTTCAAAATATTACTGATGATGAAATCGTAAAGTATTTTAATATTAATACAATCAGTATTATTAGAATTGTAAGATTATTTTATAGTAAGCTTTTAGGTAAGACCGATTTTTATTGTGGAATAATGGTTAGTATTGCGGGGTTTATGTCTTCACCATTTTTTTCTGTTTATGGTGCAACTAAAGCTGCTTTGAAAATTTTTATTGAGAGTGTAAATGTTGAATTAATAAAATCAGGAACCAGTAATAGAATATTAAATATTTCTCCAGGCTCCATTCAAGGAACTAAATTTTCTAATGGAATAAATAATTTATCTTTAACTATTCCGTTGGCAAAGGAGATTATACAGAAATTACATAAAAAAGAAGATTTATTCATTCCTCAATATGAAGAAATATTTAAGCAAGTATTAGAACGTTATCATCAAGATTTTAGAGCTGAGGGTATTCATAGTTATGAATATAAAATAGCGACAAAACGTATAAAATAATTACTTGTATTATAATTTGTTTATATAATTCATGAGAAACAATACACAAAATAAACTAGTCAAAAGTGTATTATGGAATTCGTTAGAAAAGTTTTTTGTTAAAGGAACTTCTTTTATTATTAGTATTGTTTTAGCACGTATACTGACGCCTGAAGATTATGGATTGATTGGAATGTTGACAGTATTTATAGCTCTTTCTACTATTTTTATTGAGAGTGGATTTGCTAAAGCATTAATACAAAAACAAGAACGTACAGAAGTAGACTTTTCAACTGTTTTCTATTTCAACTTATTAATAGCAGTTGTTATATATATTATTCTATATGCTTCAGCTCCATATGTTTCATCATTTTATGATGCACCAATTCTGTGTCCAATATTGCGTGTCTTATCTTTAAATATCATTGTAGGTTCAGTAAATATTGTACAAAGAGCTAAATTAATGATTTTAATGGATTTTAAAGTTCTTGCTAAAATTAATTTTTTGGGAACGTTACTTGGGGGACTTGGCGGAATAACTATGGCATATGCGGGAGTAGGTGTGTGGGCTTTAGTTGGACAAACTTTAATTACCACGATTACTATGGCCTTTTTGTTTTTTTATTTTACTAAATGGACGCCATTATGGTCATTCTCTGTGGCATCGTTTAAGCAACTTTTTCGTTTTGGGTCTAGATTACTTATAGCTGGGAGTGTAGCTACAATATTTAATAATATAACAACGATAGCCATAGGCAAGATATATAAATCAAATCAATTAGGTTTTTACACTCGTGCTAGTCAATTTACGGAAATGATTGCATGGACTATAAATGATATATTAGGTACAGTCACATTTCCAGTTTTAAGTGAATTACAAAATGACCGAGAACATATGTTATTGGTCTATAAAAAGTCACTCTTTTATACATCTTTGATTATTTTTCCTATAATGATTTTGTTGGCAGTGTTAGCTCAACCATTAGTTGTTATTTTATTAACTGATAAATGGCTTCCTAGTGTGGTCTTAATGCAGATACTTTGCTTTGCTAGAATGTTAACCCCTCTTTCTGCTATAAATATGAATTTATTGAATGCAATAGGACGATCTGATTTGTATATGAAGATTGATTTGTCGAAATTACCATTAGAGACTATTATTCTAATTATTACTATTCCTATGGGAATAAAGGCTATAGTTATAGGTAATTTAATTTCTACTATTATTTGTTTTTTTATAAATGCCTATTATCCTGGTAAATTTTTTAATTATGGCGGTTGGAGTCAGTTGAAAGATACCTCTAAAATATTTATTGCTCTTATCATAATGGCAAGTGGAGCTTATATAGTTATACAAATGCTTGACTCTCCGCTTTTACAGCTTCTTTTAGGTGGCGGCATTGGTCTAATTTTGTATGTGATATGCTGTTCTATACTAAAACTTATTAACATTAAATATGTTTTTCAAAGAATAAAAAGAAGATTATCATAAATCAATATTAACTATTTAAATTATGCTAGAGCCCTTAGTTTCTATTGTAGTAGTTACGTATAATTCTTCACAATTTGTGCAAGAAACACTTGATAGTATTAAAGAACAGACGTATAAAAATATTGAATTAATTATTAGCGATGATTGTTCTAAAGATGATACTATAAAAATATGTGAAGAATGGCTTAAAGAAAACCGATGCCGATTTACTAATTGTCAGATATTAACTTCCTTAAAGAATACTGGAGTCGTGGCAAATTGTAATAGAGGATATCAAGCTTCTACAGGAATGTGGATAAAGGATGTGGCTGGGGATGATGCTTTGTATCCAGAAGCAATTGAAAAGTTTATTCAGTTTACTATAAAAAATCCACAGGCACGTATTATTCATTCTCGAATGCATATGTATTATAATACATTGCTTTCTTCAAATATGGAACACAAACACTTGAAACTTTCTAAATATCTAATGGATAATCAATTTGTAAATCCACAAAAACAATTTAATTTACTTTGTCTAGTTAATGAAATAGGGGCAGTTACAGTTTTTATGCAACGTGCTTTATATCTTGATTTAGGAGGTTTTGACGAACAAATTCCGATGTGTGAAGATTGGCCCATGTGGTTAAAAACAACTAAACAAGGTTATCCTATTTATTTTCTAGATGATTATACATCAAAATATAGAATTACTACATCTTCTATAATGGGAAAAGAAAATAAGAATTATTTATTCAAACGCTTTTACCAGACTGAGAATCATATTTATAATAAGTACATTAAAAAATATGCACGAATAGATACGAAATTCTTTAATCGTTATGATTTTTATGTGAGACTATCATTGGAAAAGATAGGGTTGAATAAGAAAAATTATTTATCAAAAATGATTTATTATACTCTTATATTTCCTTTTAAAATTTATTATAAAGCTCTATATTAATGGAGTTACATTTAAACTTTATAAATATGATCCCAATAATTACATTCATATTACCAAGAACAGGTGAAGAACCTATTGGAGGTTTTAAAGTTGTCTATGAATATGCGAATCGCCTAGCAAAAGATGGATATCACATAAATATTGTATATGGAATAACTTCTCGTCCTGTCTCTAATTTGGTCATACGCTATGGATATTATTTTTGTAGATGGTTTAGGTGGCTGAAGTATAAATTGTTTTGTTCTTATAAGCCAGATAGTTGGTTTGTTACAGATAATAGAATAAATCATTTATTACGATATAGGCTTAATAAAGCATCAATGCCAAATACAACTTATCTATTTGCTACATCTTGGTCTACAGCTTATTGGGTTGATCTATATAATGAGATACCCTCAAATCAAAAATATTATTTGTTACAATCTTTTGAGGATTGGAATGGGGATAAAGATTTTGTTATTAGTACATGGAAGATGCAAATGAATAAAATTGTAATTGCACCGTGGTTACAAGAGATAGCGGATAATCTGAATGAAAAGTCTTTTTTGATTGAAAATGGTTTCGATCAAAAAAAATTTTATTTGACTATCCCTATAGAGAAAAAAGATAAATACGCTGTTACTATGCTTTGGCATGATCATCCGTTAAAATCATGTAATGTAGGATTGAAAGCTTTGAATTTAGTTAAGAAGAAATATCCACAATTTAGAGCTCGTTTTTTTGGAGTTCCTGATAAACCTAAAGATTTGCCTGAATGGATTGAATATACCCAAACTCCTTCTCCGCAAAAACATCTAGAAATCTATAATTCTTCTTCTATTTTTTTAGGTCCTAGTTCTAAGGAAGGTTTTTGCTTAACTCCTCCTGAAGCGATGCTGTGTGGATGTGCAATAGTTTGTACTGATATAGGTGGATATACAGTTGTAGCTAAGGAAGGACAAACTGCATTATTAGCAAAAGTTGGTGATTATAATAAATTAGCAGAAAATATTATCCGATTAATTGAAGATGATGATTTAAGATATAAATTAGCTTATAATGGCCTAAACTTGATAAAAGAGTATACTTGGGATAATGCATATAAGAAGTTAAAAGAGGCTATTAGCAATCCTCTATTTTAAGTTGAAATTTTCATAATCTTCCATCAATGCATTTAATTATTATTCTATTACTAGTCTTTTTATATCTTTTTTTTAAGATATATAATAAAGGCATTTATGAAACCCTTAGTAAAAAAGAATTTATTTGTCTTGTAATAGTATTAGTTTTATCTATTGGGCTGAGAGGTCCGGGAGTAGATAATGATTATACTACTTATGTCGCTTCTATAGGTAATTATTTGACTATTAGCGAACCAACTTTTATTTTTATATCTTCGTTAATACAGCTTTTAGGTTTGCCAACTTTCATTTTATTTGTTTTTTATGCATCTATTGGGGTTTCTTATAAAATGCATACTATATATTATAATTCTTCTTTGCCTTGTGTAGCGATAATTATTTATATATCTAATATTGCTTTATTGCAAGACATCAATCAAATTAGAGCTGGGGTTGCAACAGCATTATTTCTTATCGCTGTGCCTTATTTAGCTCAAAGGAAAATGAAAAAATATCTTTTGCTAATACTATTAGCAAGTCTATTTCATTTTTCTAGCTTACTATATTTTATGCTTTTCTTTTTCAGAAAGAAAGAACTAAGTTCTAAAACTTTTCTTTTTTGGATTTTTTTGCCTGTTATAGGATATGCTTTTTATTTTCTTTTAAATCAAAGTCTAATTGAAAACATACCTATTACTCCTATTAGAAATAAATTGTTGATGTATAAGTCTTTGCAAGAAATGGGTAGTGAAGGATTTGCTGATATAAACCTCTTTAATCCTTATTTCTTATTTAAATTATTTATTTATTATTTTTTACTTAGATATTATTCATTTTTAAAAAATAAAGATGAGAATTTTACTTTGTATCTGAAAATATTTGGCATTTCTTTATTCGTTTTCCCTGTTTTAGGTGCTGTTACGCCTATTTTAGGATATAGAGCTTCGGATTTATTTGCTTGTATTGAGATATTGTTATTCCCATATTTATTTATTTTATTTAAGGGAGAAAAAATGAAAGCTATTTGTGTAGGATGCTATTTTTTACTCTTGTTTTCAATAAACATATTATATAAACATCTAATATATTTTTAAACTATAATTATGATTTCGGTATGCATTGCGACTTATAATGGAGAAAAGTATATAAAAGAACAACTACTCTCTATTTTGCCACAATTAGGGAAAAAAGACGAGGTTATTATTTCTGATGACCACTCCACAGATAATACGCTTGATATTGTTAAAGGGCTAAATGATAATAGAATAAAAATAGTCATAAATAATAGAGAGAAAGGCTATACTTCTAATTTCGAGAATGCCTTGTCGTATGCAATAGGAGATTATATCTTTCTATCTGATCAAGATGATATTTGGATGAGTAATAAAGTTGATTATTGTATAGCTGAATTAAAGGAGTATGATTTAGTTGTGTCTGATGCGATTCTTATAAATAGTAAAGGTGAAAAAATTGACGATTCTTTTTTTTACAAAAGGAATGTGTATTACACTTGGCTAGGAAATATCTTTAAATTTGGATTTTTAGGCTGTTGTATGGCTTTTAAAATGAACGTACTTAAGAAGGCTCTTCCCTTTCCTAAAAAACATTTATATTGTACGCATGATAATTGGATATTTCTAGTGGCTCAATCTTTTTATAAGGTGAAAATCTCACATGAAAAACTTATAAGATATAGGAGACATACTGATAACACATCGGCTGGTGGATTTTCTGATGGTACTACCCTTTTTTTTAAAATAGCTTATAGATGTTATTTATTATATCATTTGAGTAAACGTTCTTTTTAAAGATATGAAAATTAGTATTATTACTACAACCTATAATAGTTTGTTAACAATTGGAGATACCCTTGATAGCATTCTCAATCAGTCATACGGAGATTTTGAATCAATTATAATTGATGGCATCTCTACAGACGGAACATTAGATGTTATCAAAGAATACCAATTAAAATTTAATGGGAAATTACGTTGTCTTAGTGAACCTGATTGTGGTATATATGATGCTATGAATAAGGGGATAAAAATGGCTACAGGAGATATTATAGGTGTTTTAAATTCTGATGATTTTTTCACTCATAGTGATGTCTTGAAGAAAGTGGTGGAAAGGTTTGAGAATGATGAGGCCCTTGATGCTGTTTATGGAGATGTGCATTTTGTTAAATCGAACAACCTAAATAAATGTGTTCGCTATTATTCTTCAAAAATATTCAGACGGAAACTAATGAGATTGGGCTTTATGCCTGCACATCCATCATTTTATATGAGAAAAAGGTGTTTTGATGAGTTCGGATTATATAGGACAGATTATAAAATTGCCGCTGATTTCGAATTTTTATTGCGAGCAATCTTTAAAGGGAATATTAAAATAGAATATATGCCAGTAGATATGGTAACAATGCGTATGGGAGGGGCAAGTACTTCAGGAATGGAATCTCATAAGAGGATAATGGAAGAACATTTACGTGCTTTCAGGGAGAATGGTGTCTATACCAATGTGTTTCTGTTATCTTTGCGTTATGTATATAAAATAGGAGAATTGTTTTTTTCGTTTTTGCATTAGCATTTTCTTGCTAGAACAAATTTCTTCTCTCCATTGTTAAGACTACCAATTTAATTTATAAATAGTGGTCCAACAATGAGTAAATATTTTAAGTTGAGCATATTTTTATGCTTTTTCTTGCCGACAATATCATTTGCACAGGTAAAGGATACCAATAATAACACCTTTGCTTCCTTCATTTGCAAGTTCATTAATGAGAGAGGTTTGATAAAGTGTCGCACGGTAAGTGAGGGTAATTTTCTTACTCTTGTGAATAGAGCAGATAAGCCGGTGAATGTGATGTGCACTTGGTATCCTTTTACAGAAAGTGGTGCTTATAAATTTTCACGGAAAGAACTGATTGACCGGAGAAGGAAGAAAGTTGATTTTGTATTAATAGGATACGGACAGAAACCGAATAATCCGATGCTCTATTATCTGGTACCCGTTTCTAAGGTGAAACGGAAGATGAGTGAGAATGCTTTGAGAAAGTATCAGGTCGGAATACCGGTATGTGACTTGAGCTTTGCTGACTAAGAATAAAGCCCCAAATAGTACGGAAAGAAAAGTTTAGAAAAACTCCTTTCACACAAAATGCGCTGTAAGATATTGATTTATAGCGCATTTGTGTGAAGGGGTTATCTCATTTCTATCACCCGATAGAGATTGCCGGTGCGCGTATGTATCCTTTCTACTCCAAGTGACATCAATACTTTACTGAAACTAGCCGGAGATGCCTGCTTTAATGGTAAGCATCCGATAAAGTACACATTGTAGCGCTAAAAACTCTTCTATTACTTTGCGATCAAAAACGTAGTTATGAAACGATCAATG